>Ga0255338_1001644_pt1 | contig 39882 bp, 32 predicted proteins | sample MeOH1_35cm_T4_19_FD_203715 | JGI IMG/M metagenome (GOLD analysis project Ga0255338, IMG submission 203715) | Sandy soil microbial communities from University of British Columbia, Vancouver, Canada - MeOH1_35cm_T4_195 | ecosystem: Engineered > Artificial ecosystem > Sand microcosm > Unclassified ... | reverse complement strand
GAAGCGGACAAAATAAAGATCAATAATCTTCGCAATGTCTCTGGGAGGAGAACATGGGAAAGACATCGGTAGCGGTTATCGGCGCGGGTCTTGGCGGGCTTTGTGCGGCCATCAAGCTCAAGGAAGCTGGCTTCAACAACGTGACGATTCTCGAAAAGGCCACGAAGGTCGGTGGCACGTGGCGGGATAATTCCTATCCCGGCTGCGCCTGCGACACGCCGGTGGCGATGTACCAATTCTCCTTCGCGCCGAGCCTCGGCTGGAGCCATCTTTTCCCGCGTGCGGGAGAGGTGCAGGCCTATTCCGAATTTCTCGCCGACAGCTTCAACCTCCGCCCCAATCTGAAACTTGACGCCGAGACGACCTCTGCCGTCTGGGATGAAGCAAAGTCGGTCTGGCGCCTGACGACGAAATCCGGCGAGACGATCGAGGTGGACGCCATCGTTCCGGCGCTCGGTCAGCTCAATCGGCCGACCATTCCGGAAATCAAGGGACGCGACAGCTTCAAGGGTCCGGCCTTTCATTCGGCGCGCTGGGACCATTCGGTCGACCTCAAGGGCAAGCGTGTCGGCGTCATCGGGTCGGCGGCGAGCGCCGTTCAGCTCATTCCGGAAGTGGCGAAGATCGCGAGCCATCTCACCGTCTTCCAGCGCACGCCGAACTGGGTGATCCCGCGTCTCGACCGGCCGATTACCGAAGAAGAAAAGGCGCTGATGATGACCGCGCCCGAAATCGCGCAGATGGGTCGCGATGTCATTTACGCCAATGCCGATCATCTTTTCTGGCAGGCCTTCAGCTGGACGAAGGAGGGCCGCGATGCCTATACGCGTATTGCGCTCAACCAGCTCGAAGAGCAGGTGCCGGATCCCGAACTCCGCAAGAAGCTGACGCCGAATTATCCGATCGGCTGCAAGCGCATCCTCATCACCGACGATTTCTACCCGGCCCTGATGCGCCCCAATGTCTCGCTCGTCACCGAGCATATCGAGGGCATCACGCCCGAAGGCGTGAAGACCACCGACGGCGCGATGCATGATCTCGACGTCATCGTCTATGCGACGGGCTTCGAGACGACGGGCTGGCATTGGTCGATGGATGTGGTCGGTCGCGGCGGCAAGCGCCTCAACGATGTCTGGCATGAGGCGCCGGAAGCCTATCTCGGCATCACGACCGCGGGCTTCCCGAACATGTTCATGCTCTATGGGCCCAACACCAATCTCGGCCACAACACGATCACCTTCATGATCGAGCGTCAGGTTGAATATACGGTGAAGTCGCTGCAGGCGCTGGAAGCGCGTGGGGCCGCCTCCATGGATGTGACGCAAACCGCACAGGATCGCTTCAACCGCGAGCTTCAGGCGAACCTTGCCAAGACCACCTGGGCCGATCCGGGCTGCCACTCCTGGTACAAGACGGCGGACGGTCGCATCACCCAGAACTGGGGCTCGCATACACGCGACTACGCCAAGGCGACGGCCAATGTCGCGCTTGAGGATTACACGCTCGCGCAGCGCGAGACGGTAGCCGCACAGTAGAACCGAACGAGGCGAGCGCCCTTGCGGCGCTCGCCGACCGTACTCCCGGGACGCGGCATTATCTCGATTTCGGGAACACGCCCTTGGTCGTGAACTTCTGTTCCTTGTGCTTCTTGCCGAGGCGCTTTCCTTCGCCGCCGCTGAGGCCTGTGCCGGCGGGTTGCCATGCGGGGATGAGCTGATGCTTGCCCGGGCCGATGAGGTCGGCGCGGCCCATGCGCTTCAGCGCGTCGCGCAGGAGCGGCCAGTTTTCAGCGTCGTGATAGCGAAGGAACGCCTTGTGCAACCGGCGCTGCTTCAACCCCTTGATCGTCTCGACCTCTTCCGACGCACCGCGGCGGACGGCCTTTAGCGGATTCTTGCCGGAGTAATACATGGCGGTTGAAAGCGCCATGGGCGAGGGCAGGAAGGTCTGTACCTGATCGGCGCGGTATTTGTTGCGCTTCAGCCAGAGGGCGAGGTTCATCATGTCCTCGTCCGTCGTGCCGGGATGCGCGGCGATGAAATAGGGGATGAGGAAATATTCCTTGCCCGCTTTCTTCGCCGCCTCATCGAACATCTTCTTGAAGCGGTCGTAAGCGCCGATACCCGGCTTCATCATCTTGGAGAGCGGGCCCTTCTCCGTGTGCTCGGGCGCGATCTTCAGGTAACCGCCGACATGATGCGTGACGAGTTCCTTGATATAGGTCGGGCTTTCGACGGCGAGGTCGTAGCGCACGCCCGAGGCGACCATGATCTTCTTGATGCCCGGCAACTCGCGCGCCTTGCGATAGAGCTGGATCAGCGACTCGTGGCTGGTATTGAGATTGGGGCAAATGCCCGGATAGACGCAGGACGGCTTGCGGCAGAGCGACTCCGTGCGCTTGTCCTTGCAGGCCATGCGATACATGTTGGCGGTCGGCCCGCCGATGTCCGAGATGATGCCGGTGAAACCTTCCACCTTGTCGCGCACGGTCTCGATCTCTTTCAGGATCGAGCCCTCCGAACGGCTCTGGATGATGCGGCCTTCATGCTCGGTGATCGAGCAGAAGGAGCAACCGCCGAAGCAACCGCGCATGATCGTGACAGAGGTTTTGATCATGTCCCAAGCGGGGATCTTCTGGCCTTCGTAAGCGGGATGCGGTGCGCGGGCATAGGGCAGGTCGTAGACCCCGTCCATTTCCTCGGTCGTCAGCGGAATGGGCGGCGGCGTCAACCAGACTTCCTGATTGCCGTGGCGCTGCACCAGCGGCCTTGCATTGCCGGGATTGCTTTCGCGGTGGAGAACGCGCGAGGCGCGGGCATAGGTTTCGGGATCGGCCGAGACCTGCTCGTAGGAGGGGAGACGCACCACGGTATTGGCTGCGCTGGCGCGGGCGCCTTCGTCGGCAGCATCGATATCGTCGGCATGAGCTTCCGTCCAGCCTTCCGGCACGGCGGGCTTCGTCACGGCGACGCCGCGTACGTCGTCGATCTCGGAAGGCTTCGCGCCCTTGGCGATCCGGTGCGTCACTTCCACGATCGCGCGCTCGGCATTTCCGTAAAGGAGGATGTCGGCCTTCGCATCGATGAGGATCGAGCGGCGCACCTTGTCCGACCAGTAGTCGTAATGCGCAATGCGGCGAAGCGAGCTTTCGATGCCGCCGAGCATGATCGGCACATCCTTGTAGGCTTCGCGGCAGCGCTGCGCATAGACGATGGTGGAACGGTCCGGCCGCTTGCCGCCTTCGCCGCCTGGCGTGTAGCTGTCGTTATGACGGAGCCGCCGGTCGGACGTGTAGCGGTTGACCATGGAATCCATGTTGCCGCCGGTCACGCCGAAATAGAGCGCGGGCTTCCCGAGCGCCTTGAAGGGCTCGGCGCTCTGCCAGTCCGGCTGCGAAATGATCCCGACGCGGAAGCCCTGCGCTTCGAGCAGGCGGCCGATAATAGCCATACCGAAACTGGGGTGATCGACATAGGCATCGCCGGTGACGAGGATCACATCGCATTGATCCCAGCCAAGTTGGTCCATTTCCGCGCGCGACATGGGCAGGAAAGGCGCCACGCCGAAGCGGTGGGCCCAATGCTTGCGGTAGGAAAAGATGTTTTTGGCGGCGTCCATGCCGCGGAACATGATGTTGAACGCCTCGCGGGTCAATGCCCCGCTTGAGCCGTTTCGCTTCGTCTGCTGCCGTTGACGTCGATCAATGTCACCGACGCGGCTCGTTGAAAGGATGATGAACCGAAAGCAATCGCGGACAGGCCATGTCGCCCTTGAGCCGGATTATGCCGTCAACGACGATGCGACAGCTTCACAGAAGCTGGGCGTCACTGATGTGCGGCATGGCGCAGCACGCCGTCCATGGTGAGCAGCTCGCGGTAGAGATCGACGCGGCGGTCGCGGAAGACGCCCCATTCGAGGCGGGTTCGCCGGTTCGCCTCGATGTCGAAACTGGCGGTCAGCACCGCTTCCCCCGTCTCGCCCGCCTCGGCAACCTTCTTGCCGGTATTGTCCGTGATGAAGGACGAGCCGTAGAAGGTGATGTCGCAGGTGCGCCCCTCTTCAAGCCCCGTCCGGTTCGAAGCGATCACGGGCACCATGTTCGCGGCCGCATGGCCCTGCATGGTGCGCTGCCAGTGATCTCGCGAATGGATCGTGGGGTCATGGGGCTCGGAGCCGATGGCGGTCGGGTAGCAGATCACGTCCGCGCCTTTCAGGGCCAGAATGCGCGCCGTTTCGGGGAACCACTGGTCCCAGCAGACGGCGGCGCCGACGCGGCCGAAACGCGTCGGCCAGACGTGAAAGCCCGTGTCGCCGGGCGAGAAGTAATATTTCTCCTTGTAGCCCGGGCCGTCCGGAATATGCGACTTGCGATAGATGCCGAGAATCTCGCCATCGGCGTCGATCATGACCAGCGTATTGTAGAGCGCATTGTTGGCGCGTTCGTAAATCGAGACGGGCAGCACCACGCCATGCCGCGCCGCCAGAACGCGCATGTGCTGAACGGCAGGATTTTCGCCGACCGGCAGCGCGAGGTGCAGCAGGTCCGGATGCGTGTCCTTGCAGAAATAGGGCGTCTCGAAAAGCTCCTGCAGCAGGATCAGCTGCGCGCCTTTCTCCGCCGCTGCCGTCACCAGGCGTTCCGCATTCGCGATGTTCTCGTCGCGGTCGTTTCCGCATGCCATCTGCGTGGCGGCGACGGTCAGGCTCGTCATGTCTCAACCCATTGGAAAAAGCGTTGGTCCGCTTCGTTCGAAGCGAAGTCCAGCGACTCTAGATCGCCGTTCCCTCTCTTCGCAACCGGCTGGCATATCGCCGTTTCGTAACAGGATTCCAGAATGCGCCACTTCATCGACACGCAGGACTTCACCAAGGCGGAATTGCTCGACCTCATCGAACTCGTTCGCCTCACCAAGGCGGCGGACAAGCAGGGCGCGCTGCCGCGCCTTCTCGAGGGCGCCTCGCTCGGCATGATCTTCGAGGAGCCGTCGACGCGCACGCGCATTTCATTCGAAGTGGCGATGACGCGGCTCGGCGGCCATGCGCTCTATCTCCGGCCCGGCGAAATCCATCTCGGTGTGCGCGAGTCGACAAAGGACACGGCCAAGGTCATCAGCCGCATGACCAACGCCATCGAGGCGCGGATGCTCAAGCATTCGATGGTTCTGGAACTTGCGAAACACGCGACCGTTCCCGTCATCAACGGCCTGACCGATTACAATCACCCGACCCAGGTCGTCTGCGATGTCTTCACCATGCTGGAGCACAAGCTGCCCGACAAGCCGCTCGAAGACCTGAGGGTGACCTTCGTCGGCGACACCACCAATGTCTGTTCCTCGCTGATGCTGATCTGCACCCAGCTCGGAATGCATTTCACGCAGGCTGCGCCGAAGCAGTATCAGGCATCCGTCGAGCTTCAGGCTGTGGCGCGCGCGAATTGCGCGATCTCCGGCGGCACGCTCACCATCACCGACGATCCTGTTGCAGCGGTCAGCGACGCCGATTTCATCTACACGGATCTCTGGTGGTGGGTCGGCCAGGAATCGGAAATACCCGATCGCAAGGCGGCCTTCATGCCGAAGTTCCAGGTCAATCTCGCCCTCTTCAGCAAGGCGCCGCCTCACGCGAAAATGATGCATTGCCTGCCCGCGAGCCGCGGCGTCGAAGCGACGGACGAGGTTCTCGATCACCCGCGTTCCATTATTTACGACCAGTCGGAGAATCGTCTCCATACTGAAAAAGCAATCCTCATCGAGTTTGTGTACCCGCATATCCGCCGTCCGCAACAGGCACTTCGCGACTGGCATGCGGGCCGTATCCAGGCATTTCTCGGCGCAAAACTTTTGCCCCCGTACGACGCAAACTGAAACCGCCCCAGGGACAAGGAGACATTCGGATGACTGTTATCAACACTCCGGCGACGGCAGGACGCGGCGGCTTCAAGCGCGTACTGAATGCGCTCGACATGACGCTCTTCACGGTCTGCGCGATCCTCGTCATCGACACGCTGGCGGCCTCCGCCAAGGTCGGCATCTCGTCGCTCACATGGTGGGTCATCACCTTCTTCTTCTTCTTTGTGCCCTATGGTCTCATCGTCGCGGAACTCGGCGCCGCCTATCCCGGCGAAGGCGGCATCCAGCAATGGATCCGTCGCGCTTATGGCGACCGATGGGCAGGCCGCGCGGGCTGGTATTACTGGGTCAATGTCGCGCTCTGGATGCCCTCCGTTTACATCCTCTTTGCAGGCATGGCCGCGCAGCTCTTCGCGCCTGAAATGGGCCTCTGGACGAAGATCGCAATCGGCATCGTGATGACATGGATCACGGTCGGCGTGGGCATTGCGAGCCTTGCCACCAGCAAATGGGTGCCGAATGTCGGCGCGGTGGTGAAGGCCGCCATCATGCTGCTCATGGGCGTCGCCGGTATCTGGGTTGCCTTCACGCGCGGTATGGCGAACGACATTACCTTCGCCTCGCTCACGCCGAGCTGGGATGTCGGCCTCGCCTTCCTGCCGGTCGTCGTCTACAACTTCCTCGGCTTCGAGCTGATGTCGGGCGCCGGCGAAGAGATGCAGAATCCCGCCCGCGACGTGCCCGTTGCGATCATCATCGCCGGTCTTGCCATCGTCACCTTCTACCTGCTCGCGACTTTCGGCATCCTCGCCGCGCTGCCGGTCGATCAGATCGGTCTTATCGAAGGCGTTCTCGACACGGTTGGAAAGTTGCTCGGCGATTCCGAACTTGCCAAGGCCGTGACCATGATTGTCGGGCTCGGCGCGCTCTATACGTTCTTCGCCAACATGGTGACATGGACGCTGGGCGCAAACCGCACGGCGCAGGCCGCCGCCGCCGATGGCGAGCTTCCGGCCGTCTTCGCGAGCCTGCATCCGACCTACAACACGCCCGTCGGCGCCTTCCTGCTGACCGGCCTCGTTTCGACCGTGGTTATCGTTCTTTACGGTCTCATGGCGGGGACGGCGGAAGACCTCTTCTGGTCGCTCTTCGCCTTCAGCTCCATCGTCTTTCTGTTGCCCTATCTACTCGTCTTCGTGGCCTTCCTGAAGCTGCGCAGGGTCGATGTGGATGTGCCGCGGCCCTATCGTGTGCCGGGTAACCGGGCCGTGATCGTCATTCTTGCGTCGCTCTGTTTCTTCTTCGTCGCTCAGGCGATTATCTTCTTCGTCTGGGTGCCGGGCGAAGGCATCGACTGGAAGACGGCGGGGCCGATCATCGGTGGCGTGGTGCTTACCGCTCTGCTCGGCGAGGTGATCCTTGCCATTCAGGGTCGAAAATCCGCCTGATCGCGAAAGGTTCGAGAAATGAGTGCGACATTCACTTCGACACCGGCGGCAGACGGGTTCTTCATGCCCGCCGAATGGGCACCGCATGTTGGCACATGGATGCTCTGGCCCGAGAGGCCGGATAATTGGCGGCTCGGCGGCAAGCCCGCGCAGGCGGCTTTTGCCGCCGTCGCCTCGGCCATCGCCGAGACCGAAGCGGTGACTGTCTGCGTCTCGCCCGCGCAATTCCAGAATGCGCGGCGCGTCCTGCCGCCGAATATCCGCGTCGTCGAAGTGTCGAACAATGACAGCTGGATACGCGATTGCGGCCCTACTTTCGTGACCGACGGCAGGGGCGCCGTTCGCGGCGTTGACTGGACCTTCAACGCCTGGGGCGGTCTGGAGGGTGGCCTTTATTTCCCTTGGGATCAGGACGAGCTTGTCGCGCAAAAGGTGATCGAGATCGAACGCGTCGGGCGCTACAAGGTGCCCCTCGTGCTCGAAGGCGGCTCGATCCATGTCGATGGCGAAGGCACTCTGCTCACGACCGAGGAATGCCTGCTCAATCCGAACCGCAATCCTTCCCTGAAGAAGGAAGAGATCGAGGACATCCTCGGCGACTCTCTCGGCATTCGGCACACAATCTGGATCGATCGCGGTGTTTACAATGACGAAACCTCCGGTCACATCGACAATATCGCCTGCTTCGCGAAGCCGGGTGTCGTTCTGCTGACATGGACCGACGATACCAGCGATCCGCAATATGAGATCAGTCAGGATGCTTTCGAACGTCTGTCGAAGGCGAAGGACGCGAAGGGCCGCTCGCTCGAAGTGGTGAAGCTCCACCAGCCGGGACCTCTTTTCCAGACGGCGGAAGAGGCACAAGGCGTCGATCACGTCGAGGGCTCGCAGCCGCGTGAGGCGGGGCTGCGGCTTGCGGCTTCTTACGTCAATTTCTACATCGCCAATGGCGCGATCATCTATCCGCTGCTCGATCCGAAATATGACGCCAATGCTGCCAAAATCCTTGCCAGGGCTTTTCCGGACCGAAAGGTGAAGGGCGTGCCCGCGCGCGAAATCCTGCTTGGCGGCGGCAACATCCATTGCATCACCCAGCAGCAGCCATCGGGCCGGTAAGACATGCGTATAGTGGTTGCGATCGGCGGCAATGCGCTTCTCAAGCGTGGCGAGACACTGAGCTGGGAGAACCAGCGCATCAACATGCGGGACGCGGCATCGGCGCTTGCCGAGGTCGCCAGATCGAACACGCTCGTGCTGGTGCATGGCAACGGGCCGCAGGTCGGCCTCCTCGCGCTTGAAGCCGATGCCTACAAAGCCGTGCCACCCTATCCGCTCGATGCGCTGGGCGCGGAATCGCAGGGCATGATCGGCTATCTGATCGCGCAAGAAATGCGTCGCGCGCTTCCTTCACGGAACGTCGTGGCGCTTCTCACGCAGACCGTCGTAGATGCAAAAGATCCCGCCTTCCAGCATCCGACGAAGCCCATCGGGCCAGTCTATTCGGAGATAGGCGCTGGCGGCCTTGCCGGCCCGCGCGGCTGGACCATGGCGAAGGATGGCGCTTCCTTTCGCCGTGTCGTCGCCTCTCCCCAGCCGCAGCGCATCGTCGAGGCGGACGCAATCGCAGTGCTGGTCGAAGCGGGCGCGCTCGTCGTCTGCACGGGTGGCGGCGGTATTCCCGTTATCGAGAATGACGACAAATCGCTCGAAGGCGTCGAGGCGGTGATCGACAAGGATCTTGGCGCGGCGCTTCTCGCCCATGATCTGGACGCGGGCCGCCTCGTCATTCTCACCGATGTCGATGGTGTCTATGAGAACTGGGGAAAGCCGGAGCAGCGCCTGCTGCGCGAAATCTCGGCGGCCAATATCGATCCCGGCGCCTTCGCCAAGGGCTCCATGGGCCCGAAGATCGATGCCGCCTGCCGCTTCGCCCGCGCCACTGGCCGTCCGGCCTTCATAGGCAGCCTCGCGGAGGCACGCGCCGTCGTCGAGGGCAAGGCGGGAACGCGCATCGACGCTTGAGGTTTACTTCACGATGATCCTGCCCTCCATGCCGACTTCGGCATGGCCCGGATAATTGCACGCGAACTGGAATTCACCGGCTTCGGTAAAGGTCCAGACCAGTTCCTTCGTCTCTCCCGGTTCGGTTGAGATGGCGTTGGGTGATTTGTGCCCCATGCTCTCCATGCTCATGCCTGCCATCTCCTGCATCATCTGGCGGTGAGCGGCCATCTCCGCGGCATCCGCGATCATGAATTCATGCGGCTGTTCGCCCTTGTTGACGAAGACGAAACGTACCGTCTCGCCTTTCTTGAACGTGAGATCCTTCACATTGAAGGCGATTTCCGTTGCCTCGATGGTGACGGTGCGGTCGGCCTTCTTTGCGTCGCCTGGTTCGCCATAGGTGGCGGCGTGATGGTGGCCGTCATCCATGTCGGAGGCAAAGGCAGAAGGGGCGGCAAGGGCGAGGCCTGCAGCGAGCAGGGCGGTGAAGCGCATTTTCATTATCGGTTTCCTTGTCGGGTGATTGTTCAGAACCAGAAGCTGATGCCCGCGCGCAGCGTGAGGTCGCCGGGATCGCCGCCATCGTTGCGGATCATCCGTGCCGTATTGCCGAGTGCGCGCTCGTAGACGAGGTCGATATAGGGCGCGAATTTTCGCGTGATTTCGTAGCGAAGCTGCGTACCCAGTTCGATCCGGGAGAACCCCGCGCCGATTTTTTGCTCGGGCACGTCATTTGCCGAGACGTCGAGCTTCAGGTGGGGCGTCAAGGCGAGGCTTTGCGTGATGAGCAGGTCGATCGACTGTTCGAGCCTTGCGCTCACATCGCCATTCTTGGCGAGAAAGGCGTGCGCGCCTGTCTCGATGAAGTAAGGCGCGAGCCCTTCGACGCCGAAGACGAGATAGGTTTGAGCGCGCGGGTCGAAATCCTGCCTCACGCCCGCCTGCACATCCCAGAAGTCGGAAATGTTCCTGCTATAGAGCCCCCAAAATTCCGAGCGCTCGACATGGCCGTTCTGCATCTCGCCTTCGGATTTGACGACGAGCTTTTCCAGATCGCCGCCGATGGTGCCTGAGCCTGTCCAGGTGACGAGTCCGCCTTCGTCATTCTGCGCGCCGTCGATCTGCAAGCGCAGCACATGGAAGACTGGACTCTCATGCCCACCCATCATTTCTCCGGCCGAGAGCGTGGGTGAAAACATGAGCGCGAAGGGCAGTAGCAGGGTGGCGCATCGCGAGAAAGGGCTCATCGCGCAGCCTCCGCGCCCATGCGGGCGACCACCACCTTGTTCATCATCCCCGAGGTCATGTGATAGAGCAGGTGGCAGTGGAACGCCCATTCCCCCGGCTCGTCGGCAGTGACGAGGACCGAATAGCTCTGCCCAGGCGGAACGCTCACGATGTGCTTGTCCGGCAGTCGCGCGGCAGGCTGGCCGTTGACGAGCTGCACGAACATTCCATGCAGATGCATCGGATGCGCCATCATCGTGTCGTTGACGAAAGTAAGTTTCACCCGCTCGCCGTATTTGAGTTCGATCGGCTTTGCGTCCTCAAACTTCCTGCCGTTGAGCGTCCAGATGTAGCGCTCCATGTTGCCGTTGAGGTGGACGACGATCTCGCGTGATGGCTCGCGTGTGTCTTTCTGCGGCGTCAGTGATTTGAGATCGCTATAGCTCAGCACCTTCTCGCCGGAGGGAAAGCCCGCGCCCCAGCCTTTCGGGTGCTGTTCCTCTTCCGTCGGCGCCGCGGCGAGATCCGGCTTTGCACCCATGGATGCGTGGTTCATCTGGCTCATGTCCATACCGGCCATGGAGCCATGATCCATGCCTTCCATCGACCCCATGCCCATATCGGCCATGTTGAGTTGCGTGCGCGGACGGAGGGGCGGAACGGGCGCCTCTATCCCCTCCCGCGGCGCGAGAGTTCCTCTCGCATAGCCGGTGCGGTCGAGCGATTGCGCGAAGATCGTGTAGGCCCTGTCTTCTTTCGGCGTGACGATGACGTCATAGGTCTCGCCGATGGCGAGCCTGATCTCGTCCACGGGCACGGGCATCACGTTCCGTCCGTCGGCGGCGACCACGATCATCTTGAGAGCCGGGATACGCAGGTCGAAATAGGTCATGGCGGACGCGTTGATGAAGCGCAGGCGGATGCGCTCGCCCGGCTTGAAGATCCCCGTCCAGTTCGCACTGGCCGACTTGCCGTTGATGAGAAATGTATAGCCGGTTACGTCGGCGAGATCGGTCGGGTCCATCCGCATCTCGCCCCAGTCCAGCCGGTCGCGTAGCGTCGCGCCGATGCCATCCTTGCCAAGGTCGCGGAAGAAATCGCCGACGGTTCTCTTCGCACGGTTGTAATAGCCCGAATCCGCCTTGAGATTTCTCAATATCTTGTCGGCGCGCTCGTCCGTGAAGTCGGACAGCATCACCACATAGTCGCGGTCTGTCACGATTCCGCTCGCCTTCGCCGGTTCGATAACGATCGGCCCCGCGAGTCCTTCCTGCTCCTGACCTCCCGAATGCGAGTGGTACCAGTAGGTGCCGCTCTGCCTGATCTTGAAGCGATATGTGAAGGTCTCGCCGGGTGCGATGCCATGAAAGCCGTTCATGCCCGGCACGCCGTCCATGTCGCCAGGGATCAGGAAACCATGCCAATGCACCGAGCTTTGTTCCTTCAGCCTGTTCGTCACATGGATGGTGACATCCTCACCTTCGTGAAATCGCAGAAGCGGCCCGGGAAACTGCCCGTTGAGCGTGATCGTGTCGCCGCTCCGCCCCCCGACGTCGACATTGTTGCGGTCGATGACGATGCTGTATTCGCCCGCCTCGGCGGCAAGGCCCGAGAAAGCGAGAACGCCGAGCATCAAAGCTTTGAGAAACGCGCGTATCACAGTTGAACGACCCGCAGGCGCAGTGCATTGCCGATGACGCTGACGCTGGAAAGAGCCATCGCCGCCGCCGCGATGATCGGCGAGAGGAGTACGCCGAACACCGGATAGAGAAGACCTGCCGCGATGGGAATTCCCGCCGCGTTGTAGATGAAGGCGAAGAAGAGGTTTTGCCGGATATTGCGCATGGTCGCCTGGCTGAGGCGGCGCGCGCGGACAATGCCGGTAAGGTCGCCCTTCAATAGCGTGATGCCTGCGCTTTCCATCGCGACATCGGTGCCGGTGCCCATCGCGATGCCGATTTCGGCTGCGGCAAGCGCCGGCGCGTCGTTGACGCCATCGCCTGCCATGGCGACGACGCGGCCGGCTTTGGTGAGTTCGTTCACCACGGCGGCCTTCTCATCGGGTAGCACCTCCGCCTTTACCTCATCTATGCCAAGGCGGCGCGCGACGGCCTGCGCCGTCGTCGGATTGTCGCCAGTCAGCATGACGATGCGGATGCCCTCCGCCTTCAGCGCCGCGAGCGCGGCAGGCGTTGTTTCCTTCACCGGATCGGCGATGGCAATGACGCCTGCCAGCTTTCCGCCGACGGCTGCGAAGATCGCCGTCGCGCCATCCTGTCGCAAATCTTCAGCCGTCTTCGCGAGCGGGGTCGTCGTGATGCCGAGTTCTTCGAGGTATTTCATATTGCCGATGGCCACGCGATTGCCTGCGATCGTGCCGATGGCGCCTTTGCCGGAAGGGGCGTCGAAATCAATCGCCTCGGAAAGTGTCAGTCCGCGCGCCTTCGCCGCAGCGACGATCGCATCGGCCAGCGGATGTTCGCTCGCGCGTTCGACGCTCGCCGCAAGGCGCAGGAGATCGGCCTCTACAAAACCCTCCGCGGTCACAATGGCCGTCACCGAGGGCTTTCCCTCCGTCAGTGTGCCAGTCTTGTCGACGACCAGAGTGTCGATCTTCTCCATGCGCTCCAGCGCTTCCGCATTCTTGATGAGAACGCCGAGACCGGCGCCGCGGCCGACGCCGACCATGATCGACATGGGCGTCGCAAGACCGAGCGCGCAGGGGCAGGCGATAATGAGCACCGCGACGGCGGCGACGAGGCCGAAGGTAAAGCGCGGTTCAGGGCCGAAGACCGACCATGCCGCGAAGGCGATGATGGCGATGAGGATCACCAGTGGCACGAACCAGCCGGCCACGCGGTCGGCGAGGCGCTGGATCGGCGCGCGCGAGCGCTGTGCGTCGGCGACCATCTGCACGATACGGGCGAGCATGGTTTCGCGTCCGACCTTCTCGGCGACCATGATGAAACTGCCGGATTTGTTGAGCGTGCCAGCGATCACCTTCGCGCCGGGCTCCTTCGTCACAGGCATGGCTTCACCTGTCACCAGTGACTCGTCGATGGCGACGCGGCCTTCCACGAGACTACCGTCGACGGGGATATTTTCACCGGGGCGAACGCGCAGCCGGTCTCCGACATGGACCTTGTCGAGCGGCACTTCCTCGTCCTCACCATCGGCGCGAATGCGCCGCGCGGTCTTGGGCGCGAGGTCGAGCAAGGCGCGGATGGCGCCGCTCGTCTGTTCGCGCGCCCTGAGTTCGAGCACCTGACCGAGCAGCACAAGAACGGTGATGACGGCCGCCGCCTCGAAATAGACCGCGACCGCGCCGTTCATGTCGCGGAACGTCGGTGGGAAAATGCCAGGTGCGAGCGTCGCGACCACGCTGTAGCTCCAGGCAACGCCGGTGCCCATGGCAATCAGCGTGAACATGTTGAGGTTGCGCGTGAGGAGCGATTGCCAGCCGCGCACGAAGAAGGGCCAGCCCGCCCAGAGCACGACCGGTGTCGCCAGCGCGAGCTGAATCCAGTTGGTGAGCGTCGTGCCGAGCGACATGGTGAGGCCGGTCAGGTGCCCGCCCATTTCGAGCAGGAAGACGGGGATCGTCAGCACGAGACCGATCCAGAAGCGGCGCGTCATGTCGATGAGTTCGTGGTTCGGCGTGGTTTCGGCACTCGCGACCAGAGGCTCGAGCGCCATCCCGCAGATCGGGCAGGAGCCGGGGCCGATCTTGCGTATCTCCGGATGCATCGGACAGGTGTAGATCGTGCCTTCGGGTTGGGGTTCGGGTTCCACCGGATGCAGATATTTCTCCGGGTCGGCCCTGAACTTCGCTTCGCAGCCGGCCGAGCAGAAAAACCAGGTTACGCCTTCATGCTCGGCGCGATGCTTCGCCGTCGCAGGATCGACCGCCATGCCGCAAACCGGGTCCTTCGTCATCCCCGACGCCGTGGTATCGGCGTGGTGATGCTGATGTCCTTGTCCGCCGCAGCAGGGTTTGCTCTCGGTGTGCGAAGTCATCGCTGTCCTCTTTTTCGAACCTTCTCGTCAGGACATGCACCCTAGAGCTTCCTGTCACTGGAAGGTCAAGCGCAGCGGTGGGACAGCCGTGTTTTTCCTGAAAATGCCTATTTTATCGACAGGATGCTTTTGAATTGCGCAATAAAAACAATGACTTGCTTCATGGGTTGGAAAGGGAATTGCGGTAAATATCGAGTCATGCCGCATTTTGCCCGGGGTCGTGACGCCGGGGCTTAGTGTTTTTTTGAGTGAGAACGAGCGCAATGACGAGACAGCAGAGGCTCGCCCAGCTTTCGCAGGTCGAAGGAGCGGGGGCGCATGTGCCCGCCGACATGTCCTCGCCCGAGGTCTATCGCGGCATGTTCGAGCACGCCATCTGGGGGATCTTCCAGACGACGTCGGACGGACATTATCTCGCCGCCAATCCGGCGTTGGCGCGCATCTACGGCTATGACTCGCCCGCCTGCATGCTCGATGCGCTGACCGATATCGGCCGCCAGCTTTATGTCGACCCGCATCGCCGCGACGAGTTCGTGCGCCTCATGCACGAAACGGGCGTTGTCTCCGGCTTCGAGTCGCAGGTCTATCGCCGAGACGGCGAGGTGATCTGGATTTCGGAATGCTGCCGCGAGGTTCGCTCGGCTGCGGGCATGCTTCTCTATTACGAAGGCACGGTGGAGGACATTACCGTCCGCAAAAGGGCCGAGCGCGATTTGCAGATGGCCAAGGAGCAGGCGGAAGCCGCAAACCGCGCCAAATCGGCCTTTCTCGCCAATATGAGCCACGAGCTCCGGACGCCGCTCAACGCGATCCTCGGCTTTGCGCAGATCCTGCGCGACGGGATCCTAGGGCCTATGGGCGAGCCGAAATATCAGGAATATGCGGGCGACATCTATCGCAGCGGAAAGCATCTTCTCGATGTCATCAACGACATTCTCGATCTGACGAAGATCGAAGGCGGCCATCTGAAGCTTGACGAACAGGATGTCGATGTCGGCAATGTCTTCGCCGCCTGCGAGCGGCTGGTCGCGGAAAGCGCGAAGTCGGCGGGCGTCGACCTCAAGGTCATAAGCCCTGTTGTCCCGGTGACGCTTTTTGTCGATCCGACGAGGCTTACGCAGATCCTGCTCAATCTCCTGTCGAACGCGATCAAGTTCACGCCCGAGGGGCGCAGCGTTCAGCTCTCCATGAGCCTTGCAGCCTCGGGCGATTTCCTGATGGTGGTCGAGGACACCGGCATCGGCATGACGGCGGACGAGATGGTGCAGGCGCTCCAGCCCTTCCAGCAGATCGACAATTCGCTGGCCCGCCGCTACGAGGGCACCGGCCTCGGCCTCACCCTGACGAAGCTGCTCGCCGAATTGCATGATGGATCGCTGATGCTTGAAAGCGAGCCGGGGCACGGCACCAAGGTTACCGTTTCGCTCCCCGCACGGCGGGTGATGGCGGAAGGCCAGTTCTAAAATTTAGGCAGCAAGGGGACAATTGGGCGCGATATAGGCGACATGCCCAATAAATAGCCAGACATTCACCTCCAGATGTCTGCCCAGCCTCTCTTTTCGCGGCTTCGGCACTGGCACCGCTCTTGCTCTCTATCTTCCCAAGCGATTGGCGCACGATGCGCCATGTAAACGGGGAGTTGCTATGCCAGGGGCCGTCTTCGACGAAATGGGCCTCAGCGACCACGAGGTTCGCAATGCCTATGCGACTCTGCGCGACTGGCTGAGCGAGACCCCGCCGGAGGTTCTTTCACTGCGCCGCGAGGAGGCCGAAACCTTCTTCCGTCGCATCGGCATCACCTTCGCGGTCTATGGCGAGGGTGGTGACCCCGAACGCATCATTCCCTTCGACATCATTCCCCGCATTCTCGAAGCCGCCGAATGGCGCCAGATCTCGGCTGGCCTCGTCCAGCGCGTGAAGGCGCTCAACGCCTTCATCGCCGATATCTACGGGCCGCAGGAGATCATGCGGGCAGGCATCATGCCGGCCGACCATGTGCTGCTGAACGAGACCTATCGCCATGTCATGCAGGGCGTGCATGTTCCCGCCGGCATCTATACGCATATCTCCGGCATCGACATGGTGCGCGTGGGGCCGGAGGAGTTCTACGTTCTCGAAGACAATGTGCGCACGCCGTCAGGCGTTTCATACATGCTCGAGAACCGCGAAATCACCATGCGGCTCTTTCCCGATCTCCTGTCGCGCTACAACGTGGCGCCGGTCGATCACTATTGCGACGATCTTCTGAAGACGCTTTCGTCCGTCGCGCCGCGCAATTGCGAAAACGAGCCGACCGTCGCGCTGCTGACGCCCGGCATCTACAACAGCGCCTATTACGAGCACTCCTTCCTCGCCGACCAGATGGGCATCGAGCTCGTCGAGGGGCCGGATCTCTATGTGAAGGACGATATCGTCTATATGCGCACGACGCAGGGACCGAAGCGCGTCGACGTCATCTATCGACGCGTCGATGACGAGTTCCTCGATCCGCTCGCCTTCCGTCCGGATACGGTGCTTGGTGTTGCGGGACTGATGAGCGCCTACCGCGCGGGTAATATCAATCTCGCCAATGCGGTGGGTGCCGGCATCGCCGACGACAAGTCGACATATACCTACGTGCCGAAGATGATCGAGTTCTATCTCGGCGAAACGCCCATTCTCAAGAATGTGCCGACCTATCGCTGCGGAGAGCGCGACGATCTTCTCTATGTGCTGGAGCGGATCGACCAGCTGGTGGTGAAGGAAGTTCACGGCTCGGGCGGCTACGGCATGCTTGTCGGCCCCAAGGCGACGCGCGCCGAGCGCGAGGCTTTCGCCGCTCGCGTGAAGGCGTCGCCGGAGAAATATATCGCGCAGCCCACGCTGGCGCTGTCGACCTGCCCCACTTTCGTCGATCAGGGTATCGCGCCGCGGCATGTCGATCTCAGGCCCTTCGTGCTTGCGGGCAAGGAAATACGCGTCGTGCCGGGCGGGCTCACCCGCGTTGCGCTGCGCGAGGGATCTCTCGTCGTCAATTCAAGTCAGGGCGGAGGCACCAAGGATACCTGGGTGCTGAAGGACTGAGGACATGTTCCGATCGGGTGTAACGCGATGCTGAGCCGTACTGCCGACAGTCTCTACTGGATCGCACGCTACATGGAGCGTGCGGAAAATCTCGCGCGCATCCTTCAAGTCACAGACCGGCTGTCGCTCATGCCTTCAAGCGCGGAAACCTCCGGCAGCGAGTGGCACTCGACCATCATCGTCTCCGATTGCGAGGAAGGCTTCTATCGCAAGTATAATGACGCGACGCCCGAGCATGTGATTTCCTATCTCGCTTTCGACGAGGACAACCCGTCGAGCATCCGCTGCTGCATCGAGACGGCGCGGCGCAATGCCCGCGCGATCCGCACCGCGCTCACGACCGAGCAATGGGAAACGCTCAACTCGACCTGGCTCGAACTGCCCAAATGGAGCGAGGCGCGGGTCCGCGGCAGCGGGCTTCATCGGTTCCTCGACTGGGTCAAGGATCGCTCGCTGCTCTTTCATGGTGGCACGGTTGCGACCATGCTTCGCTGCGACAGCTATCATTTCATGCAGCTCGGAACTTTCGTCGAGCGCGGCGACAACACGGCGCGAATTCTCGATGTGAAATATCACCTGCTTTTGCCCGAGCATGCCGAAGTCGGCGGCGGCATCGACTATTATCAATGGGCGTCGATCCTGCGCGCCGTTTCGGGCTATCGCAGCTATCACGTCCTCTACAAGGAGGGCATCCGCCCCTGGCACATCGCCGAATTCCTCATCATGCGCGAGCAGATGCCGCGGTCACTCGTCAGCTGCACGGCGAAGATCAAGGATTGCCTCGACGCGCTGGGCGAGGAATATGGCCAAAGGCACGATTGCCATCGCATGGCGGGCAAGGTCTACTCGCAATTGCGCTTTGGGCGTGTGGATGATGTCTTCCGCCAGGGGCTCCATGAATTTCTCACCCAATATGTCGAGCAGAACAACCGCCTCGGATCCGAGATCAACCGAAGCTACCTGATGTGAAGTTTCGAATGCGCATCCATATCAATCACGAGACTGTCTACCGATACGCGGAGCCAGCCTCCTATGCGATCCAGGCGCTGCGCCTGAAGCCGCTCGACAATGCGACGCAGACGATTCTGAGCTGGCGTCTGCAGGTACCGGCGCAGGCGAGCCTCACCGAGTCACGCGATGTTTACGGCAATGTCCTCCAGATGCTTTATGTCGAACGCCCGCATCAGGAGATTGCGATCCGTGTGACGGCGGAGGTCGAGACGCTGGACCGCAGCGGCGTCGTCAACGCGCATGAGCCCTTTTCACCGCGCTTCTATCTGCGCCGCACCGATCTCACTGATGCCGACGAGGCGATCGTCGCTCTTGCCGAGCAGGCCCGTTCGGCTTCCGACCTCTCGCCGCTCGACCTCGCGCACCGGTTGATGGAGGCGGTGCGCGATGCGCTCGACTATCACATCGGCAATACGGATGCGCAGACGACGGCGGCTGAAGCGCTCGCCAAGGGCTCCGGTGTCTGTCAGGACCACGCGCATGTCTTTATTTCGGCGGCGCGTATGCTTGGCATTCCGGCGCGCTATGTCAGCGGCTATCTCTGGATCGACTCCGATATGGAGCAAGAGGCGAGCCACGCATGGGCGGAGGCTTATATCGATGGGCTTGGCTGGGTCGGCTTCGATGTCGCCAACAGAATTTGCCCGACGGCGGCCTATGTGCGGGTCGCCACCGGGCTCGATTATCTCGAAGCGGCGCCTGTGCGCGGCCTTCGGCGCGGCGGCGGGCAGGAGACGCTCGAGGTGCGGCTGAAGGTCGGCGAGAGCGCGGCACAACAATAACGATCCGGGCGGAACTGATTTCATGACTTATTGCGTTGCGCTTCGCCTTCGAGGCGGTCTCGTCATGCTCGCGGACACACGCACCAATGCGGGCGTCGACAACATCTCGACCTTCCGCAAACTCACCACGATCGAGCGCCCGGGCGACCGCGTCATCGGCATCATGACGGCTGGAAACCTCGCCCTGAGTCAGGCGATCGTCAATCTGGTGACCGAGCAGGGCCTGTCGCTTTATGAGGGGGAGCCGCAGGAAACGCTCCACACCGTTCCGAGCATGGTTCGTGCGGCTCAATTGATGGGGCAGGCAGTCCGGGAGATTTACAAGGTCGACGGCCCTTCGCTCGAGGCGCAGTCGGAAACTTTCAACGTCTCGATCCTGCTTGGCGGGCAGATCGGCAATGGCCGCCTCCGGCTCTTTCAGATTTATGCGGCGGGCAATTACATCGAGGCGACAGAAGACACGCCCTATTTCCAGATCGGCGAGCACAAATATGGCAAGCCCATCATCGACCGCGCTGCGACCTACGAGACCGATGTAGGCGATGCGCTGAAACTCGCGCTCATCTCGATGGACTCGACGATCCGCTCGAACCTTTCGGTCGGCCTCCCCATCGACCTCATGGTTTATCGCCGCGACGCGTTGAAAGTCGCGCTCAACCGGCGCATCAAGGACGACGACGCCTATTTCAAGGGCTTGCGTCAGTCATGGTCGGACGCGCTGACGCGCGCCTATCAGGCGATCCCTGGTCCGGAATGGGAGTTCTGAGCCGCCGCGCGCCATCTGGTCCGGAACTTGCTCCCTCAATTGACGGGGCCCGGAAAAAAGGCGCAACGAGCCATGCCGAAGCTTAACCTCATCCCGCAGGACGAGCGGAATTTCGCTCGCAATGTCGATTGGAATCTGTTCGGGCTCTTCCTCGAAATCGTCAATTCGGGGGGTATCAGCGCGGCGGCGCGCCATCTCAACAAGCAACAGCCGACGATCAGTGCGGGCCTGAAGCGGCTTGAGGAGCATCTGGGCGTCGAACTTTGTCACCGTACCAGCCAGGGCATAGAGCTCACGCCAGCGGGCCGCGCGCTGGTGCCGCTCTGCGAGGCCATGACGGGGGCGGTGCGCACCGCGCCGCATGAGGTGGCCCGCGCCGCGAATCTCGTCGAGGGCGTGATCAACATCACCATCATGTCGAGCATCGTTTCGCCTGAATTCGATGGAGCCATTGCCGCTTTTCATGAGCTTCATCCGGGGGTCGAAATCCGTCTCGACGTCGTGGCCTGGCGCGGTGTCGTCAAGGCGCTGAAGCTCGGTGAGGCTGAGGTGGGCATTGCCTGCGACAGCGCGCCGAGCGAGGGCCTGCGCTACGCGCCGCTGATGAAGGAAGTGCAGCAGCTCTATTGCAGCCGAAGCCATCCGCTCTTCGGGCGTACCGTCGGCCAGCCGGCCATGCTCTGTGACGAGCCTTTCGTGATGACGGGCGAGGATGAGCCCGAAGAGCTTGAGCGCTTCCGCCGTCGCTACGGACTCGGCCGCCATGCGGCCGGCTTTGCGGAAAACCTGCACGAGGTGAAACGCCTCATCGAGCTTGGTGTCGGCATCGGCTTTCTGCCCACCTGTGTCGCGGAGGAAATCGACCGGGCGCACAATCTCCATCCGCTGCTGCCCGATGATCTGCTGCCCAGCTATCACGTCTATCTCATCACCCGCGAGCAGGACGCGCGCGACACGCCGACCGAATTGTTCCTCCACGAGATTCTGGGTCGCCTCGGCGAGCGCCCATAGATCGCATCTATGGGTGGCATCGGAATTTCCTGTCTTCGCCTACGGCCTTTCTTCGACGCATGCTTTTTGCAGTGCAGTATCGGACGAGACGAATGGCGAATATCGGACTACGGATCGAACCGAAGAGCGAGCCGACCATTGAGGCCCTTGCCGGCCTCTGGAGCCGCTCCCTCATCGACTGGCCCGATGGCCGCAGCGACCGCACGACCTTCGTCAACTGGATGCAGGGGCCGAGCTATTATCTCGATCTGCGCCAGCCCGCAGGCCGCCCCGATTTTCGCGGCGTCAGGAATTTGCGTGCACTTAACTTCACGCAGCTTGACTGGCTTGCCTCGCAGGAGGGGTTTGCGGGTGAGCTTCACTATTCCGACGGCTTCTTCGAGTGGCGGCGCGAGATCGATTTCCAACCGCAGGCGATCTATTCCGATCAGGGCCGCCTCTGGATGGAGCCCGACATGATGGTCGAGCAGGGGAAGGACATTCCATATATCGAGCACTGGCACCGCGAGCCCGTCGGTCTCGATCCCGTCTGCGCGCTCCGGCTCGACGATCCTGCCGATGGCACTCGCGCCTATCTGATGCGTCTTGGCTCTCTCTTCATGTATGCCCGCGCGCGCAGGGCTGCGGTGCCGGCGGGGCTGCATCTCCAGGATTGCGTCGCGGGCGCCGAAAGCGTCGAGGAGGCGCAGAACCTCATCGACTGCGAAATTTCGCAAGGTGTCGTCACCGATGCGGGCTGGGTCATCCAGCGTTCGAGCCTGCCTTTCCGCGAGCGTGAGCGCATCGATCCCGTCTGGGCCTCGAAGGCGTCCGGCGCGATCGTTCTTTCCGACATTGACGCCGACGGGCGGGATGTTGCGCGGAAGTGGCAGCTCCTTGATGCGCAGGGTGCGCTCGACGCCTTCCCCATCGAGGCAAAAGTCAGGAGCGCTTCATGATGGAGACAAAGATGGCAAAGGGAAGAGCCTTCGATCATATCCCGCTTGTCGACATCGCGCCGCTTCTCGGCGGCGATCCGGAAGCGAGGAAAGCGGTTGCGCGCGAAATGGAAAAGGCCGCGAGCGAAGTCGGCTTTCTCTATATCACGGGTCACGGCATCGCGCCGGAACTGATCGAAAATCTTCAGGCCAAGGCGGCGGCCTTCTTTGCGCTGCCGGACGACGTGAAGAAGAAATATTACATCGGCAATTCGCGCGCGCATCGGGGCTATGTGCCCATGGGCGAAGAGAATTTCTATGCGGGCGACGTGCCGAGTGTCGACAAGAAGGAGGCCTTCGACCTCTCCATAGACCTCTCCGAGGACGATCCGGATCACATCAAGGGATACCGCCTTCTCGGGCCGAACCAGTGGCCGCGCGAAGTCGAAGGCTTCAGGGAGGACATCTATGCCTATTACGAGGCGGCGATTTCGCTGGGGCGCACGCTGTTCCGTGGCTTCGCGCTGGCGCTCGGTCTCGAGGAAAATTACTTCGACCGCTATCTGACCAAGCCGCCGTCGCAGCTTCGCCTTGTTCATTACCCGGAAGCGGAAGGTTTCGACGCTTCGGCGATCGGCGGCAGCTCCAGTAATTTCGGCATCAGCCCACACACCGATTACGAGTGCTTCACCATTCTGCATGTCACGGCGCCGGGCCTCGAAGTCGTCAATGCCGAGGGCAACTGGGTCGACGCGCCGCCGGTGCCAGGCGCTTTTGTCATCAACATCGGCGACATGCTGGAAGCCATGACCAATGGCCGCTTCATCGCCACGGCGCATCGCGTGCGCCGGGTCGCCTATGAGCGCTATTCCTTCCCGCTCTTCTGCTCGGTCGATTACGACACGGTGGTGGAGCCACTGCCTCAATTTATCGAGGAAGGCGCTACCCGCACCTATCCGGCCTATGTCGCGGGCGATCATCTTCTCGCCCAGACGATGCGCACCTTCGCCTATCTCAGGAAGCTCGAGAAGGAAGGCCTGGTCGCCATTCCGGAATCGGAGACGACCGGCGAAACATTCTTCGGGCGCAAGGAGCGCGCCTGATTGGACCATAGAGAAACGACAAATGCGGAAACGCCTCAACCCTGCGGGATCGCGGACGCGCTCCGCCCATTGAAAGGACAGATCATGAATAGGCTGCCGCGATTGAGAAAGACTGTATTCGCGCTTCTGGCTGCCGCTCTGATGGCTGTTACCGCCGTTCAGCCCGCTGCCGCCGCGGAGAAGACGTTCAAATTCGCCTGGTCGATCTATACCGGCTACATGCCTTGGGCCTATGCCGAGAAGTCCGGCATTCTGAAGAAGTGGGCCGACAAATACGGCATCAAGATCGACCTTGTTCAGATCAACGACTATGTCGAGTCGATCAACCAGTACACGGCCGGGCAGTTCGACGCCGTGGCCGACACGACCATCGACACGCTCACCATTCCGTCCGCCGGTGGCGTCGATTCCTCGCTCATCATTCTCGGCGACTACACCAACGGCAACGACGCCATCTTCATCAAGGGCAGGGACAAGACGCTCGCCGACATCAAGGGCCAGAAGGTCTATCTGGTGCAGTATTCCGTCTCGCACTACATGCTCTGGCTCGCGATGAAGCAGGCTGGCCTGAAGGAGAGCGACATCACGACGGCGAATATCGCCGATGCCGATTTCGTTGCTGCCTTCGGCACGCCGGAAGTGAAGGCGCTGGTTGCCTGGAACCCGGCGACCAGCCAGATCAGGAACATGCCCGATGTCTCCGAAGTCTTCGACAGCTCGAAGCTGCCCGGCGCGATTCAGGACATTGTCGTTGCCAACACCGCGACGCTGAAGGCGCATCCTGAATTTGGCAAGGCGCTGGCGGGTGCCTGGTACGAAGTGCTCGGCATCATGCAGAAGAACGACAAGGAAGGCATCGATGCTCGCACCTTCATGGCGGCGGCCTCGGGCACCAACCTTGCCGATTTCGACGGTCAGGTGAAAACCACGGGCTTCTACTACGACCCCGCCAAGGCGGTCGCGCTGCTGAAGAGCCCGGCGATGGTCGAGATCGCCAATGACGTGCAGGAGTTCAGCTTCACCCATGGCCTTCTCGGTCAGAAAGCCAAGGACAAGGGCTTTGTCGGCATCGAACTGCCCGGCGGCAAGATCGTCGGCGACAAGGCGAATGTGAAGCTCAGGGTCGATCCGACCTACATGCAGCTCGCGGCTGAAGGAAAGCTTTGATTGTAGTGAGTGCGTTGGCCCCGTCTCCCTGCGTATCTGGGAGGCGGGGCATTTTATTGCTCGCATTGTTTTTTCAGTCGCTCTCGAATTGAGCATATGCCCAAAGTTTGGGCGGTGATTTTCGTGAGGTCGCCCATGCGCCGCAGCAGTGCCAGCAAAACCGCCCTTGGGCGGCTGGCCCGCCCCTTGCAATCTTTGTAATTGGCAGCGGCTAGGGTTCCGGTTTCCACAGTTACGGTTGGAAACGCTGGTCCGAGAGCCGCAACCCGGTCGGTGAACAGCGGCCGGGTACACGGCGGGACAAAAGCCCGGGAGACGGACGTAATGCGAGGATTGGCATTACACGCCGCCGTGCGCGCCAATCCTCCGAGTTGTAACGGCCCCGATGGTCTGGAGGACTGGCTATGAATACCGTCTCGCTCTCCGCTTCGATGCTCTCCTGCCAGTTGGCGGCGAGGTGAGCATGCGCCGTCTTATCAACCAGCGGCCTGAAATCCTTTCGCGGCTTCTTCTTGCCGCGTTGCCCTTCTTTCTGGCTTTCCTCGCCTATGCGCTCGCCTCGCAGGCGCGGCTCGCCATCAATCCAACCGACAAGCTGCTACCGGCCTGGTCGACGATCCTCGACGCGATCAACCGAATGACATTCGTGCCGGATCTTCGGTCTGGCGACTATCTGCTGCTTCTCGACACGATGGTGAGCCTTCAGCGTCTCGCCATCGGCGTCGGCCTCGCCATGCTTGCGGGCTTCATCATCGGCGTGTTGCAGGGCCTCATTCCCTATGTCCGCGCGACGCTGGCGAATTTCACCAATGTCGTGTCGATGATCCCGGCGCTTGCGATCCTGCCGATCCTCTTCATCACCTTCGGACTCGGCGAGACGGCGAAGGTTGTGCTGATCTTCGTCGGCATCGTGCCCTTCATTATTCGCGACCTCGCGCAGCGGGTCGAAGAGATCCCGCATGAGCAGATCATCAAGGCGCAGACGCTCGGCGCCTCGACGTGGCAGATCATCATCCGCATCGTCGTGCCGCAGATGCTGCCCCGCCTGATCGACTCTGTTCGCCTCTCGCTTGGGCCCGCCTGGCTCTATCTCATTGCGGCGGAGGCGATCGCCGCCGAATCCGGCCTTGGCTACCGCATCTTCCTGATGCGCCGCTATCTATCGATGGACGTGATCCTGCCTTACGTCGCCTGGATCACCTTCCTCGCCTTCTTTCTCGACTTCCTGCTGCGCGGCCTCAGGCGAGTGTCGTTCGGCTGGATGTATCGCGGCCATATGTGAGGGATGACCGATGACCCGCGTTACCGTTGAGAACGTCTGGAAGACCTACGGCAAGCAAACCGTGCTCGAACGCATCAATTTCGAAACGGCGCCCCAATCCTTCATCTCGCTCGTCGGCCCTTCGGGCTGCGGCAAATCCACATTCCTGCGCATGCTGCTCGGCGATGAAAAGCCCAGTCAGGGCCGCATTCTTGTCGACGGTGTGCCGCTGCAGGCGGAGCCTTCGCCGGATCGCGGCGTCGTCTTCCAGAAATATTCCGTCTTTCCGCATCTGACGGCGCTGCAGAACGTCATGTTGGGGATTGAGCTCGGGCAGAGCCCCGTTCTCGGGCGTCTCTTCGGCAGGAAGCGCCGCGAAGCGCGTAACCTGTCCCGCGAGATGCTGAAGTCGGTCGGACTCGAAGCCGCGGAAAACAAATATCCCGCCGAGCTGTCGGGCGGCATGCAGCAGCGCCTCGCCATCGCGCAGGCGCTGGTCAAGCGCCCGAAGCTCCTTCTGCTCGATGAGCCCTTCGGTGCGCTCGATCCCGGCATACGTGCGGAGGTGCATGAGATTCTGCTCACGCTGTGGCGTGAGACGGGAATGACCATTTTCATGGTGACGCATGATCTGTCCGAAGCCTTCAAGCTTGGAACGCGCGTCATCGCCTTCGATCGCCGCAAGACGCGACCGGAAGAACTTGAAGCCTATGGCGCGACGATCACTTTCGATCTGCCCGTCATGCGCAAGATCGCGCCGCCTCCCGGCGCGGTGACGTCTCCGGCGGAGACGGAAGAAGCAATGCCGAAGGTCGCCGTCGCCGGATGATCTTCGGTTCTGCCGGGACGACCCGGTGGATTGAGTTGTTGCCTGGACGGCCAGGTTTTAGGCGCCTCCCGAAGGCGCCACCGGAAGCAGGAGAACGAGATGGCCGATACATCTCAGACCTCGGGTGGAAGCCACGAACGCTATGCCGCGCAACGTGCCCGCTATGAGGAGCTTTACACGCGGGGCAAGGCGCGGCGCCGCGACTTCAGCGAGGCCAAGGGCAACGCGAAGGAGATTCCTGCCGATCTGGTTCTGAAGCGCGAGACGCTTCCGGGCGGCTGGGGCTGGTCGGGTATTGTGAAGCGCGGGCAAACGCTTCGCATCGTCGCCCCCGCTGCGACGCAGGGCGTTTCCGTTCTTCTCTATCGCGCCGCCGATCCGACGGAGCGCTTCAATGCGGGCGATACGGTGAAGATCCAGTGGAGCGCCAGCCTCTATCGGGGAAAGCTGCTTTATTCCGACATGGGGCGTGTGCTTGCCTCGATCACCGACGATACGTTTGGCCATCATGACGCGATTGCGGGTGGTTCGACCGCGGCGACAAATGCCGCAAAGTATGATGACCCCGCGCTCCGCAACACACGCGACAACTTCATTTTGCTTGCCGCGAAGCATGGGCTCTCCAAGGCCGACATCCCGCCTTGTCTGACGCTCTTTGCGCCGGTTGGGGTCGACGCGGGCGGCAAGCTTGTCTGGCAGGACGCCAGGACCTCCGCCGGCGATTACGTCGACCTTCGTGCCGAGATGGACATTCTCGTCCTTCTTTCGAACTGCCCGCACCCTCTCAGCACCGGTCCCTATGCGCCGGAGCCTGTCGATCTCACCCTCTGGAAATCGCCGCCGCCAGCCGCCGACGATTTCTGCCGCTCGTCCTCGGAAGAGGCGGAACGCGGCTTCGACAACACCGATGCGACTTTCGAGTGAGGGCAGGCCGATGACTACCAACCGCGAACCGAATACCGTCATCCATGACGAAATTGTCCCGGCGAACAAGCCCTGGTCACACGTGATCCTGAAGGGGCAGGTGCTTCGCATCGTTGACCTCGAAGGCTGTCAGGCCGTCGATACGCTTTTCTACAGCGCGGCCGACCCGGTCGAGCGATACAGCGCGCAGGATACGATCCGCGCGCAGGGCGCGCCTTACATCACCGCAGGCACGAAGCTTCTGTCCAACGAAGGCAACGTGATGCTCACCGTGATCGGTGACACATGCGGCGCGCATGACACCTCGGCGGGGGCCTGCAGCGCCGAGGCGAACACCGTGCGCTTCGGCCACCACACGAAATACATGCATAGCTGCCGCGACAATTTCGTTCTCGAATTGTCGAAGCATGGCCTCACCAAGCGCGACCTGGTGAGCAACATCAACTTCTTCATGAATGTGCCGATCGAGCCGGACGGGACGCTCGCCATCGTCGATGGCGTGTCGAAGCCGGGGGATTATGTGGAGCTTCGGGCGGAGATGGACGTGCTTTGCGTCATCTCGAACTGCCCGCAGGTCAACAATCCCTGCAACGACTTCAACCCCACGCCCATTCGCACGCTCATCTGGAACGGCTGAAGTTCCGGGAGGAAGACATGTTCAAGAAGGTACTGGTTGCGAACCGCGGCGAAATCGCCTGCCGCGTCATTCGCACACTCCGCCGCATGGGCGTCAGCTCTGTTGCGGTCTATTCCGAGGCTGATCGCTTCGCGCCGCATGTGGATCTGGCGGACGAGGCTGTCTGCGTTGGTCCCGCCGTGGTCGCGCAGAGCTATCTCGATGCGGATGCGATCATCGACGCTGCCGTCGCGACCGGCGCTGAAGCGGTCCATCCGGGTTACGGGTTCCTGAGCGAGAATCCCGGATTCGCGCAGGCGCTGGCCGACAGGGGCATCGCCTTCATCGGCCCGCGTCCCGAGCACATGCTCGCTTTCGCGCTGAAGCACACTGCGCGCGAGCTCGCTGAGAAGAGCGGCGTACCGCTTCTGCCGGGCTCGCCGCTCGTTACCGACCTTGATGATGCGCTCGCCCGCGCGGGCGACATCGGCTATCCGGTCATGCTCAAGAGCACGGCGGGCGGCGGCGGCATCGGCTTGCAGCTTTGCAAGACAGCCGCCGAACTGCCGCGTCTCTTCGAAACCGTGCAACGCCTCAGCCTTGCGAATTTCAAGGATGGCGGCATGTTCCTCGAGAAGTTTGTCGCCGAGGCGCGGCATATCGAGGTGCAGATTTTCGGCGACGGCAAGGGCAAGGTCATTGCACTCGGCGAACGCGACTGCTCTGCGCAGCGCCGCAACCAGAAGGTGATCGAGGAGACGCCCGCGCCCAATCTGGCGGATGATGTGCGCAGCGCGCTCCACGAGGCGGCAGTGCGTCTCGGTGAAACCGTCTCTTATGAGTCGGCCGGTACCGTCGAGTTCATCTATGACGCAGTGGAAGAAAAGTTCTACTTCCTCGAAGTGAACACGCGCCTTCAGGTCGAGCATCCCGTCACGGAGGAAGTGACCGGCCTCGATCTCGTCGAGATGATGGTACGGCAGGCCTCGGGCGACCTTGGTGATCTCGTTCAATATGAGCGTGCGCCGCAGGGCCATGCCATTGAGGTGCGGCTATATGCCGAAGATCCGGCGCGCAACTTCCAGCCTTCGTCGGGGCTTCTCACGCAGGTGAGCTTTCCCGCCGGTGTGCGTGTCGATGGCTGGATCGCGACCGGAACCGAGGTCACGCCTTTTTACGATCCGATGCTTGCCAAGATCATTGTAAAGGGCGCGACCCGCGCTGAGGCTGTGGCGAAGCTTGCGTCCGCGCTCAATCAGAGTGCCGTCTACGGCATCGAGACGAATCTCGATTATCTGCGGCAGCTCGCGGGCGCCTGGACCTTCCTCGACGGTGCGATGCGCACGTCGTCGCTCGCTCATTTCGATTTCCGGCCTGCGACCATCGACGTCGTCGCGCCCGGCGCGCAATCGACCATTCAGGATTACCCCGGTCGCGTCGGCTACTGGAATGTCGGCGTGCCGCCATCGGGTCCTATGGACTCGTTGTCCTTCCAGCTTGCAAACCGCCTCGTCGGCAACGAGCCCGGCACGCCCGCGCTCGAAATGACGCTCACAGGCCCGACGCTGCATTTCCGCACCGACGCGACCATCGTTCTGGCCGGCGCGCATATGCAGGCCAAAATCAGCGGCGAGCCCGTGCCGCATTGGCAGGCCTTCGAGGTGAAGCGCGGCCAGACGCTTGAAATCGGAGCGATCGAGGGGCCGGGGCAGCGGGCCTATCTCGCCATCCGCAACGGTTTTGATGCGCCGGAATATCTGGGTTCGCGCTCGACCTTCACGCTTGGCCGCTTCGGCGGCCACGCAACTGGCGCGCTCAAGACGGGCGATGTGCTGCGCGTGAACCGTTCGGGCGCGAAGGCGCCTGCGCAAAGGGAGGCGCTGCCGGAACTCGACCGGCCGCCGCTCGTCAACGAATGGGAACTTGCTGCTCTCTACGGCCCGCATGGTGCGCCGGACTATTTCGCCGACGAGGACATCGAGACGCTTTTCAGCGCGATTTACGAGGTTCACTACAATTCGGCGCGCACGGGTATCCGTCTCATCGGGCCGAAGCCGAAATGGGCACGCAAGGACGGGGGCGAGGCGGGACTCCATCCGTCCAACATCCATGACAATGCCTATGCCGTCGGCACGATCGACTTCACCGGCGACATGCCGATCATCCTGGGTCTCGATGGGCCGAGCCTTGGCGGCTTCGTCTGTCCGGCAACGATTGCCAAGGCCGATCTCTGGAAGATCGGGCAGCTGAAGCCGGGCGACAAGGTTCGCTTCCGCCGCGTGAGCGACGAGGAGGCCGAAGCGCTGCGCAAGAGCGAGGATAGCTGGCTTTCAACGCTGAAGCGTCCGCATCACGGATCGCGCATTCAGGCACCCGCGAGCCTCAGCAACGCCGTGCTCGGCCGTATCGACGACCTCGATGTCGCCGTCACCTATCGGCGTGCGGGCGACGATTATCTGCTCATCGAATATGGGCCGATGGTGCTCGACTTCGCGCTGCGCTTCCGGGCGCATGCGATGATGACGGCGCTGGCGTCGAAGCGCATCGCCGGCATCGTCGAGATGACACCCGGCATTCGCTCGCTGCAAATCCATTTCGACCCAGACCGCCTGTCGCTGAAGCGGCTGCTTGCGACTGTGGAAGAAGTCGAGCGGCATCTGCCGGCGACGAAGGATATCGAGGTGCCGAGCCGCATCGTGCGTCTGCCACTTTCGTGGGACGATGCGGCGGCGCAGGAAGCCGTGCGCAAGTACCAGACGCTGGTGAACCCGGAGGCGCCGTGGTGTCCCTCCAATATCGAGTTCATCCGCCGTATCAACGGACTCGACAGTATCGACGAGGTGCGCCGCATTCTCTTCGAGGCCGATTACATGGTGCTCGGCCTCGGCGACGTCTATCTCGGCGCACCGGTGGCAACCCCGCTCGATCCGCGCCATCGCCTCGTCACCACGAAGTACAATCCGGCGCGCACATGGACGCCGGAAAATGCGGTAGGCATCGGCGGCGCCTATATGTGCGTCTATGGCATGGAAGGGCCGGGCGGCTACCAGCTTGTCGGCCGCACCTTGCAGATGTGGAATACGTGGCGCGAGACGAAGAATTTCGAGGCGGGTTCGCCCTGGCTCCTGCGCTTCTTCGATCGTATCCGCTTCTTTCCCGTCTCGGCGGAAGAACTGCTCGACATTCGTGCTGCCTTTCCGCATGGCCGCTATGAAGTGGAGGTGGAGGAATCGAGTTTCCGCCTCAGCGACTATCTCGCCTTCCTCGATCGGAATGCGGACGAGATCGCGGATTTCCGCACGATGCAGCGCCGCGCCTTCGAGGAGGAGCGGCAGCGCTGGGAAGATCGCGGGCTTTCGATGCAGGCGGCGGAACCTGATGCGCCGCCCACGCAATCCATCGGTGAGTTGCCTCCGGGCGCGCGTCTCGTCGAGGCGAGCGTGCCGGGCAACGTCTGGGCGATCAGTGTCGAGCCGGGCGAAGAGGTCGCGCAGGACCAGTCTCTGGTCACACTTGAATCCATGAAGATGGAAATTGAAATGCGGTCGCCGATGCGCGGCCGGGTGCATGAGGTGCATTGCGCACCGGGAACAATGGTACAGGCGGGGCAGGCGCTGATGACGCTGTTGCCGCTGGAGGCGATAGCATGAAGGGTCTTTGTTTTTCTCTCCCCTCGCTCAAGGCTTCCTATGCGCGTGGTCTGCGCGCCGAGGATGTGGCGGCGGAAGCGCTGAAACGCGCCGACGCCTATGCCGATCCGGCGGTCTGGATCGCGCGTGCGCCCGCCGATGAGGTCATGGTCCGCGCCCGTGCGCTCGACGCGCTGCCGGTCGCTGCACGGGCGAAGCTGCCGCTTTTCGGTGTGCCCTTCGCAGTAAAGGACAATATCGATTGTGCGGGTCTTCCGACGACAGCGGCCTGTCCGGCCTATGCCTACCAGCCAAAGGAAAGCGCCTATGCCGTGCAGCGTCTTCTCGATGCGGGCGCGATCCTCATCGGCAAAACCAATCTCGATCAGTTCGCTACCGGTCTCGTCGGCACACGCTCGCCGCATGGCGCGCCGCGGTCGGTCTTCAATTCCGAATACATCTCCGGCGGATCGAGTTCGGGTTCGGCCGTGGCTGTCGCGGCGGGGCTCGTCTCCTTCTCCCTCGGCACGGACACGGCGGGTTCGGGCCGCGTGCCCGCCGCCTTCAACAACATTGCGGGGCTCAAGCCCTCGCGCGGCCTTCTCTCGACGCGCGGTGTGCTTCCCGCCTGCCGCTCGCTCGACTGCATCTCGATCTTCGCGTTGACGCCCGAAGACACGGCGGAAGTTTTCAAGCAGGCCGCTATCTATGACGAGGAAGATCCATACTCGCGGACGCGGCTTGCGGACGAGCCTTTCGTGCCTGGCGGCAACTTCACCTTCGCAGTTCCGCGCGCTGAAGATCTCACCTTCTTCGGCGACGGTGAGGCGGAGCGCCTTTTCAACGAGGCCGTGCAGCGTCTGGAAAACATTGGCGGTCGCGCGCGGCGCATCGACTTCACGCCGTTCCGCGAGGCAGCCCTGCTTCTCTATGAGGGCCCCTGGGTCGCCGAGCGCATGGTGGCGGTAGGTTCCTTCATCGAGGCGCATGAGGCCGAATGCGATCCGACCGTCGCGAAGATCGTGCTTGGCGGGCGCACGCGCAGCGCCGTCGAAACTTTCGAGGCGATGCACAAGTTGCAGGCCCTGCAGCGCAGGGTGCTGACGCTCTTTGCCGGTCTCGACATCGTCGTCGTGCCGACCGCGCCGACGACATACAAGGTGAGTGAACTCAAAGCCGAGCCGATCAAGCTCAATTCGCGCCTCGGTACCTATACGAATTTCATGAACCTGCTCGACATGGCGGGTCTTGCGGTGCCGGCGGGCATCGGTGCGACGGGGCTTCCCTTCGGCATCACGCTTGCCGCGCCCGCCTTCTCGGAGGCGCGCCTTGTCGAGATCGGCGCTCGCTTCAGTGCGGCGCTGGCCTTGTCTCCCGGAGCCCCGTTCCTCGGCGGCGCGGAAGCGGATGAAGCCTTTCTGGAACTTGCCGTCGTCGGCGCGCATATGAGCGGCTTACCGCTCAATCACGAACTGACATCGCGCGGAGGCATGTTCGTCGAGCGGACCAGGACGGCCGCCTCTTATCAGCTCTATGCCCTGGCAGGCGGTCCGCCCTTCCGTCCCGGCCTCGTCAAATCGGCGACGGGAACGGCGATCGAGCTCGAAGTCTGGCGGCTTCCGCGCGCGCAAGTCGGGGGCTTCCTCGCTGGTGTGCCACAGCCGCTTGTCATCGGCACTGTCGATCTTGCCAATGGCCGCAAGGTGAAGGGGTTCCTTTGCGAGACGGGTGGTCTTGCAGGTGCGGAGGACATCACGTCCTTCGGTGGTTGGAGGCGCTTTCTCGAACGCGATAAGGCGGCGGCCGGCTGATGCCGGCTCCGTTCGCGCGGTTCAGAGCGGCTGGCTGGTGAAGGGCGCCTTCAACTGACCCAGGAAAGTCAGCGGCATGTCGTGCAGGATGCCGATGTCGCGCGGCGGCCTGCGGTCCGGCGCGTTGAAGTAACTGCGGAAAAGGAGATCGAAGAGAACGAGGTTTTCGCCGTAGTTCCTGTTTCCTTCCGCGAGTACTTTCGAATGGTGCCAGCGGTGCAGCGTCGGCGTGTTGAAGATGTAGTTGAGCGGCCCGCAGCGCATCTCGATATTGCAATGCGTCAGCATGCCGACGATCGCCGTGATGGCGCTCACCATCAGCAGCACGTCGCGCGGCGCGCCGAGGAGCAGAAGCACTGGCATGCCGACCATGAGGCCCGTCATCGTGTCGACGAGATGGAAGCGGCCGGTGTTGAAGAACCATAGCCGCGTCACGCTGTGATGCACGGCATGGAAGCGCCAGAGCCAGGGCCACTCGTGGGCCAGGCGGTGCTTCCAGTAGAGGCCGAACTCGACGATGACGAGGCCGAGCGCCGTCTGCACGGCCAGCGGCCAGTTCGCGGGCCACAGGCCCGCTCCGGTCGGCGCGAGAGCATCCGCGATCCCCATGAAGGCGACGAAGGTGATGATGACCTGGGCGATGCCCTTGTTCAGGATCGTGTGCGCGAGGTCTGGCCCCATCTGCCCGTCATTGCGGAGCCAGGCCTCTTCATGCGGCATCAGGCGCTCGAGAAGCGCGATGCTGAGCGCAAGCGTCAGGTAGGTGAGGTTGAAGGCGGCGACGTCGTGGCCCGTGCTCATTCCGGCATAGACGAGACCGACTGAGCCGCAGAAGAGCAATGGCCACCAGATACAGGAAAGCAATCGACGCACGTCAATCCTCCTTCGTCCCCCGACGAAAAGTCGCGTGGCTTCATGTTAGCGGAGTCTTTGCGCCCATGTACAAGCTCAATTGGATTTCCGGTCTGGTGCGCAAGACAACGGAAAGCTCCGATTTGGCGCGATGTTGCCTCGATTCATGCGGGTTTTCGCCGCTCACTCCGATTTGGATGGTGATCGGCTTGTGACCTCGGCGGCCGACATGCAGCCTGTCCCATCACGAAATGCACTTTCGGGCGGGTCCTGATCTGAGACCTGAGGCCGCCCGGCCCTGTCAGGAGGAACACATCATGAATACGGATTCCGTCGAGCCCTTTTCTAGCGTCCCCTCCACGACACCGTCGAAAGAAAGCGGACGCAAGTCCATCGCCTCGACTGTCCGCGTGTTGCGCGCGGGCAGCGAGGACATCGTTGTCGGCGAAAACTCTTCACTCGAAGGCTCGTTCGAAACTCAAGGCTCCATGTTCGTCGACGGCACGATGAGCCGGGCCGACCTCCGGACCTGTCTCCTCTCCATCGGCGTCGCGGGCTCCGTCGAAGGCAGCGCCCATGCCGACAGGGCGGAAATCGCAGGCCGCTTTGAAGGCCAACTCGTCGTCACCGGCGAGGTCATTCTGCGCTCGTCGAGCCATGTCACCGGTGAGATCCAGTGCGGCAAGCTCATCAGCCATCGCGGCGCGACCATCAAGGCCGAGGTAACGGTGGTTGAGGATGAAGACGAGGCGGGCGAGACCGGCAACGAGTTTCGTGCGCTTGCAAGCCGGCCGCTCCGCGCGAATGTCACCCGCTCCTTCCTGCGCCGCTCCGCCACATTCGGCTATGGCGTCTTTTTCACGCTGGGCGCCATCGGCCTCGTTTCGCTCTTCGCGCATTGAGCCGCGCCGAACTGCACCAATGTGGGCGCCCGCAAGCGATTGCGGGCGTCTTTTTCCTTGAATTTTTGGCGCCTACGGCGCGCCCTGCCGGGGCGACGCTACGTCAGTGCGCTGTGCCTCTCTCTCGCCAGCGTGGGCGTCGCCGCGCTAGGCTCTCACCCATCAAAATCAGAACGGCCCCCGCCTTTGCGCGGGACGGGCGCAGATGGGGAGAGACATGGAATTCGATTTTTCCGACGACCAGAAGCAATTGAAGGATCAGGCGCGGCGCTTTCTTGAAGCGAAGAGTTCGCCCAAGGCCGTGCGCGCGATCCTCGAAGGGCCGGAGCCCTATGACAAGGCGCTCTGGCAGGGCCTTGCCGAGATGGGCTTCATGGGAACGGCGATCCCCGAGGAATATGGCGGGCTCGGCGCGAGCTATCTCGAGCTTTGCGTGATCGCGGAAGAGCTTGGCCGGGCCGTGGCGCCGGTGCCCTTCGCATCGTCGATCTTCCTCGCTGCCGAATTTCTGCTGGCCGCCGGAAGCGAGGAGCAGAAGCAGGCTTACCTGCCGAAGCTCGCAAGCGGCGAAATCATCGGCTGCTTCGCGCTGGCTGAGGGCGTCGGCGCGGCAACGCCAAAGCGCATTCAGGCCAACGTCGCTGGCGGCAAGCTGTCGGGCACGAAGCTTCCCGTTCTCGACGGCGATGTGGCCGATTTCGCCATTGTCGCGGCTAAGACGGGCGCGGGTAATGATGCGCGTTCCATCTCGCTCTTCATCGTCGATCTCAAATCGGCGAATGTGAAGCGCGAGACGGTTGAGACGATCGACCCGACCCGTAGTCAGGCGAAGATCACCTTCTCGGGCGCTGCCGCCGAATTGCTGGGCGCGGAAGGCGACGGCTGGAGCGTCATTGAGCGTGTGCTCGACCGCGCAGCGGTGCTGACCGCCTTCGAACAATTGGGCGGCGCGGATCGCGCGCTCGAAATGGCGCGCGATTATGCGCTGGACCGTATGGCCTTCGGTCGCCCCATCGGCTCCTTCCAGGCGGTGAAGCACATGCTTGCCGACATGTATGTCTCGGCGACGCTTGCGCGTTCCAATTGCTACTACGGCGCCTGGGCGCTTTCGACCGGTTCGTCGGAACTGCCGGAAGCGGCGGCGACAGCGCGCGTCAGCGCCACGCAGGCTTATCAGCACTGCGCCAAGAACAACATCCAGGTCCATGGCGGCATGGGCTTCACCTGGCAGTTCGATTGCCACCTCTATTACCGGCGTTCGAACCTCCTCGCGCTCACGCTCGGCTCTCTTTCCACATGGGAAGACAAGCTCATCGCGCGCCTGCGCGCCAAGAACGCCGCCTGATCGCGCCATCGGATTTGAAGGAATAGAAACATGAATTTCGACGATACACCGCAAGAAGCGGCCTTCCGTCAGGAAGTGCGCAGCTGGATCGCCGCCAACGCCCCGAAGCAGTATGAAACGGGCCTCAAGACATCGGGCTTCGGCCATACGGCGCTCGAAGGCGTGGACATCATCAAGGTGTCCAAGGAATGGCAGAAGAAGAAGTTCGACGCCGGGTGGGCCTGCCTGCACTGGCCGAAGGAATATGGCGGCCGTGGCGCGACACCCATCGAGCGCGTCATCTGGCAGCAGGAAGAAGGCGTCTATGCCGCGCTCTCCTCGCTCTTCATCATCGGCCACGGCATGTGCGGCCCGACGATGATGGCCTATGCGAGCGAGGAACATAAGCGCAAGTATCTGCCGCCTCTCGCGGCTGGCGAGCATATCTGGTGCCAGCTCTTCTCCGAGCCTGCAGGCGGTTCCGACCTCGCGGGTCTGCGTACCAAGGCCGAACGCGATGGCGATGATTGGGTCATCAACGGCCAGAAGATCTGGACCTCCGGCGCGCAGCATTCCGACTACGGAATTCTGATCACACGTACGGATCCGACCGTACCGAAGCACAAGGGCCTCACCATGTTCTTCCTGGACATGAAATCGCCCGGCATCGAAATCCGTCCGATCAAGCAGGTGAACGGACAGTCGGGTTTCAACGAGGTCTATTTCACCGATGTCCGCATTCCGGACAGCCAGCGCCTCGGCAAGGTGGGCGATGGATGGAACGTTTCGCTGACGACGCTGATGAACGAGCGCCTGTCGATTGGCGCGGGCATGCCCACGGGCTTCCCCGAGCTTCTCGACTTCTGCTGCTCGCTCGAAACGGACAACGGTCCGGCCATCGACAATCCGGCTGTGCGCTCGAAGCTTGCGAGCTATGCGGTCAGGACCAGCGGTCTCAAATATACGGCGTTCCGCTCGATCTCGGCGCTTTCAAAGGGCGAGACGCCTGGGCCGGAAAACTCCATCGGCAAGCTCGTCGCCGGACCGACCATGCAGGAGATCGCGATGTTCGCGCTCGACCTGCAGGCCGAGGCGGGTGCGCTTCTTTCGCCCGAACAGGCGGCGGCGAGTGCACGCTTCCAGGCGATGCTGCTCCGCTCGCCCGCGACCCGTGTCGAAGGTGGCACGGACGAGATTCTGCGCAACATCATCGCAGAGCGCGTGCTTGGTCTGCCCGCCGATATTCGTGTGGACAAGGCGGTCCCCTTCAATCAGATCCCGACAAGCGGGCGCTGAAGCATTAAACTGTAAAGCGTTGAAACGGCCCCGGAGCAAGCATTCTGGGGCCGTTTTTATGCGGCATAAGGCCATTCTTCCCATCGTGAGCGGCCAGCGGAAATGCGCTAGCATGCGGTTCGCCCGGCGTGCCCGCCGGTGCGGACGAAAGGATGTGCTTCGATGAGCAAGAACCAAGAGCTTGCCGCGCGCCGGGAGCGCGCGGTTCCGCGCGGCGTTTCCGTCGCCTATCCCATTCACGCGGCGCGCGCGGAAAACGCCGAATTATGGGACGAGGAAGGGCGGCGCTTTGTCGATTTTGCAGGCGGGATCGCGGTGCTGAACACCGGCCATCGTCACCCAAAGGTGATTGCGGCGGTTGAAAGGCAGCTTGCGCATTACACGCACACGGCCTTTCAGATCGTTCCCTACGAGCCCTATATCGAACTCGCCGAAAGGCTCAATACGCTCGCGCCCTTCAAGGGGCCGGCCAAGACCATCTTTTTCACGACTGGCGCCGAGGCAACCGAAAATGCCGTGAAGATCGCGCGCGCCGCGACGGGGCGTTCGGCGGTCATCGCCTTTGCGGGCGGCTTCCACGGACGCACCATGATGACCATGGCGCTTACGGGCAAGACGCTGCCCTACAAGAAGAAATTCGGTCCCATGCCGGCGGAGGTCTACCACGTTCCCTTTCCCGTGGCGGACCACGGCACGACGGTCGCCGACACGCTCAAGGCACTTGAAACGCTTTTCCGCGCTGACGTGGAGCCCACGCGCGTCGCCGCCATCATGATCGAGGCGGTGCAGGGCGAAGGCGGTTTCTACGAAGCGCCGCAGGAGCTTCTCGTCGCGCTTCGCAAGGTCTGCGATGAGCATGGCATCCTCCTCGTCGTCGATGAGGTGCAGACGGGCTTTGCTCGCACCGGCAAGCTTTTCGCCATCGAGCATTCGGGCGTCGAGCCGGACATGATCACCATTGCGAAATCGCTCGGCGGCGGCTTTCCGATTTCAGGCGTCATCGGCCGCGCTGCGATCATGGATGCGCCGGAGCCGGGTGGCCTCGGCGGCACCTATGCGGGCAGCCCCATCGCCTGTGCTGCAGCACTCGCCGTGCTTGATGTGATTGCGGAGGAAAAGCTTCTCGACCGCGCCAATGCGATGGGCGTGCGCATCAAGGCGAAGCTCAACTCCATCGCGTCGCGCAACGATGTCGTGCCCATCACCGGCATTCGTGGCTTAGGCGCGATGATCGGCTTCGACATCGTGAAGGCGCGGGGCGCTTATGAGCCCGACGCCGAGGCGACGAAGCGCGTTACTGCCGCCGCACTGGAAGAGGGGCTCATTCTTCTCTCATGTGGCGTCTTCTCCAATGCAATCCGCATTCTGGTGCCACTGACGGCCCCGGACGCGATCGTGGACGAGGGCATGGAGAAGCTCGAAAGGGCGCTGGCTGTCGCTAGGGGCTAGCGGTCCAGATCACTTCTTTTTTCCGACTTTCCGGCCTGTCCGGGCGGCGCATCCTTTGGGATTCACCGCCCGGACGGCGTTCTATCCATGATTATGCTCTTGCGAATTAATAGCAACTAACCTACCTTGCGGCTCCCGCCCATGGGGCCTGCCCCAATTCCGAACCGGAGACGAGAGAGATGAAGATGCTTTGCCGCGCCCTTGCCACGGCGTCGCTGCTTGGGGCTTCCATGGCCGCCCTGCCTGTCATGGCCGAGGAAAAGGGCCTGTGGGAGCGGGACACGCTGACGGGCGATTGGGGCGGGACGCGCAGCGAGCTGGCCGATCAGGGCATCGAAATCGGGCTTGCCTATGTGGGCGAAGCGCTGGGCGACGTCTCGGGCGGCATGAAGAGGGGCTGGAGCTATGAGGGCCGCGCCGAACTTTCGCTCGACCTCAACCTCGAAAAGCTTCTGGGCTGGCAGGGCGGAACGGCCCATGCGAGCGCCTTTCAGATCCATCACACCAACGGCCTGCCGACCGTGGACTACACGGGCAGCATCGGCGCGCCGAGCAACATCGAGGCGCGCCAGGCAACGCGCCTCTTCACGCTTTGGGTGCAGCAAAATTTTCTCGACGACGTGG
>Ga0255338_1001643_pt1 | contig 39908 bp, 37 predicted proteins | sample MeOH1_35cm_T4_19_FD_203715 | JGI IMG/M metagenome (GOLD analysis project Ga0255338, IMG submission 203715) | Sandy soil microbial communities from University of British Columbia, Vancouver, Canada - MeOH1_35cm_T4_195 | ecosystem: Engineered > Artificial ecosystem > Sand microcosm > Unclassified ... | reverse complement strand
CGCGCGACCGCCACGGCGTGCTGCCCGGCGTGGGCCTCGACGGCGTCGCCGGCGCCGGGGGTGGGTGCGGCCGGGGTGGTCTCTGCCTGCGTCATGCGGCGAGGCTACAAGCCGCCCGGGGCGGGTGGGTGGGGAAGGCCGGGCTCAGTGGCTGTTCGGCATGCTGAAGTACGCCGGGTTCGTCGCCCGGAGCCGGTCGGCCAGGACCAGGAGGAGGTCCGAGCGGACGACCGGGTGGCCGGACGCGGCGGTGTTCAGCGAGAGCTGGAGGTGCAGGCTGCGCAGGTAGCTCTGCACGTTGCCCGAGACGAGGTACGGGTTGCGGTTGATCGAGCCGCGTCCGACGGCCCCGGCCGCGAGGCGGGCGACCCACGGCTCGAGCACGTCGATCCCGAGGACGTTGCGCCGCAGCAGGTGCATGGTGGCGAAGGCGAGCCGGTCACCCTCGCCGCACACGAAGAACGAGTCGGTCGGCGTCAGCAGCCGGTCGCCGATCACGTCCAGGATCACGGTCAGCTCGAGCCGGCCGAGGACGGGGGAGCGAGCCAGCGCCCCGAGGGCGTCGGCGCCGTGCGCCACCGCATGGGCCCAGCCCTTGCCCGGCACGAAGCCGCGGAGGTCACGTTCGCGTGAGTACCAGCTCATGATCCGGTCGCCCCACCGGAGCACCACGTTGGGCCCGCCCAGCGCGGCCCGGGTCGTGCGGTCGATGCACTCGGTGAGGATGAGCGCGGAGAAGCTGCGCCGGAAGACGGTGTCGCTCTCGACCTCGCCCAGGCCGATGTCCAGGCCGTGGCACATGCCGTCGCCGAGGCCGACGAGGAGATCGTCGTAGACACCCTCGTCGATCCAGGTCGCCATCGTCGGGAACGCGATGCCGTCGCGGACCTCGGGATCCGGGTCACCGAGCATCCTGGTGAGGTCCTCGGTCATCTCGACCAGCGAGCGGTCGCGCGGCACCTTGAGGCCGTCCGCGACCACTTGTTCCCAGAATCCCGAGGGCATGCGGAGCATTCTTGCACCCGTACCCTTGGCACGTGCCAACGCTCCCCGAGCTCGCCCGAGACCACACCGACCTCGGTGCCGACGACCTGGCGTGGCTCGCGTTGTTGCAGGCCGACTGGCAGATCATCGCCGATCTCTCCTTCGCCGATCTGGTGCTCTGGCTGCCCGATCGTGACCGCACCGGGTACTGGGCCGCGGGCCAGATGCGGCCGACGACAGGCCCCACGGCCCTCGTCGACGACGTCGTCGGCACGTTCGTCCCGACCGGTCGCCGCTCCCTGCTCGACGCCGCCCTCCGGGACGGCCGGATCGCCCGCGAGGGCGACCCGGAGTGGCGCGACGACGTGCCGGTGCGGGTCGAGGCGATCCCGGTACGACGCGGCGAGCGGATCATCGCGCTGGTCGCCCGGAACACCAACCTCCACGGCGTCCGGACACCGAGCCGGCTGGAGCTGTCCTACCTGCAGACCGCCAGCGAGCTCACCCAGATGATCGCGCACGGAGCGTTCCCCTTCCCCGGCCAGCGCTCCGACCACGCCGACTCGCCCCGCGTCGGCGACGGGTTCATCCGCGTCGACGCGGTCGGCAAGGTGGCCTACGCCAGCCCGAACGCGATGTCGGTCTTCCGCAAGCTCGGACTCACCTCCGACCTGGCCGGGGAGAACCTCGCGGAGGTGACCCGCCAGCTGGTGCCCCCGGAGCTGCGGCTCGACGAGGAGTCGATCAGCGCCGTGCTCGGCGGGCGGATGCCGCGCGACACGGAGATCGGCAACCGGAAGGGCATCGTGATCGTCCGCTCGATCCCGCTGCGGCCGTCGGGGGAGCACACCGGCGCGCTGATCCTCCTGCGCGACGTGACCGACCTGCGCAGCCGCGACCGGGAGCTGGTCACCAAGGACGCGACCATCCGCGAGATCCACCACCGGGTGAAGAACAACCTGCAGACCGTGGCTGCGCTGCTGCGGCTCCAGGCCCGCCGGATCGGCTCGGCCAGTGGCCGCGAGGCGCTCGAGGAGGCGGTCCGCCGGGTCGGCGCGATCGCGGTCGTCCACGAGACGCTGAGCCAGACCTACGAGGAGGAGGTCGAGTTCGACGCGGTCGCCGACCAGCTGCTCGCCCTGGTGAGCGAGGTCGGCACCCGGGAGGGGTCGCAGGCAGGCGCGATCCGGCTGCGGCGTACCGGCTCGTTCGGCACGATCGGCTCCGAGGTCGCCACGCCGCTGGCGATGGTGCTCACCGAGGTGCTGCAGAACGCCATGGAGCACGCCTTCGTCGAAGGGCGGGCCGGCACCGTCGAGGTCGCGGCGCGCAACACCGACGCCACCCTCGAGGTCCGGGTGGTCGACGACGGCATCGGCCTGCCGGTCGACTTCGACCCGGCATCGTCGAGCAGCCTGGGCCTGTCGATCGTGCGCACCCTGGTCAGCGAGCTCGGCGGGACGCTGCGGATCGACCGTCGCGACCAGGAGTCCGGGACCGCCGTCCCGGGAACCGTCGTCGAGCTGACCCTGCCCGCGAAGGCCGGGTCAGCGCCCGCGGTCTAGGCGGTGCGGACGCGGGCGCGTGCGTTGCGGCGCTTGAGTGCGCGCCGCTCGTCCTCGCTGAGCCCTCCCCAGACGCCGTGGTCCTGCCCGGCCTCGAGCGCCCACGCGAGGCACTGCTCGCGGACGTCGCAGCGGCGGCACACCTGCTTGGCCTCCTCGATCTGCAGGATGGCCGGCCCGGTGTTGCCGATGGGGAAGAACAGCTCCGGGTCTTCGTCGAGACACGCGGAGCGGTGGCGCCAATCCATGGCGAGGAACTCCTGTTCTAGAGGTGTGTGAACGCGTTCACGAGGTCGCTCCCAGCGACGGGCCGATCGGGTCCGGACGCAGGAATGTCACTACGTCACGGGATCAGGCGCAGTTACCCGGTGATGCTTTCAACAACTGAGCCCGGAAACAAGCCCCCCAACAGGTCGGGTTCATCACAGCCGTTACCGTGCGGTCTCGTGGACACGCCATCGCCGTACTCCCGCCACGGGGCCCCGGCTCCGCTGGTCGTCGCCGCCGGGCTGACCCTGGTGGAGGGGTTGCTGACCGTCATGTACGGCCTCAGCGAAGCGGCGCACCTCACCTCCCAGCGGTTGGTGATGGGCGTGAGCACCGCCCTGTTCTTCGTCGCGTACGGCGCCGCGATGGTGCTGTGCGCCTGGGGGATCAGCCGGTTGCGCACCTGGGCCCGCGGGCCGGTGCTGCTCGCCCAGCTGATCTGGCTGGGCCTGGCCTGGAACTTCCGGCACGGGGACACCCTGCCGCTGGCCATCGGCCTGGCGGTCCCCGCAGCCGTCGTCCTCGTCGGGATGCTGCTCCCGGCCTCGGTCGAGGCCCTCGAGCGCGGGCACGACGAGTCCTGAGGACTCAGCCCGGCGGGAACTGCCCCGGCCGGACCAGCGCCATCCCGTCCGGAGGGGCGAAGCCGAACGACGCGTAGAGGCCGTGGGCGTCGGCGGTGAAGAGGGTCCAGCGCAGGTGGGTTCCCGGCCCCTCGTCGATCATCGTCGCGACCAGGGCCTTGCCCAGGCCGTGCCCGCGGTGCCCGGCCAGCACGAACACGTCGGCGAGGTAGGCGTCGCACACGCCGTCGGAGACCGCCCGGGCGAACCCGACCTGCGCCCCGGTCCGGTCGTCGTACGCGCCGACGACCCGCCACGCGCCGGCCACCTGCGCCTCGACCTGTGCCCGGGTCCGCCAGCGGTGCCAGTAGGCCTCCCCGGACAGGAACGCCCAGATGGCGTCCAGGTCGAGCCGGTCCCGGTCGTCGTCGAGGGAGTAGGTCACCCGCGAATTCTGGCAGGTCCGTGCGGGCGTCAGTCGATCGAGTCGCGCAGCTCGGCGAGCGTCCGGGTCAGCAGCCGGGAGACGTGCATCTGCGAGATGCCGATCTCCTCGGCGATCTGGGACTGGGTCATCTGCCGGAAGAAGCGCAGCATGAGGATCTGCTTCTCGCGGGGCGGGAGCCGCTCGATCAGCGGCCGGATCGACTCGCGGATCTCGACGTGCTCGAGGGCGTCGTCGGTCGCACCCATCGAGGCGAGCAACGAGCCCAACCCGTCGTCGGTGTCGTCACCGGCGTCGAGCGAGAGGGTGGAGTAGGCGTTGGCCGACTCCAGGCCCTCGAGAACGTCCTCGACGCCGACGCCGAGCCGCTCGGCGACCTCCCCGGGTGTCGGCGAGCGTCCGAGCCGCTGTGACAGCTCGCTGGTGGTCGACGCGATCGACATCCGCAGCTCCTGCAGCCGCCGGGGCACCCGGATCGCCCAGCCCTTGTCGCGGAAGTGCCGCTTGATCTCACCGAGGATGGTCGGGGTCGCGTACGTCGAGAACTCCACGCCCCGGTCGGTGTCGAACCGGTCGACCGCCTTGATCAGCCCGATGGTGCCGACCTGGACGAGGTCCTCGAAAGGCTCGCCCCGGTTGAGGAACCGGCGCGCGCAGTGCTCGACGAGCGGCAGGTGGAGCTCGACGAGCTCGCCGCGGGCCCGCGACCGGTCGATCGCGGAGCTGTGCCCAGCCGTGAGCTGTGCGAACAGCGCGCGACTGCGATCCCGAGTGGTGGAGGAGACGTCCCCCGAGTGGTCCGTCATCAGTGTCAGGCCGGTGTGCTCGATGTCGTCGACGTCACGGTCAGGGCGATTGTCAGCAGGTCGTCGGTGACCTCGGCGCTCACGTCGCTGGCGGTCGTGGTGAGCACCTGCCAGGCGAAGCTGTCGGTGTCGGGTGGGGAGGGGCGGATCGCGTCGGCGGACACCCGGACCTCGATCCGGCCGTCGCTGAGGTGGAACCGGGCGATCAGCTGGCCGCCGGGACGGGCCCGGTCGAGCAGCATGGCGCTCGCCTCGCCCACCGCCATCCGGAGGTCCTCGATGTCGTCGAGGGTGAAGTCCAGGCGCGCGGCGATCCCCGCGGTGGCGATCCGGAGCACCGCGACGTAGGCGCTGTCCGCCGGCAGGCGAACCTCTGCGTCTGGCTGCATGGCGGCAGCCTAAGCGAAAGCGAGACGGGGCCGGACCAGATTGTCTGCACCGACGACGCAGCAAGCGATCAATCGAGACCCGCCGCCCGGTCGGAGGATCCGGGCTCGTGCGTCCGGTCCTCATCCACGACGTGTGAACCGGACTCGTGCTCCCTTGCTCCACGGGCCACTGCCGGCAGGGTTGACCGCCCCCACGCGGACCCACATCGTGGTGCCGCTCCCGTTGACGGTCACCTGCCGCACAGTGGTGACCCGTACGGTCCTCCATCGGCCCCGCGGCCCGCTGCGCACCTGCACGACGTACGTGGCCGCGCGACTCGCCTGTGCCCAGGCGATCCGGAGTCTGTGATGCGTCATCGCGTTCACCTTGAGACCACGCACCGCACTCGGTTTCTCGACGACCGGGGGACCGGTGACCGGGGGACCGGTGACCGGGGGATCGGTGACCGGGGGATCGGTGAAGAGTCTGATGGTCGTTCTCTCCCCGTCGCCCGCGTCGTTGTAGGCGTACACGGCGACGGTGATCGGCTCGTGGGGGTCGGCCAGCTGGATCCGGCAGGACGTCGTGCTGGCGTCGGTGTCACAGCCGTTGGGTTCGATGGGGTCGTGGTCGTCGGCGTACCACAGCACGTGGTAGCCCGAAACGGGATGGTCCGCAGGTGCTTCGGCGGGATCCCAGGCGAGATCGACGTACCCGTCACCGACGGCCGCGGTCAGGCCCGTCGGCGCGCCCGGAACCGGTGGCGCGCCCACCCCGAAGTCGAGGGAGACCTCCTGCCCGACGACGACGCTGCCGGTCCAGGTCCCTGGCCCGGACTGACCGATCGGCGTGGTGTACGTGCTCCCGTCGGATCCGGTGACCGTGAGGTCCCCCGCCGGGAACGGGCCGAGCGCGTAGCGCCCGTCAACATCGCTGAAGACGCACACGTGGATGCTGCCTTCGCCGATGCCGTTGCCGGCGCAGATCTGGTGCCCCTCGACGGGACTCTCCCCGGCATCGCGCACCCCGTCCTCGTTCGCGTCGGCGAACACCGTCCCGGTCACGAGTGCGTAGGTCCCGTGGATGCCGAAATCGGGCACGGCCACGTCGTCACCATTGGCGGTGACCGTCGCGGTGTAGCCGCCGCCGGCCGGCAGTGTCTGGGTGTAGAGGTCGCCGCTTGGACCGAGCCGCAGCGTGACGTCATAGGCACCCGGAGGGAGGTTCGCGACCTGCCAGTCGCCGGTGTCGTCGACGCCACCGCACTTGACGGCGTTGGTGATGGTCTGGTGCTGGACGCAGACCTGCAGGCCGGGCGGCGGGACCCGCAGCCCGTTCTCCCCGCTGCCGCGCACATGGTTGCCGTCCAGATCCTCGAAGACGTTGCCGTGGAGGGTGCTCTCCCCGTGCACGTAGCCGAAGTCGGCGCCGGTGTACGCGTCGCCGTTGCGGACCGCGTAGGCCTTCGCGGGGGTGGTGCGGAACCAGCCGTCGTACCCGTTGCCCCAGAGGTAGGCGGGTCCATCGGTGCTGTCGGTGCTCGAGCCGAGCTCGATGACAGCGCCGTTGACGGCAAACCGGAAGGCTCCGTCGGCGTCGGTCGTGGCCTCGCAGCGTCCGCTCGGCGTGGCGGGCACCCACTGGGAGCTGCAGAAGAGCTGGCGGTCGGCGAGGCCCGGCTCGCCGGGGTCGCGCGCACCGTTGGCATTCATGTCGTCGAAGACGACGCCGGCGATCGTGCCGCTCCCGTCGATCGGCTGGTACGACGTCGACCAACCGGCTCCGAAGCCGCCCCAGATCCGCACGTCGGTGGAGGCCGGGTCGTCGCTGAGCCGGTAGAAGTCGCCCGAGCTCGGTTCGTAGAAGCTCGGGTAGAGGGCGTCGTTGTGCCAGTCGAAGATCGGCCAGCCGTAGGAGATGTAGGTGTCGGCGCCCGTGACCGGGTAGCGCACCAGTCCGCTTCCAGCCCGCGGCACCTCCGCCCCGGAGGAGAGCACGTTGTGGTCAGCATCGACGTTCGTCCAGGCCAGACTGACTGCGAAGTTCACGTTGTCGACCTCGGCCGGCCCCGAGTAGCGGCCGTTCACGTCCTTGTCGGCATAGACCCGGCTGCAGCCGAAGCCCCCACCGCCCGCGGTTGTCACTCGCGTCGCTGGGCCGTCGACGCTTTCGCCGTCGGTTCCCGACCACACCGCCTGGACGGTGAACAGGTGGTCCTCGCACGGCGCGAGCCCGGTGACGGCCCGGGTCCTGGTGGCCACGCCCAGCGATGCGACCAGCTCGCCATCCTGGTAGAGCCGGTAGCCGGTCACGGGCAGTGGGACCGCCGCGAGGTCGGCCCAGCTGAGGCGCACGCTCGTCGACGTCAGCTCACTGGCCGTGAGCTCGGAGTTCGCGGGCCACGCCGGCGGAGGCGCGAGGGTGGTGAGTTGTGTCGACGGGCCGTCGGTGGACCAGTGCCCGGCCGCGTCCCGTGCCTCGACCCGGAAGGTGTAGGTCGTCTCGGGGTCGAGCCCGGTGAGGTCGTACGACGTGCTGGCGGCGTCGACCTCAGCGACCTGTGTCGTGCTGCTCGTGCCGACCCGGAGGACGCGATAACCCGTCACCGCCGTGTCGTCCTCAGCGCCCGTCCAGCTCAGGCTCGCCCGGGTGGCCGTGACGTCTGAGGAGGTGAGCGATGCGTCGGCCGACCACGTCGGTGGGCAGTTGTCGGGCGTCGGCGCCGTCAACGGCGCGAGTACGTAGGACTGCGTGCCGAGGTGGTAGACGTGCCCCTCCGGTGTGGCCTCGAAGCCGTCGTCGGCGATCGCTCCGTAGGTGGCGGACGCCCGGACGTCGCTGTTGGCGTGGGTGCCCACCAGCCAGACGTCCTCGCTCGAAGCCCCGGTCTGGTTGACGATGGCGAGCAGATCTCCTCGAGGACTGAACTTCCAGTACGCGCTCCCGCCCAGCGCGGTGCCGTAGCGAGTAGCCCCCGCATCGAGGTCGACGACGCTCAGGCTGGTGCTCTGCGCGCCGGTGACGGCGGCGTAGACGAACTCGTCGTCGTCGGGGCTGAAGCCCCAACCCGCACCTTGGAAGTCTTCCTCCCCTCCGCCCGTGACCAGGAGACTGACGCTGGCCTGGAGCGCTGCGGCGTTGGTGACGGCGTCGTAGACCCGCAGATCGACCGCGGTGGGGGAGGTCATCGCGGAGACCGCGAAGAACTCACCGTGCGGGCTCCAGCCGAGGCGTGCTGAGCCGGCCGTCAAGGTCTCCTGGTGGAGCGGGGTCGTGGGATGTGCGGACGCGAGGTCGTAGACCCGGTAGGTCGCCTGCCCGCTGACGGCGCTGACGGTCAGGAACCGATCCTGATCCGGGCTGAAGCCCCAGGAGAGCGAGTCGGAGGAGTAGGGACCGAAGGTCTCGCCGTCACCGAGCCGTTCGACGGTGAGGCTCGTCGAGCCGGGGCTCCCCGACGCGTGCACCTGGTAGCGGGGCGAGGAGGCCCTCGACCCGCCGTCGCCGGACACGTACGCCGGGGTCAGCCCCGTCGGCGACACGTAGGTCCCCGTCACCGCGAGCGTGCAGGTCGCGTCATTGGTGGCCTGTGCGGTCGCCCACGCCGTACCTTGCTGGACCGAGGCGAGCAGGCCCAGGACGAGCGCCAACGCGCCAAGTCGGCAGATGGACGCCCTCATGACAGATCTCCAGGTCGGTGCACCCGACCAACCCTGCCGTGACTCGACCGAGGAGACCTCAGGGAGCCACCCTGAGGTCTCCTCCAGCGTCACCGGAGCTCCGGTGACGCTTCACTGCCCACGCCGATCCACGGTCGGGCCGGTCGTCGTCGACGTGCCCACAGCGCACCTGTCCACCTGTCCGTCGGCGGAGGCGCCGTGGGGCCGAGGACAGGACCCCGAACGTGCTCGACGCCGCGCTCGGCCCGCTTGGAGCCCGTGCGGACTCTCTGCGGACCGAGGCGGCGTCGGAGAGACAAACTGCAGGTCGGCGGCTGCAGCGAAACTCAGGCCTTCTTGGTCTCCCAGAAGATCTCGGCGATCTCGTCGATCTTGGCGAGCAGCTGGTCCGCGACCGCGCCGTCGAGGGTGCCCTTGGTGCCGGAAGCACCGGCGAGCTTGGTGGCCTCGTTGACCAGCGTGTGCAGCTGCGGGTACTTCTCGAAGTGCGGGGGCTTGAAGTAGTCGGTCCACAGCACCCACAGGTGGTGCTTGACCAGCTCGGAGCGCTGCTCCTTGATGAGCACGGCCCGGGTGCGGAAGTCGGGGTCGTCGCTGTCGGCGACCTTGGCGATGATCGCCTTGATCGACTCGGCCTCGATGCGTGCCTGGGCGGGGTCGTAGACACCGCAGGGCAGGTCGCAGTGGGCGGAAACCTCGACAGTGGGTGCGAACAGTCGCGCGAACATCCTCAGGTCCTCTCTGACACTGGTGTGTTGCTTCGGGTGGGGGCCCGTGCGCCGGACCCACGAGCCGGACCGCGTTCGACCGGGCTCCCGGGAATGACCACGGGGTCGCTTGCGACGACACTACTCCGCATGGAACACCCGGCCCGGTGGGGTCTCGCCACGGTGCGCGGCCAGTCGATGACACCCTCGCTGAGCCCGGGCGACCGGCTGCTGGTGCGCTACCGGAGGCGCCCGCGCCCCGGCGACGTCGTCCTGGCCCGGTTCCCCGACGGCACCCTGGCCGTGAAGCGGGTCGACTCGGCGCGGGCGACCCGCACCGGCGAGCCCGGCTGGTGGCTGCTCAGCGACAACCCGGAGGAGGGCGTCGACTCCCGCCACCGCGGCGTGATCGCGGACGACGCGGTGCTGGGCGTCGTACTCCTGCGGCTGTGGCCTCGGCCCGGCGGTGTCTGATTCGCCACATGCGCGGCGATCGACCGGGCGCGGTCATGGGGCCTGTGAGACCATGAGGGTTGGGTCATCCCCCAGTCCTGGCCACTCCGCCGACTCACTCAAGGTCGGCGTCGAGCAGCCCAGCACCGACGAACCCTGCTGCCCGATGTCACGAGAGAGCCAACCTCATGGTTGCATTTGACCCGATGCCTGACCTCGACCCTGCCCCCGAAACCGGCCCCGACCTCGAGGGCCCCCGCGCGCACGATCCCGTCTTCGAGCTGCACGCAGGCGGCAAGATGGAGATCGCCTCGACGGTCGCGCTGACGGGTCCGGTCGAGCTTTCGATGGCCTACACGCCCGGCGTCGCCCGCGTCTGCGAAGCGATCGCCGAGGACCCGTCCCTCTACCGCGACTACACCTGGACCGCGAACACCGTCGCCGTTGTCACCGACGGCACCGCCGTGCTCGGACTGGGCGACATCGGGCCCCGCGCCGCGATGCCGGTCATGGAGGGCAAGGCCGTGCTGTTCAAGCAGTTCGGCGGGATCGACGCGATCCCGATCTGCCTGGACACGACCGACGTCGACGAGATCGTCGAAACCGTGGTGCGGCTGGCGCCGAGCTTCGGTGGCATCAACCTCGAGGACATCTCCGCGCCGCGGTGCTTCGAGGTCGAGGAGCGGCTCAAGCAGCGACTGGACATCCCGGTGTTCCACGACGACCAGCACGGCACCGCCGTGGTCGTGCTCGCGGCCCTCGAGAACGCGATCCGGCTCACCGGCAAGTACCACGACACCCTGCGGGTCGTCGTGTCCGGCGCCGGTGCCGCGGGCGTGGCGGTCACCCGGATCCTGCTGGCCGCGGGCATCCGCGACATCGCGGTGGTCGACCGCAAGGGCGTGCTGCACCGCGACCGCACCGACCTGAACCCGGTCAAGCGAGCCCTGGCCGCCGAGACCGCGGACACCACCGGGCGGTGGGGATCGCTCAGCGCGGTGATGGACGGTGCCGACGTCTACATCGGCGTCTCCGGGGGCACCGTGCCCGAGGACGTCGTCGCGTCGATGGCGGACGAGGCGATCATCTTCGGCCTGGCCAACCCCGAGCCCGAGGTGCACCCGACGATGGCGCACAAGTACGCGCGGATCGTCGCCACCGGCCGGTCGGACTTCCCGAACCAGATCAACAACGTGCTCGCCTTCCCGGGCATCTTCCGCGGCGCGTTCGACGCACGAGCCGTGGCGATCACCGAGGGGATGAAGCTCGCGGCCGCCCAGGCGCTGGCCGCGATCGTCGCCGACGAGGCCCGCGACGACATGATCATCCCGTCGCCGTTCGACCCCCGCGTCGCCCCGACCGTCTCCGCCGCGGTGGCCGAGGCTGCACGGCGCGACGGCGTCGCGAGGCGGTAGGTGCGTCGGCGCGTACGTCACCTGGTTTCGACGCGCCGTTGCGACCTCGCGAGCTCGGTCGCAGGCTTGCTCAACCTCCCGCCCCACGTCGGGCCTCCTCCGTCGGCCCGACTAGGGTCGTGACATGTTCGCCGTCTACGCCGAGAAGTTCTCCACCGACGACCCGTTGTCCGGCCTCGTGGTCGGGGAACGGCCCGAGCCGGAGGTGCCGGCCGGGTGGGCCAGGGTCACCGTCAAGGCGGCGTCGCTGAACCACCACGACCTGTGGTCGCTGCGCGGAGTCGGCCTGCGCGAGGAGGCGCTACCGATGATCCTCGGCTGCGACGCCGCCGGGTACGACGAGGACGGCCGCGAGGTGGTCGTGCACGCCGTCGTCAACGACCCGTCGTGGTCCGGGGACCAGACGCTCGACCCGAGGCGGTCGCTGCTCAGCGAGCGCTACCAGGGCACGTTCGCCGAGTCGGTGGTCGTGCCGCGGGGGAACGTCATCGCGAAGCCGGCGTCGCTCTCGTTCGCCGAGGCCGCCTGCCTGCCGACCGCCTGGCTCACGGCGTACCGGATGCTGTTCACGCAGGGCGGGCTCAAGCCCGGCGACACCGTGCTGGTGCAGGGCGCCGGCGGCGGGGTCGCGACGGCGCTGATCATGCTGGCCCGGGCCGGCGGTCTGAAGGTCCTCGCCACCAGCCGCGACGAGGCCAAGCGGGCGCGGGCGCTCGAGATCGGCGCCCACGAGGTCTTCGAGTCCGGTGCCCGGCTGCCGGTCAAGGTCGACGCCGTGATGGAGACCGTGGGGCGCGCGACCTGGTCGCACTCGATCCGCGCGCTGCGTCCCGGCGGCGCGATCGTGATCTCCGGGACGACGTCGGGCCCGAACCTCGACGACGCGGAGCTGACCCGGATCTTCTTCCTGCAGCTGCGGGTGATCGGCTCCACGATGGGCACCACCGCCGAGCTCGCCAGCCTGGTCAACCTGATGGACGCCACCGGCGTCCGGCCGCTGATCGACCGGGAGCTGCCGATGGAGCAGGCCCGCGACGGGTTCGGCGCCATGGAGCAGGGCGACGTGTTCGGCAAGATCGTCTTCACGCGCTGAGCCGGGGGAGCAGCTGATGACCGGACGGACCCATCTCGTCACCGGCGCCGCCTCGGGCATCGGCCTCGAGGTCGCCGACCGGCTCGCCGCGCGCGGCGACCGGGTGGTGCGGCTGACCAGGGACGTGGTCGACCTGTCCGACCCGGTCGGCGTCGCCCGGTGGGCGACCGACTTCGTCGAGGACCTCGACTCGCTGGACTCGCTGCTGCACGTCGCCGGCACCGTCGACCTCGGCACCGTCGCCGAGCTCGACCTGGACGTCTGGCAGCGCCACCTCGCGGTCAACCTCACCGCCCCGGCGGTGCTCACCGCCCACCTCCTGCCCGCGCTGCGGGCGGCCGCAGGGACGGTGGTCTTCGTCAACTCCTCGGCGGGGCTGGTCGCGAACGCGGAGTGGTCGGCGTACGCCGCCTCCAAGTTCGGCCTGCGGGCCCTGGCGGACTCGCTGCGCGCCGAGGAGGCCGGCACCGGCGTCCGGGTGACCACCGTCTTCCCCAGCCGCACCGCGACGCCGATGCAGGAGAAGGTCCACGAGCAGGAGGGCCGCACGTACGACGCCTCGCGGTGGATCCGGCCGGCCACGGTCGCCGACGCGATCCTGCACGTCCTCGACCTGCCGGCGGACGCGACCGTCCCGGAGCTGGTGATCCGGCCCCGCTGACGCCCGGCCGCCGCCGATAAATCGGTCGAGGAATGTCGGTGCACTCCCGTAGCGTTCTTTTCTCCGTCGCCGGTGTCGTATTCGCCCTCACCCGTTCGTCGTCCTGGTGACAGACGGTGTCGGGCGGAGGCTCTCGGCCGCGCCCACGACTGCGAAGGACTTCTCCCCATGGCACACGACTCGACGACCTCGACCGCAGGAGCCAGGACCAGCACCGGCGACATGGCGGTGCTCCGCTGGCTGGTCGCCGCGACGTTCATCGTGATCCTCAACGAGACGATCATGATCAACGCGATCCCCGACCTGAAGGACCACTTCCACGTCGGGAACGGCGCGGCCCAATGGCTCACCACCGCGTTCATGCTGACCATGGCCGTGGTCATCCCGGTCACGGGCTGGTTCCTCCAGCGGGTCACCACCCGGCAGGCCTTCGGCCTCGCGATGACGGTCTTCTGCACCGGCACGCTGCTGGCCGCGCTCACCCCGCCGTCGATGTTCTGGCTGCTGATCGTCGCCCGGGTGATCCAGGCGTCCGGCACCGCCGTGATGATGCCGCTGCTGATGACCACGTTGATGAACGTCGTCCCCGAGAGCGACCGCGGCCGGGTGATGGGCAACGTGACCCTGGCCATGTCGGTGGCACCGGCGCTCGGCCCGGCGGTCTCGGGGCTGATCCTGTCATCGCTCTCGTGGCGCTGGATGTTCCTGCTGGTGCTCCCGATCGCCGGTGCGATCGGCGTCGTCGGCCTGCGCAAGCTCAAGAACGTCGGTGAGCCGACCGCCGGCGCGATCGACGCCGTGAGCGTCCCGCTCGCCGCCCTCGGCTTCGGCGGCCTGGTCTACGGCCTGAGCCTGATCGGCCGTGACGACGCCCCGGTCTCGCCGTACCTCCTCATCGGTGGCGGCGCCGTCGTGCTGGCGGCGTTCGTGTGGCGCCAGCTCAGCCTGCAGCGCGGCGGCTCCCCGCTGCTGGACCTGCGCACGTTGACGCACCGGACCTACACGCTGTCGCTGCTGCTGATGGTCGTCGCCTTCATGGGCTTCCTGGGCTCGATGCTGCTGATGCCGCTGTACCTGCAGGACGTGCGCGGCCTCTCGCCGCTCCAGACCGGGCTGCTCATGATGCCCGGCGGGCTGGCGATGGGTCTGCTCGGCCCGCAGGTCGGCAAGGTCTTCGACCGGGTCGGCGGGCGGCCGCTGGTGATCCCCGGCGCCATCGGGATGACGATCGGGCTCGGCCTGTTCACGCAGATCGACCTGAGCACGCCGTACGCCCTGATCCTGGGCATGCACGTGCTGCTCATGGTGAGTCTGGCGGCGATCTTCACGCCGGTCTTCTCCCTCGGTCTGGGCGCGGTCCCGCAGCACCTGTACTCTCACGCCAGCTCGTTGCTGGGCGCGCTCCAGCAGGTCGCCGGTGCCATGGGCGCGGCCCTGTCGGTGGCGGTCCTGACGGCGCGCGGCGACTCGCTGGCTGCCGACGGTGCCTCGAGGCTCGGCGCCTACGTGGGCGGCATGCAGTGGGCGTTCGGCCTCAGCGCGATCCTCTCGGTCGCGGTCGTCGTGCTGGCCGTGGTCCTGCCCGGACGGCCGGCCACCTACGGCCAGGGATCCACTGACATCGACGGCGAGATCGACGAGATCGTCGACGACGCGATCGGTGGCGCCGCGGTGGCCGCCGGCAGCTAGGCGCGCCGTGAGCGCCAGTTCCGGGCGCCCACGACCAGCATGAGCAGCTGGGTCCGCGCGCGGGCCCGGATCGCGGGCCCCTCGCGGTCGGGCGCCTCCAGGATCTCCTCGGCCACGGCGATCATCGCGACCACGATCAGCCGGGAGAGGACCTGGAGGTCCTCGGCCGACCACTGGTCCATCGGCAGCCGGGCGAGGTCGGTGGCGAGCTCGCGCTCGAACAGCGCGAGCTCGTGCCGGACGGCGCTGCGCACGACCGCGGAGCCTCCGGAACGCTCCCGGGCGATGAACGCGAAGTGGGCCCGCTGGGCGCGCACGTGCTCGTCGAGCACCTGCACCGAGCGGTCGACCACCTCCTCGACCTCGGGGTGGCCGCGCCGGACGTCGCGGATCACGTCGCGCAGCGACGAGAACGACTCCTCCACCAGGGCGAGGCCGAGCTCGTCGATCGAGGCGAAGTGCCGGTAGAAGGCGGTCGGCACGATGCCGACCTCCTTGGCGACCTGGCGCAGGGACAGCCCGACGAGCCCGGTCTCCTCGCTCAGCCGCAGGGCGGCGTCGAGGATCGCGCGGCGGGTGCGCTCCTTCTTCTCACCGCGGGTCTCGGTCACGGGCAGGGTCACGGGGTCAGGGTAACGACCGCAGGTCGGGCGGCACGGTCCGCCCGGCCCCGGCGTTCGGGGCGTCGAGCAGCGGCGTCAGCACGTCCAGGAGATCTCGGACGGAGGCGGGCATCCGCCCGTCGGCGGTCGCGTAGTCACTGCCCCGGTAGGCGAACGTGTAGAAGAACAGGTCGCAGCAGGCATCGCGGAGGCGTCGAGGGGTGTGCCGATGTCTCAGGTCGGCGCCGGCGAGCGCAGCCTCGACGGCGCGGAGCTCGGTGGTCGCCAGCCGGCCTGCGACCGGGCTTGCTCCACGGCGGCGGGTGACCTTCACCCAGATGCCGTCGGGGTAGACCACGAGCCGGTCGTCCCACCCGCCCTCGCCGCCAGTGCGGGTCATCACGAGGGTGCCGGACAACGCCGTGGGGTGCGGGTCCGGCGCCTCGAGCCAGGCCACCCCGGCGAGCACGACGGCGGCCAGGGCGACCACCACCGTCAGTCCGACGAGATCAGAGCGCGAGACGGTCACGGTGGTACGACGGTACGCGCCCGGCCCAGGTTCCGCGCCCGGCGGACACCGACAGTGACGATGGGTGGACAGGCGTACACCGTGGCCGTCGTCACGCCGTGCCTGCTTGACCGGGCCGGGAACACTCCTCCATAGTTTCAGTGTACGCACGTACACCGAACTTGGAAGGAGGTTGGCGATGACCGTCACCGAACGCATCCTGGGCTCCCGGGCCCTCGCGGCCCTGACGTCGCCCCACGGGGTGGACCGCTACCTCGAGATGATCAACCCGATGTGGGCCGCGACCGAGGTGCGAGCCCACATCGTCGACGTGCGCCGCGAGAACCCCGAGGCCGACGGATCCGCCCCGGTCGCCACACTGACGCTCCAGCCCACCAGCACCTGGCGCGGTCACCGCGCCGGCCAGTACGTCCAGGTCGGCCTGGAGAACCCGGCGCACCCGGGCCGGCGGTTCACCCGCTGCTTCTCGATCTCCTCGGCCGCCTCGCTCCCGGGCGAGCGCTTCACCCTCACGATCCGCGCGCACGACGAGGGCCAGGTGAGCAGGTTCCTGGTCACCGAGGCGCGGCCGGGCCAGCTGCTGCACCTGAGCCAGGCCGAGGGCGACTTCACGCTCCCGGTCAGCCCGGCCACGCCGGGACCCGACCCGCTGCTGATGATCTCCGGCGGGTCCGGCATCACGCCGGTGATGTCGCAGCTGCGCACGCTGCTGCGTGACGCCCCCCGCTACGGGGCCAGACCCGGACGGGTCGGCCGCAAGGTCACCTTCCTGCACTTCGCCCGGTCGCCCGAGGACCAGATCTTCGCCGACGAGCTCGCCGCGATCGCGGCGGCCGACAACGGCGTCGACGTGCACCTGCGCCACGGCGACCAGACCTTCAGCGAGCTCGAGCTGCGCCGGCTGGTCCCGGACTTCCGGGACACCGACACCTGGGCCTGTGGGCCGGCCGGCCTGATCGACCTGGTTCGGGCGGCGTACGGCGAGAGCCCGCGGCTGCACATCGAGTTCTTCAAGCCGCCGACGGTGGCGGTCGGACCGTCCGAAGGTGCGGTCTCGTTCACCCGCTCCGGCACCGGCGCGGAGAACACCGGAGCGACCCTGCTCGAGCAGGCCGAGGCGCTGGGCCTGGAGCCGGAGTTCGGCTGCCGGATGGGCATCTGCTTCTCCTGCGTCAAGACCAAGACTGACGGCACCGTCCGCAACGTCCTGACCGGCGAGGAGTCCTCCTTGCCGGACGAAGAGATCAGGATCTGCGTGAGCGCGCCCCTGGGCGACTGCTCCGTGGATCTGTGACCCGAAGGGAACACCGATGAGCACGAAGCCCCACACGAAGCCCCGCATGAAGGCCACCGTCGCCGCGAGCGACCCGAAGAGCCCGCGGCTCGCGCCGGAGCAGCTCGAGGAGCTCGGTCGCGAGATGGACGCGCTGCGCCAGCAGGTGCTCGCGAAGCTCGGGAAGGAGGACGCGGACTACATCCGGACGATCGTCAGGCGCCAGCAGCAGTTCGAGGTCGCCGGCCGGGTGCTGTTCTACCTCCCGCCGGCGTGGCCGCTCGCCGTCGCCGCGCTGAGCGTCTCCAAGATCCTCGAGAACATGGAGATCGGCCACAACGTGATGCACGGCCAGTACGACTGGATGGGCGACCCCAAGCTGAACTCCCGGATCTACGACTGGGACAACGTCTGCCCCGGTGAGCAGTGGAAGTACTCCCACAACTACATCCACCACACCTTCACGAACATCCTCGGCAAGGACCGCGACGTGGGCTACGGCATCCTGCGGATGGACGAGGACCAGAAGTGGCACCCCTACTACCTGGGCAACCCGGTGTACGCCTTCTTGCTGATGGTGTTCTTCGAGTGGGGCGTGGCGATGCACGACCTCGAGGTCGAGAACATCGTCAAGGGCACCCGCACGATGGCCGAGAACAGGCCGCTGCACGGCGCGATCATGCGCAAGGTCCGCCGGCAGGCGCTCAAGGACTACCTGCTGTTCCCCGCCCTGACCGGCCCGCTCTTCCCGCTCACCCTCGCGGGCAACGCCGCCGCGAACATGGTGCGCAACATCTGGGCCTTCAACATCATCTTCTGCGGCCACTTCCCGGCCGGCGTGGCGACCTTCACCGAGGAGGAGTGCGAGGGCGAGACCCGCGGCCACTGGTACTACCGCCAGCTGCTCGGCTCGGCGAACATCACCGGCGGCCGGCTCTTCCACATCATGTCCGGCAACCTGTCGCACCAGATCGAGCACCACCTGTTCCCGGACATCCCGGCACGGCGGTACCCGGAGCTGGCCGTGGAGGTGAAGGCGCTCTGCGAGAAGTACGGCCTCGAGTACAACACCGGCCGGCTCGGCCAGCAGCTGTTCAGCGTGGCCCGCAAGATCTGCCGGCTCGCGCTGCCGACCCGGCGTACGGCGTCACCGGAGTCGGCTGCGACCGCGGAGGTGCCGGTCGCCGCTTGACCCGGCGTACCGTGGCAGGCATGTCGGACGTGGACGTCGTCGAGCACGTCCGGGCGGTCGCCAGGGCGGCCGTCCCGGACGCCGTCGACGGCACCGGGTACGGCATGCCTGCGTTGCGCTACCGGGACCGGCCGCTGCTCAGCGTGATGCCGGCCAGGCGCCACATCGGGCTCTACCCGTTCAGCCCGGCGGTCGTCGAGGCGGTGACCGGCGACCTCGACGGGTTCTCCTTCGCCAAGGGCACGATCAGGTTCAGCGCCGACCACCCGCTGCCCGACGACCTGGTCCGCCGGATCGTGCTGCTGCGGCGCGACGAGATCGACCGGGCGCTCGGGCCGGCCTGAGACCGCACTCACGTTGCCCCGACCGCGACGACGCCGGACACTGGAGCCCATGAACGACCGACCCATGAGCGATCGACCCATGAGCGACCGGCTCAGCAAGGCCGAGATCCGCAAGGACGCCGTGCAGGACACGGTCGAGGCAGCCGCCGGTGCGGTGGGCCAGGTCGCCACGATCATCACCGCCGCGGTGAAGGACGTCGCCGGCACGGTCGGCGGGTTCGCCACCGAGCTGTTCGCGATCCGCGACGCGGCCCGGCGGGCCGCCGTCGACCACGCCGTCGATCGCCCGGACGAGCTTCCGCCGGTGGAGTGACCCAGACGGCCGGATCAGCCGAACGGGTTCGCGAGCCCCGGCGCCTCAGCCGAACGACATCCGGAAGTCGGCCTGCCGGAACGACGCGAGCGTGCGCTTGCCGTGCAGCCAGCCGAGCGGGCCCTCAGGGTCGAACGTCCACGAGCCGCGGCAGGGCAGTGCCTTCGACGAACCGGTGAGCGACGCGGTGACCTCGTCGCCGGCCCGCGGGTCCGGCTCGGTCCGCCGCTGCCAGGTGGTGCCCTTGAACTTCAGCCGGGGAGCGAACCGCGAGACGTCGGTGAACGACGCGGACGCGATCGGCCGGCCCTCGAGCGACGTGCTGGCGGTGGTGGTGGTGAGGGCGCCGCGGCGCTCGGTGTGGAAGATGAAGTCGCAGAGGTCCTTCGGGATCGCCCAGAGCTCACGGCCGCCGGCCATCGAGGCGGGTGAGTCCACCCAGATGTCGGTGATGTTGACCGCCTTCGCCGGCGTCGAGCCGGTGGCGGCCACGTGGGCGACCAGCAGCTCGCCGTAGGTCAGCGGACTGGGGTCCTCGTAGCGGACCAGCGCGACGCCGTAGACGCCCGGCTCGCGGTCGGGGTGGTCGCCGGCGCGCACCCTGAACAGGGACAGCCACAGCTGGCCGTGCATCTGCCAGGGGGCCGGCGGATAGGTCGTGTCGACGCCTGCGGGAAGGGGCATGTGGCCGGTGCTCATGGGCGTCAGCGTAGAACATGTTGCAGCGACACCGCCGATGTGCCGATTCGCGGTACGGCGAGGGCATTTCCTCCCATACTGGGCGTCCCCGACCCTCGGATCGAAAGCTCGGACCCGCTCGTGAACTCTCCGAAGACCGTCCTGACGGTCCTCCTCACCGCCACCCTCCTGCTCACCCTCGCCGCCGAGCCCGCCGTCGCCGGCATCCGGCGACCGCACCGGTTCCACGCCGGCGACGTCTACCGCGGCTCGTTCCCGGACCCGGACGTCTTCCGGCTCGGCCAGTTCTGGGTCGCCTCGAGCACCACGATCGCCCGGCGATCGCTGCCGATGCTGACGTCGGTCGACGGCCGGACCTGGCGGGCGCGGCGCGCGCACGGGGCCGCCGGGCGCCGGACCAACGACGCGATGGCCGGGCTGCCCGCCTGGGCGGCGCGCAAGCGCGCCGGGTCCAGGAGGTTCGTCCCCCTGTGGGCGCCGGCGATCGACCGGGTCGCGAACGGCCGCTGGATCGCGGCGTACGCCGCTCCGCTGCGCCGCCGCCCGGGCAAGCGCTGCGTCGGGATCGCCTCGGCGACGCGGCCGCTCGGCCCGTTCCGGAACACGCGCCGGCGGCCGCTCGTGTGCCCGCGGCACCAGGGCGCGATCGACCCGGACGTCTTCCGCAGCGGGGGCCGCACCTTCCTGCTCTGGAAGACCGAGGGGATCCGGGGGAGCCTGCCCACGACCATCCGGGTCCAGGAGCTGCGCCGCAACGGCCACGGCTTCCGGCCGGGGTCACACGCCCACACGCTGCTCACGACGGCCCAGGCCTGGGAGAGCCCGGTGATCGAGAACCCGTCGATGATCAGGTTCCGCGGCCGGCTGTACCTCTTCTACTCGGCCAACCGGTGGTACACCCGCCGCTACGCGGTCGGCTACGCGATCTGCCGCACCCTGCACGGGCCGTGCCGGCGCCCCCAGCATCGGCCGCTCCTCGCCACCGGCGGTCGGATCGCCGGCCCCGGCGGTGAGTCCGCCTTCCGCGGACCCCGCGGCCAGCTGCTGCTCGCGTACGCCGCATGGCCCGCGGGCCGGGTCGGCCACGAGCGCCGGCTGCACGTCGCGACGCTGACGGTCCGCAAGCACGGTCGGCTCGTCGTGGCGCGGAGGTTCCGGCGCCCCTGAGCGTGATCGTGATCTCCGGCTGTCCCTCCGGCCGACTACTGCAGCGGCCGGCCGAGGGTCTCGCCGGGCCCCGAGATCCAGGCGCCCTTCGCCCGCGAACCCGCGGTCTCGCCACGGGCGCCGTCGATCCCGCCGATCACCACGAGCCGGTCGCCGGCCCAGACTGCCGCGCCGGGCTCGTCGGGCGCGCCGTGCGGTCGGGGCACCGGCGCCCAGGACGCGGTCTGGTCGTTGTAGGTCCAGCCACCGACGGCGGCGAACCGCCCGCCGAGGGCGCTGACCGGCCAGCCGCCGGTCCTCTCCTTCGGGGCGTGCGGCAGCCGGGACCAGGCGCCGGTCGCCGGGTCGAGGATCCCGCCGAACGGGATGGCGCGGCCGTAGTTCCCGACCCCACCCCCGTCCGCGCCGCCCAGGGTCGGGTCGACCAGCCGCCGGCCGGTCCACGTCCATGCCCAGCCGCCGAGCTGGTCGCTGTCAGGGAGCCGGGTCCAGGTCGCCGCGCTCCGGTCGAACCGCGCGGCCAGCACGAGGGAGGGCCCGTCGCCACCGGGGTCCTCGACCAGCGCGTGGGCGGTGAGCACGAGGCCCGTCGGGATGGCGGTGACCAGCCGGTCGAACGCCGGGCCGACCGGGTCGTCGGGCAGGGTCGACCACGCGCGGGTTCCGGGGTCGTACACCCGGTCGGGCATCATCTCCTGCTCGTCGCTGCCCGACGCCACCACGAGTCGGTCCCGGTCGGCGACCAGCTGCCCGGACCTGAACCCCGGCGGTGTCGGGATCCGGGTCCAGGCGTCAGCCGCGACGTCGTACGCGAGGAGCACGGTCTTCGCGAGCACGAACAGTCGCCGACCCACCAGCGCGCTGGGGGAGTACGCCGGCACGTCGACCGGGGCCGCGGAGATCGGGTGCCACGTCCGGGCGCCGGCGTCCAGGCCGGCCCCGTCGCGGGCGTAGTGCTCAGGGCCCACGCAGTCGGCGTTGGGCGGGCACGGCGGACCTGAGTCACCGCCGACGACCAGCACCGTGGAGCCGGTCCACGCGACCACCGGACCCGAGCGCGGGGTGAGGGGAGGGTCCGGCAGCCGCTGCCAGGCGCCCGGCTGCTCCGAGGGGTCAGGACTCCGGCCGGCGGCGCCACAGGCACCGGTCAGCGCGAGGGCAGCGAGGAGGCCGGCCACGGCAGGAGAGCGCATGCGGGTTGGACGCGGCCCGCCCCCCGATCGGTTCCCGCGGTTCAGTCGTCGTCGGGGTCGTCGCCGCGGGCCAGCCAGGTGGCCAGCCGCTCGACGGCGACCTCGAACTCCGGGTGGACGTCGACGAAGGCCTGCAGCTGGTCGGCGAGCCAGGCCAGGGTGACCTCCTCGTCACCCCGGCGCTTCTCGAGCTCCTCGATGCCGCGATCGGTGAAGTACATCTCGACAGGCTCGATGACCGTTACGCGAACGCCTGGTCGAGGAGCGCCTTCTGCTCCTCGACGTGCCGCGAGTGCTGGCCGACCGACGGCGAGGACGACTCCGGACGCGAGATGACCTGCACGTCCTGGTCGAGCTGGCCGAAGAGGTTCAGCCGGAAGTGCGGGGCCGGGCCCATGTTGGTCGGCTCGTCCTGCACCCACCGCACGTCGCGGAGGTTCGGGAACCGGCCGAGCTCGCCCTTGAGCTCCTCGACCGGGCGCGGGTAGAGCTGCTCGATCCGCACGATGGCCGTGGTCGGGTCGTCGCCCTCGCGCTTGCCGCGCTCGACCATGAGGTCCCAGGTGATCCGGCCGGTGCAGAGCAGCACCTTCGTCACCGCGGCGGGGTCGACGACGGAGTCGCCGATCACCGGGGCGAACGAGCCCTGCGTGAACGCCTCGGGCTGCGAGGCGGCCTCCTTGCGCTTGAGCATCGACTTCGGGGTGAAGACGATCAGCGGCTTGTGCTCCTCGCCGAGCGCGTGCCGGCGCAGCAGGTGGAAGTGGCTCGCCGGCGTGGACGGCTGGGCCACCACGAAGGCGTCGTCCGCAGCCATCTGCAGGAACCGCTCGATGCGGGCCGAGGAGTGGTCGGGGCCCTGGCCTTCGTACCCGTGCGGCAGCAGCAGCACGACGCCGGACTGCTGGCCCCACTTGGTCTGGCCAGCGGTGATGTACTCGTCGGTGATGATCTGGGCGCCGTTGACGAAGTCGCCGAACTGCGCCTCCCAGCAGACCAGTGCGTCCGGACGCGCGACGGAGTAGCCGTACTCGAAGCCGAGGGCGGCGTACTCGCTGAGCAGCGAGTCGTAGACGTGGAACGGTGCCTGGTCCTCGGTGAGGTTGGCCAGCGGCGTCCACTCGTTGGCGTTCTTGCGGTCGATGATGGTCGCGAACCGCTGCACGAACGTGCCTCGCCGGGAGTCCTGGCCGGCCAGCCGCACCGGGCGACCCTCCATCAGCAGGGAGCCGAACGCGAGGATCTCGCCGGTGCCCCAGTCGATCGGCCCGTCGTTGATCGCCGCCGCGCGACGCTGCAGCTGGGGCAGCACCTTCGGGTGCACGGTGAAGCCCTCGGGCGGGGTGACGTAGGCGTCGGAGATGCGCTTCATCGCCTCCGCGGAGATCGCCGTGGTCGTGGTCGCCCCGGTCTTCTCCGGGTACGCCGGCACGGTGGTCCACTCGTCGGGGCGGGTGTCGGCCTCGCGGACCTCGGTGAAGACGCGCTCCAGCTGCAGCTGGTAGTCCTTGAGGACCTGCTCGGCCTCCTCGACGGTGATGTCGCCGCGACCGATCAGCGACTCGGTGTAGAGCTTGCGCACCGAGCGCTTCTGCTCGATCAGGTCGTACATCAGCGGCTGCGTGTACGACGGGTCGTCGCCCTCGTTGTGACCGCGGCGGCGGTAGCAGACCAGGTCGATGACGACGTCCTTGTTGAACGCCTGGCGGTACTCGAAGGCCAGCCGGGCGACCCGGATGCACGCCTCGGGGTCGTCGCCGTTGACGTGGAAGATCGGCGCCTGCACCATCCGGGCGACGTCGGTGCAGTACAGCGAGGACCGCGACGATGCCGGCGAGGTGGTGAAGCCGACCTGGTTGTTGACCACCACGTGGATGGTGCCGCCGGTGCGGTAGCCGCGCAGCTGGGAGAGGTTGAGCGTCTCCGCGACCACGCCCTGACCGGCAAACGCCGCGTCGCCGTGGATCAGCAGCGGCAGCACCGGGTAGGCCGCGCCCTTGTTGAGGACGTCCTGCTTCGCGCGGGCGATGCCCTCGAGCACGGGGTCGACGGTCTCGAGGTGCGACGGGTTCGCCGCGATCGAGACCTTGATCTTGTCGCCCGAACCGGCGACGAACGCGCCCTCGGCACCGAGGTGGTACTTCACGTCGCCCGAGCCCTGGACCGTGCGCGGGTCGATGTTGCCCTCGAACTCGCGGAAGATCTGGTTGTAGGACTTGCCGACGATGTTGGCCAGCATGTTCAGCCGGCCGCGGTGCGCCATCCCGATGGTGACCTCGTCGAGCGCGGCCTCGGCGGCCGCCTCGCAGATCTCGTCGACGAGCGGGATCGTGGTCTCGCCGCCCTCGAGGCTGAACCGCTTCTGCCCGACGAACTTGGTCTGCAGGAAGGTCTCGAACGCCTCGGCCTGGTTGAGCTTGAGCAGGATCCGCAGCTGCTCCTCACGGGGCGGCTTCTGGTGCGGCTGCTCGACGCGCTGCTGGATCCAGCGGCGCTGCTCGGGGTCCTGGATGTGCATGTACTCGATGCCGACGGTGCGGCAGTAGGAGTCGCGCAGGATGCCGAGGATGTCGCGCATCCGCATGAAGCGCCGCTGCCCGCCGAAGGAGCCGGTGGCGAACTCGCGGTCGAGGTCCCACAGCGTCAGCCCGTGCGACTCCACCTCGAGGTCGGGGTGGCTGCGCTGCTTGTACTCGAGCGGGTCGGTGTCGGCCATCATGTGGCCGCGCACCCGGTAGGCGTGGATCAGCTCGAGGACGCGCGCCTGCTTGCTGACGTCGTCGTCGTGGCTGGCCGAGACGTCCTTGCTCCAGCGGATCGGCTCGTAGGGGATCCGCAGCGAGCGGAAGATCTCGTCGTAGAAGCCGTCGTCGCCGAGCAGCAGGCCGTGCACCCGCTTGAGGAACTCACCGCTCTGCGCGCCCTGGATGACCCGGTGGTCGTAGGTCGAGGTCAGCGTCATCACCTTGCTGACCGCGTTGCGGGTGAGGGTCTCGTCGGACGCGCCCTGGAACGCCGGCGGGTAGTCCATCGAGCCGACGCCGATGATCGCGCCCTGGCCCTTCATCAGCCGAGGGACGGAGTGGTTGGTGCCGATCGTGCCCGGGTTGGTCAGGCTGATCGTGGTGCCCTGGAAGTCGGAGACCTCGAGCTTGTTGTTGCGGGCCTTCTTGACGATCTCCTCATACGCCGTCCAGAAGTGCGCGAAGCTCATCGACTCGGCCGCCTTGATGCTGGGGACCAGCAGCTGGCGGGTGCCGTCGGGCTTCGGCAGGTCGATTGCGAGGCCGAGGTTGATGTGCGCCGGCGTGATGAGGTTCGGCTTGCCGTCGATGACGTCGAAGCCGACGTTCATCTCCGGCATCGACCGCAGCGCCTTGACCAGCGCGAAGCCGATGATGTGGGTGAACGACACCTTGCCGCCGCGGGCCCGGGCGAGGTGGTTGTTGATCACGATCCGGTTGTCCCAGAGCAGCTTGACCGGCACCTGCCGGACGCTGGTGGCCGTCGGCACGGTCAGGCTGACGTCCATGTTCTGCACGGTGCGTGCCGGAGCCCCGCGCAGGACCGTGAAGGTCGGCTCGTCGGAGGCCTGCGCGGCCTTGGGCTCGGACGGCTCCTTCGGCACCGGGCGCGTGGCCGTGGCCGCCGGGGCGGGGGTCGTCGCGCGGGCGGTCGGGTCGGTCGCCGCCGACGGGGTGGGTGCCACCGAGGGCGTCACCGACGGGGTCGGGGCCGGCTTCGGGGCCGGCGGCGCGGCCTGGGCCGACTGTGCGACGGGCTGCTGCACGGGCTGCTGCACGGGCTGCTGGGGCTCACGCGCCGGGGCGACCGACGGCTGGCCGTTGCTCGCCGCGGCCGGTGCCTTGGCGGCGGCCGCGGCCGGGGCGGCGCCGTTGCGATAGTTCCGGAAGAAGTCCCACCAGGCCGGATCCACGCTCTCGGGATCCTTCTGGTACTGCTCGTACATCTCGTCGACGAGCCATTCGTTGGCTCCGAACGCGGACATCGGGTCTTCGGCGGGCACGGCCTGGATTCGCCTCATTCTTCGTCGTGGCGCTTTGTTGACCTAGCAAGGCTAGCCCTGCGCCGGGTGGCATATCAGTGGCTGGAACGAGATTCGGGCCCGGTCCCGCCCGGGACCACTTCTCTCGATATCAAGATAAACGATTTCGGCCGCGAACCCCAGCCGCTCGGCCCGGTCCGACACGACGGGTTCCGGCCCGGCACCGCGCATCCGGTGCCCGTCCGGGTGAGGGCGCCGAAACGGACAAGCCGGGCTGGCCCGGTTTGGCTATTGCGAGACCCCGGCGAGCGATGGAGAGTCGCAACCAGCGAGGCACCCGTCGTACCGGGGGACATGGACGGGGGCACGTGCGGCGGCCTGGTCGGCTCGACCCTCCGGGTCGCCGCCACCGCACGGCCGTGCGGGTGGGTGGCGGTACGACGTGGGGGTCCGTCGACACCGCCACCCAGGCCCACGGCCTCTTCGTCGGCGGAGTCCACGGCCGGTCGTCCCGGGACGGCACCTGGCCGGCCACGCTCCGTCCCGGAGGGTGACCGGCCAGGCCTGCGACGCGCTCCGCTACATCACCAGCACGGCGACGATCGTGGCCAGGACCAGTCCGCTGACGACCGGCAGGAAACATCGTCGGGCGAGATCGAGCACCGGCACCCGGGCGAAACCGGCGACCGCGATCAACGAGGACCAGGCGACCAGCGTCCCTCCGCCCGACCAGATGTTGCCCATCTGGCCGATGGCCGCCAGCGTCTCGGAGTCGACGCCGGTCACGTGACCCAGCGTGCCCGCGAGCGAGCCGGTCAGCGGCAGGCCGGAGAAGCCGGAGCCCTCGAGACCGGCGACCATGCCGATCACCAGGATGCCGAACGCGGTGATGAAGGAGTTCTCCGGGATGTGGCTCTGCCCGTGGAGCACGAGGTCGAACAGGAAGGCGGGACCGGCCGGGCTGCCGTCCTTGTTCGGGGCCACCCCCAGGATCCGGCCGGCGAAGTCACCGTTGCCGATGAAGAAGAACCCGGCGATCGGCAGGACGACCCCCATCGCCTTGAACGCGAACACGAGTCCGTCGACGACGTGCTCCGCGGAGCGCTCCAGGAAGGTCTTGCGTCCCTCGGCGAAGGCAGCCAGGAAGATCGTGATCGCCGCGATCCCGCCCACCAGCGCGGCGGCGTCGCCGCCCTTGAGCCCCTCGTCGGTGCCGTTCTTGGACAGGCTGTAGACCAGGTACCCGATCAGCACCAGGTAGGCCATCGGGACCGCGATCGCGAACAGCGTGCCGGCCCAGGGCGGAGCTGAGCCGGAGGGTCCGGAGGACGCCGGTCGGCCGGAGAGGCTCGGCCGCTCCGAGGACGGCCCCTCGGGCGGGGCCGCCAGCGTCGCGACGCTCGTACCGGCGGCGCCGCCCACGTGCTCGCTCCCCAGGGATCCGCCGCCGGTCGCGGTGGTGACGTGGGAGTCGTGGAGCGCGGCGCCGTGACCGATCGTGGGCGACTCCTCGACGACCAGGAGCTCCTCGGCCTCGGACTCGACGCTGCCGCTCTCCCACTCCTCGAGCCAGGCCTCCGAGGGCACCCGCATGCGGCGCATCTCGAGCACGTAGCCGATGGTCAGGGCGGTGAGGCCGACGATGAGGGAGAGGACCATCGCCCGGTTGGCGACCGCGTCGGGGTTGACGCCCGCCGCCGTCGCGGAGAGGCCCGGAGCGACCCTGATCACGAAGTCGCTGGACAGGGCCATGCCCTGGCCGGCCACGGCGACCGTGAAGGCCACGGCCATCGGGCGCAGGCCGGCACCGATGGCCACGGGGATCAGGACGGCGCCGATGAGTGGGACGGCCGGGGTCGGCCAGAAGAACAGCGAGATCAGGTACGTCACCCCGGCGAGCGTCCAGAACGCCAGGTGGCCGTTGCGCATCACCCGGCGGAACGGCGCCACCATCTTGGTGTCGGCGCCCAGGGCCTGGAGGGCTCCGAGCATCCCAGTGACGAGCGCGATGATCAGGAAGATGCTGAACAGCTCCTGCGCCGAGACGAGGCTGGCGTTGAAGACGGCGGTCAGGCCGCCGGCCAGGCTCTTCTTGAACACGAGCGCCGTGATGAAGGTGAAGGACACCGCAGGAACCACGATGTTCTTGCGGGCCAGCATCGTCCCGAGAATGGTCACGACGCCGATCAGGTAGACCCAGTGGGCTGCGGTCAAGTCATGCATGGGGCCTCCAAGGGCTTAGCGGTGCCAGTAGATTGCTCGCCGCCCAGAGGCTGGTGCTACGTGGACCGTGCCCAACAACGGGAACAGTTTCTGTGCACGTTGCCCGTGCGATGGCGCCCGTTCACCGGACGATAATCGGACAGGTCCACACACCGCCAACAAGTCGTCGAGCCGAGGAGTGCCGCGTGATACGTCGGGCAGGGGGAACGCCCGGTCTCGCGGCCCGCGCGACGCTGTTGTCGGTCACCGTGCTGGGCACGATGTGCAACAACATCGTCAACGTCCCGCTCCGGGCGATCGCCCGCGACCTGGACGCCTCGCTCGCCGCCACCGTCCTCTGCGTGAGCGCCTTCGTCCTCGCGCTCGCGGTGGCGATGCCCGTGACGGGCTGGGTCGGCGACCGGTTCGGCCAGCGTCGTACGTTGTCGCTCGCGCTCGTCCTCATGCTGGTGGCACAGGCGCTCGCGGCGTTCGCCCCGAACCTCCCGACCCTCGTCGCGTTGCGCGGGCTGCAGGGGCTCGCGTGCTCGGCGATCCCGCCGATGGTGATGGGACTGCTCGGTGCCCTCAACCCCGGCCGCCGGCTGGAGGTGATGGGTGCCTGGGCGGCGGCGAACGGGGTCGGCCAGGCGATCGGCCCGCCGGTGGGCGGCCTGATCAGCGATGCGGTCGGATGGCGGTTCATCTTCGTCGCGCTCACGGCGGCCTGTGCCGTGGTCATCGTGATGATGTGGCTGTTCGTCGCCGAGGTGCCGCGCAGGCCGACCCCGTTCGACGCGCGCGGCGCGTTCCTGATGACCGTGGGCGTGGGCCTGGTGCTCGTCGCGGTGACCTCGTTCAGCCAGCGTGGCGGGGACGTCCGGGTCGCGGGACTGGAGCTGGTGGTGGGCGTCCTCATGCTGCTCGGGTACGGCGTCGTCTCGCGCGGTCGCCCGACCGCGATGATCCCGCTCCCGGTGCTCCGCGAGACCCGGTTCCTGCGCAGCACCGTGGCGGCGTTCGGTCAGATGTTCTGCCTGGGCACCGTGCTGGTGGCGCTCCCGTTGTACTTCACCGGCCCGCTCGGGGTGTCGAGCGCGAGCGCCGGAGCGCTGTTCTTCACCCTGCCCGCGGTGATGGCGGTGGCGGCTCCGGCGACGAGCCGGATCAGCCTGCGGTTCGGGCCGCGCCGTGTGCTGCGCCTCGGCCTGGCGATCCTGGTGGTGTCGACCGTCGTGACCGGGGTCATCGCCGGCGCCGGTGACGGCACCCCGACGGTGGTCGCGCTCACCGCCATGCTGGCGGTGCTCGGGCTCGGGATGGCGCTGGTGCAGACGCCGGCGGCCGCAGGAGCGACGGGTTCCCGTGCCGGCGGGTACGGCGCGGCGGTCGGGCTCTACAACCTGGTGCGCTTCTCGGGTTCGGGGACCGCCGCTGCGTGGGTCGCGTTCACCTACCCGCTCGGGTCGATGCCGCTGCTCTTCGGTGGGTGCTCGACCGTGGTGCTCCTCGGGCTGCTGGCGAACCTCGTGGGCCGGGACCCCGAGGGACTCGTCACGGACGGGTCCGTCAGCCGGACGACACGTCGCGATCGACCCGCTGTGCGGTCTCAGCGAGGTCGGTGAGCCGGATCGCCAGCCAGACCGCGAACTGCGTGTCCGGCTGCCGGATGTCGCGCTGGAGCAGTCGCGTGATCCGGTCGAGCTTGTAGAGCATCGTGTTGCGGTGCACGCTGAGCCGCCGGGCCGCTTCGTTGAGGTTGCCGCCGGCCTCCACGTAGACGCGGGCCACGCCGACCAGGCTGCCGTCCCGCTCGTCGCGCAGCGGCCCGAGGATCTCCTCGGAGAACTCGCGTCCGCCGGTCGCCTGGGCCAGCTCGAGGAGGGCCGAGTCGACCCGGAGGTCGTCGAAGCCGCACACCTCGGGCACCTGGAGCCGCTGGCGCAGGTCGAGTGCGATCCGGGCCTCCCGGTAGCTCTCCGTGATCGCCTCGGCCCCGGTCACCGGCCGGCCGTACGCGACCAGCACCGAGCGCTGGCTGCGCTCGGCGAGCCGGCGGTCGAGGGCGCGTGCGTAGTCCCGCAGCTCGGCCGCAGCCGGGTCCGGCTGTCCGCGCCGGCTCGGTGAGACCTGCCGGATCACCGCGATCAGGTCGCCGACGACGGCCGTCAGCGTCGACCGCTGCGGGGAGTCGAGCAGCCGGCCGGCCTCCCGGGCCATGTCGGCGAGCTTCGTCGGGGAGTCGCCGCGGGCGATGAGGCCGCCGCTGTGCGCGACGACGACGCCGAACCGGCCGGCCACGTCGAGGTCGTAGTGCGAGGCACGTGCGACCAGGTCGGCGTGGTTGGAGAAGCGCGCGTGCAGCAGGGCGTGGACGAAGTTCCCGCGCGCGCGCTCCTCGGCGCGCTCCAGGCCGCGCACGCGCAGCAGCTCGGTGCCCATGATCGTGATCGCCTGCTCCGCCGCCACCCGGTGCTCGGCGATGTCGTGCTCGTTGACGTCCTCCGCGCCGTCGAGCACGACGACCCAGCCTTCGCGCTGCTCGACCAGCTGGATGGCCCCGGCGACACAGGTGAGGGTGCGGCCGGCCAGATCGACGGTGAGGACGCCGACGCCGTGCGTGTGCGGCGCACCGCCGGCAATCGCCTCGAGCTGGTCGGAGACGGCCTTGAGGGCGCTGCTCACGGCAGGAGGGTCCAGGTCGTCGGCCGGTCCGGGATCGAACGCGAGCAGGTGGAGATCGACGTCGAGCACGGCCACGCTGCACTCGCTGAGCCGCGCGAGCCGGCTGCACAGGGCGGTCAGTCCCGCGCCCCGGTGCAGCAGCTGGGCCAGCGTCTCGTGGACCCGCTGCCCGTAGCGCAGCACGTGGGTCTCGTGGGCGAGGCTCAGCATCGCGACCAGCTCCACCACGGACCGCCGGGTCACGGCGGAGGGTACGGCGACCACGACCGGCATCGGGTCAGCGCGCTCGGCCGGGACCCGGAGCGCGCCGTCCCCGCGGACGAAGATCGCCGCGCAGCCGCTGCGGACGAGCGCGGACCAGCTCTGCGGGTCGACCTCGACGGCGTCGACCAGGATGGCGACGTCCTCCAGGTCCGCGGCCCGGTCGATGACCGTGTCCCGGTAGGAGTGGCACCAGCGGACGACCCGGTCGAGGTGGTCGGCACCGACGACCACCTGCGCCCGGCGGAGCAGCCGCTCCTGCAGCAGGCGCGCCACCGTGGGCTCGTCGGGTCGGGGTCGGGCGGAGCGCGCCTCAATCATTTGTGCACCTTAGCCGAATCCGCCGCCCCGGAACTGAGCATGCTGTCCGTACCCACGAGGGGCTGGTGCCAGCAGACTGGGGCCCATGCACCGGATCTTCCGCATCACGCTCGATGATGCCCTCCCCGTCCTCCAGGCCGCCCGTGCGAAGGCCGAGGAGATCGGCGTCAAGCAGACGCTCTGCGTCGTCGACGACGGCGGCAACGTGATCGCCCTCCACCGGCTCCCCGGCGCCCGGCTCACCGGCGTCGACATCTCGATCGCCAAGGCGTTCACCGCCGCCGGGCACGAGCGGGCGACCCACCTGTTCAACGAGCCGCCCCACGGGCCGGCGCTCCCCGGCAACGAGGCGTTCGGGATCAGCCACATGTTGCCGGGCAAGTTCGCCATCTTCGTGGGTGGTTTCCCGATCGAGTACGACGGCCAGATCGTCGGCGGGCTCGGCGTGTCCGGGGGCAACGGCGAGCAGGACAAGGCGGTCGGGGCGGCCGGGCTGGCGGCGTTCGCCGAGCACGTCGCCGCCCACCCGCCGCGCTGAGCGCGTGCCCCGGCTGCCCATTCAGCGACCTTCGCGGGGCGCCCACGAGCAGGTGAGCTCGAGCTCGACGCAGGCGCCGCCCGGCAGCGAGGCGACACCGACGGCCACCCGGCACGCTCCGGCAGCCTCGCCGAGCAGCGCGCGCAGCCGCCCGGACGCTCCGTCGGCGACCCGGGAGTGCTCGGTGAAGCCGGCGACCGCGTTGACGTAGACGCTCAGCCGCAGCACCCGCTCGACCTCGCGGTCCGGGCCCAGGGCGGCCACGGCCGCCGCGAGCGCGTTGCCGGCCGCGATCGCGGCTGCCTCCTGCGCCTCCTCGACGGAGACGTCGGCGCCGACCTGGCCCCGATGGCGCAGCGCGCCGTCGACCCTCGGCGTCATGCCGGCGGTCATGACCAGGGCGCCGTGGACCACGGCCGGGACGTAGCTTCCCTGCGGCGCGGGCGGGTTCGGGAGCTCCTCAGAGAGCAACGGCGACTCCTTCCATCCGGGGGTCCGCAGCGGCATGGAGAACCCCGCGGCCCCGATCGACCTTCACGACGAGTGCGGAGCCGCCCGGTCCACCGCGTTGCACGGGCGTCTCCTCGACCACGTGACCCCAGCCCGCCAGCGTCGACAGGGTGCCGGCCGGCAGGCCCTCCTCGCAGCGCAGGACCTGCGGTCGGTCGAGCACGTCCGCGTCGCTGCCGGGGAAGACGGTCACCCGGGGCAGGGACACGGCGCGCTGTGGGTCGTCACCGTGGTCGAGGAGGTGGCTGATCACCTGCATGTTCCACTGCACCTGGCCGTCACCGCCGGGGCAGTTGCCGGTCGCGAGCAGGTCGCCGTCCTCCTCGAGCAGCCACGCGTTGAGGGTGTGCAGCGGCTTGCGTCGCGGTGCGACCTCGTTCGGGTGACCGGCGACGAGGTAGGCGCCACGACCGAGGCGGTTGTTCAGCACGACGCCGGTGCCCGGCACGGTGGTCCGGCTGCCGAAGGTGAAGGCCAGCGAGTGGATGAAGCTCACCGCGGTGCCGTCGGCGTCCACACACACCGTCGAGGTGGTGTCGCCGACGGGTGCGACCGCGGGAGCCGCGCCGGCGACGTGCGCCGAGATCGCCGCGCGACTCCGGCGGATCGCGTCCTGGTCGAGCGCGTCCCTCCATGCCTCGTTGTCGGCCCCGCACGAGGCGAACCGGTGCCGGAACGCCGTACGCGCGGCCTCGGCGAACCAGTGCACCGCCTCCGGGCCCAGCTGGTCGGTCGCGCCGAGCACCCCGTCGCACAGGGCCGCCTGGTGGAGCACCATCCAGCCGGCCGAGGGGGTCGGTGTCTGGTGGAGGGTGCGACCCGAGTAGACCGCGCTGATCGCGTCCTCGGCGGGAGCCGCGGCACCCAGGGTCCACTCGTCTCCGCTGAAGGGGGCGCCGGTGCCTCGCAGGAAGGTGATCGCCCGGTCGGCGAACCACCCGGTGTGGAACGCGGCCGGATCGGCGGCCAGCCGCCGCAGCGTCGCGGCGAGGTCGGGCTGGCGCAGCACCTCCCCGATGCGGGGGAGTCGGCCGCCCGGGAGGAACACGGACCGCAGGTCCGGGTCGGCCTCGAGGCTGCCCCGGTGCTCGGCGACGTCGGCGAGCGTCTTCGCCGTGCAGGGCACCCCGCGCCCGGCCAGCTCGATCGCCGGCGACCACAGCTCGGCGAGGCTGCGGGTGGCCCGTGCCTGCAGAGTGCCGATCGCAGCGAGGGCGCCCGGGACCGCGACGGACAGCGGGCCGTCGAGCGGGAGGGCCTCGAGCCGTCGGTCGCGGTAGAACCCGGGGGTGCCGCCGTCCGGCCCGAACCCGCTCCCGCTCACCGCGCGGACCCTGCCGTCCGGCTCCCGGGTGAGGGCGAAGGCGTCACCTCCCGGGCCGCACTGGCCCGGCAGCACGACCCAGGCGACCGCCGCCATCGCCAGGGTCGCGTCGAAGGCGTTGCCGCCGGTGGCGAGGACCTGGCCGCCGACCTGGGTGACCGCCGGGTGGCTGGACGAGACCGCGTACGACGTCCCCAGGGCGGACGCCTTCACCTGGTCGATCGCTCGGACGGCCATCGCTTCGTCAGTCGCGACGCAGCTTGCGCCGGCGCGGCCCCCCGGACTCGACGTCGGCCTGGCTGACCGCGACGTAGATCTCCCCGTCCACCTCACGCGCCGGGTAGACCTGGATCGGCTCGGTGGCGGGAGGGTAGATCGGCTCGCCGGTCTCGAGGTCGAACACGCTGCCGTGGCAGGAGCAGCGGATCCCGTCGTCGACGAGCTTGCCGCTGCTCAGCAGGCAGTCCAGGTGGGTGCAGTAGTTGCTGGTCGCGTGGACCTGGCCGTGGAGACGGGCGACCGCGCACTCCAGGTCACCGACGTAGAACCGCCGGACGTAGCCGTCGGGGATCTGGCCGGACCGGGCGACGCGGTGGAACACCTGCTCGTCGTGGCCGGCCTGGCCGGTCGGGTCGGCCTCGGGGGAGGCGTCGACGGCTTCGGGGGACTCGTGGGGAGGGTTCATCGTGTTCCTCAGGGAGTGATGTAGGCGGTCTTCTCGTGCGTGTAGAACTGCATCATCGAGACGCCGGCCTGTTCCTTGAACGTCTGCGTGCTCGACCTCTTCATCCCTCCGAAAGGAGCGTTCATCGCCATTCCGGTGGTGGGCTGGTTGACCTTGACGACGCCGGCGTCGACATCGTGGGCGAAGCGGATCGCGGTGCCGAGGTCCGCCGTGACGATCCCGGCCGACAGCCCGTAGCAGGTGTCGTTGACGATCCGGACCGCCTCGTCGTACGAGTCGGCGGTCATCATCGCCAGGACCGGCGCGAACACCTCTTCCTGCGCGAGCCGGTCGCCCGGCTTGACGTCGGTGACCACCGCGGGCCGGACGAAGTGCCCGTTCCGGGGCTGGCACCCGTGGGTGGGTGTCTCGAGGCGACCGCCGTCGGCCTGGGCGGCGGCGAGGTACGTGTCGTACTTCTCCTGCTGCGCCGCGTTCGCGAGCGGCCCCATGGTCACGTGATCGGCGAGGCCGTCGCCGACCACCGCCTCGCGGGCGCGTTCGATGACCCGGTCGAGCAGGCCGTTGAAGACCTTGGCGTGCACGATCACCCGGGACGTGCCGGTGCACGCCTGGCCGCTCAGGCCGAAGGCGCCCTTGGCGACGATGGCCGCGGCCCGGTCGAGATCCGCGTCCTCCCACACGACCACGGCGTTCTTGCCGCCCATCTCCAGCTGGCTGCGCACCCAGGGCGGAAGGCTCTCGTGGATCGCCTGCCCGACCGCGGTCGACCCGGTGAAGGTCACCGCCGAGACGCGGGAGTCGGCGACCAGCGCCCGCCCGACCTCGGCATGGCCGTGCACGAGCGCGATCGCGGTGTCCGGGACGCCGGCCTCGACGAGCGCCTCGACCAGCCGTTGCCCGAGCAACGGGGTCAGCTCGCTGGGCTTGAAGACCACCCCGTTGCCGGCCGCGAGCGCCGGCCCGAGCTTGCGCGAGGGGATGTTGAGCGGGAAGTTCCACGGGGTGATCGCGGCGACCACACCGACCGGCTGCCGCAGGGTCAGCACCAGGCTGCCGTCGGCGCTGGGGATGCTCTCGCCGTACAGACGCAGGCACTCGCCGGCGTACATGCGCAGGTTCTGCGGCGTACGACGGGTCTCGATCCGCGCCTCGGCCAGGGTCTTGCCCTCCTCGCGCACCAGCTCGACGGCGAGCGACTCGGCCCGGTCGCTGAGGATGTCGGCGGCCCGGAGCAGCACGTCGGCTCTCGTCTCGGGAGGGGTCGCCGCCCAGGCGCGCCAGCCCTGGGACACGTGCTCGACGGCCGCGGCCACGTCCGCCGCGTCCGAGTCCGGCGCCTCCACGACCACCTCGTCGAGGTTGGCGGGATTCTCGCGCTGGTAGGTGCGGCCCGACGTCGAGCCGGTCCACTGGCCGCCGATGAAGTTCGCGCAACGCTCGGTCATCCCTCAACCACCTCCATCAGGTCGATGCTCGTGTCCTCGAGGACCTGGTCCGGAAGGCCGATGCCGGCCCCGATCAGCTCCCGCGCGAGGGCGACGTCCTCCCCGGCATTCAGGCCGAAGGCGCCGGTGAGCCGGTCACCGGCGACGAAGAACGCGGTCCAGGCGTCGGCCGCGAGGTCGCCGCGCACCACGAGACGGTCGTCGGCCGACGCGTGCCCGGCGTACTGGAGGTTGTGGCCGAACTGGTCGGACCAGAACCAGTGCGGCTCGACGTAGGCGGTCGTCTCGCCGAGGATGTTCCGTGCGGCGACGGCCGCCTGCCGGCTCGCGTTGTCGAAGTGCTCGACCCGCACGCGCCGGCCGACGCCGGGGTGGGTGTGGTTGGCGACGTCGCCGGCGGCGTACACCTGGGCCTGGCTGGTGCGGCAGTGCTCGTCGACCAGGACGCCGTTGTCGACGTCGAGGCCCGAGTCCGCGGCGAGCTCCTGGTTCGGGACCGCGCCCACGCCGACCACGACCGTGTCCGCGGCGACGTCACCCGTCGAGGTCTGCACCACCAGCCGGCCCGCGGTGCGGACCAGGCCGGTGACCGCCGACTGCGTCCGTACGTCGACACCGCCCTCACGTTGCAGCCGCGCGCAGGCCTCGCCGAGCCGGGGCCCGACCGCCTGCGCGAGCGGAACGTCGCCGGCCTCGAGGAGCGTGACCTCACAACCCCGCAGCCGCGCCGTCGACGCGACCTCCGCACCGATGAAGCCACCGCCGACCATGACGACGTGGGCCCCGGGCACCAGCTGCTCACGCAGGGCGGCGGCGTCCGAACGCGTGCGGAGGTGGAAGACACCGTCCCCCTCGAGGCCCGGGAGCCGGCGGGCGCGCGCGCCGGTGGCGAGCAGCACCGCGTCGGCCGGCACGTACGAGCCGTCGTCGAGGACCACGCCGCCATCCGCCGCGCTGATCTTCATCGCCGTGACCCCGGTCCGGACCTCCACCGCGTGCTCGGTCGTCCACGACTCGGGCAGCAGCGACAGGGCCGCGTCGTCGCCGTCGAGCAGGTAGTCCTTCGACAGCGGCGGGCGCTGGTAGGGGCGTTCCGGCTCGTCGCCGACGATCAGGATGCGGCCGTCGTACCCGCGCCTGCGGAGCGTGCGGGCGGCGACCGCCGCCACCTGGCCCGCGCCGACGACCAGGATCGTGCCGGTCATCGCAGCGCGCCCGCGGGCTCGAGCGAGACCGACACGACGCCGTCGTCCGTGACGCGGACGGGGAAGGTCGGCTGACAGCGCTCCTGCCCGTCCGCCTCGCCGGTGGCCGGGTCGAACTTCCACTGGTGACCCGGGCACACGATCTTGCCGAACAGGATCGAGCCCTTGCTCAGCTGCCGCTGCTCGTGCACGCAGGTGTCGGCCAGGGCGTAGACGGTGCCCCGGATCCAGAACAGCGCCACCGTCGTGTCGCCGACGGTCACGCTCGTCTTCTTGCGTGCCTCGAGGTCCTTGACCGTCGCGACGTCGTGCCATGCGGTCACCGTGGTTGCTCCTCTCGCTCGGGCGGGTTCGCTCGGGTGGGTGGTCAGGCCGAGCCGAGGAGCTCTTCGACCATCACGTCGCCCTGGCCGGAGCCCGCGTTGCCCAGGTCGGGCGCGACGTAGGTGTCGTAGAGCGCCCGGGTGTAGCTGAACCGCATCTCGGCGCCCCAGCGGACGTACTTGAGGCAGCGCTGCTGGAGGTCGGGGGTGTCGGCGCACTCGAGGACGATCTGGTACCCGCGCTCGCCGTGGACCTCGTCGGAGGTGATGTGGAGGTCGAAGAACTCGATCTCGTCCTCGGTGAAGCCGTAGACCTCGCGCAGCGGCACGATCTGCTTCTTGTAGATCGTCGGCACCTGCGACTCCAGCCCGACCACGAGGGCCGCGGTGGCCACCGCGAAGTGCTCCCGCATCGCGGTGGCGTAGCACCAGCTCTGCAGACCCCGGGTGACGGCGTTCGCGTTGTTGGGGTTCTCGATCGCCTCGCGGGTCGTGCCGCAGGCCTCGCCGAACCGGATCAGCAGGTCGGTGTGGCGGATGTCGGCGAGCTCCTCCTCGTACATGTTCTGGAGCAGGAAGTCCTTGGCCTCGGTGAAGTGGTCCGGCGTGTTGCCGTAGATGTAGCCGAGGTAGTCCGCGAACGGACCGACGTAGTGGTAGTGGTTCTCCGCCCAGCGGGCGAAGTGGTGACGCTGGAGCTTGCCGTCGGCCCAGGCCTGGGAGAACGACGCGTTGGCGGCCTCGCGGCCCTTGATCGCGTCCTTCAGCGCTGCGCGGAAGTCGTCGTGCGAGAGCAGTTCGGTCATGCTCGTCATCCCTTTCTCGGGACCCGGCGGGCTCGCTGTGTGCGGCCGCCGAGGAGGTCCGAATGTCGTGGTGGAGCGGGTTGAGCCCCGACGGTAGGTTCCGGACACCGCTCGATCACACGGCCAAGCTGCACAAATTCCCGACGATATTTGGTGCAGGTTGACCGGGGAGGAGGAGCGGGCCGCGCTGGCACGATCCCCCGGTGACCCGACTTCGAGACCTCGACGACCCGATGTCCGCCGACGCCGGTGCCGGCGTGCGCGCCCGCGACCGCGATCGGCTCGTGGTGCTGCTGGCGATGCTCAGCGGCGCCACCGACGCGATCGGGTTCGTCGGCCTGGGCAGTGCGTTCACCTCGGTGATGACCGGCAACATGGTGCTGATCGGGGTCGCGGTCGGCGCCGGCGACCACACGGCACTCGGGCTGACCCTCGCGGCGATCGGCGGGTACGTCGTCGGCGTCGGCGTCGGGGCGCGCGTGGCCGGGAAGCCGCAGCCCGGCGACCCGGCGTGGCCGCGCGCCGTCACGCGTGCGCTGCTCCTCGAGCTGGCGCTCTTCGCGGCGTTCGCGGTCGCCTGGTGGACGCACGGCGGCGAGCCCCCGGAGTCCTGGTTCGGCGTGCTGCTGGCGGTGAACTCGATGGCGCTCGGGGTGCAGAGCAGCGCCATCCTCCGCTTCGGCGTCTCAGGCCTGTCGACGACCTACCTGACCGGCACCCTGACCACGCTGGTGACGCGGGTCGCCACCGGCGAGCCGCTGAACACGGTCGGTCACCCGGCGCGCCTCCTGGGTGGGCTGATCCTCGGTGCCGCCCTCGGAGCCGGCGCGGTCACCCACGCCCGGTCGTTCGCGCCGGCGCTGCAGCTGGTGCCGCTGCTCCTCGTCCTGGTGTACGCCGGACTCCGCAGCCGCCGCGGCACGGACTGACCGGCCGAATTCCGCTGCAGGAGCCGGCCGGCCTCGCTACGTTGGCGGGACAACGCGCTCGCACCCCGCGTTGGAACCCAGTGTTCGAGGAGACCTCCCATGTCCGGATCCTCCGCCCTGCGCTTCCTCCCGATGGTCGCCGCCGTGCTCGGCCTCGGCTTCGCCACCGGAGGTCCGGCGTCCGCCGGGTCCGCGGCTGCGACGGTCCCGGCCGCGGATGGGCAGCAGACCCAGACGATCTCCTTCACGACGACGCCGCCGGTCGGCGCGGACTGGTTCTTCGGCGACTTCCACGGTTCGCCGGGGTACGTCGCCCACGCCGTGGCGACCTCGGGTCTCACGGTGACGTACTCCCTGGCCCCGGCCTCGGTCGGCGTCTGCCGGCTCGGCAGCGTCCTCGAGGACAACCCGGTCTTCGGCGACGGTGTGGTCGTCGAGCTGCTGGCCGCCGGCACGTGCACCATCAACGCCGACCAGGCCGGCGACGACCAGTACCTCCCGGCCGAGCGGGCCTCGCAGTCGTTCGAGATCGCGAAGGTGACGACGTGGCTGTCGGCGGCCAAGGCGGTCAAGGGCGTGCTCGGCCTGACCCAGTCGAGGTTCAGCGCCACGCTGACGGTGCCCTACGAGGCCGGTGGTGCCGGCTGGGGCCTCGA
>Ga0255338_1001642_pt1 | contig 39909 bp, 66 predicted proteins | sample MeOH1_35cm_T4_19_FD_203715 | JGI IMG/M metagenome (GOLD analysis project Ga0255338, IMG submission 203715) | Sandy soil microbial communities from University of British Columbia, Vancouver, Canada - MeOH1_35cm_T4_195 | ecosystem: Engineered > Artificial ecosystem > Sand microcosm > Unclassified ... | reverse complement strand
TGATACCCTCTTTATCCCTTACATCTTTAAAGAAATTTACCTTGAAGGTGTTTATCTTGATGTGCTAAATCAAAAAAAGGATCTAACCATCGTTGATGTTGGAGCGAATATAGGTATCACTGTTAATTATTTTAAGGATTTTGCTAAAAAAGTGTATGCAATAGAGCCTTCACCTGAAAACTATGCAGCACTTGAAGCAAATAAGAAAGTGAACGAGTGGGATAATGTTGAATTGTTTAACTACGCTCTTGCAGATCGTAATGGAGAAATGGAATTTGCTCAAGCACCAAACAATAGAACAACTAATGCTTTGATTGACCCTAAAGGTAGTCATCCTGTAGGGCCTGGAGGCTGGTATCAGCCAAGCTTTAAAGTTCCAACAAAATCAATAGATACTTTCTTTGAAGAGAACGGTATTGAAGAAGTGGACTTTATGAAGTTTGATCCTGAAGGATCGGAAGAGTTAATTCTCTATTCTGAGGGATTTAAAAAAGTTGCCCATAAGATCAAAGCTATTGAGTGTGAGTTCCATCACTCAGACTGGCAAAATATTGTAAAGTATCTGCAAAGTCTTGGATTTCAAGCAAGAAGATACGATAGTAGTGCAATTATTGTTCTCTTTTTTAGATAATTTGCATTCAGCCTCTTGGGAGGGGGGCTGAGTGGAGATTATGATAATTCATTGTGATACGACAAGATATATCTTTGAAGTTATAGAAAAACAAGAATATAAGTTTTTGTTTGAGGATTTAATTGTGCTTGATGTAGGTTGTAATATCGGTACTTTTAGTCTTTGGTTGCAAAAACAAGCTAAACAAATTTATGCAGTTGATTGCGACGAAAAGGTGACGACTTTATTTAGAAAGTCAGTACGCGATAACGGCTTTGAGAATATAAAAGTTTATACATCTAAAATCGGAGGGGTGGAGTCTACAGTTACAGAGACGATAAAAGGGTTCATGGAAGGTTGCGGGATTAAGTACGTAGACGTCTTAAAGCTTGATGTAGAGGGTGATGAGTTAGAAATTATTAATGCTTTGGACTTTCCGGCAGATAAAATTACAACGATTATTGGAGAGTTGCATTACCAGGATGAAAGAAGAGAATTATTTAAAAATAGATTAATAGCGTTGGGTTATAGATATACTGAATTACTAAATGGTCATTTTATAGCAAGAAGATGAGAAAAGTAGCATTTACAGCAGTAGACGACAGATTGTACTACGCAGAAGGTACGCATATTATGGTGAACTCATTTAAGAAGTTTCATCCCGATATTGATCTTGTGGTCTTTAGACAAGATACAGTTGATAAGTTATTCCCTGAGAAGAATATCAACTGGTATCAAGCAAAGCCTTTCTTGGCTGAACTTCTTGAGAAAGACTATGATCTCATATGTAACATAGACGCAGATCACGTCATTACCGGACGTATGACTGAGGTATTTGACAATCTAGATTATGACATCGGTTTTCCGTGGAACTTCAACGATTACGAGAACGCTTCTTTTGAGAACATAACTGAAGAAATGTATTTGCAGGCTGGGATGTGGGCGACAACCTCCAAAGAGTTCTTAGCCACATGGAGAGAAGCGAATAGAAACGCTATGCAATATCTTAGAAAAGAGAATGACATAGCTAATCTTGTGGTCTACAACGATCCTGAGATTAAAAAATTAAAACTTAAAATCTTCGATAAAGAAAAGGATTACTACGGTTGTAAATCTCTTGGAAGAGAACCACAGTTCTATATCGAAAATGATAAGTTAATGTGTCGTGAAGAACAAGTTCTAGCTTACCACTTCGCACGAGGAAACCATTTTCCTAAATTAGATTTTCCTAATATGCCACTAACTGATGAGGTTAAACTGTGGCTTCATAATTTGTCTTATGGTCAGAGTTACGTGATGAAAAATCTATGAAAATACCTAAAAAAGTACATTTTGCAGGATTTGATTATAAAGTTTATATCGTAAAAGATCTTGATGGAGGCGACAGTTGGGGTAGGACCTTACAGGGAAAAGGAACTATTCATTTAGAAAAAGATCAAAGTCGAGACAAAATGGAACAAACACTCATTCATGAACTTGTACATATAGCGTTGCGTCATACAACAGGATGGGAAAAATTAACGAGTGAGGACGAAGAACGTCTTGTTAAAGCTTGGTCAATGAATATTTACGGAATATTAAAAGATAATAATTTATTAAAATGAATAGACCTTATGTATTAACAGCTCCAAAATGGGCAATATTATGATTAAAAAAGGACAACATTATTCAGTAGATACAGAAATTAAAAAAGGTCAACACCTTTCTCCTCCTACTGAATTTAAAAACGGATCTATACCTTGGAACTATAGAGAAGATGGAAAAGTAGGTATGCAAGCTTTACATTCTTGGGTAAAAAGAAGATTGGGTAAACCTCAAAAATGTGAACATTGTGGTAGTACAACAGCTAAGAAGTACGAATGGGCAAATAAAAGTCACGAATATAAAAGAGATTTATCGGATTGGATAAGATTATGTACAAGTTGCCATAGAAAATATGATTTAACACCAGAAAAGAAGTTAAAAGCAATACAAAATTTTCCGTGGTACAAGCAGAGAGGAGGATCTTATGTCTAGGCCTTACGTTCTTACTGCTCCGCCTTTCGAGATAACTAGCGGTGGTGTACGTGTTATGTACGGACTCTACGGGTGGCTTCTTGCGAAAGGACAGGTAGCTTTTCTTAATGAACGACCTGCTACAGGTGATTGTATTGCGATCTATCCTGAGATTGAAGTAGGTAATCCTGCTCAAGCCTCAACAGTAGTGAGATATATCCTGAATAAGCCTGGTGTTGTTCCTGCTCTTTTAAGTGATGGGTCGACCCGATTTGGCCCTACTGAATTTGACCCAACTGATAAGCTTTATTACTTTTCCCGACTTTATGGAGGTACGGATGAAAACACAATGTTTCTTCCCATCTTAAATTTGCATTTATTTAAAGACCAAAAAAGGAAAAGAACGAAAACAGCTTACTTAATCGGGAAGGGAATGAATTATCCTCTTAAATTTATTCATCCTAAGGACTCAATCGAAATTAACCGTGAGTTTGCGCAAGATCAACAGGCCTTAGCAGATCTTTTAAATGAGTGCCAAGTTTTGTATTGTTATGACCCAAATACTGCTATGACTGAGGTAGCGAGGCTTTGTGGCGTACGGATTATTATGATTAATCCTATATATACAAAAGAAGAGTTTAGCACATACGAGCCTGGTATGAATGGTATTTCCTGGGGAAAAGATGAAGAAATAGAGCTGGAAACTGATCTATTCAGGGGGCATTATATTAGAATGGTCAAATCTTTTGAAAAGAATTTAGATAAATTTATTGACGCAACACAATGATTAAACCATTATTTGCAAATATTTTAATTAAACCTGCTGAGAAGGAAAAGAAATCAACAGGTGGAATTTATATTCCTGAAACAGTTAAAGAAAAACCACAATTAGGAGAAGTTCTTGAAGTTGGGGATGAAGCTAAGAAAGTTAAAAAAGGAATGAAAGTTCTTTATCCTAAGTGGGGAGGGAACGAATTTAATTTTGAAAATCAGGAATATATCATGATCAAAGAAGAAGATATTTTAGCCATTGCATGAAGAAAATAAAAATTTTTGCTTTACCATCACACCAAACGGAAGAACGTACATCAGGCGTGGATTTCGCCCGGATCATCCAACCGATGAAACATCTTCATGGGTATAAAGATGATGAGACTGAAATTGAAGTAACCCAATTTGATATTAGTAAAAAAACTGATTGGGTAGACCTCGCTAAAACCCATGATATTTTTTATCTTAATTATATTGCTAACCCTTGGGGATTTGCGGCTATGGGTGCTATGGCTCGTAAACATGGGGTAAAAATCATCCTGGACTTAGACGACTCACTTTGGGATATAAGAAAAGATAATCCAGCCTATTCTGTTTATCACAAAGGAAGTAAAGCACTATCTGATTTTAATGCTATCTGTAACGAAGTTGATTTTATGACTGTTACAAATAGCTATCTTAAAAATGTTGTAATTAATAATACTGGTAAAAGAGCAGAATTTATTAAAGTCTTTCCAAACTATGTCGATTTAGAGCTATATAAACATCGTTCAGAATTTAAAAATAATGAGAGAATAAAATTACTCCATTATGGATCTACTACTCATTTTGATGATCTTTCAAATCAGGAATTTATTACCGGAGTAGATAAGATTATGAAAGAATACCCAAATGTATCAATTAAATTCGTTGGTGCGTTCCTGCCTAAACTAAAAGATATGTGGGGAATGAGATGCGAAACAGGATATGGAGACTCTGATATATACAAGTGGATTAATGATCATTTCCCTAAATTTATGGATGAGGCTGATATATTAGTTGCACCTTTAGAGGACAATATATATACAAGATCGAAAAGTAATATAAAGTATTTAGAAACCAGTTCTGCTTGTATTCCAGGAATTTACCAATCAATTCGTCAGTATCAAGAAGTTATCAATGGTAGTAATGGTTTATTGGCAAAATCAGCTCAAGACTGGTATTTTCATTTGAAAACTTTAATAGATAATCCTGAAAAGAGAAAAAAAATGGGAGAGAATGCTTTTGAAACTATTAAAAAAGATTGGCAGATTCAAAACAACATTCATAAATACGCAGAATTTTTTAAATCTATAGTATGACGCTTAATTGTTTAACTTGTAATAAGCTTTTTAGAACATACCCATCTTTTATTAAACGAGGAAGAGGTAAATATTGTTCTCAAATGTGCGCAGCCTTACCAACAAGAAAAAGAGTTAATAAAACTTGTCTTAACTGCAAGAAAGGTTATGAAATTCGTATTAGTGAAGCAAAAAGAAATGTTAGGAACTACTGTTCTAATGAGTGTCTTCGTAAGGTTACGGCAGGTTATTTTAAGTTTTGTAAGGTTTGCAATAAAAGATTTTATTGTTTTAGATCAGATAGTTTTTATAAAAACAGAAAATATTGTTCTAGAAATTGTAGTGGACTAGATATGTCTGAAAGCTCTCATTGGAATTGGCAAGGAGGATTGTCAAAATTACATAAAACTGAAAGACAATATTTAATGCAAAAAAGAGAATATAAACAATGGAGGAAAGCAGTATTTGAACGGGACAACTATATTTGTCAGAAATGTGGTAAACGAGGCAACGGAGAGTTAAATGCTGACCATATTAAATCTTGGGCTTTATATCCTGAGTTACGTTATACATTAAGTAATGGTAGAACGCTTTGCGCAAATTGTCACAGAAAAACACCTACTTATGGAAATCACACTTTGGTAGTTGACAAATAAGAAAAAAAGTGATACAAGTGAGTTAATCTATTTGGCTGAGCCAACACGAGGTTGTCAGGTAAGCCGTTTTTAGAATAATTTTCTAGGTTCTAGAAAGTCGTTCTAAGGACGGCTTTTTTTGTGTGAAAAAAATGAAAGGAGAAATATATGGCTAAGAAAAAGAAATGTCCTAAATGCGGTGGCACAGGAATGTGCTAGCTCTTTAATAATTTATCGTGTTCCGTTTTCGAGATTGGAAAAAATCTGATTACATTGGTTTTTATAACAAGCTATACAGGAATATTTATATGGTTTTTCAAGTGTTGCGAGATGTGGTTTTGAATTTAACCATGAGGATAAAGCAGAATATTCGTTACTAGCTTGCACTAAATTTTCTTGGATTACTGAGGGGAAATTAGAGTATTTTTCTAAAAATCCTTTATGGTTATCGGCTCCTTCATCTGATCTATCAATAGCAATTTGACATAAATCTTCATTTTTTACGTACGGTTGAAAGCCTTGCGAGACTCGCCATTTATTGACGAGTGCCGTAAGTTTTTCAGCAGAGAGAGGTTTAGGTAATGGATCGTATCTATTTTCTTTTGGAGTAGGTGTCGGCACAACACTAACAGCCTTTGGCGGAAGACTTAAATTAACAAAGAAATAACTTAAAGAGATAAAAACGATTAGGCCAATAAAGCCTATAAGTTTATTCACAAGGAGATTATATCATATGATTTACGGTTCAAGTCAAACAGACCCAAGATACGCAAATTACAAAGGCAGTCAAACGTATGCACCTCAGTCGCGTCCGGGCGTAAATGTCCCGTTTATAGGAACTGGAGTTGCTCAATCGAGTCCAACGACTGGTGGTGGTCAAGTTTTAGGAGCAACTGCTCCAGCTCCAGCTGTTAACACATCAACTTCTGATCCATCAGCTCAAGTGAGAAATGACATTAATTCAGGCTATGACGCTTATTTTAATTCACTTAATGATGTTCTCAACAATGGTCTTCCATCTCAAAGAGCTGCACAAGAAAGTATTGCTAATAGTCAATACGATCAGGGAGTAAATCAGCTTAATACGCAAAAGAACCTCGGTCTTCAGGATTTGGGCACCCAAAGAACTAATGCTAATACTCAACAGGCTAAGACGCTTAACGATCTTTCAGCTAATATTAGAAATCTCTTTCAATCAGGAAATGTTTACTTGGGCGCGCGGGGAGCTGCGGACTCTTCAGCGGCTAATCAATATTCTTATGCCTTAACTAAACTGGGTTCTCAACAGAGAGGAGATGTCACTGCACAATACGCAAATATTCAAAATGATATTAATGGACGGGAGTCAAGATTAAATGAAATTTATAACGGGGAAGTAAATAATCTCGCCTCACAACGAGATCAACAAATTTCAGGTATCGCTCAGTGGTTCTCAGAACAACAAAATGCTCTTAAACAGGCACAAGCTCAAGGACAACTTCAAAAGGGACAGGATTTGGCAAGTCTGTCGCAAAATCTTCTTAATGTTGCTTTACAACAGCTTCAAAACGTACAAGCTGAGGCGGTAAATAGGAAATCTGCTCTTGATCAATGGGCAATGAACCATTCAAATGACATTAATCAGCTAAAGTCTAATCTTTCTCAAGTTTCAACGACTAATTACACAATGCCAACTGCTGCTCCAATTGGAGGTATTTCAGGAACTGGTACAACTGCTCCCTCTCTCTTTGGATTTAGTAATAATACTGACCAACAAAAGAATAGTATTTTTGGATAATATGTATGACGCTTCTCGATCTTCAAAACAAACTGAAAGACCTGTTTAATCAGGGTGTTCAGGCAGTCAAACAAGATGTACAACGAGCGCCTATTGTTCAGCAAGCTAATTTTATTCATCAAACATTAACAAGTCCTCAAGTAAAACAAGCTGCAACTAATTATGCAAACCAAGTTAGAGCGAATCAGCAACAACCATTCTTTAACAACAATGGTAATAATCCTATTCAATGGGCTGGGAAAGTTATTCAAGATGTTAAGAAACGTGGGCCATTTGAGGGACTCCAAGACCTTACCTATCCTGTATTGATGAATCCATATATTGAGCCATTAACAGAACCCATAACAGGAGCAGTACGAGTTGCAAATTATAAAGCAGGAAGACCGAATCCTTTAATAAATAATCTTTTAGGTCAAACAGATCAAGCTATGCGTGGTCAATCTTATAACTGGAATCAGCAGTTTGTTCGACCAATAGTTAATGGAGTGAATAAGGTGGGTAAAACAATCGGTAATGCTCCTTTTATTAATACGTCTTTAATTAAAAGCCCCACTAATTTACAGGTAGCTCAGAAATTAGGACAAAACTCACCATTTAGTAGCTTTTTAAATGGAAAGGTTCAAGAAATACCAGATCAAATAAAAAAATCTCTTATAGAATCATATGGGCCACCAAAACAAAACGAAACAACGCAAGCATATCTCGATAGAACAGGTGGAGCTATGACTGGTGCTGTTAATTTTGGTTTTGCAAAACCTGCTTATGCTAAGGCAGCTAGTTATCTTACAAAAGTAGCAGACCAACCAACAATTCAAAAAATTATGGATTTTGTAATTGATGTTCAAAAAACAGGAGGTAAGAAAAACTACGGTCAGTTAGGGCAGGAAATACAGGCAATTGCAACGGATGTCTTTGGACAAAAAGCTAAGGATTTAACTAACAAACAATTAGCAAATGCTTTTGATGCAACACTTCAGGCTATTGGAAAGACAAAGAATAGATTTAGTTTGGGGCTTTCAACTGAGAACGTACGGGGAAATAAGGTTAACAATCGTATGGGTACGAGCACCCCCCTCCCGGTACATAATGGAGAATTATCCACACAAACGCTGCAAACACCAGAAATTGGATTAAATAATCCCAAAAATCCTTCTTCTTTGTCGGGGGGCTCATCAGGTGGTAGTATAACAAAAATACCCAATTCTGAAAACCCCTACTTTAATACCAATAAATTGAATGTCTCACCACAGGCTAAACAACAGGTAAATCAAGTTATTCAGGAAGTTAAGCCACAGATAGAACAAGTGGTAGGTAAAAAACTCTCTAATCAGGAAGTTATCCAAACAGCTAATAACTCAGCCAAAATATTAAATAGTGTTGTTGATAGATCACAAACTCAAGATTTTACAGCAAGGCTTCTTAGAACTCGTCAACAATTAGCGGCTGCCGCACAATCAGGAAAAGTAGATAAAGCGTATATTGATAATCTTTTAGCTATTAAATCTCATGGAGCAGATATAGCCCGTAAGTTGCAGTCATTTAGTATCGGTGCTGATCCAAATCTCATCACCTCACGAGATGCAATTTTAGATGCGGTACTTAAAGTAGAAAAAGACGCTGACAAAGTAACGAAGGCAGCAAAAGGTGTTGATTTTAATGATCTTAAACAAGCGACTGATTTTTATAGAAAATTCATTAAACCTACATTAGCGGAAAAGATAGATTTGATCCGTTATAATTCAATGCTCTCGTCTCCAAATACCCATATTATTAATGCTACATCAAACCTTCTTAATAGCGGATTTGTCGCACCTATTGAGAAAACTTTAACAGGTACACTTGACTTCTTAGGATCAAAATTGACAGGTAAACCACAAACACAATTTGCAGCTGAAGGAGCACAATACGCTAAAGGGTACTGGGGAAGCTTGCATGATGCTGCACATCAATTTGCCAATTCACTACGAGGGAAAATAGTCACAGGTAATTTAGATGTCAGACAAATACCACTCAGCACAAGTAAAAAAGTAAGTAATCTTAATCTTCCGACACGACTTCTTGAGGCATCAGATCAATTCTTTACAAAGCTTACTCAGGGTGGAGAAATGGCAGCATTAAATTATCGAAAGAGTAAAGGAGTAAATGTACCAACTCCTGAGGTTCAAGCATTAGATAATGCTAAGTATAGACTTTTTAGAAGCGAGTTACATACAAAGCGTCAGGGGACACTTCTTAATTCTATAGATGATTTTACTGGACTTATTCAAAAAGCTAGAAATAGCTCAAATCCTATTACAAGTACGATTGCTAAATTTACTTTACCATTTGTTCAAACGCCTATGAATATTCTAAAACAAGGTGTCGAATATTCTCCAGCTGGTTTTCTAACTCTTAAAGGTGCGCCAAATAAAATAGAACAATTATCAAAAGCTATTTTAGGCTCTAGTGCAGCAGCAGCGACAGCTATACTTGTAGCAAGTGGTAGAACCACATGGGCAGAGCCTACTGATCCAACGAAAAAAGCAGCTTTCCGAGCAGCGGGGATGCAACCTTATGCTATTAAAATAGGTAATAATTGGGTATCTTATGCAAAGCTTCCTCCGGCAATTGGCTTCCCAATAGCTTTTATCTCAGCCCTACATGATGCAGAGCAAAATAAAACAATTAATCAAAATCAATTAAATGTTATCTTAAATGTCGCTGCTAAGTATGGAAATTTCTTTGCCGATCAATCATATGTTAAAAATATTGGAGATTTAGTATCAGCAGCTAAGGGAAGTCCCGAAGCAATGGCAAGATTTGTCTCAAATTATCCTCAACAACTTATTCCATATAGAGCTCTCTTAGGTTGGATGGCGAGACTTATTGATCCCTATCAAAGGAAAGTTAATACTGATGCTGGATTTTTAGAACAACAAGTACAGCAGTTATTTACTCAAATACCTGGACTTTCAATGACTGTTCCAGCAAGAACTGATAAAGCAGGTGAGCCTATCCCTAATCAAAATCAAGCTCAAAATGCTTTATCACCCTTTAGAACTACAAGTGAAAGGCCATTACAAAAAGAAAATTATGATATGTTGCAACAGAAAAGTCTTTTAAATAAAAATATCGATGCTGCAAAGAAAATGATCTTACAAGGTAAAAACCCAGATTTTACAGGATTAGAGCAAGCAGCGGCGGCAGAAAAAAAACCAGATGTTAAATCCCAATTACAGGCAAAAGCGGAGGAAAGTATTGCCAAACAAAAAGCACAATTAACGGGACTCGTTCAAAATGTGGGAAATAAAATCATCTACAATGATAATGGTTCAGTAAAAACAATTGATCTTAATCCTCCGACTACTGGATCAGGTATTGATGCTTATACAAACCAAAACTGGCAAATTAATAAAGCATTAAGTATATACAAAACCAATCTTCCACAAGATCAAAAAGACGCAGCATACAAACAACTAGGAGTTGACTCATCACAGCTTGAGTATGCATACAAGGCTAATCATTCAGAGAATGTCAAAACACAGTACATTGCCTCTAAAGTCCAATCCATGAGTCATGATGAACTTTTGAAACAGTTAATAACAGGAAGGGTCGTCAGTTCAGCAGGCGATCAATTTGCAAGTAACGGTGTATTAGATAATCTTGTTGATCAGGGATTAATTTCAAAACAAGAAGCAACAGCCTTAAAGAAAATCAAAACAGACGCAAAAGGAAATTCGTTGGTAAAAACAGGTACGGGAACAGGGAAGAAAGGCAAGATAAGAATTACCAAAGTAAAACCCGCAAAAGTCACACTTACCAAATTCACTAAAAGGAAATCACCGACAATTAAATTATCAAATGCTAAAGTTATCACAAAGCCAAAGATGAGTAAAATCAAGCTTACAATGCCTTCTGCAAAGATTAGTTATAAAATTATGAAGCCATCCAAAATAAAAGGCTTGACAAACAGTGTTCAATTGGCGTAATATCAGGGCAGTCAATATTCAACTTTGTTTTTGAATGAGGCGCATCCTTTAGGGGAGTGCGCTTTTTTTGTATTTAGGGTCTATAGGTTAGGAAATTTATTACTTAACCTATGGCAAAAATCGTTTCCACATTAACTAATGCAATAACAAAGCTCAACACACTCCTTGAGCTTGACTCTACAGCTCCCACAAGCGGAGATGAAGATTATACAGTCTGGACTGACCTGCTTAATACTGCAATCAATATCTGGGAAAATGAAGAAGGTATGCTCTGGAAAGAGCTCTATGTTAAGCTTGCTGATGCTTCAGACGGAGATAAGACTACTACTACAGCTACCTCATATACTGTCCCAACGCTTTTTAGGTTCCCTAGCTCTGGATATGTCTGGTTAGGTACAGGAACTAATAAAACCCCATATAGAGTTATCAGACAGGAAGATGTACAGTTATATGAAAATGATAAGGGGAATTGGTGTTATTTCTTACTTGATGGGTCACCCACTTTAGAATTTAATCCTAACCTAACAATTACTTCAGGCCAAACAATTAACTATAACTACTACAAATATGCCTCAAGTGTGTCAACCGGTTCAGATACCTTTGAAATGTCTGATCCGATGTTTGCCGTTTATTATGCTCTTTCAGAACTCACAAAAGAAGAGGGTAACGCACAATCACTTCAATTAGCAACTCAAAAACTTGAAGCCATGAAAACAAGAAATGAAATGCCGGCACAAAATCAAACAGATAACGGTTTAGATGCCGGATTTGGAATATGAAATTCGTAAATTCACAAAAAACAAATGCAAAAGAAGTCTTAATAACAATAGACCAATTTAATAAGGGGTCAAATAAGCTTGTGGACGAAGCTCGTATGGCTCCTGAATATGCTTTCGACTCAACAAACCAAATCCAAGTACAAGATGGTCTTTGGAAGACAAAGTGGGGAACTACTTACTACGGTGCAACATACCCAGCTAATCCAGACGGAGCAGCGGAGTTCGTTAAATCTGATGGCACAACTGAGCTAATCGCCATATCTAATGGAGTAGCTTATAAATCTACTGATGGCAGTTCTATTACATCAATCTCAGGTGCTACTTTTACCGCGGGAGTACAGTGTTATTTTTTGCAAATCTCAGGCTATTTGTATATCGCAAACGGCACTGATCCGTTAACTCGTTATAATGGTTCAACGCTAACGCAATATTCATCAATTTCTGCACCCACTAATTTAACAGCTTCACGAGTAGCATCAGGATTAACAAGTGGATCATTCACTTATTATGCACAAGCAACAGCGTTAAATGATGTAGGTGAGACTGTAGGCTCAACTGAAGCATCAATTACTGTAAATAAAGCCCGTGATACATGGATCGCCGGAACAGATAAGCTTACATGGTCATGGACTGCTTCATCAGGAGCAACACGCTATCAGCTTTATGTATCAGACACGACAGGACAGGAGGCACTTGTTACTTCAACGACTGACACTAATTTTACGGATGATGGGAGTACCGAGATTAATCCTTACGTTGTACCTCCTTTATCAAATACCACCGCGGCCCCTAAGTTTATTTCCATGTGCGTATCGGGAAATCGTATCTGGGCAACAAATGACTCAAATAATATGTATACTGTCTATTTTTCAGGTACAGGACAATTTATAGGAACGTTCTCAGACTTTTACGGTGGTGGATGGATCAACCTTGAAAAAGGCGGTAGGGAAACACCAGTAGCAGTGAAGCATTATCAATCGGGTACAGGAGATGGGAGAGCGACAGTTCTTTGTAAAACTCCTGATGGTAAGGGTGCGGTATGGCAGATAGATATTTCCTCTGTCACAGTCGGCACTACCTCTTTTTCAGTCCCATCGGCAGTTAAGGTAGTTGGTTCTTTTGGTACTGAGTCCCTTGCGGGAGTTGTCGCAACAAATAACGATATAGCTTTTCCAAATAGAAAAGGATTGTTTTTTTTGGGCCCCGAAAGAAACTTTTATGGCATTTTAAGAACGAATGAAAAATCTTCAGTTATCAGAAATTATTGGAGGTCATTAACACAAAGCGGAATACCTAATATTTGCGCATATTTCTACGATGCAAAAATTTTTATCTCAGTTCCCACCTCAACGTCTGGTAACGATAGGATAATTGTCCTTGATACGGAGCGTGATAATTGGGCTGTTGACTGGACAAACGGAGCTAAACAATTCTTAGAGTACACCGATACAAGCGGTATAACCCACTTCCTATATATTCCAACAACAGGCACTAAGTTAATTGAATTATCGGAAAATACACTCAATGACTTGGGCACAGCATTTACGCAGTCATACATCTCTCCTCTTATTGCTGTATCTAAAAAGAAAACAGACATTTTAAGTCTTCGGGAAGCAATCGTTGAACTAGGCCGTCCTCGTGGAATTGTAAACTTTCAGATTTTAGGAATAGGAAAAAGTAACTCATTTACTACCCTAGCTTCAACCACAATCACCTCTTTTGCCGCAAATACCGGAGTTGGAGCAGATTTAGCTGGCGCGGTTGTTGCTTCTTCCACCCGTTCTTCAACAAGAGGTGGTGCTGGCAGTTGGGCTGTCTATCTGCTTGACTCGCCCTCAACTTTTACCCAGTCAACGGTTAAGGCAGCGATTAAGAAGCGGGCCAAAATCTATGCAATTCAATTTAAGGTCTACTCCAGTACCGCAGATACGGATTACACGATTTTATCTTTACAAGCGAAAGGAACGCTCTTGCCAGCCAAGATGCCTTCCAGTTGGTTAAATTAATATGGCAGCAAATACAGATTTACTTAAAAAATTATCAAGAAGATGGGTAGGTCAGATTGGAGCCGCAGGGGTTTCTGATGCTTCAGTTACTACTGTGCCCCTAGCTTCAACAACGAATTTACCAACCGATACGGCTGTTGTGGCAACAATTGACCGCGTTGATGCAAATGGTACCGCCACTTCATCTCTTGAAGAAACAGTTATTGGTGTTGTATCTGGCTCTAATCTTACTTCCTGTACGAGAGGGGTTGAAGGTACAGCGCAATCCCACGCCGCAGGAGCAGTTGTAGAAATCCTTGTCACCGCTAAAGGCTGGAATGATTTAATAGATATGCTCCTTCTTCAGCATAATCAGTTAGGTTACCACACGAATATAACGGCATGTAATATAACTGCATCGGGAACAGTAACAGCAAGTCATTTTTCAGCGTGTGATATTACTGCTTTAAGGACAGTTGCTGCTTCAACAATTTCAGCAAGTGATATGACAGCTTCAAGAAATCTTACATCTTCATCTATTACTGCCTCAGCTATTAACGCTAATGTTGTTTATGGAAGTTTTATTACTGATACCACCACAGCGAGTGCTACTACAATGAATTTAGGAGTAGGGGGATCCAATAAACACACGATTACTCTTTCAGATACGACAACTTCTATATATGTATCGAATGCAACAGTTGGACAAGCATTTCTTATACGGGCGGTTCAAGACGCTACGGGTTCAAGATTAATTTCTTGGTTTCCTGGATCAACTGTCAGATGGCCCTCTGCGTCTACTCCAACTCTTACTACAACTGCAAATAAAGCAGATATTTTTAGCTTCATAACAATAGCGGCATCTTCTTATGACGGCTTTATTGTAGGACAAAACTTATAGCTATGGAACTTTTTAGAAAGGTTAAAATATGGCATTAGCATTTGACGCAGCATCATCTAGTAGTACAGCGGGTGCTACAAGTTTGACATTTCCTCATACCTGTACTGGTAGTAATCTTGTTTTAGTTGTCGGAGTAACGTTGAATGGTGTTGCTACCGATGTTATCACAGGCATTACATACAATGGGGTAGCTTTAACAAAGGGCATATCAAAAGGTGCTCCGACTGGAACTGAAAACAACTGGGCAGAATTATGGCATCTTAAAGCTCCAGCAACAGGCACTCACGATATTGTTATTTCTGCAAGTTCATCAGTAGCAATGGTAGGACTTGGCGTATCTTATACTGGAGCCGATCAAGTTACTCAACCTGATGCAACTAGTTCTAATACCGCTGAAGGTGTTACCTCTCTAGCTACTGCCGTAACTACGGTTAAGGATAACTCATGGGCAATTATTGTTTGCACGGTAGATGGTGGCGTGCTGTCAGCCAGCACTAATGTAACACAAAGGCAGGCTGTTGGCGCGCCTAGAGATGCTATCGGAGATAGTAATGGAGCCATAACTCCTGCTGGATCTTATACGCAGACCTGGACAAGAAGCACCTCTGGCCGTATGGTTACAGCTCAAATTTCAATCATGCCTGTTCAGCCGGTAACAACTGGCGGAGCATTTTTATTTAATTTTATTTAGATTGGAGGGGTCTAATACCCCCTCCTCAATCTTCCGGACAAAGAAGGGGGCATTACACCGGAAGATTGATAAATATAGTCTGGGGATTTTAACAAAAAAAGTCAATATTATCAATCTATGACAAATGTAGAAGTGAAAGAAGCATTAAAAGAACACAATACAAGACTTACCAATCTTGAGAAATGGCGTTGGTTTTTAACCGGAGGCCTTAGTGTCTCAATTGTTCAGAATTTACCTCTAATAAAAAATATCGCTGTCCAAGGAATGAGTATGTTGCCGCATTTTATAGTTTACGCAGGAGGAAAATGACAGTACAAGAGTTTATAACATTTTTTAATGGTATCTACTGTGACTATGACGGAGCCTACGGGGATCAGTGCTTTGATCTTGCCAATGGTTATTCTAGATGGATTGGGGGACAAAGATTTACAGGAGATAATGCCTATCAAATCTTCGATCAGGCAGGTATCTTTTACGACCAAATAGTTAATGCAAAAGACAACTTTCCTTTAAAGGGTGATATTGTTATTTGGGCAGGCTCATATAATGGGGGGGCAGGTCACGTAGGAATAGCAACCGGAGAGAATACGGATGTTAATGGGTTTGATGCTCTAGAACAAAACGATCCTTTAGGGTCGAACTGCCACATTAAACACTACAGTTACAGATCAGTTTTAGGCTGGTTTCACCCTAAAAGTTTGCCTTTAGAAAACCAAGGGGTTGTCGATGAGCTTCGTAAAGCCAGAGACGATAATTGGAACCTTTATCAAGAAGAATTAAAGAGAAATACAAACTTAATGGGTGAAAATCAAGGACTTAAAACCCAGCTTTCCCAAGTAAATCTGGCAGACGCTACGTTACTTGAAAATTATAAGAAAAAGTTTGAAGAAGACTCCACCGCTATAGACAGTGGCATAAAGGCCGAGAAAGACAGACAAAGTCTCTTTGACCAATTACACGTTGCTAACGTAGAAGACGCCCTAAAGGCGATTGCCGCCCTTCAGAAGCCCCACGAGGAAGTGGTGAAGAATGTCCAGCCGATTATTGAAGGTTTAGCAGACGCCGCGATTAAAAAAACCAGAAGTCCAATCGTTAAAAGTAATTTGCAGAAAATTATTGACACAATCAAAAATATTTTACACATATGAGTTTTTATCTACCTGAGTTTACTAAAGATTATTTCTCTAACTATACTGTCATCTCCTCAAGAGTTGAGGGGAGTTATGGGTATTTAGAGATAGAACTAGGAGGTGATTTAGATGATGTTTTACGTTGAGTCATATAGTCAAAAATGGAGAATGAATAAAGATGAATGGAAGCGCTTGGGGAAAAATGCTCTTATCTTTTTAGCACCAGTTGCTTTAGTCGAATTAGAGTTATTACAAAAAGGCGCAACAGGATCAGAACTATTAATTGCTTTTAAAGTTTGGATAATAGGGGTAGGAATTGATTTTTTTAGAAAATTGAAACAGGGAAATTAATCAAAAAATGTGATAAACTGAATAAGTTTCTAGCACGCGAGCGACCCAAAATAAACGTTTGCGCTTTGTTTATCTCGAGTCTTAGCACAAGCAGGTTGCCCCTTGAGAGCAATATTTGTAACAACAGGTAGAGTTCTATCCTTTGAACTTGGGGCAACCAATTTTGGGTTAAAGACTATTAAGCATTTCTTTTTCTTCTTCGGGGGATTGCGCTAAATCCTCAAGTAATTTACGTGTCCCTTCCCGGAATAATTTTAACCTCTCGTAATAGGGCAGGCTTGCTCTTGATAAAGGGTCTTTATTTATAGCTCTGGTTATATCTTTAGTCGTTAGGTGGGTATAGTGGGCAGTGGTTGAGATTTGTCTATGGCCGACAATCTTCTGAACTTTAAAAATATTCACATCCTCGTCTAACATTCTAGTAATAAATGAAGGCCTTAGAGAGTAGGGGCGGAGGTTTTTTCTTTTAATCCCCAATCGTTTAATTCTTGAGTGGAAGTTATATCCCCAGTCTACATCATTAACTACTCCGTTTTGCCTAAACTTTCCCCCTCTGGTAGAGGGAAATAGCTTATCGCCAGTTAGGGTTTTAATATGATCTGTGAGGTCACTAAGAAGCGCAGGAGCGATGGGAACGTAGCGGGGGGTGTTAGTCTTCGTATCTTCTAAAACAAAGACCTGGCGGCCGAAATCTACTCTGTCGATTGCTAGGTGGGCGACTTCTCCTGGCCGCATTCCCGAATAAGCTAAGATTTTAAAAAATAATGTCCAAACTGCGTAATTATTCTTTACTCTCTCACCGTTAGTCGGCGGGGGCAGGGAGAGAAAAGCCTCAATCTCCGCATCAGACATGGTCGCCTGGATAAAAATATCTTCTTTAAAATATTCTAACGAATTGAACCTGTCATCTTTGATAAACCTGCCGTAAACTCTTAGTGTGTCGATGTAATCATTGACGTAAGTTGCCTTCCTCCCCGACTCAATTAGGCTTAGAAGAAAATTATTAATCTGGTCTAGATTTAGATTTTTTGACGCTTTAAAGAGGCGGGATAACAGTGAAACGTGCAGTTCTGCCGTTCGCTTTTTTCTCCCCGATCTTATAATATATAACTTGAAGTTTGTTAACTCATTCACTTTATTCGGTGAGTTAGCGAACTGAAAGTTAATAATATTAAAACATTATTAAAATATAATTAAATTATTTAGCCTTAAACTGGCTCTTGACACCAGAAAAAAAGTATGCTACCATAGGGACAGATTTAGAAACAGCAATTAAAACTTTCGTACTAAAGTTGTGGGCCTAGTCCGAAAATTTTAGTCTAACTCACAAAAAAAAAGCTGTTCTCTAAACGAAAACAGCTTTATGACTAAGAAAATTATAACACAATCTAGACCAAAGGGCAATCAGCTCGAGTTTAACGAGGCTCTAAGCAAATTATCAATCTACTATAACAAGCCTACAAATCTTGTAATTCAGCATCTCTACACCAAGTTTGACTATTCTTATACAGATATATCAAAAATCCTCAGTATGTCAGTTGAAGCCGTCAGAAGCAGATTTCCAAAAGCGAAAGGAGATAAATGAAAAACCTCTTGCACGAACCATTAAGAGCACCGGAAAAAAAAGTAGCTGATGTTATCGCTTATCCAATTGCTTTAGTAATTATTATCTTTTTCTACCTACTTAAACTCTTAGCTAAGTTCTTAAACAAATTCAAAAGGATTATTTACAAAGCAACTGTAATGACTTTAGTAGTTTTTGTTTTAACTAATGCTTTAATGCCTATTGTTAATGCTCCTAAGGCAGATGCTTCAGCTCCATACACTGAGAAGTTTACTGTCGATCTGCCTATGAAAGTCAATCCAGATATGAAGACAAGAGAAATTGTACTTTCTTTAGTCAAAATTGAGTTCGGAGAGGATCAGGTAGATGCTTTTGATCAGATAGTAATCCATGAGTCTGGTTGGGATCCAAAGGCTGTCAATCCAAATGGTGGAGCGTGTGGGTTATTCCAAGCCCTTCCTTGTTCAAAGATGGGTGGCACTGACTTAGAAGATCAAATCAAGTTTGGGTTTAACTATATCAAATCAAGATATGGCACACCTAAAGAAGCATGGGCATTCTGGAAGGAGCATAACTGGTACTAACTATGGACAAAATAGCATTAGTAACATTAGCAGTAATGGTAGGATTAATAGCTTTGGCTTTTGTTAGTTGGACTCAGATTAATGATCGTGTTAACAATGCAAAAACAAAGGAAGAATTAAGAATAGCTTGTAGTGGATTATCAATTCAAAGTGCACCAGTTAGATGCTTAGATTTAAACAGATAACTATGAACGATCAAACAATATTATTACAAGATGAAGCATGGAAAAAGATTGAAGAAGGTTTTAAAGACCTTGAGACATGGGCACAGATTAACAAAGATTTACTTGGTAAATATATTAGAGGAACGAAAATTGAATGTTATTTATTGAAGAAAAAGTTTGAAGAATTGGAGAAATAATGAAATACAGTACAAAAATTGAAAGATTAGTTAATCAAATAATCTCTGAAAGAACTTTAGTTAACGCTGAAGCTCAGAACGAACTAGCAAAAGAGATAACTCATGGGGTTCTAGAGCTTAATAAAAACGCTGTCAGTAAGATGAAGCCAAAGACACAAAGAGAGTTAGAGGAGGTATTTAAATAATGTATAAGCCAAGTGTGTCATTTGTAGAGAGATCAAACCAAGAGAAGAAGTGGTGTCAGGTTCATCCTCTAGGGTTTTGGGGTAAAGATCAATTTGGTAATTGGTATACAAGATGCGCAGTTGGTAATCGTATGAATGAAGATTGCAAAGAGTTAGAAGAAAAATATGTAGCTCAGGAAGGAGTTAGCGAAAAATAATATGGAAAACGAACAAAAAAATGTATTACCAGAAGCACCAGCAAGTGCAACAGTAAAAATTAAAAGTAAAGACGGATTTGAATGGCTGTTCACTATGCGAGATGAAAAGGCAAGTACACTTATGTTTAAGATGAAGGCTATGGAAAAAAATTGGCTTGAAAGCGGATTTACACCTTTAGCTCAAAATAGCTTTGGTAAAAAACCATCTGCACCAGTTGAATATATTGAAGGTCGCACATGCCCTACGGATGGAGGAAGACTTATTAAGCCAGCAGTAGGAAGCAAAGCACCTATTAAATGCGAAAACAATAAATATAATTTTCAGACAAAGCAATCATATGGGTGCCAATATAAAGAATGGCCACAGCCAATACAGACACCAGCTATTCCAGAAAGACAGATAAATGATGAACCGGAATTTAGTGATTATTAGAGGGTTTTATTAATTGATCAGGAGAGAACTTTAAATTGTTGATTGAGAGTAGTCGGGTATGTGCTTGCGGCTGGCTGACCGAAGAGGGTGCAAAACACCCATGCGAAGCCTAAATACCCAGTAAACGCAATACTGGAAGTATGACTCCGACTACTTTGAGTCAATAATAGGCAAGAATTTGGCTCAAAGGCAGTAGCACTGGTTAAAGGCTAGGTGGACATGAAGTCCTTAATAATAAAATGCCTAGCTTTTAAGAAAGAGAATTATGATAACTAGATATAAATTTTTAAGAGAAATAAACGGAAAAATTAAATCTGACTCAGGTAATGAGGCTTGGACAATTGGAGAATGGAAAAAGACAAAAGGAGTTGTTAAGTTATGTGAAAGAGGTTTCCATTGCTCCAAAAAAGTTTACCAAGCATTTTCATATATTCAAGGAGAAATCTTGGCCGTTGTTGAATGTAAAGGCGCATCTGATATTCAGAATGATAAAGAAGCTTACTCAGAAATGAGAATAGTTAAAGCATATAAATGGCAAAAAGGAGATAGTGTTGATTTGGCTATCTACTGCGCTAAATTAGTTCTTAAAAATTTTGAAGATGTATACCCAAACGATGATCGACCAAGAAAAGCAATCGAAGCAGCGATAGCATATAAAAAGTGTCCTTGTGAAGCGCATCAGAGTGCCGCCTGGAGTGCCGAGAGTGCCGCCATTAAAAAAATCGATTTATGGATGACTAGAAGAATAAATAAATTGAAATTATTAAAATGAGTTACTGCCCATTCTCTTTATTTTGGGCATAAGAGAAATATGAAAAAAGAATATAAATTTAAAATAGGCGACAGAGTAAAAATTATTGATTGTATTTATGGTAACCATTGCGACTCCATCGGTTCGATTGGGAAAATAAAAACAATCACTAAAGATGGTTGGGCAACTTTAACAGGTAGTGCAGGAGAAAAACATAGTGTCTATAATTTATCTGAACTAGAACTTCTTAAACCCTCTAAAAAGGTCACCAAGCCCCGTAAACAACCATATGACGGTGAGTCATGGAATATGGATAACGTCAAGTTCGTAATACCTAAAGAGCCTGTGAAGAAAGTTAAACCAAAAGAACTGTATTTAATCATCAATATCACTAAAAGAGAAAATGGTTATGAATTAAGTGCTTCGAAATCAACCGGAAGTCAATACTTTGTTTTCAATACTAAAGCGAGACTCATAAAGTGGGTAGAAAGGAATATATGAAATTAAATAAACAGCAATCAGAAATATTACAAGTCCTTAAAGGATCGGGTGTTAGAGGAATGAACTCTTATCAATGGAGAATGAAATATATCCAGCTTCCAGTACGAGTCAAAGAGCTTAAAGAAAAAGGTTATCTTATCACCACCCGTCAACCACAAAAACAAGAGATGACATGGAAAACATATAAAAATGAGCGTGGCGAATGGGTAAGTAGACAAGTATTAGTTAAGCCTGAACAGTTAGGTTTTAGTTCTTTGACATAACTTTGCGTTCTTCTACTCGCTCGTTACTCGCAAAGTGGCGGGCGGATAGAAGTAAGAGATTACTTTGGATAGCAGATACGGCAACCGCCATTTTCTAGTAATAGTTTGCGAATAAAAATGGACTAGTCGGCTCTCTACTCAGACTCACTCAGACGGTGAATAGAAACACTTATCTGGTATTAAGTAACAACCATACCAGAGGGAGGACTAGGAACCTACCGGAGAGAAGATCTAGGCAGAGGGAATAGAGCAAAGTTATGGGTAGAGGCGGCGTAGCCGCAAGAACAGTGATATAGTTTTATATAGACATATAGACGATAATATTTACAAATATGCTTACAATACAGGAAATAGACGACAGGTTAGATAAATTAAGAAAAGAGTATGCCGATCCGGCAACTAAGAGAAGCAGACAGGAGACGATAGTTTTACAAGCGCGGAGCTTAAAAATAGCAAAAGAGAAGTTATTAAAAAAGAAAACATAATATGCTAAACCAACAAAATTTATTATATTTACTAGCTCTAGCGATGTTGTTGGGATTACTTTGGGTAGTTATGAGGTTGAAATAGAGGCGTGGCAGCTTATCCCGATTAAATCGGGACTTAATACCACGCAGAAAGAGAAAGTATGAATAACGAAAACAAAATTATTTTAGATTTATGCGGAGGAACAGGAGCATGGAGTAGGCCATATAAAAAGGCTGGCTATGATGTGAAGGTTATCACTGTTCCTGAATATGACATTATGTATACCACTTTTGAAGATAATAAGATAAATTTTAGAGCCGGTGATGATACTGGTGTCGCACTTGTGATTGATCCAAAGGATGTCTACGGTATTCTCGCAGCTCCACCCTGTACCATGTTTAGTTTTGTTCGATTGAGTCCAAAACGACCCAGAGATTTAACTAACAGTATGGCATTGGTCAATAAATGTTTTGAGATTATAAGCGCTTGTCAGCGGACGCTGCATAACCAATTCCAAAAATTACCACCTTTAAAGTTTTGGGCATTAGAAAACCCTAATCTTGGTATGTTGAAATGGCATATAGGAAAGCCGGTATATACGTTTCAGCCTTATGAATTTGGTGATGGTTATAAGAAGAATACAGCTCTATGGGGATATTTCAACGAACCGGTTAAATTGGAAAAATGGGTGATGAAGAATGATAAGAAGTTCGATGCATTGCTTATGTCGGAAATTAAAGCATTAAAAAGTCCCGTTGATGAAGTGCCCGGCAATAAAAGAACAAGAAAAGAATTACGTTCAATCACACCAGCAGGATTTGCAAATGCGTTTTTTAAAGCAAATCAATAATATGACCATTAAACATTTATCAGATAGGCAGTTAACAATAGGCGAGATAGCATTTGGAGGGTTACTTCTTATTGGAATGATTGTGGGGATGATTTTAAAGATATGAAAAAATATTCAAAATTAACACTACAAGAGAGAAGAACGGTCAGAGAGGATTACATTAAATCTCAAAATGGTAAGTGTTTTTATTGTAAAGAGGATTTGAGTAAAGATCCACCAAAACGGATTACAGGCAAAATAATTGATTGGGATTATTTTCCAGCTAACTTTCTGAAATATCCAGTACATCTACAACACAATCATGTGACCGATGAAACTCAGGGAGCTGTACATGCTTATTGTAATGCGGTTATGTGGCAATATGAAGGGAAATAAAATATGAAAAAAATAACATTAAGTAGTGCTAAAAAAAAGGCATGGAAGGCATTTAGCCTGTGGGTAAGGTTGAAAGACACTGAGGAGTTTGATAAATGTGTTCGATGTTATACATGCGGAAAGATCACTGATTACAAGAATATGAATGCAGGACACGGCATAGGTGGTCGTAATAACGCAATACTCTTTGAGGAGCGTGTAGTCAGACCTCAATGTGCAGGCTGTAATATTTGGGGTCGAGGTCAATACCAAATCTTTACCCGTAAGTTGATAGATGAACTTGGTTTGGCGACCTATGATGAGATTGTTAGTAAAGCAAGAATACCAGTCAAATACAGGATTGCTGATTATGAGGCTATAGAAGCAGATTACAAGGAGAGAATTAAAAATCTATGAATAATTTTATTTCTTTTATCTGGGGAGTAGTAGCAACTTTATATGTAATTTATTTATTAGGACAAGGGAGAGGATGAAAGGATTATGATTTTAATCATTGCATTTATAATTACAGTTTTAATTTTGGGTTTTATATTTCTTGCTATGAACAATTTTTCATTTCATTGGCATGATAAGAGTAATTGTTTAGAACATGTAGGGGGTCTGTTTTCAGGTGGATTAATTTATTATTGTTATAAATGCAATAAATATCTTTATGAATTTGTTAATGGAATAGATTTATCTCTTGTAGTTCTTGAAGATAAAGATGAAGAAAGAGTTGATAAGAAATATAAGTTATTAAAAAGAAATAATGAAAAAACTAGAGAGGAGGTGAAGGTTAAAAAGATGAAACGTATGCCAAGAATTTTTAGATATGCAATTTATTTAGGAATAGTTGTTTTGTTTTGGAGGTTTGTGAACAATATAGATCAAATAATTGGTTTTATAGTTAATCTTTTAATAAAATGAAAAAACAAATTAAAAAAGTTATGGATAAGCAGTTAAAAGATGTAGTATCAGACGCATCAAATATTCTTTCAAAAGGAATTGATGGGGGAATAGATATTATAAAAAAATATAAATTTCCTCTTATCTTAGTTGTAATAGGATATTTGATTTGGAGATATTTCTTTAAAGAAGAAGATTATTAGTCTTTTGCCCCAAGTACTAACTTGGGATAGTAGATTATCGTGAGGCTTAACACCTAATACACCAAGGGGGAGATTATGAAATATTTAAAATATAAAAAATACATAGTATGCCTAGTTACTCATCCTTCACAACCTGTAGAAGGTGAAAATAATAGACAAGGTAAAAGACATTTTACTATCAATCCTGAAATTGGTTCTAAATCTCTTTGTAATATGCAAGTAAGGTATTTATGGCCTGATAATGGATTTACCTTTACTTGGGAGAAGATTCAGCCAAAAAAGGGAGCTATGGAGTTTTGTGCTACTTGTGTAAATAAAATTAAGGAGGACTCTCAGGAATAGAGGGTAAGGGGGAAATTATGAAAAAACAAGTTAAAAAAATATTAGGAGAGGTTTTTGATTCTTATGAAGTGCTAAATAAGCTTTGGGGATATAGTGCAAAAGAAATAATGGATTTTTTAAAAAATAAAGGAGTTGGTCTTGAATTTTCAATAATTGGTTTTCGTGGAGGAATGGACAGATATGCTTGGTACAAATTTACTGATAGTTTGCCTAAAACTGCTTGGTTGGATGCAATTACTCTTAAACCTAAATTTAAGGCAAAGAATGAAGCAACAGGTAAGGCATTTAGGTTTACTGAAACAGAATTGATGAGTAATAACTTACGGGGTAATTATAGAACTGTTTATGAGTTAAAAGCAAAAATCGGCAATAAAAGAATGAGATTTCAAACAGAATATGAGAATTATAATTATGTTCTTAGCTGTGAGTGTATAGCATGGTTAAAAAGAGAAAGACTACTGTGACTCCCCCATCTAAAGGGAGGGAATAGCGTATGAAAAAGAATAAAAAGTTTTATATAAAAATTAAAGACAATAAGTTAATTATCAGGTTCTTTCCAAGTGTAGGCAGGCATTATAGACGGGGTTTTCGATGGGGATTCTTTATTGTAATTGGTAAAGACCTTGATTTTACTAGGTATCACTAAATATGCACAAAATAATTAAATGTTCATGTGGAAATATAATCTCTCAATGTCGCTGTCCAGCGAAAGATAAACCTGTCGAGATAAGAGAAAAAGGTTGCAAAGACTGTCTAAACCAGTCCCAAGCATTCTGTGAGCTTTGTGGAGAGCCCATGCCAGAGGGAGAAGAGGTGTTTAAATTTCATGGATATAGCGGAGATTGTCCAAAACCACCATTACCTGTGAAATCTAACCATTAGAATAGCGTATGAAAGAAATAGAAACATTTGAACAAAAATACAAGAAGGCTCATAAAGCTTACTGTTATTGGTGTGAGGCATATTTAGAAGATGATTGGAAGTTTTGTCCATATTGCGGGAAGATGATTGGAAGTTTTGTCCATATTGCGGGAAGAAACGAAAGTATGGAGAATTACCAACTAAACTTGGTGGCAAACAACCTGATTTAGTTAAACAGAAAATAAGTATAAGCATAAAAGAGTTTTGGAAGAAAAGAAAGGAGAAGCGTGCCTAACTCATCCCAATCACATAAGAAGATAGTGGAGTCCTTTAAAAGGAAATTTTATCATGAAGAATCTGTTATTACTCACCTACCATGCGAAAGTTTGTTAAATAACCAAGATGGGAAATGTAATTGTCAGATTGATGACATCGAGCAATTCCTTCTCGATGCTCTCCAAGAGGTAGAGAGGGAGGCTAAAGAAGACGAACAAAAAAGAATAAAAACTGAAATTGACGTATGGGAAACGATGATGCAAAGTAACTTGTTTCATCCTATGGCAGCAAGTAAATTATTAAAGTTTTTAAAAGAACTCTTGAAAGGACAATATGACCATGAAGAATAAACAGTGTATTTGTAGAAAAGAAGGCCCTTTCGCAGTTGAGGGAGTAGATTGGTTTACTAACAAAGATTGTTCAGTCCATGGTGACCAACCAAAGCAACTTGATCAATATAATCACCCTGTTGAGCATCCAAAGATGCCTGAAATATCTGAAGAGATAATACAGTATGTAAAGAGGGGCCAAGCAGTTCGTGAAGCCTATCAAAGAGGATATGATGAGGCGAGAAAGGGAGTGCGGAGAAGATCCCAGAGCTTTTTATTAAATGGAGACAGGAAGTTGAAGATCTATACAAAAAAGGGGAAGAAACAAAACAAGCTCAAGTATTATTAACTTTTCCAATTTGGTTATCTGAGTATCTTTCAAAATATGGCCTAGAGGAGGATAGATGAGTAAATTTGAAGATAAATTAAAAGAAATATTAATTAGTTACAAGATAGATACTGGTAATGAATACTATGGAGAGTGTACTCTTACAGAAAAAGATATAGAAGTTTTAATTAGTGAGATTATTAAGCTCATTGATGATGAGGTGATAGGAGAAGACGATAAACCGAGCACGTTTATTGTTTCAGAAGAACTTAGTTATAAAGATCACACTCCCAAAGACTATCATAGAAACTCTTTACGTCAAGAAATGCGTCAAAAATTGTTTGGGAAGGAGGGGAAAATGGAAAATAGACAAGAAGAAATTAGAAAAATAGCTAATAAATTAAATGAAATGGGGTATGCATGTTGTAGGTGTATGAATTGTAAAACTTGCAAGATGGCAGCAGATATTTATGATGGCAAAATAATAATGCCAGTAAATGAGTGAGAGGATTGAATAAATATATGTGTATTTGGATTTTTCATAAATGGGGTAAATGGAGTAAGCCTAGGAATAATAGTGAAGGCAATGGTCTTCAGGATAGGTATTGTGAGAAATGCGGTAAATATCAAGTAAGATGGCTTGGTTGATTTTTAGGGGTACACGAGCCGCAGAGATCTTTCTCTATGACCCGAAAGCTTTCCAAAGTTGTACCCTAAGAGTCACTTATCAGACTCACCAGAAAGGGAGATATGATTAAAAAAATAAAATTAACTAAGGACAAAAAAGGATATACACAATGGCATGAGAAACTTCATAAAGATATGGATCCTAATAATACTGATGCTCATACAATAGCAATTCTTATATTAGCTCAGAAAATAAACGAATTAATTGATTTAGTTTGGCTCTCTAAGAAAGAGGTGGAAAAATGAAAAGAGTAATTGTTGAAAAAGATGGATTATATTATATATGTCAGGCAAAAACTGATTATATCTTCAAGTGTGGAAAATGTTTGTTTGGACTTATTGCAGGCATAGAACGACCTTCAGAGATACCAAATGATTGTAGAAGATGCGGAGCTAAACATCATAGCACTACTTGGGGTAGAAGCTATTTTGATATGCAAGTGTTTTATAGTGGGGTCTAGCTCCCCTATAAAGGAGTGAAAAACGATATGACATACGAACAACATTTAAAAAAGTGGAATAAAGCGAAAGAGTTGGTTTCTAAACATAACGAAACATTAATTAAAGAATGGCGATCAATTCCTTGGTGGAAGTTTTGGGCAAAACCAACATTTGAAGAACAACGCCAGATAATTCTTGATAATTGGAGTAAGTTTAATAGATTACCTAAACCAAGGTTAATGGATTATTTTCCGATGAAGTTTTGAGTCTATCAGTCCCGATCAAATCGGGATCAGTGATGAAGAGTGAGATGAAAAAATACCTATGACTGATCTAGAGAGATTATATATAAGAGGTTGATGGAGGTATTATGAATACTAACTTAAATCGTGTGTTTGCAATGAATAATAAATGTATACACGGATCAAGTGATCCGGAAACATGTAAGGTATGCTAGAGAAACAGATAGACAAATTCGACAATATAAAAAAAACTAAGTTCGTTGAATTTTATTCAAGTGATGAGGTAAGAGGTAACATTAGCTTGACTTGTCAAGCCGTTGGTATTAACCGACAAACCTATTACAATTGGCTTGAAGCAGATGAGCAGTTTCGTACTGCAATCAAAGAGGCTAAGCTAGTTCTTTGTGATGATATGGAGGGTGTGTTAATCAATAAAGCAGCTAGCGGCTCAACAGCAGAGTTAATCTTTTGGCTTAAAAATAACCACGAGGGATATAGAGAGAAGCCTCAATTCATGCAACAAGTTAATGTAGGTGGAGACAAAGGGAACATAATAACCTTTGTTAATTTCAAAGATGAATCAGAAAGTTAATGAGGTTTATAAACCTCTATTTGATAATAAAGCTAGATACGTCATATTGATGGGTGGTCGTGGCGGTGGTAGGTCAACCGTAGCTTCACAATATGCTAATGCAAGACTCATGGCCGCTGAATACTTCAGGTGTGCAATTATGCGTTATATCTTAGGAGACATACGAAACTCAATATATCGTGAGATTACAGACCGAGCAGAAGAGAATGAAGTTCTAGATCAACTTGATGTCAATGATAGTTTGATGAAGATTGAATATGGAGCTAATTCTATTAATGCAGTAGGGTTTAAGAAATCATCGGGAGAGCAGAAAGCAAAGTTAAAATCATTAGCAAGTTACAATTGTGTGATTATTGAAGAAGCTGATGAGGTTACTGAGGATGATTTCATGCAATTAGATGACTCTTTGCGTACAGTTAAAGGAGATATTAAGATTATTTTACTTCTCAACCCTCCGGCAAAGAACCATTGGATCATTAAACGATGGATGAAGCTTTTACCCAGCGAGCAGGAAGGATTCTATGATTTTGAATTAAAAGATGGTACACAAGATACGGTTCTTATTAAATCGGACTACACAGACAACATAATCAATACTGCTCCTGCAAGCGTAACACTATACGAGAGCTATAGAAATACAAAACCTACTCATTATTGGAACATGGTTAAAGGCTTAGTTCCTGAGACTGTGGTGGGTAAGATCTACAATAACTGGGTATTTATAGATTCAATTCCTCATGAAGCTAGACTTGAGAGGCGTGGTCTTGATTTTGGCTACAGTAATGATCCTTCGGCCATTGTTGATATTTATTACTACAACGGAGGCTATATTCTTGATGAACAATTATGGAAGAAAGAAATGTCTAATAAGCAACTTAGTGATGTTATTCTCGCTCTCTCGATACCGCAAACATTAGTAATAGCAGATTCAGCAGAGCCTAAATCAATAGATGAGATACGGCTCTACGGTGTAAACATCTTACCCTCACAGAAAGGTCAAGGTAGTGTTAGTCAAGGCATACAGTATGTTCAAGACAAGAAAATCAGTGTTACAAAGCGAAGCGCGAACTTAATTAAAGAGTACGAGAACTATGCTTGGAAGATTGATAAAGATACAGGCAATCCTTTAAACATTCCTGCTGAGGGTTGGGATCATTGTATGGATGCGGTGCGTTACGCCTTTGACAGTATGCGACCAGATAGAAATGATGAAGACGATCTACCAGATGATACGAATAAGTTTCAAGGAGGGTTTTATTGATGACAGAATACAAAGGAGAAGAGGGAATTGCTTATAGGGCAAGTTATGCTTGGATTTCTTATCCTGCTGGTTTTAGCAAAGAAATACCTTCAGACGATAAAATCCTTTGTGCTTGGTGTAAAAAATCTAGGTCTGAAATTAAAAAGACAGAAGATCCAAACGATCATATAGAAAATCATAATAAATGAACTATCAACTTAATATACGTCAACACAACAAGCAGGCTCATGTGGATATAGAGAAAGAGATTGAGTTAAAAAAGAATGGACTTTTTACTGTAGTTTTAAGAGTTAATAACGGTAATATCGCTGACACGGTAGTCATGGAGTACAAAACAGCAGCAGATTATTTAAAGTTAAAAACGATAGAAATTCAAGAAGTTATAATCAAACATGGATGAATTAAATCAACTGCTCAAGAAGAACCCTATACTTCACATGATTGTAGAAAATGAGGTTAGATTGACGCCTTTTGGACAAATAACTATTAACGTAGAGATTAAGGATGGAGTAGCTATTATTGAAACTCTTAATATCGTAAAGAATAGACGGAGAAAGTACCAATTAGAAACAAAACTTGACAAAGAGGAATAGCAGTGGTATAAAGAGTTTGCTAATACCGATCTAATGCGGATTACGGCACCAGCCAATAGGCGTGGTGCTTTTTTGGTATTTAGGGCTTTTAGGATAGGAAATACAGGACTTATCCTATGAGCGCACTTACCGATCAAGTTAAAACAAGAAAACAATCAGCAGAGGATTATCTCAAGCAAAAACGCTTGGGGTGGGATGCCTCTGAACAACTCTTCCATAATCAGACAAACGATAACATTTCCGCTAAAACAAAATCTCAAGTCTTTGATCCTAAACTTTCAACACTTACTCTAGAACGCTCTTATAGGGTTATGGCACAGCTCCAAACAGGAAAAGTCAAACCTATTTCTAAAAATGACATTGGTTGTTCAATGCTAATGAACCTCATTCTTGATAAGTATGTCATTCCTAATGCTAATTCACAGTTTGATTTCTTAACTAAGTGCCGGATGGTAGATCTTTATTCAAATATCTATGGCAACTTTTTTACACTTATTGACTGGAATGTACGCAACAATGGCTATGTAGGGCCCGATATGTGGCTACTTAATATCCGCGATGTCTTTCCTCAAGTCGGTGCAGTATCACTTGATGACTCAGATTACGTAATTATCCGTACATGGAAACCCTTATCATATTTTGAGGGGCTTAAAAAGCAGAATGGGTTTAAAAACGTACCTTTAATTATTGAGAAATTAAAACAAAAAACAGGCTCAAAACAGGCACGAGATCCGCAAGCAACTTCTCAAAGAGACCAAAATCAATATCCACAACAAGATCCTGCTAAAGGGACAGGATATTATGAAGTTCTAACACAGTTTGAACGTGACAGATGGGTCGATTATGCCGTTGATGCGGATATGGAATTTAGAGATCAGAAGAACCCACACGATGACGATGATCTTCCGGTGAAATGTAAATATTCGATCCCTCTTTTAGACGACTTCATGGGTATGGGAGATTTTGAGAGAGGTAAAACTATGCAGATGACAATTAACTCAGCATGGAATCTTTATTTAGATGCGGTGAAGATGTCTATCTTCCCGCCTGTACTGATCAATAAAGACAATATCGCTTCAATGAGCTCTATCCAAATGAACGCTGCTGCTAAGTGGCTGGTTCGTAATCAGATAGGAAATGCGGCAATGCCACTTCAATTAACCCCACAAGGGATTTCAACCTTTAACAATGTTTATCAAGTAGGAACAGCTGCAATTCTCAATATGTTTGGAACTACTGATACAACAGTTACCTCTCAAACAGATCCAGGACTTGGTAAGACTCCAGATGCAATTAAGCTTCAGGCACAACGGGAAAATACTAGAGATAACGCAGATAGATTTTACATGGAGCAATTCTTATCTTCAGTAATGAAGAAGTTTGCAAATCTTATCTCAAAGAAACAATCTTCAGCAATTACCATGCGTCTTTTTGATGAAGAAATTAAAACTCTTGAAAGAAGTTATCCGGAGATTAAACAAATGTATGATGACAAAACAGGAAAGTTAACGATTGATAAAAAACAAACAGGCTCAACACTTTATGACTATGAAATAGTTTCAGGCTCAACTTATGCGGCAGATCAAAACCAACAGCAGCAAAACCTCGCGACACTTCTTGACCTTTATCAAAAATCACAAACCCCACAGGGAAATCTTTTAGTTGAGCAGTTAAAAGCCGATGGGTATGAGTTTAAGTTTGGTGAGCTCTTTAAGCGTCTTATTTCAGGCGGGGGTATTCAGGATTGGGACAAGATCTTAGTTGAAATGACTGATGGAGAAAAAGCAGATAACACGCTTGCCGCAACAAATAATCAATTTCAACAAGCTCTTATGCAGATGACAGGGAATGTCAATCAGACACCGCCTATGCCTAACCAAATGCAACAGATGGGTCAACAATCAGAACAACAGCCAGTAATAGGAGCTTAGGCATATGGGAAAAAAGGGAGAGGCACTTAGGCCAGCGTTTGGGATACCAAACTTTATACAGGAGAAAAAGGAATTAGACGTAACCCAATTAACCGATGAGGAAAAGATCTTGGGAACAGGAGCAAGCTCAGAGTTTTGGAAAGCGTTGAAATCGCACATTAACAATTCATTAACGGAACTCGACAAGATAAACGAGTCAGCTATTGCAAGCGGTATGTCTTATGAAGAAATAGGCAAAAACACAACCACAGTGCTTTTAGCAAAGGGAATTATTAACAAGATTTTCAATATCGTTGATGACGCAAAAGAAGCATTGGAGGCAAAGAATGAATGAAGAAGATAAAGTTGAACAAGATCAGCTTGATTTTACAAGACCTAACTTTAGCTTTATACCGAAGGGAAATCATGATTATAAACAACGGGGATATTATTTGGTTTGTAAGAGTTGCGAACTCGAACACGGAATCTTCATCGGGGCAGAAAAGATCATGGTCGGAATTGATGAAAAGGGCGAGCCGATTCTTAAAACGAGAAAAGAATTGGGGATGGCTTAAAGATTAGATCTTGAGTAGTAATCTACGGAATGGAGGACTACTCAGCATCTAGCGTTTAAGCTAGCGACAACATCGCACGATCGTAAATCGGTGTGAGGGAAGGGGGTGAAAATTATGGATGAAAACCAACAGGCGGTTTCACAGGCCAGTGAAGAAAATAAGCAAGAAGAAAACTTGCAGGTAGAGTCGCCGACTACTGAACAAACACTTGAGGAAGAAGCGGAACTGACGGGGGAACCTTCTGAAACAAGCGGAAAAGGAGCAAGTCAAAGGATTAGGGAATTGAATCAGCGAGCTAAAACTGCTGAGACACAGGTCAAGTCTTTACAAGACAAAATTGCGGAACTTACAGGTTCAGTAGAACCTAAGGGGTTTAATGCCCCACAATTTAATCCGCAAGAACCGATTGTCAAAGAGGGTGAAGAAATTGATGTAGCGGAACTCAATCGAAGGATTGCGGATCGTGAACAAAGATTAATGCAGCAAACTGAGGCAAGAATTGAGCTGAGAAGTAGACAATCAGAAGCTATTAGTCGTCACAGAAATGAAACGGCTGAGGTAATGAGGGAATATTCACAGCTTGACCCAAGATCTAATGATTTTGACTCGGAGCTTTCCGAAATGGTTACTGAGGCGGTTGAAGCTAAATTAAAAGCAGATCCGTACTCAACATCAGTTAAAAAGTTTGTGGATAAACTGATGCGGCCCTACAACAGGGCAGTAGCTAAAGAAGCTGGACAGGCAACTGAGAAAATAGCCAAGCAGGTAACAGAGGCCGCTATCAGACCAACTTCTATACGCAAAGGTGAGAAAACCGCATCTGAGAAATCAATTGCGGAGCTGGAAGCGCAATTAGGGATCGTTCACAGCTAATATCTTTGGCAGAAAGAGAGGTGAATAAATTATGGCAGCAGTAGGACGTGGTGTAGATGGTACAGACGCAAATACAAGCGTTACAAGCAATCTTGCTCAGGAAGTACAAACATATTACGAAAAAGTGTTTTTAGCACGAGCGCAATATGAATTGATCATGAAGGAAGGTGCGCAGATTAGAACTCATGCTACAGGTCAGGGTCGTACAGTGAATTTCACTCGTTATAACCCATTAACAGTTATTACTTCTCCCTTGGGAGAAGCGAGTAACCCTGTAACGTGTCCGATCAACGCATCAACTATCTCTATGACACTTTCAGAGTATGGTTTAACAACCACTCATGGAAAACTCTTGACTTTGGTTTCAATTGATTCCGGTATGAAGGAAAAGGTTGAACTCGTAGGTCAGAACATGGGAGAAACGCTTGATCAGCTTGTAAGGTCTGAACTTCAAAACGGAACCAGTTACTACGGTAATAACCACTTAGTTGATACCTTCACGGCAGGTGATACATTGGACGCTTGCGATATTCGTTTGATGGTTAGACAACTTGAGCTTAACAAAGCGATGGTCTATAAAGATGGATTGTTTATCGGAAAGACTGATCCGTACTCAAAATACAACCTTATCGGTGATACTACATGGGTTAACGGTAAAACGTATTCAGATATTAAAGATCTGTATACAGGAGAAATGGGAGAACTTTACCAAGTTAGATGGCTTCTTAATAAGAACGTATCTTCTGGAACTGAAGCAACTTCAACAGCATCTTCGGGTGTTGTTAGGTTCTATTCATATGTTCACGGAGATAACGCTTTCGGAGTCTACGACTTGCAACAGGATCAACCAAAACTCTACATCTTGGCTAATCAGGTGGATTCTAATTCACCAGCAGGTCGAGTGTCGTTTATCTCATGGGCTGGATCATACGCAACCAAAATACTTAATTCTAATTGGGTTATTACGGGGCGTTTCGCTTCAGCTTAACGAGTTGTTTGGTCTTTCTCGCCCTATGGGAGAGACCAACATAGGGCAACAACTCAAAGGATGGTGATATTTATGGCAGAAAAAAAGGTAGAAGTTAAAATAGATCAAATCGTTGACATCTGGGAAAGGGCAGGTAAAAATGAGCCTCTTACACCGGAAGAGTTTGAACTTTATATAAAGGAAGTCGCAAAGAGACGTAAGTAATTATGAAAACCTTAGATTACGGTAGAAAAATGGATCTTGAGGAACTTGATAAAGCTATTGAGGGCGCGCGTTCTATTGGTGAGCGTGAATATTATCAGAAAATAGCTTATCAGATTATGAGTGAGTCTGCGCCGATTCAATCATTACGAACCGAACTTATTAAAGCTTTTCGTGGGCGTGACATTGAAAGAGTAAAACGTATTCAAGAGCATATTCAGAGAATAAAACTTGAAGAGTCTTATGGGCATAGTTGGGGAAATAATAAAGGCAATAGAAGACTATGAGTACATTCAGAACAGCAGTAGAGCCGGTAAAAGATGCACCTTTACCAAAAGGAGAGAAACCTTTTAGTACAAGTCACGTTGAGGCAGATATACCGTATACGAGTTATGAGGAAAAGAACGATCATCCGTTTATCGTCGATCAATATGAGTTGGGTGATTTCTGGAATAAAGATAAAGCTTACACAATGGAAGTGATGGATATAGATGGGTTTTTGAGAGATAAAATAAGCAGGAAAGAGATTGCCAACTCAACCAAAGCGATTAAAGACTATTTTAAGGATTTAGAATTGACAGTTGGAATAAAGTCTTATGATCCGACAACAACCAAGATAGCAAAACTTTTAAGTTATATAAAAACAATGAGAAATTAATATGGCAGTACCACAAAGACCAGCAGGTCAAAATAAATATTCTGAACAATACATGCAAAACTCATCGTTTGATGAGTTATATAATGTTTTTGCTACTATTCTTCTGGCAGAATTTAGTGGCTCATTAAAAAGACTTCAATCAGATACGGATGGAAATTTGAAAGTTAATGTAGCCGTTATGAGTGGTGGCGGAGATGCCACGGCTGCTAATCAGGTAACAGAACAAACCCTTATCGGTGCGGTAACTGAAACAGCACCAGCTACAGATACGGCTTCATCAGGCCTTAATGGAAGACTTCAAAGAATTGCTCAGAGACTTACATCTTTAATCGCTTTATTACCTGCTGCATTAGGTGCAGGGGGAGGATTAAAGGTAGATGGATCGGGCACAGCTTTGCCAATTTCAGTAGCCTCTATTCCTTCTCATGATGTTACCAATGCGGGTACTTTTGCAACTCAAGCAACCCTTCAGACCGGATCAAATCAGATTGGACATCTTGAGGCTAATCAAAGTGTTAATGTAGCGCAGATAAATGGCGTAGCAACCACAATGGGTAATGGAGCATCAGGTACAGGCGTGCAAAGAGTGACAATTGCAAATGACTCAACGGGAGTAGTAGGGCTTAACGCAGGAACTAATAATATTGGACAGGTAAACGTTGCTCCACAAACCGCCAATGGGCTTTCCGTATTTGCAGCAACTTCTCAAGATGGAGGAACTGCTTTAACTAATTCTGCTCAAGTCATTAAAGCATCTGCCGGAAATCTTTATGGATGGTATATTTATAATCCAAATGCCGCAGCTACATATGTTGTTTTATATAACACCGCTGCCGCTTCGGTCACTGTTGGAACTACTAATCCCCTTTTTGTTATTTGTATTCCCGCAACTTCAGCAGCAAACGTGGAATTTACAAATGGAATAACTTTTAGTAATGCAGGGTGGTCTGTTGCCGCAACAACAACAGGTGGAGGAAACGCAGCACCAACAACAGCATTAGAAGCAGTATTTTTCTATAAATAAACCTTAAAGGAAGTTGGTATACTTTCAGGAATAATTTAATTATCTCTTAATAATTTAGTTATAAAATTACACGCTTATGAAAATAATATCAATTTTTATATTCTTATATTTTTTATCAATAATAGGTCTTTTTTTTCTTCTTAAACACAAAGAGGTTTCTAAGCCTGTTAAAACTCAAGAAGTTAAAGTCCTAACTCCCTCACAAATAAGAACAAATTGCTATATAAAAGCCAGCAGTGAAACAGTAGACTATAGAAATAAATTATGTTCTTTGGAAGGTAAACAAGAAGACTGTACTCTAACTGCTCCAGATCAAGCTGATGCTAATGATGCTCTCATAAAGTTGGATAAAGCTTGCGAGGATAATTAGTATGGCAACATTTGGACAAACAGGAGATAATGCAGGAAGTTCAACCTCAAGTGCAGACTCAAATTTAGTTAACAAAGCCGCCGACGCTGAGTCGACTCCGGCTAGTAACGGAACTTTGGTTGCAGTTCATGCTAGAGTGTGGCTCTCCGCCGCCGGATCATCACTAGTTAAAGGTGTTATTTGGAGCGATACAGGGCATGTTCTTGCTACGGGCGATGAGGTGATGTTAACTGCAACTGCTGAAGCAGACCAAACATTCCCCTTCTCTGGAGCTAATGCAATTGCTTTAACCGCAGGGACTAAATACGCTTATGGAATTTTGTTTCAAGACCCTGGAGCAATTAACTTTACATGGAGCAGACAGGCAACTGCCGGAGCTTCCTGGAAAAATAGTGATACTTATGCCGATGGCCCACAAGATCCATTAGGAAGCGGTACTGTTGCGGGGCCAGTTGACATGTATGTTGAGTATACTCCTTCAGCAGCGGGGGCAACAGTCAAAACCCTTGCAGCTCTTGGGGTGGGTTGACAAATCTCAAAAAAGAGTATATAAATAATTTGCTAATACCGTAATGTTACGGACATAACGCACAGCCGAAAGGTTGGTGCGTTTTTTTGTGGCTAAATTTAGGTTATGAAGGTATACGTTAGTGGAAGTTCTGGTTTTTTAGGTCAACATCTTCTTAAAAGATTACAGGGAGATGTTATCACTATTCCTCATGATAAGCTTCAAACTACTAAACTAGAACCTTTTGATTATTTTTACTTTCTTTCTTCTTATGGTAACATCCACCATCTTCAATTAGATGACGAGAAGATTTTCAGAGCGAATATAGAAGATCTTATTAAAATTATTCTTCAAGCAAAAGATTTTAAGTTTAAATCGTTTGTGTATATTTCTTCGTCCTCGGTAAAACTTCGAACACAGATCATGTATTCTAGAGCAAAAAAAGCAGCAGAGGAAGTTCTTCTAGCTGAAATGGAAAAGCATGATATACCAATCTGTATTATCAGACCTTTCTCTATTACGGGGGTTGGTGAGCAAGCAGTTCATTTAATCCCAACTCTTATCCGGTCATGTCTTAAACAAGAAAGAATTAATTTCGTTGGCGAACCAACACATGATTTTATAGATGTTGACGATGTAGTTGAGTGTATTCTTTCTCTTTCACAGCATGGAGCAAGGGGAATATTTGAGGCAGGTACCGGAATTAAAACCTCAAATGAAAAAGTGCTTGAGCTTGTTGAAAAAGTAACAGGATTAAAGGCAAATATCAATAGGGTTCAATCCTTTAGATCTTATGACAATACAGACTGGGTATCTAATAACTATAAGGCTCGTGGATATGGTTGGCTTCCTAAAAAAACTCTTGAAAACTCAATTAAAGAAATGGTGAGTGAATATATTTTAAAGGAGGTAAAAAGTGAGTCACAAAAAAGCTAAGAAAATTAGGAAAGAAATGAAGAAAGAGGGTATGGATTGGAGAAAATATAAGTCTGAATACAAAAGGAGGAAGCATGAAGCAGCTCAATAAACTCGAACGTAGAATTATAGATATCTCATATAAAAAAGGTTTAGCTCATCTCTCATCTTGTCTTACCGCAGTACGACTTATAGATCATATCTATTTAGTTAAAAAACACGATGAACCTTTTATATTAGATAACGGTCACGCCGGACTCGCTCTCTATGTTGTGCTTGAGAAGCTTCACTTTAAAGATGCTGAACAATTATTCGATAAACATGGTGTCCATCCTAATCGTGATCTTCAAGACCTCATTTATTGCTCTACTGGCAGTCTAGGACAAGGATTGCCAATAGCGGTAGGCATGGCGTTAGCTGATAAAAGACAAAACGTCTATGTCTTAACCTCAGATGGAGCGATGGCTGAAGGTAGTAATTGGGAAGCTCTACGAATAGCCGGAGAACAAAGGCTTGAGAATTTACGAATAACAGTAAACGCAAATGGACACTCAGCTCTTGGTAAAACTGATCCTGAACTTCTAGATACTCGTATGCAATATTTTTATCCGGCGTTAGTAGCACAAACTGATTTATTGGATTATCCTGATTGGCTACAAGGCGTTGCAGGGCATTATGTAGTCATGGATGAGGAGAAGTATAAAGAGATTACACAATGAGAAGAACATTTGCTAATGAGCTTTATTTAATAATGAAAGAAAATCCTAACGTATGGCTTCTTACAGGAGATTTAGGGTACATGATGTGGGATCAGATACAGAAAGACTTTCCTGATCGTTTCGTCAATTGTGGGGCTTCTGAGCAAGCTATGATGGGTATTGCTGTAGGACTTGCTCTTAAAGGCAAGGTTCCATTCGTTTACTCAATTACACCATTTCTTTTAAGACGACCTTACGAAACAATAAAACTTTATTTAGATGTAGAAGGAGTACCTGTTAAATTAGTAGGCAGCGGAAGGAATAAAGATTACACCCACGATGGCCATTCTCATGATGCTACTGATGCCGCTATGCTGCTTGGTACTTGCCCAAATGTTGTGCAGTATTTTCCGGAAACTAAAGAACAGATATCTACAATTCTTAAATTTATGCTTAAAAACAATAAACCAAGCTTTATATCACTTAAACGTTAGGAGGTGAAATATGATAGATAAAAAAGTTAAATTAGGAGCGTTGCATTTTCCAAGAACAGATCAAAACGGTGAGCCGATTAATTTTGATACCCTCTTTATCCCTTACATCTTTAAAGAAATTTACCTTGAAGGTGTTTATCTTGATGTGCTAAATCAAAAAAAGGATCTAACCATCGTTGATGTTGGAGCGAATATAGGTATCACTGTTAAT
>Ga0255338_1001641_pt1 | contig 39968 bp, 29 predicted proteins | sample MeOH1_35cm_T4_19_FD_203715 | JGI IMG/M metagenome (GOLD analysis project Ga0255338, IMG submission 203715) | Sandy soil microbial communities from University of British Columbia, Vancouver, Canada - MeOH1_35cm_T4_195 | ecosystem: Engineered > Artificial ecosystem > Sand microcosm > Unclassified ... | reverse complement strand
TCCCTGCGCGAGCTGGCCGACCGCCTCGAGGCGCTCCAGGTGGAGCGCGCCCGGGACCTCGGCTGGTCGTGGCAGGAGGTCGCCGACGCGCTCGGCGTCACCAAGCAGGCGGTCCACAAGAAGTACGGCAGGAGGATCTGATGTTCGAGCGGTTCACCCGGGAGGCGCGCGCGGCCGTGGTCGGCGCGCAGACGGTCGCCCGCGACGTCGGCTCGCGGTCCATCGACACCCGCCACGTGCTGGTGGCGCTGGCCGAGAGCGACGGCCCGGCCTCCGATGCCCTGCGCGCCGCGGGTACCGACCCCGCCCGCATGGCCACCCGCCTGCGCGACGACCTGCGCGCCGGTGGCCTGGACGGCGAGGCGCTCGCCTCGCTCGGCATCGACCTCGACGCCGTACGACGGCAGGCGGACGCCGCGTTCGGCGAGGGGGCCCTGACGCGCGGCACCGGCCGGGCGCCGAAGGGCCACATCCCGTTCGCCCCCGACGCGAAGAAGACGCTCGAGCTCGCGCTGCGCGAGGCGGTGCGGCTGGGCTCGTCGGGCATCGACGGCGGCCACCTGCTGCTCGGCGTGCTGCGCGGCACCGGCAGCCCTGCGGAGGCGGCGCTGCGCCGCGAGCTCGCGGCGGCCGGCTCCGACGCCGGCGCCCTGCGGCTCGCGGTGGAGCGGCGCCAGGCGTCGTAGCGGTCCGGCCCGCGGACCTGCGGCCCCGCCGGACGGCCTACAGCTTGGTCACCGGGCTGAAGCGCAGCAGCAGCCGCTTGCTGCCCGACGAGCCGAAGTCCACCTTCGCCACGGCGTTCTGACCCGCGCCCTCGAGCGCCACCACCGTGCCCAACCCGTAGGCGTCGTGGGTGACCTTGTCGCCCACCGCCAGGGACGGCACGTCGGCGCGCGGCTGGGCCGAACCGAACATCGCGCCCGTCGTCGGCAGCGGGGCGCGCTCGTCGGCCACCCGACGCTTCGTCACAGGTCCCGACGAGCGGCCCGACGAGCCGAACCCCGAGCCCCAGCCGCCGCGGATCGACGACGTCGACGACTCCCGCCGCCGCCAGTCGATCAGCTCCTCGGGCAGGTCCGCCAGGAACCGGCTCGGCGGGAACTCGTTGGGGACTCCCCATGCCGTACGGATCGCCGCGCGAGAGATGTACAACCGCTGCCGCGCCCGCGTCAGCCCCACGTAGGCGAGGCGCCGCTCCTCCTCCATCTGCTCGGGGTCGGACATCGACCGCAGGTGCGGGAACGTGCCGTCCTCGAGCCCGGTGAGGAACACCACCGGGAACTCCAACCCCTTGGCGGTGTGCAGCGTCATCAGCGTCACCACGCCGGGGTCCGGCCCGACCGGACCGGCCTCGCCGCCGTCGTCGGACGGGATCTGGTCGGAGTCGGCCACCAGCGACACCCGCTCGAGGAAGTCCGCGAGGTCCCCCTCCGGGTCCGACTGCTCGAACTCGGTGGCCACCGCGTGCAGCTCGGCCAGGTTGTCCACGCGCCCGGCGTCCTGCGGGTCGTCGGACTCGCGCAGCTCCGCGAGGTAGCCGCTGCGGTCCAGCACCGCGCCGAGCACCGTCGCCGGCCCCTCGGCGGCCGCGAGGTCGCGCAGCCCGGCCAGCAGGTCACGGAACCCCGCGAGCCCGCTCACCGCGCGGGTGCCCAGCCCCGGCACCTCGTCGAGCCGCTCGAGCGCGGCGCCGAAGCTGATGCGCTCCCGCTCGGCGAACGCGGCGACCATCGCCTCCGAGCGCTCCCCCAGGCCGCGCTTCGGCACGTTGAGCACGCGGCGCAGCGACACGTCGTCGTCCGGGTTGGCGATCGCCCGCAGGTAGCCGATGGCGTCGCGGATCTCGCGCCGCTCGTAGAAGCGCGTGCCACCCACCACCCGGTAGGGCAGGCCGACGCGGACCAGCACCTCCTCGATGGCGCGGGACTGCGCGTTGGCCCGGTAGAACACCGCGACGTCACCTGGCCGCACGCCCGACGAGTCGCCCAGCCGGTCGATCTCCTCCGCGACGAACCGCGCCTCCTCGCGCTCGTCGTCGGCGACGTACGCGACGATCTGCGGCCCCGCGCCCTGGTCGGTCCACAGCCGCTTCGGCTTGCGCCCCGGGTTCTTGGCGATCACCGCGTTGGCGGCCGAGAGGATGGTCTGCGTGGACCGGTAGTTCTGCTCCAGCAGGATGGTCGACGCGTCCGGGTAGTCGGCCTCGAACTCGAGGATGTTGCGGATCGAGGCGCCGCGGAACGCGTAGATCGACTGGTCGGCGTCGCCCACCACCGTCAGCTCGCCGCGCGCCACGCCGTCGGACCCGTCCCCCACCAGCTCGCGCACCAGCACGTACTGCGCGTGGTTGGTGTCCTGGTACTCGTCCACCAGCACGTGCCGGAACCGGCGGTGGTAGTGCTCGGCCACCGCCGGGAAGGCCTGCAGCAGGTGCACCGTGGTCGCGATCAGGTCGTCGAAGTCCAGCGCGTTGGCCTGCCGCAGCCGCGCCTGGTACCGCGTGTAGACGTCGGCGAGCACGGAGTCGAAGTCGTTGGACCCCGACCCGCTGGTCGACGCGAACCGCGCGGCGTCCACCAGCTCGTCCTTGAGGTTGGAGATCTTCGCCGCGAGCGCCTTGACCGGGTACTTCTTCGGGTCCAGGCCCAGCTCGCGCGCCACGAGCGTCAGCAGCCGCTGGCTGTCCGCCGCGTCGTAGATCGAGAACGACGAGCGCAGGCCGAGGGTCCCGGCCTCCCGCCGCAGGATCCGCACGCACGCGGAGTGGAAGGTGGAGACCCACATCCGCTGCGCCGCGGGCCCGACGAGCGCCTCGACCCGCTCCCGCATCTCGGCCGCGGCCTTGTTGGTGAACGTGATGGCCAGGATCTCCCCCGGCCGGGCGCGCTTGGTACCCAGCAGGTGGGCGATGCGGTGGGTGAGCACCCGCGTCTTGCCCGATCCCGCGCCGGCGACGATGAGCAGCGGCCCGCCCTGGTGCAGCACCGCCGCACGCTGCTCGGGGTTGAGGCCCTCGAGCAGCGCGGACACGTCGGCGGACGGCGCGCCGGCCTCCCCGGGCTCGTCGTCCCCGCGCGGGGGCACGACGAGCGGCAGGCCGGAGGGCTCGCCGCCGTGCAGCGGGGTGCGGGCGGGAGGCAGGTGCTCGAACAACGACGTCATGGCCCCCTCAGGGTAGGTGAGAGCGGGGACACCGGGCGCCGGGCTCAGCGCACGAGGAGGGCCACCACCCAGGCGGTGGCGACGAGCAGAGCCGCCGCCAGCTCGATGACGATCGTCAGGCCGGACGCCTTCGTCGCGCGCCAGGTGGAAGCCCACGCCTCGCGGTGCCGCCGCACCCGGATCCGCTCGGCGAGGTAGACCGCCGCGACGAAGCCGACGAAGACGCCCACCACCGGGATGACGAAGAAGCCGACGAACCCGCCGAGCCCGCCCCACAGCAGGGTGGAGCCCGGGACGCCGCCCCGCTGGAGATACCGCCCGGCCACCAGGTACTTGACCACCTGCCCGGCGGCGGTGACCAGCACCGCCAGCGCCGCGACGGTCCACCCCGCGGTGCCGCGCTCGATCAGCCCCCAGGCCAGCACGGCGCCACCGACCAGGAAGGCGCCGGGGAGCACCTGGACCACCACGCCCACCAGGCCCACCGCCACGGCGAGCCCGACGAGCCAGTTCAGCTCGTCCCCCCAGGTCCCCATGCCGCCGACCCAACCACGGGACGGCGCCAGGTGCGCGTCAGCGCCAGATCGTCGCGACCGCCACGTCGAGCACCGTCAGGCCGGCGACGGCCCCGAGCAACGTCCGGCCCACCTTGTCCGGCCTGCGGTGCGCGAACCAGACCAGTGCGGTGATCGCCACCGCGACGGCGAGCTTGACGGCCACCCAGGCCGAGTAGTTGGGCAGGGTCTCCCGGTAGGTGTCGGCCCACAGGGCCGCCACGAACACCATCGCCAGGCCGGTGACCAGCGCGGTGAGGGCCGCGTGGAAGGCGCCCGGGTAGAGGGTCCCGCTCTTCAGGCCCACCAGCGACGCGCCGAGGACGATCGCCCAGCCGAGCATGTGGAGGAAGAGCAACACGTCGAGGAAGACGGCCATGCCCGCAGCCTAGAGGGGCGGCGCGGCAGGGTCCCCCCGAGGCCCGCCGCACCGCCCGGTCCGTACGACCCCGCCTACAGCGCGCGGGCGAGGGCGTTGGCCTCCGCCACCGCGTCGAGGGCCCGCCGCGCCCGCACCGCGTCGCCGACGACGTGGTACGCGATGCCGCGAGCTGCGCAGTGCCGGGCGAGCGCGATGTGGTCGTCGGGCCGCGACCCCACGGCCATCACGACGACGTCCGCGGTGACCTCCCGCAGCCCGTCACCCTGCTCGACGACGACACCGGTGGCGGTGACGGCGGTGACCGTCGCGCCGGTCAGCTGGTCGATCCCCGCCGCCGCCAGCTCCTGCGCCACGCAGAGACGCCGCAGGGCGCCCAGGCCGGCACCGACCTCGCCGGACATCTCCAGCACCGTGACTCGCACGCCCCGCTCCGCCAGGTACTCCGCGGCCTCGAGCCCGACGAGCCCGCCGCCCACCACGACGGCGGAGCCCCGGACGGCGCGGCGCCCGGCGAGCACCTCGACCGCGTCCGTCACGTTCGGACGGTCGCCCCCGGGGATCGACGGATGGATGGGCCGCGCCCCGGTGGCGTCCACGACGACGTCCGGGGCGACGAGGTCCAGGAGGGACGGGGTGACCCGGGTGGCCAGCCGGACCTCGACGCCCGCGCGCAGCACCTGGTCCGCGCGGGACCGCGCCGCCTCCGCCATCTCCTGCTTGCGCGGCGCCGCCCCGGCCACTGCCAGCTGCCCGCCCAGGTGGTCCGACTCCTCGCACAGCACCGGCTTGTGCCCGCGCTCCGCCAGGACGTACGCCGCCTCCAGCCCGGCGATGCCGCCGCCCGCGACGAGCACCCGCAGGGGGCGGGCGGTCGGGGTGGGGTCGCCCTGCGCCTCGCGCCCGACGAGCGGGTTGCGCAGACAGGTGATCGGCCCGAAGGTCGGCCCGTCGATCAGGTCGTAGCACCCCTGGTTGCACGCGACGCACCGGACGATGTCCTCCGCGCGGCCCGCCGCCGCCTTGGCGACGAACCGGGGGTCGGCCAGCTGGCCGCGTCCCACCGCGACCATGTCGGCCCGGCCGGACGCCACGATACGCTCCGCCTGGTCGGGCGCGTTGATCCGGCCGACGGCGATGGTCACCATGCCGGTGCCCTCCCGGATCGCCGCGGCGTTGGCCACGTTGAACCCGCGTGGCAGGTCGATCGGTGGGACCTCGTACCGCAGGGCCGGCGAGACGTCGTTGCCGCGCGAGACGTCGAGCGCGTCCACACCCGCCTCGCCCGCGAGCCGGGCGAAGGCGATGACGTCGTCGAGCGTCAGGCCGCCGGGCAGGTCGTCGTCCTGCGCGTCGATCCGCATGAGCAGCGGCATGTCGTCGGGCAGCGCGGCGCGGACCGCGCGGATCGCCTCGAGCGGGTACCGGGCGCGACCGGCCGCCGAGCCGCCGTACTCGTCGTCCCGGTGGTTGAGCGCCGGCGAGAGGAAGGCGTGCGGCGAGCAGCTGTGGGCGCAGTTGAGCTGGACGGCGTCGAAGCCCGCCTCGACGGCCCGTGCGGCGGCCGCGCCGAACGCGGCGACCACCTGGCCGATCGCGGCGGCCGACGAGCCCGGGACCGCGCCACCCGGCAGCACCGCGCCGTCCGGCGACACCAGCTCGAGGCCCGCCGGGTCGAACCGCCACGCCGCGATCCCGCCCTGCCACAGCTGCACGCACGACGCGCCACCCGCCGCGCGGATCGCGTCCGTCAGCCGGCGCATGCCGGGCACGAACTCGTCGCCGCTGAGGTTGGCGAACATGCGCGGCGCGGACGGCGCGTGGACGCTCGTCGCCTCGACGACGTTCAGCCCGCAGCCGCCGGCCGCGCGGGCGACGTGGTAGTCGATCAGCCGGTCCGTGACGTACCCGCCGTCGGCGACGAAGCCGGTCGCGATGGCGGGGAGCACCACGCGGTTGCGGAGGGCGAGCCCCCGCAGCGCGATGGGCGCGAGCAGCTGCGGGTAGGGCACGGGGGGACTCCTCGTCGAGTGCTGGGCGGGTGCTCCGGCGGACGTCCCTGTCCGCCTCCGTCGATGGTCACCCCGTGCGTGAACGCGCCGCGTGGGACCTAGGGCGTGTCCCGTGCCACCGGTCGGGCGCCGGCCGGATGCCGGCCCGCCATTGTTCGACCGTACGAATCATCGATTGCGGCCGGTGCAAGAAATGAATTCCTAGGTCCATTGTCCGACAATGGATAGAAATGCCCGTCGACAATGGAGCATGGCTACCTGGGTCCGCCGTCACCATCAGCTCCTCGTCCTGACGCTGGCGGTGCTGCTGCTCGCGGGCGGGGGCGGCGCGTGGTGGGCCGGCAGCGACGGCGCCGCGAGCGGGCTGTGGATCGCCGGGACGCTCGTCGGCCTGGCGTTCGCGCTGGCCTCGACGCTCGACGCGGCCCGGAACCGGCGGCCGACGGTCGACGTCATCGCGGTCCTCGCCCTCGGCGGCGCGCTCTGGGTCGGCGAGCCGCTCGCCGGCGCGATCATCACGCTGATGCTGGCCACCGGCCAGGTGCTGGACGAGCGGGCGGAGGCCCGCGCCCGGCGCGAGCTGAGCCTGCTCGTGGCGCGCGCGCCGCGGACGGCCCTGCGGATCACCCCGGACGGGCTCGCGCCGTGCCCGGTCGAGCAGGTGGCGCTCGGGGACCGCCTGCTGGTGCGCACGGGCGAGGTGGTGCCGGTCGACGGCCGGCTGCTGACGCCCGGCACGTTCGACGAGTCGGCCCTGACGGGCGAGTCCGCCCCGGTGGACCGGCCCGCGGGCGACGACGTGCGTTCGGGCGTGGTCAGCGCGAGCGGCCCGGTCGAGCTGCTCACCACGACGACGTCCGAGACCTCGACGTACGCGGGCCTGGTCCGGCTGGTAGCGCAGGCGCAGGCCGGTTCGGCGCCCTTCGTGCGCGCCGCGGACCGCTGGGCCGTCCTGTTCGTCCCGCTGACGCTGGTGGTGGCCGCGATCGGCTGGATCGCCTCCGGCGACCCCGTGCGGGCCGTCGCGGTGCTCGTCGTCGCGACCCCGTGCCCGCTGCTGCTCGCCGCGCCGATCGCGCTCGTCTCGGGCCTCTCGCGGTCCGCGCGGCTCGGCGTCGTCGTCAAGGGCGGCGGCGCGCTGGAGCGGCTCGCCGACGGACGGGTGGTCGTCTTCGACAAGACCGGCACGCTGACCCGTGGGCGCCCGACCCTCACCGACATCGTGGCCCCGGGCGGCGCGGACGCCGACGAGGCGTTGCGCCTGGCGGCGTCGCTCGACCAGGCCTCGGCGCACGTGCTCGCCGGGCCGATCGTCACCGCGGCCACCGCCCGGCGTCTGACGCTGTCGCTGCCCTCCGAGGTGGTCGAGTCGCACGGGCGCGGCGTCTTCGGCCAGGTGGACGATCACGCGGTCCGCGTCGGGCGGCCGGACTGGATCGCGGGCGAGAACCCGCAGCGGTGGCTGCGCCAGGTGCGCCGCCGGGCAGAGCTCGACGGGTCGCTCTCGGTGCTGGTCGAGGTGGACGGGAGCGTCGCCGCGGCGTTGCTGCTGCACGACCCGATCCGACCCGACGCTCCCCGGATGGTGCGGGCGCTGCGGGGCGCCGGAGTCCGGCGCGTGGTGCTGGCGACCGGCGACCGGGCGGACGTCGCCGACATGGTGGGTCGCGTGGTGGGCGTCGACGCCGTCCTGGCCGACTGCGACCCGGCCGACAAGCTGCGGGCGCTGACCGCCGAGGCGGCCCATGGCCCGACGATCATGGTGGGCGACGGCATCAACGACGCCCCTGCGCTGGCGGCGGCCAGCGTCGGCGTGGCGCTCGCGGCACGCGGCGCCACGGCCTCGTCGGAGGCGGCGGACGTGGTGCTGACCGTGGACCGGGTGGACGCGCTCGCGGACGCGATCCTCGTCGCGCGACGGGCGCGCCGGATCGCGCGGCAGGCCGTGGCCGTGGGGATGGGCCTGTCGCTCGTCGCGATGGTGGCGGCTGCGGGCGGGCTGCTGGCGCCCGCGGTCGGCGCCGCGCTGCAGGAGGTGATCGACGTGCTGGCGATCGGCGTCGCCCTCCGCGCGCTCCTGCCCGGCCGGCTCCACTCGGTCACCCTGGCGCCGGCGGACCACGCGACGCTCGCCGGGCTGCGCGAGGAGCACGACGCGCTCGGCCCGCTCGTCGAGCGCGTCGGTCAGGTGGCCGACGCCGTGAGCACGCGCGAACCGGACCTGGCCGACGCCCGCGCCCTGCTCGCGGCCCTGGACCGCGACCTGCTGCCGCACGAGCGCGAGGACGAGCGGGTGCTGCTGCCGCTGGTGGCCCGCGCGCTGGGCAGCACCGACGCGGTCGCGGCGCTCTCGCGCACCCACGCGGAGATCGAGCACCAGGTGGCCCGGCTGCACCGGCTGTTCGCCGGGATCGACGACGAGACGAGGACGGGCGACCCCGTGGCGCCGGAAGACGTCGTCGAGCTGCGGCGGCTGCTGTACGGGCTCTACGCGATCCTGCGCCTGCACAACGCGCAGGAGGACGAGGGGGCGATGAGCCTGGCCGCGCAGTGACGCCCGGCTACAGCAGGCGGCGGGCGGCCGCCCAGCGCGTCAGCTCGTGCCTGCTCGACAGCTGGAGCTTGCGCAGCACGGCCGAGACGTGCGTCTCCACCGTCTTGATGGAGATGAACAGCTCCGAGGCGACCTCGCGGTAGCTGTAGCCGCGCGCGATCAGGCGCATCACCTCGCGCTCGCGCGCCGACAGCCGGTCCAGCTCGTCGTCCCCGGTGGCGACGTCGCCGGCTGCCGTGCCGAACGCGTCGAGGACGAACCCGGCCAGGCGCGGGGAGAAGACGGCGTCGCCGGAGGCGACGCGCAGCACCGCGTCGGACAGCGCCGTGCCGTCGATCGCCTTGGTGACGTAGCCGCGCGCGCCGACGCGGATGACGCCGACGACGTCCTCGGCGGCGTCGGACACCGACAGTGCGAGGAACTTCGTCTCCGCGAGCAGGTCGGCGCAACGGCGCAGCACCTCCGTGCCGCCCCCGCCGTCGCCCCCGGGCAGGTGCACGTCGAGCAGCACCACCGGCGGGCGCAGCGCGTGGATCACGTCCACGGCCTCGTCGACGTTCTCCGCCTCCCCCACCACGTGGACGCGCGCGTCGAGCGACGCGCGCACGCCCGCCCGGAACATGTTGTGGTCGTCCACCAGGACCACGTCCACCGGGACGGTGGGGGTCTGACCCGAGCTCATCTCTCGCCCTTCCCTGCGCTGCGTTCCGTGACGGTGGCGCTCTTCGCGGCGGTGCCGCCCGCCGTGCCGTCCGTCGTGGGGCTCGGCGCCTCGTCCGCCGTGCTGGCGCCGGCCGGGGACTCCGCCCCGGGGCACGGTCCGACGGGGACGACGAGGTGCCACTCCGTGCCGCGCTCCGGCCGGGACGTCACCGTGGCGGTCCCGCCACGCCGGCGCACGCGCCCGAGGATCGACTCGCGCACCCCGAACCTGTCGGTGGGGATGTCGTCGAGCCGGAACCCGTCGCCGTGGTCGCGCACGAACACCTCCACCGCGTCGTCGCCCACCTCGAGGTAGAGCGACACGGGCGGCCGGCCGTGGACCACCGCGTTGACCAGCGCCTCGCGGGTCGCGGCCAGCAGGGCCTCGGTGCCGTCGTCGGGCGGCCGGTCGCCGACGACGACGAGCTCGATGGCGACCGCCTCGCCCTCTCCCGTGGTGCGGGTGTCCTCCACCTCCGCCACCACGGCGCGCAGCGCCGCGGCCACCGAGGTGCCGGGCATCGGGCGGTCGGCGTACAGCCACTCGCGCAGCTCGCGCTCCTGTGCCCGCGCCATCCGGGCCACCTCGGTGGGCTCGTCGGACCGCGCGCGGATGATCGCCAGCGTCTGCAGCACGGAATCGTGCAGGTGGGCCGCGATGTCGGCGCGCTCGGCCTCGCGCGCGCGGGCCGCCCGCTCGTCGCCGAGCTCGCGCACCAGGCGCAGCCACCACGGCGCGAGCACCAGGGCGACGCCGGCGAGCACCGCTACCGCGGCGATCGTCGCCTGCCACAGCACCCCGGGCTCGATGCCCTCGCCGGTGAACTCGGTGACCAGCAGCAGCACGCCGACGCCGGCGAGCAGCAGGCCACCGACCACCCGGAGGATGCCCTGCACCCGTCCGCCGGGCTGGCCGCGGGTGCGGCCGCGCTGCACGAAGCCCATCTCGCTCCACGCCAGCACCAGGCCGGCGACCAGCAGGAGCAGCGGCAGCACCCAGCTGAGGTCGCGGGTCCCCCCGGCGCGCATCGCCAGCAGCACCGCGGCGACCACCAGCAGGCCGACGCCGGCGAGCACCTGCGGGCCGGCCAGCCGGAACGGCGTGCCCCGGTCGATCTGCCGGCGGGCCAACCGCCCCAGCACGGCCGGACGGGCGGCGTCTGCGGGGTCGCCCGCCGGCACCGTCAACCAGAGGAACACGTAGTAGACGACGCCGACCCCGCCCAGCAGCGACGCCAGCACGAAGACCAGGCGCACGGTGCGGACCGGCAGGTCGAGGTGCGCGGCGACGCCGAGGGCCACGCCCGCCACCCGCCGGCCGTGCTCCGGGCGGCGCAACGGCAGCCGCACGCGCGCGCCGGGGCGCGCCGGAGCGGTGTCTGCCGTGGCCATGGCACGATCGTCCACCCTGCACCGGCCGCGCACACCCGACCCAGGCCAGGACCAGGGTGAGGTTCAGGGGTCCCGACCCCCGCACGACCCGCCGATCAGGGTCGTTTCAGGGAGACACCCGATGCCGCGGGTCACGCGCGGCGGCCAGGATCGAACCATGACCACGCAGACCCCCGGCCCCGACGGGCCGGTCCCGCCCGCTCCAGCCGGCAGCGGCACCTTCTCTCCCGACGGGCCGACCGCCGCGGTTCCCGGCACGCCGGCCGTCGGCTTCTTCCACGCGATCCGCGGCACAGGGCTGTACCGCTCTGACGACCGCTGGATCGGCGGCGTCGCCGGCGGCATCGCAGCCCGGTTCGGGCTCGACCCGCTGCTGGTGCGCGGCGCCTTCCTGGTCACGCTGCTGCTCGGCGGCTTCGGCCTGGTGATCTACGCGCTGGCCTGGGCGCTGCTCCCCGAGCAGCGCGACGGCCGCATCCACCTCGAAGGCCTGGCCGCCGGCCACCCCGACGTCGCCCTGCTCGGCGCCCTGCTGATGTTCATCGGCGGTGTCGGCAACGGCGCCTGGGTGCACTGGCCGTCCCGCGCGCCGGGCGTGGTCCAGGGCCTGTTCTGGATCGCCACCGTGGTCCTCGTGATCGTGGTGATCAGCTCGCTGGCGTCGCGCCGCCGGCCCGCGCCCCCGTACACCGGTCCGCTGCCGACCCGCGGCCCCGTGCCGGCGCCCTTCGCGCCCTACGGCGGGCCCGCCGGCCCGCCCCCCGTCCCGGGCGTGCCCGGCGCCGTCCCCCACGCCGGCCCCGGCGCTCCCGCCTCCACCAGCACGCCACCCACCAGCTCACCAGGAGCCCCGATCACCATGTCCCTGCCGCCCACCGCGCCGCCACCCCCGGCACCGCCCTACGCCGGGGCGCCCGGTCCCTACCCGCCGCAGCCGTACCGGTACTCACCCCCGCCGGTGCCGCCCCGCCCGGTCCCGCCGCCCGCGCCCCCGACGCCTCCGCGCCGCGGCCCCGGCGCGACGACCGTGGGGATCACCGTCGCGGTGGCGCTGTTCGTCATCGCCGGCGAGCTGATCGCCCGGCGCATCGGCTGGATGGACGGCTCGACGGCCGCGACCGCCGCCGCGCTGATCGTCGTCGTCTTCGGCGTCGCGATCATCGTCAGCGGCCTGCGGGGCCGCACCAGCGGCGTCCTCGGCTTCCTCGCGGTCGTCGCGATGGTCGCCGCCATCCCGCTCTCGTTCACCGCACGGAACGGGTGGGACGGCTGGCGGTGGGAGGTGGCCCCCGACGCGGTCCAGGCCGGACCGGGTACCACCGTCATCGCCGACCGCGAGAGCGCCCGCGACGGCGTGCAGGTGGGGTTCGGCGACTCCACGGTGGACCTCACCGAGGTGCCGCTCACCGAGCAGCTGCTCACCGTCCCCATCGAGCTCGGCGCCGGTGACCTCACCATCCTCGTCCCGGAGGGCGCGCGAGCCGCGGCCGTCGTCGACGTCGGCGCCGGCCAGGTGACGTGGCACGTCGGCACCGACGACGCCAGCTCCAGCGGGCTCGGCCTGGGCCAGCAGACCTTCGGCGACACGACCGACCCGCAGCTGGAGCTGCGCGTCAAGATCGGCGCCGGCAACGTGACGATCGAGGAAGGCAACTGACATGAGCGACGACGACACCCGCCCCGTCGCACGGGACGACACGCCCGGCGTCCCGGCGCAGCCCACCGGCCACATCCGCGTGGTCTCCCCGTCCGACGAGCCCGTCCCGCCCGCGCCGGTCGCACAGCGCGTCGGCACCGTGGTGTGGGGCCTCGTGGTGGCCGCGGTCGGCGTCGGCCTGCTGTCCGTCGCCTGGGGCGCCAACCTGGATGCGGAGCTCGCGCTGATCGTCCTGCTCGGCGCGGCCGGCGTCGCTCTGCTCGTCGGCTCGCTGGTAGGCCTGCGGCGATCCCGGGTGCGGAGGGAGGGCCACGCCTGACGGACCGCCGCACGCACGCAACGAGGGCCGGTACCCGAGCGGGTACCGGCCCTCGTCGTGTGGTGCGAAGCGATCAGATCGCCGCGTTGGACACCGCGGGGCCGGAGGTGACCACGGTCGGCGTCGTCGCCGCCAGCTTGGTCAGAGCCCAGCCGACGAGGATCGACACGATGCCGACGCCGATGGCGAAGAACGCGACACCGAAGGACACGACGGAGGTGAAGAGCGAGGCACGCAGGAACGAGCCGTTCATGACGGTGGCGCGCACCGGGTCGTCACGGTCGAGCTCGGCGTAGGTCTTGCCGTTGGACGCCTTGAGGGCGTGGTGCTTGATGATGTCGGCCTGCGCGAACGCGGTCCACGGCGAGTTGACCGCCTGGCCGGCGAAGCTGGAGGCGTCCTCGGCGACCGTGATCTTCTCGGCGGCCAGGTTGGAGGAGACGGCACCCCAGGTGACGCCACCGGCGATCACCATGACGATGCCGGCGATGATGGTGAGAAGCCCGAGAACCTTGACGGTCCCGTTGCTACGAGTGGCTGTGGCCATTTCAGTTTCCCCGATCCACGGTGCGGTGTTCGTGTCGTTCACGACGGGCTGGTCGGCCCCCGTTGGACCGTCGTCGCGCAATCGAGAGAATCTCCGCTCTTCCAGCGCCGTCGCCAGGACCATCGTCCCTCATCACACCCCATACCTGCCATGACGTGCGGGGATATCGTGAAGAAAGTCACGAGAAAGTCGATGATGCGGCGCCGGCCTCTCTCACAGGACATGACTTCCGGGTCTTGACGTGGGCAATCACACGGTACTCACGACCGGTTCAGCCCGCGATCCGGGCCTCGGCTTCGGTGTGGATGCGACGCTCCAGCACGAACGACATCACGGGCACCACACCCGCTAGGGCCATGGTCACGAAGCGGCCCCACGACCAGCGCATCCGCGACCAGAGGTCCCACACCGTCACCAGGTAGACCATGTAGACGAAGCCGTGCAGGCGCGGCACCCAGTCCAGCGCGTGGATGTGCCACGGGCCGTACCGCAGCACCATCTCCACGCACAGCGCCAGCAGCATCCCGCCCGTGATGTAGGCCATGACGCGGTAGCGGCCCAGCGCGCCGCGCGTCCGGGCGCGGTCGCCCTCGTCGGCCGGCGGTCCTCCGGCCGGTGTGCCGCTCGTCGTGCCCTGCGAAACTTCCCCGTCCGTCACGCCACTACCCCCACCCGATCGTCGTCGCGAGCGGGAGCACTACTCCCACTCGATGGTCCCCGGCGGCTTGCTCGTCACGTCGAGGACCACGCGGTTGACCTCGCGCACCTCGTTGGTGATCCGGGTCGAGATCCGCGCCAGCACCTCGTACGGGACGCGGGTCCAGTCGGCGGTCATCGCGTCCTCGGAGGACACGGGTCGCAGCACCACGGGATGCCCGTACGTGCGCCCGTCGCCTTGCACGCCCACCGACCGCACGTCGGCGAGCAGCACCACGGGGCACTGCCAGATGTCCCGGTCCAGGCCGGCGGCGGTCAGCTCCTCGCGGGCGATCGCGTCGGCCGCGCGCAGCACGGCGAGCCGCTCGCGGGTCACCTCGCCGACGATGCGGATGCCCAGGCCCGGCCCGGGGAACGGCTGGCGCCAGACGATGCCCTCCGGCACGCCGAGCTCGAGCCCGACGGCCCGTACCTCGTCCTTGAACAGGGTGCGCAGCGGCTCGACGAGCTCGAACGCCAGGTCGTCGGGCAGGCCGCCGACGTTGTGGTGGCTCTTGATGTTCGCCGCGCCCTCGCCACCGCCGGACTCGACGACGTCGGGGTACAGCGTGCCCTGCACCAGGAACTGCACGGGTTCGTCGGACCCGGCGACGATGTCCCGCGCCGCCTGCTCGAACACGCGGATGAACTCGCGGCCGATGATCTTGCGCTTGGTCTCCGGGTCGGTGACCCCGGCGAGCGCGCCGAGGAAGCGGTCGGCCGCGTCGACGACGACGAGCCGCACGCCCGTCGCCGCGACGAAGTCCTTCTCCACCTGCTCGGCCTCGCCCGCCCGCAGCAGCCCGTGGTCGACGAAGACGCACGTCAGCTGGTCCCCGACCGCGCGCTGCACCAGCGCCGCCGCGACGGAGGAGTCCACGCCGCCGGACAGGCCGCAGATGACGCGCGCGTCCCCCACCTGCTCCCGGACGGCCGCCACCTGCGCGGCGATGACACCGTCGGGGTTCCAGTCGGGCGCCAGGCCCGCGCCGCGGTAGAGGAAGTTCTCCAGCGTCGCCTGGCCCAACGGCGTGTGGTGCACCTCGGGGTGCCACTGCACGCCGTACAGGCGGCGGTCGGTGGCCTCCATCGCCGCGACGGGCGCGCCCGCGGTCGACGCCAGCACGACGAACCCGGCCGGCGGGGCGGTGACCGCGACGCCGTGGCTCATCCACACCTGCTGCTCGCCGGGCGATCCCACCAGCAGCGTGCCGTCGTCGGCCACGTCCACGTGCGTGTGGCCGTACTCCCCGGTCGCGCCCGCGTCCACGTCGCCGCCCAACGCGTGGGCCATCGCCTGGAAGCCGTAGCAGATGCCGAGCACGGGCACCCCCGCGTCGAACAGGGCGGCGTCGACGGCCGGGGCGCCGGGCTCGTACACGCTCGCCGGGCCGCCGGACAGGATGATCGCCGCGGGGTGCTTCGCGAGCATGTCCGCCACCGGCATGGTGTGCGGCACGATCTCGGAGTAGACGTGCGCCTCGCGCACGCGCCGGGCGATCAGCTGCGCGTACTGCGCGCCGAAGTCGACGACGAGGACGGGACGATGCGTCGGGGCGGGCCGGGCCTCGGGGGACGTCACCGTCCCAGGGTAGTCGGGCCCGGCCGCGGCCCTTCGGCGGTGACCGCGGTCGCGAAATGAGGCTGCGCCGTGTCGGTGACCGCACCTAGCGTTGACACTCGTGCGCTCGTTGCCGCTCGACGATCCCGGCACCCCGCCGACCACGGGGCCGGCCGGGCTGCTCTGGTGGTTCGCGCGCCGCCAGTGGGGTATCCAGACCGTGGCGGTCCTTCTCGGCGTCGTCCAGATGGGTGCGCACTCGGTGGGGCCGTACCTCCTCGGGCGCGCCGTCGACGACGGGCTGGCCCAGGGGTTCGGGCCGGGGCTGTTCCGCCCCGTCGCGGCCCTGGTGGGACTCGGGCTGGTCAGCGCCGTCGCGAGCGCCGTGGGCCACCGGTACGACGTCGCCTGCTGGATGCGGGCGGCGTTCACCTCGTGCGAGCTGGTCGGGCGCACGGCGGCGCGCTCGGGCCACGCCATCACGGCCACGCTGCCGACCGGCGAGGTGGTGTCCGCGGTCGCCAACGACTCGCTGCGCATCGGCGAGCTCTACGCGAACCTGGCGCGGTTCGTCGGCTCGGTGGTGGCGTACGGGGTGGTGGCGTACCTCATGCTGCGCCAGTCGCTGACGCTCGGGCTGGTCGTGGTGCTCGGGCTGCCGCTCGTCGCCCTCGCGCTCGGGCAGATGGTGCGCCCGCTGCACCGCAAGCAGGCGGCGCAGCGCGAGGCCTCCGGCCGGCTGACCACCCTCGGTGCCGACACCGTGTCGGGGTTGCGCATCCTGCGCGGCATCGGCGGCGAGCAGGAGTTCGTCGGCCGCTACGCCGCCCAGTCGCAGGAGGTGCGCCGGCGGGGTGTGGCGGTCGCCGGCACGCAGTCGTGGATGGACGCGCTCCAGGTGCTGCTGCCGGGGGCGTTCGTCGCGCTGCTGGTGTGGCTCGGCGCGCACATGACGTTGGACGGCGCCCTCACCCCCGGCCGCCTGGTGACCACGTACGGCTTCGCCGCGTTCCTCGCCTGGCCCGTGCAGAACGCCACGATGATGCTCCAGGCCGGCACGCGCGCCTGGGTGGGTGCGGCGAAGGTGCTGGACGTGCTGCGGGTGGTGCCGCCGACCGGCACGCGGCCCGCCACCGCGGCCGCCCCGGAGCCGGGCGCCGCGCTCGTCGACGAGGTCAGCGGCGTCCGCGTGGACCCCGGCCGGCTCGTCGCGCTGGTCAGCGCCGACCCCGACGAGTCGGCGGCGGTCGCCACCCGGATGGGCCGGTTCGACGACGACGCCGAGCGCGGCACGCCGGTGAGGTTCGGCGGCGCAGCGCTGGCGGACCTGGCGCGCGACGAGGTGCGCCGGCGCGTGGTGGTCGCGGAGGCGACGGCACACCTGTTCTCCGGACGGCTGGGGGCCGAGCTGGACGTGCGGGGCACCGCCACGCCCGACGACCTGCACCGGGTGATCGCGCTCGCCGACGCGCACGACGTGCTCGACTCGGTCCCCGACGGCCTGGACGGCGAGCTGCCCGAGAAGGGCCGCTCGCTGTCCGGCGGGCAGCGCCAGCGCGTCGCCCTGGCGCGGGCCCTCCTGGTGGACCCCGAGGTGCTGGTGCTGGTGGAACCGACCAGCGCGGTCGACGCGCACACCGAGGCCCGGATCGCGCGCCGGCTGGCCGAGGCGCGCCGCGGGCGCAGCACGCTCGTCGTCACGGCGAGCCCGCTGGTGCTCGAGCACGTGGACGAGGTGCAGCTGCTGGTGGACGGCCGGCTGGTGGCCCGCGGGACGCACCGCGAGCTGCTGGACGGCGCAGCGGGGCCGCGCATCGCCGACCACTACCGGACGGTGGTGGGGCGGCACCTCTCCGACGAGCCCGGGGATCGGGACGGGCCCCGCGCGGCCGGCGCGGACGACGAGCCTGCGCCGCAGGACGCCGAGACGATCGACGAGCTGTACGCCCGTCGCGATCGGGGGGGTGCGGGATGAGGCTGCCCGTCGCGGACGGCGTCACCACACGCCGCTACGCCGCCGCCCTGCTGGGGGCCCACGGCCGCGAGCTGACCCGGATCGCCGCGCTGCACACGGCCGCCGCCGTCGCAGGCCTGGCCGCCCCGTGGGTGATCGGCCGGCTGGTCGATGCGATGACCACCGGGACCACCGGCGGGTTCGTCGACCGGATGGTGGCCTTCGGCCTGGCGGCCGTGGTGGCGCAGACCGCACTGATCCGCTGGGCCCAGCGCGCGTCGATCGTGTTCGGTGAGCGGGTGTTCGCGCAGCTGCGCGAGGAGTTCATGACCACCGTGACCTCGCTGCCGCTGTCCACCGTGGAGCGCTCGGGCACCGGCGACCTCGTCGCGCGCACGACGAACGACGTCAACCGGCTCCAGCACGCGGTGCGGTTCGGTGTGCCACGGGTGATGGTCGCGGTCGTGACGATGCTGCTGACCGCCGTGGCGGCCGTGCTGCTGTCGCCGCTGGTCGCGGTGGCGATGTTCGTCGGTGTTCCGGCGATGCTCGTCGTGGTCCGCTGGTACCTGCGGCGGGCGACACCGGCCTACCTGCGCGAGGCGGCGGCCTACGCCGCGCTCGACGCGACCATCACGGAGACCGTGGAGGGTGCGCGCACGGTCGACGCCCTCTCCCTCGGCCGGCGTCGGCACGCAGGCGTCCGGGGCGACCTCCACGAGGCGTTCCTCGCCGAGAAGGCGACCCTGCGGCTGCGCACCGTGCTGTTCCCCGCCATCGACCAGAACTTCGTCGTCGCCGTCGGCGCCGTGCTGCTGTGGGGCGGCTGGCTGGCGTCCGAGGGACGGGTGACTCCCGGCGCCGTCACCGCGGTGGTGCTCTACACGTACCAGATGACGGGTCCCGTCTGGGAGCTGATCTTCTGGGTGGACGAGATCCAGGTGGCGCTCACCGCCCTGGCGCGCATCGTCGGCGTGCGGCTGGTGGAGCCGGACCGTGCCCCGACGGGCGAGCGGCCGGCCGACGAGCGGATCGCGGCACGCGGTCTGCGCTACGCGTACCGCGAGGGCCATGACGTGCTGCACGGCATCGACATCGACCTGGTCCCCGGCGAGCGGCTCGCGGTGGTGGGGCCCTCGGGCGCCGGCAAGTCGACGCTGGGACGGATGCTCGCCGGGATCCATCCGCCCACCGGGGGCACGGTGACGCTCGGGGGCGTGCCGCTGGTGGACCTGCCGCTCGAGGAGCTGCGCGGGCACGTCGCGCTGGTCACCCAGGAGCAGCACGTGTTCGTCGGCTCGGTCGCGGACAACCTGCGGCTGGCGGCACCGGGCGCGACGGACCACGACCTGTGGCGCGCCCTGACGGCGGTGGACGCCCGCGGGTGGGTCGAGGCGATGGCGGACGGGCTGGCGACCGCGGTCGGCTCCGGCGGCGCCCGGCTGACGCCCGCGCAGGCCCAGCAGCTCGCGCTGGCGCGACTGGTGCTGCTCGACCCCCACACGCTGGTGCTCGACGAGGCGACGAGCCTGCTCGACCCGCGGGCGGCCCGGCACCTGGAGCGCTCGCTGTCGGCCGTGCTCGCCGGGCGCACCGTGGTGGCCATCGCCCACCGCCTGCACACCGCGCACGACGCGGACCGGGTCGCGGTGGTGGACGCCGGCCGGATCACGCAGATCGGGTCGCACGACGAGCTGGTGGCGGCCGGCGGCGACTACGCGGCGCTGTGGCACTCCTGGCAGCACGAGTGACGGCGCCGGTCAGGTGACGTCGCCCACCGCCGTGCCGGTGTCGTCGTGCGGGCCACCGCGGGCGCCGCGCCGCGTCCCGCGCGCCTCGTCGAGGACGGTGCGCCACCACAGGAACACGGCGAACCCGCCGAACACGAACCACTCGAGCGCGTAGAGCACGTTCTGGAGGTTGGGCCCGGTGTCGGCCAGCCGCGGCGGCCCGAGCACTGCCGGACCGCCGGCCGCCTCGGCGGGCTGCGGCGGGTCGGACGTCGCCAGCACCAGGTACCCCGTGTAGATCGGCCCGGCCCAGACGTGCAGCAGCTCCGCGGGGCTGATCGCGTCGGTGGTCGTGCCGGCCAGCCCGGCACCGGCCGACTCCCCCGCCTGCAGGTAGCCCACCAGCGACACCTGCCCCGCGGGCGCGGCTTCCGGCGCCGCCCCGGACGGCACCCAACCGCGCACCACCGGAAGCACGGCGCCGGTCCCCGCCACGCGCAACGGCGTCAGCACCAGCGCCCCGGCGACGTCGTCGTGCGCCCGGCCGGACACCAGCAGCTGGTCCGCCTCGAAGGTGCCCGTCACCGAGACCTTGCGGCCCACCAGGTCGCCGTCGAACGCCGTCTGGGGCGCCAGCACGTCCGCCAGCGGCACCGCCTCGGCGGCCGCCATCTGGGCCTGCCGCTGCTCCTGGGCGGCGGCCGAACGGGTCCGGGCGCGGTCGAGCTGCCACGCCCCGAGCAGCCCGCACACCACCGCCGCGGCGAGCAGCACCGCCAGGAGCCCGAGCATCCGGGGCGAGCGGGCCACCCGCCAGACGTCGGCGCGCGTCTGAGTCGGCACCGGCCCACGCTATCCGCCCGGATCACCTGCGGCGCCCGACGCGGTGCGGTTGTATGGCCGTGCTGACCGGCGTCGAAACGAGGCAGGCGAGATGGGCACCACGACACAGACCCCCACCACGTGGCGGCGCGGGGCGGGCACCGCGATCGACGACGAGACGGTCGCGCGGCTGGACCGCTGGTGGCGGGCGGCGAACTACCTGTCCGTCGGGCAGATCTACCTGCTGGCCAACCCGCTGCTGCGCACCCCGCTGTCGCGCGACGACGTCAAGCCGCGGCTGCTGGGGCACTGGGGCACCACGCCGGGCCTGACCTTCCTGTACGCGCACCTCAACCGCGCGATCGCCGAGCGCGCGCAGTCGACGATCTACCTGACCGGCCCTGGCCACGGCGGCCCCGGCCTGGTGGCGAGCGCGTACCTGGACGGCACGTACGCGCAGGTGTATCCCAACATCAGCGAGGACGAGGAGGGGTTGCGCCGGCTGTTCCGGCAGTTCTCGTTCCCCGGCGGCATCCCCAGCCACGTCGCCCCGGAGACCCCGGGGTCCATCCACGAGGGCGGCGAGCTGGGCTACGCCCTCTCCCACGCCTACGGCGCGGCTTTCGACAACCCGCACCTGCTGGTGGCCGCCGTGGTGGGCGACGGCGAGGCCGAGACCGGACCCCTGGCCACCAGCTGGCACTCCAACAAGTTCGTCAACCCCGCCTCCGACGGTGTGGTGCTGCCGATCCTGCACCTCAACGGCTTCAAGATCGCCAACCCGACGGTCCTGGCCCGGATCAGCGAGGACGAGCTGACGGACCTGCTGCGCGGCTACGGTCACCACCCCTACGTCTTCACCGGTGGGTTCGACGAGGACGAGCCGGTGGCGGACGTCCATCGGCGGTTCGCCGCGCTGCTCGACGAGGCGCTCGACGAGATCGCGGACATCAAGGCCCGCGCCGCGGCGGGAGACCTGACCCGGCCCGCCTGGCCCGCGATCGTCTTCCGCACCCCCAAGGGCTGGACCGGCCCGGCGTCGATCGACGGCCACAAGACCACCGGCTCGTGGCGCGCCCACCAGGTGCCGCTGGCCAGCGCGCGCGACACCGCCGAGCACCTGGCGGTGCTGGAGGAGTGGCTCCGCTCGTACCGCGCGGACGAGCTGTTCGACGCGACGGGGCGGCTGGCGGACGACATCCGCGCGCTCGCGCCGACCGGCGAGCTGCGGATGAGCGCCAACCCGCACGCCAACGGCGGCCTGCTGCTGCGCGACCTGCGGCTGCCGGACTTCCGGGAGTACGCGGTCGACGTGCCGCACCCCGGCGCCACGCTCAGCGAGGCGCCGCGGGTGCTCGGCGAGTTCCTCGCCGACGTCATCCGCCGCAACCCGGACAACTTCCGCATCTTCGGGCCCGACGAGACGGCGTCGAACCGCCTGCAGGCGGTCTACGACGTCACGGACAAGCAGTGGAACGCCGAGTACCTGTCCCCCGAGGTCGACGAGCACCTGGCCCGGGCCGGGCGGGTGATGGAGATGCTGAGCGAGCACCAGTGCCAGGGCTGGCTCGAGGGGTACCTGCTCACCGGGCGGCACGGCCTGTTCACCAGCTACGAGGCGTTCATCCACATCGTCGACTCGATGTTCAACCAGCACGCCAAGTGGCTCAAGGTCACCAACGACATCGGCTGGCGCCGGCCGATCGCCAGCCTGAACTACCTGCTGTCCAGCCACGTGTGGCGCCAGGACCACAACGGGTTCAGCCACCAGGACCCGGGCTTCATCGACCACGTGGTGAACAAGAAGGCCGAGGTGGTCCGCGTCTACCTGCCGCCGGACGCCAACACCCTCCTGTCGACGTACGACCACTGCCTGCGCTCGCGCCAGTACGTCAACGTCGTCGTCGCGGGCAAGCAGCCCGCCCCGAACTGGCTGGACATGGACTCGGCGATCGCGCACTGCTCGCGGGGTCTGGGGATCTGGGACTGGGCGGGCACGGAGGAGGCCGGCCAGGAGCCGGACGTGGTGCTGGCGTGCGCGGGCGACGTGCCGACGCTCGAGGTGCTGGCCGCCGCGGACATCCTGCGGCGTGAGATCCCCGTGCTCAAGGTGCGGGTGGTCAACGTCGTCGACCTGATGCGGCTGCAGGACGCGGCGGAGCACCCCCACGGGCTGACGGACCGGGAGTTCGACACGATCTTCACCGCGGACCGGCCGATCATCTTCGCCTACCACGGCTACCCCTGGCTGATCCACCGCCTGACCTACCGGCGCAACGCGCACGACAACCTCCACGTGCGCGGGTACAAGGAGGAGGGCACCACCACCACCCCGTTCGACATGGTGATGCTCAACGACCTCGACCGGTACCACCTGGTGATCGACGTCATCGACCGGGTGCACTGGCTGCGCGCCTCGCACGCCGGGCTGCGCCAGCGCATGGTCGACGCGCGGCTCGCGGCGCGTGCGTACACGCGGGAGCACGGCGAGGACATCCCCGAGGTGCGCGACTGGGCGTGGCCCGGCGCCGACGAGGCGGCCCCGGACCGGGTCGCTGCGACGTCGTCGACCGGGGGCGACAATGAATAGGGCCGGGTGAAGGGACAATCGTCCCATCATTTCGGGAGTCGCCAGCCTGACGATGAGGACAGCACGACGTCAGCGACGACAGACCACAGGAGACCCCGCGTGGCGCGCACCATCTACATCGCATCCCCCGAGGGCGACACCGGCAAGTCCGCGGTCGCGCTCGGGCTCGTCGACCTCCTCACGCGCACCGTCCAGCGGGTGGGTGTGTTCCGGCCCGTCGCCCGCTCGACGGACGTCCACGACTACGTCCTGGAGCTGCTGCTGGCGCACGACGGGGTCGACATCGCGTACGACGACGCCGTCGGCGTCTCCTACGACCAGGTGATCGCCGACCCCGAAGCGGCGCTGGCCAAGATCGTCCAGCGGTTCCACGAGGTGGAGCGGCGCTGTGACGCCGTCGTCGTCGTCGGCTCGGACTACACCGACGTCGCGGGGGCCACGGAGCTGGCGTTCAACGCCCGGATCGCCGCCAACCTCGGCGCACCCACGGTGCTCGTGGTGTCCGGCCGCAACCGCACCCCGGAGCAGGTGCACGACGTCGCGGAGATCGCCCACAACGAGATGGCGGCCAACCACGCGCAGGTGGTCGCCGTGGTCGCCAACCGGTGCGACCCGGAGTCGCTCGAGGACATCCGCGCGGGGCTGGACTGCTGCGGCAAGCCGGCCTGGGCGATCCCCGAGGACGCCCTGCTGTTCGCCCCGACGCTGCGCGAGCTCGCGGACGCCGTGGGCGGGACCGTGATGGGCGGCGACGAGGAGCTGCTGAGCCGCGAGGTGCTGGACGTGCTCGTCGGGGCGATGAGCGTGGAGCACCTGCTGGACCGCCTGCAGCCCGGCGCCGCGGTGATCACCCCCGGCGACCGCAGTGACGTGCTTCTCGGCCTCCTGCTGGCGCACCAGGCGGAGGGCTTCCCCAACCTGGCGGGCATCCTGCTCACCGGCGGCTTCCACCCGTCGGCGACCATCTCGCGGCTGGTGTCCGGCCTGTCCTCGCGGCTCCCGCTGCTGACGACGGACCTCGGCACGTTCCGCACGGCGACCGCCGCCTCGGGAACCCGCGGCCGGCTGACGCGCGACTCGCAGCGCAAGATCGACACCGCGATGGCGCTGTTCGAGAAGTACGTCGACGGCTCCGGCCTGCTCGCGGCGCTCGACGTGCCGCGCCCGGCCGTGGTGACGCCGCTCATGTTCGAGTACCAGCTGCTGGACCGCGCCCGCGCGGACCGCAAGCACATCGTGCTGCCGGAGGGCAGCGACGACCGCATCCTGCGCGCCGCCTCCACGCTGCTGCAGCGCGGCGTCGCGGACCTGACGATCCTCGGTGACGAGGCGGCGATCCGGGCGCGCGGCACCGAGCTGGGCCTGGTGCTCGACGCCGCCGAGGTGCTCAACCCGTGGGACGCGGACCTGGTGGAACGGTTCGCCCACGAGTACGCGGAGCTGCGCCGGCACAAGGGGATGACGGTGGACCGGGCGCGGGAGATCGTCTCGTCCTCGTCGTACTTCGGCACGATGATGGTGCAGCTCGGCCTGGCCGACGGCATGGTGTCGGGCGCGATCCACACCACCGCGCACACCATCAAGCCCGCCTTCGAGATCATCAAGACCCTGCCGGGCGTCGGCAACGTCTCGTCGTGCTTCCTCATGTGCCTCGAGGACCGCGTGCTGGTCTACGCCGACTGCGCGGTGATCCCGGACCCGAGCGTGGAACAGCTGGCGGACATCGCGATCTCGTCGGCGGCCACGGCGGCGCAGTTCGGCATCGAGCCGCGGGTGGCCATGCTGTCGTACTCGACCGGCGAGTCCGGCACGGGGGCGGACGTCGACAAGGTGCGCGCCGCCACGGCGCTGGTGCGCGAACGCCGTCCCGACCTGTCGGTCGAGGGACCGATCCAGTACGACGCGGCGATCGACGCCTCGGTGGCACGGACCAAGATGCCGAACTCGGACGTCGCCGGGCGCGCCACCGTGTTCGTCTTCCCCGACCTGAACACCGGCAACAACACGTACAAGGCCGTGCAGCGCTCGGCCGGGGCGATCGCCGTCGGGCCGGTGCTCCAGGGCCTGCGCAAGCCGGTGAACGACCTGTCGCGCGGAGCGTTGGTGCAGGACATCGTCAACACCGTCGCCATCACGGCCATCCAGGCCCAGGCGATAGCCTCCACGCAGCCCGCCCAGACCACCGACACCGCCGCGGAGGCCGTCACCCGATGAACTCTCCCCACTCGTTCGCTCGCTGCGCTCGCGACCTCGCGGGGGCCCCGAGATGAGCACCCAGTCCACCGTCCTGGTCGTCAACTCCGGTTCGTCGTCCATCAAGTACCAGCTCGTCGACCCGGAGGCGGGGCACGCGGTGGCCTCGGGCCTCGTCGAGCGCATCGGTGAGAAGACCGGGACCGTCAAGCACAAGTACGGCGAGATCACCAAGACCGAGCAGCTGCGGATCGCCGACCACGAGGAGGGCATGCGCCACGTGCTCGACCTCTTCGAGGAGGTCGGGCCGTCGCTGCGCGAGTCCAACGTCGTCGCCGTGGGCCATCGCGTGGTGCAGGGCGGCTCGGTGTTCGCCGGCCCGGCGCTGATCGACGACGAGGTCGTCGCGCAGATCGACGCGCTGTCCCCGCTCGGCCCCCTGCACAACCCGGCCCACGTGACGGGCATGCGCGTCACGCGGCGCCTGCTGCCGGACGTGCCGCAGGTGGCCGTGTTCGACACGGCGTTCTTCCGCGACCTGCCCGACGAGGCGGCGACGTACGCGATCGACGCCACGGTGGCGGCCAAGCACCAGGTGCGCCGCTACGGCGCGCACGGCACGTCGCACCAGTACGTGTCGCACCAGGTGCCCGGGTACCTCGGCCGCGAGGTCGCGGACGTCAACCAGATCGTGCTTCACCTCGGCAACGGCGCCTCCGCGTCCGCCGTCGCGGGAGGCCGGGCGGTCGACACCTCGATGGGTCTCACCCCGCTCGAAGGCCTGGTGATGGGCACCCGCTCGGGCGACATCGACCCGGCGGTCGTCTTCCACCTGCACCGGGTGGGCGGCATGTCGATCGACGAGATCGACGACCTGCTCAACCGGCGCTCGGGGATCAAGGGCATCTCCGGCGAGAACGACTTCCGGGCGCTGCACTCGCTCGTCCAGTCCGGCGACACCGCGGCCAAGCTCGCGCTCGACGTGTACGTGCACCGGCTGAAGAAGTACATCGGCGCGTACCACGCGATCCTCGGCCGCCTCGACGTGCTCGTCTTCACGGCGGGCGTCGGCGAGAACGACGACATCGTCCGCGCGGCGACGTGCCGCGGCCTGGAGCCGATGGGCATCGTCATCGACCTGGACCGCAACGAGGGCCGCGGCGGCCCGAAGGTCATCTCCACCGACGACTCGCCGGTGACCGTCGTCGTCTACCCGACCAACGAGGAGCTGGCGATCGCACGGCAGTCGCTCGAGGTGATCGGGGCGTAGCCGCCCGGAGACGGCCCCGCGCGGGGACAATCCAAGGGTGAGCACACCCGCGCCCGTGTCGCCGTCCACCGCCGACCTGGTCGAGGAGGTGGCGGCGCGGGTGCGCCGCTGGTTGGCGGACGCCGCCGGCCTGCCCGTGGACCCGGCGGCCAGGCGGCTGGCGGCGCTGCTGCGCGACCCGTCCGGCCTGGAGTTCTCCGTCGGCTTCGTCGACTCCGTGGTGCGGCCGGAGGACACCCGGGTGGCCGCCCGCGCGTTCCGTCGGCTGTCCACCGCTCCTCCGGCGTTCCTGTCCTGGCCGCTGCGGCTGGCGATCCGGCTCGGCGGCCTCGCCGCCCCGGTGCTGCCCTGGCTCGTGGTGCCGGCCGCCCGGCGCGCGCTGCGACGCATGGTGCACCACCTGGTGACCGACGCGAACGACCCCGGGCTGGCTGCCGGGTTGGCCCGCGTGCGCGCGCTCGGCGCGCGCCCCAACGTCAACCTGCTGGGCGAGGCGGTGCTCGGTCGGCAGCAGGCCGCCGCTCGCCTGGCGGGCACCGCCCGGCTGCTGGCCCGCGACGACGTCGACTACGTCTCGATCAAGGTGTCCGCCACCGTGGCGCCGCACAACCCGTGGGCGTTCGACGAGGCGGTCGCGGACGTCGTGGCCGCGCTGACGCCGCTGTTCGAGCAGGCCGCCGCCCGGGGCAAGTTCGTCAGCCTGGACATGGAGGAGTACAAGGACCTCGACCTGACGATCGCCGTCTTCACGGAGATCCTCGACGCGCCGCACCTGCGCGGCCTCGAGGCGGGCATCGTGCTGCAGGCCTACCTGCCGGACGCCGTGGGTGCCTACCTGCGGCTGCGCGACTGGGCGCGGGCCAGGCGCGCGGCGGGCGGCGCCGGCATCAAGGTGCGCCTGGTCAAGGGGGCGAACCTGCCGATGGAGCTGGTGGACGCCTCGCTGCACGACTGGCCGCCGGCCACGTGGGCCACGAAGCGGGAGACGGACACCTGCTTCAAGCGCGTGCTCGACCTCGCGCTGCGCCCGGAGAACGTGACCGACGTGCGCCTCGGAGTGGCCGGCCACAACCTGTTCGACCAGGCGTACGCACAGATCCTGGCCGCGCGGCGCGGCGTGCAGCACCGGCTCGACGTGGAGATGCTGCTGGGCATGGCCCCGGCGCAGGCCGAGGCGGTGCGCCGCGACGTCGGCAACCTGCTGCTCTACACGCCGGTGGTGGCCGCCGACGACTTCGACAACGCGATCGCCTACCTGATCCGCCGGCTCGAGGAGGGCGCCAGCCCGGAGAACTTCATGTCGGCGGTGTTCGAGCTCGACCGCGACGAGGCGCTCTTCGCGCGCGAGCTCGAGCGGTTCCGCGCGTCGCTCGCCGCGCTTCCGCAGGACGACGACGAGGTCCCGGCGCCCCACCGCGTCCAGGACCGGCGGCACGACGAGCCTCCGGTGGCCGTTCCCGGCACCGGGTTCCGCAACGCCCCGGACAGCGACCCGTCGATCGCCGGCAACCGCGCCTGGGCGCGCGCCGCCGCCGGACGCGCCGCCGCCTCCACCCTCGGCACCGCCGGGGTCGAGGCGGCGCGGGTGGACAGTCAGGCCGCCGTCGACGCGCTGCTGCGCGCCGCGACGGGTGCGGCCCCCGGCTGGGCCGCCCTCGGGGCGCCGGGCCGCGCCGCGGTGCTGCACCGCGCGGGCGCGGCCCTGGAGCGCCGACGCGGCGAGCTGGTCGAGGTGATGATGTCCGAGGCGGGCAAGACCCTCGACCAGGGCGACCCCGAGGTCTCCGAGGCGGTCGACTTCGCCCACTACTACGCCGAGCAGGCGCTCGGCCTCGAGCACCTGGACGGCGCGGGCTACCACCCGCGCGACGTCACGCTGGTCACGCCGCCGTGGAACTTCCCGCTGGCGATCCCCGCCGGCTCCACCCTCGCGGCGCTGGCCTCCGGCTCGGCCGTGGTGCTCAAGCCGGCCCGGAGCACCCGCCGCACGGCCGCGCTGCTCGCGGAGGCGTTGTGGGAGGGCGGTGTGCCCCGCGACGTGCTGCAGCTGGCCGCGCCCGACGACTCGCGGCTGTCGAGCGCGCTGGTGAGCGACCCGCGCGTCGACCAGGTGATCCTCACCGGCGCCTACGAGACCGCGGAGCTGTTCCGCGGCCTGCGCCCCGGGCTGCGGCTGTTCGCCGAGACGAGCGGGAAGAACGCGATCGTCGTCACCCCGAGCGCCGACCTGGACCTCGCCGCACGCGACCTCGCCGCCAGCGCCTTCGGCCACGCCGGCCAGAAGTGCTCGGCCGCCTCGCTGGCGATCCTCGTCGGCTCGGTCGCCACCTCGGCGCGGTTCCGCGGACAGCTGCTGGACGCGGTCGACGCGATGACCGTCGGCCAGGCCTGGGACCCGGCCAGCCGCATCGGGCCGCTGATCGGCCCGGCGCAGGGCAAGCTGCTGTCGGCGCTGACGCAGCTGGGGCCCGGCGAGCGGTGGCTGCGCCGGCCGCGGCAGCTCGACCCCGAGGGGCGGCTGTGGTCGCCGGGCGTCAAGACCGTCCTCCCGGGCTCGGAGTACCACCACGTCGAGTACTTCGGGCCGGTGCTGGGCATCCTGGCCGCCGACTCGCTCGAGCAGGCGACCGAGTACCAGAACGCCGTCGCCTACGGCCTGACGGCCGGGCTGCACTCGCTCGACGAGGGCGAGGTCGCGCGCTGGCTCGACGCCGTCCGGGCGGGGAACCTCTACGTCAACCGCGGCATCACCGGCGCCATCGTGCGGCGCCAGCCGTTCGGCGGCTGGAAGCGGTCGGTGGTGGGCCCCGGGGCCAAGGCCGGCGGGCCGAACTACCTGCTGGCACTGGGCGAGGTGCGGCGCACCCAGGCGACGGCACCGCCCGGCGAGCCGCTCGTTCCGCAGGTCGCGGCGGTGGTCGCCGCGTTCGGCGGCAGCCCGTTCCTTGCGCGCAGCGCGGCCAGCGACCGCGCCGCGTGGCACGACGAGCTCGGCGTCGTGCGCGACGTGACCGGCCTGACCGCCGAGCGCAACGCGTTCCGCTACCTGCCGGTGCCGGTCACGGTGCGCGCCGCGGCGGGCGCCGATCCCGACGACGTCGCACGCGTGCTGGTCGCCGGCCTCGCGGCGCACGCCCCGGTGCGGCTCTCGACCGCCGTACCGCTCCCCGCGGCCCGGCAGGCGGCCGTCGCAGCGGCCGGGATCGGGGTCCGGGTGGAGGACGACGAGGCCTGGGTGCAGTCGCTCGCGGCGGCGCGGGACGTGCGCGTGCGGCTCGTCGGCGGCGACGCGGAAGCTCTGCTCACCGCCCTCGGAGGCCGGCCCGACGTCACGGTGTACGACCACCCGGTCACCGAGGCGGGACGCGTGGAGCTGCTGCCGTTCCTGCGCGAGCAGGCCGTCGCGATCACCGCGCACCGGTTCGGCAACCCCAGCCGACTGGTCGACGCGATCCCCCTGACCCCCGGCGCGTAGCGCGGCGCGACGGACGTCAGGGCAGCCTGGCCCGTCGCATTGCGTGCAGCGCCGCGGTGTAGAGCCGGGTCCAGACGTCGCCGCCCAGGTCGAACAGCATCCGGTCCAGGCCGAAGCCGGGGCCGCGGCGGCCGACGAGCCCGTGCGTCCCGTGCTGGAGCGCGATCGTCTGCGGGCGGGTGGCGGCGAGCAGCGCCTCGCGGCCGTGCCGCGCCCCCACCCCGGAGCTGCCCCAGCCGGCCTGCGGCGCGCCGATCGGGGCCCACGCGGCGACGTAGGCCTCGTTGACGGCGACGCTGCCCGCGCGCAGCCGCCGGGCGATCGACCGGCCGCGCCGCTCGTCGGACGTCCACACCCCGGCGGCCAGCCCGTACTCGCTGTCGTTGACGGCGGCCACGGCCTCGTCGTCGGACGCCACGGGGTACAGCGCCACCACCGGACCGAACGTCTCCTCCCGGAAGCAGCGCGCCTCCGCCGTCACGCCGGCAAGGATCGTCGGGGCGTAGAAGTACGGACCGACGTCGGGGCGCTGCTCGCCCCCGGTCAGCACGGTGGCGCCGTGCCCCACCGCGTCCTCGACGTGCTCCACCACCCGGGCCAGCTGCTCGGCCGACGTCAGCGAACCGATGTCGCTGCGGTAGTCCAGGCCGGAACCCAGCCGCAGGGCCTCGGTGCGCGCGACGAACGCGGCGACCAGCTCGTCGTGCACCGCCTCGTGGACGTAGACGCGCTCGGCGGACACGCAGACCTGGCCCGCGCCGGCGAAGCACGTGCGGACCAGGCCCTTCGCGGTCGCCTCGACGTCCACGTCGTCGGCGACGTACACGGCGTTCTTGCCGCCCAGCTCGAGCGTCGCCGGGATCAGCCGGGCGCCGGCCCGCGCCGCGACGTCCCGCCCCGCCGGGGTGGATCCCGTGAACACCAGGGCGTCGACGTGGTCGACCACGGCGCCGACGATCGTCCGGTCCCCGGACACCACCTGGAGCAGGCCGGGCGGAAGGCCCGCGTCGTCGAGCAGCTCGGCCGCCCACAGCGCCGTCAGGCACGTCTGCGGGTCCGGCCGCAGCAGCACCGCGTTGCCGGCGACCAGCGCCGGCAGCACGTCCCCGAGCACCAGGGTCAGCGGCATGTTCCAGGGCGAGACCACGCCCACCACGCCGACGGGATGGCGCACCACCCGCGTCGGGGTCAGCCCGGGGACCAGGCCGGCCACCCGCCGGTCCGCGAGGTAGGAGGCCGCGCGCAGCCCGTAGTGCCGCGCGACGTCGGCGATGTCCACCACCTCCTCGAACGCCTGCACCCGCGCCTTGCCCGTCTCCACCTGGATCAGGTCGAGCACGTCGGACTGGCGCTGCAGCAGCAGGTCGTGCAGGCGCAGCAGCACGGCCGCGCGCTGCCGCACCGGCCGCGCCGCCCAGAGCCGCTGGGCGGCCCGCGCGCGGCGTGCGGCCCGCGCCACGTCGTCGGGCGTGGACAGCGGGATCGCGGCGATGGGCGCGCCGGTGAACGGCGCCGTGGGGGTGTGCGTCGCGTGCCCGGGGCCGACGACGAGCCGGTCGGTCAGCGTGCGCAGGTCGTCCGGCTCGAGCACGTAGGTGGCGAGAGGGTCCGTCTCCGGGTCGTGCAGCTCGGGGTGCACCATGTGGGCGACTGTACGTCGCACGCCGTGCACCGTCCCGGACGGGCTCGCCTCAGTACGGGCTGTACGGCGAGACGACCACCTCGACGCGCTGGAACTCCTTGAGGTCGGAGTACCCGGTGGTGGCCATCGCGCGGCGCAGCGCGCCGATGAGGTTGAGCGTGCCGTCGGCGGTGGAGCCGGGGCCGAACAGGATCTGTTCCAGCGAGCCGACCGTGCCCACCGCCACCCGCTCACCGCGCGGCAGCTGCGGGTGGTGCGCCTCCGGACCCCAGTGCCAGCCCCGGCCGGGGGCCTGCGTCGCGCGGGCCAGCGCGGCGCCGAGCATCACGGCGTCGGCCCCGCAGGCGACCGCCTTGACCAGGTCCCCCGAGCGGCCGACGCCGCCGTCCGCGAGGACGTGCACGTACCGCCCGCCGGACTCGTCGAGGTAGTCCCGGCGGGCGGCCGCGACGTCGGCCACCGCGGTGGCCATCGGCGCGTGGATGCCGAGGGAGACGCGGTTGGTGTGGGCGGCGCCCCCGCCGAACCCGACGAGCACGCCCGCGGCACCGGTGCGCATCAGGTGCAGCGCGGCCGTGTACGTCGCCGCGCCGCCGACGATCACCGGCACGTCGAGCTCGTAGATGAACCGCTTGAGGTTGAGCGGCTCGGCGCGCCCGGACACGTGCTCGGCGGACACCGTGGTGCCGCGGATGACGAACAGGTCCACGCCCGCGTCGACGACGGTGCGCCAGTGCTCCTGGGTGCGCTGCGGCGACAGCGCGCCCGCGACGGTCACCCCGGCGGCCCGCACCTCCTTCAGGCGCGCGGTGATCAGCTCCGGCTTGATCGGCTCCGAGTAGATCTGCTGCATCCGGGCGGTGGCACGCAGAGGGTCGAGGGTCGCGATCTCGTCGAGCAGCGGCGCGGGGTCGTCGTACCGCGTCCACAGCCCCTCGAGGTCGAGGACGCCGAGGCCGCCGAGCTGGCCGAGCGCCACCGCGGTGGCCGGGCTCATCACCGAGTCCATCGGGGCGGCGACCACCGGGAGGTCGAAGTGGTACGCGTCGATCTGCCATGCGACGGAGACGTCCTCCGGGTCGCGGGTGCGCCGCGAGGGCACCACCGCGACGTCGTCGAAGGAGTACGCGCGCCGCCCGCGCTTGCCACGCCCGATCTCGACCTCGCTCACCGGCCCAGGTTACCGACGCGCGGGCGCCGCCGGGCACGGGCGTGTCGGGGGCGAGCGTGTTGGTGCCCGGTGCCAGGGTGAGCCCCGACGGCGCCGACGACGACGAGACGGGGAGCGATGGGCTGGCACGGGGGCCCGCTGGTGGGGTTCGACACGGAGACCACCGGCGTGGACGTCGGCAGCGACCGGATCGTCACGGCGGCCGTGGTGCGCCGGGCCGCCGGCACCACGGTCGCGCGGACCTGGCTGATCGACCCCGGAGTTCCGATCCCGTCCGGCGCCACCGCCGTGCACGGCATCAGCACGGAGCACGCCCGAGCGCACGGGCGCCCGCCGCGCGAGGCCCTGGAGGAGGTCGCCTCGGCCCTGGTGAGCGCGTGGCGGACGGGTGCGCCGGTGGTGGCGTTCAACGCCGCGTACGACCTGTCGCTGCTGGACCGCGAGCTGGCGCGGCACGGGCTGCCGACGGTCCCGCAGCGGCTCGGCCGGCCCGCCGGCCCCGTGATCGACCCGCTGGTGCTCGACCGCGCGGAGGACCGCTACCGTCCCGGCAAGCGCCGGCTCGGCGACCTGTGCGCCGTCTACGGGGTCGCCACGCCGGACGCGCTGCACGCCGCCCACGTGGACGTCGTCGCGACGCTCGACGTGCTGGACGCGATCGTCGCCCGGTTCCCGCACCTGGCGGACCTCGACCTGGCGGCGCTCCAGGCCTACCAGGTGCACGCCCACCTGGCGTGGGCCGAGCACTTCAACGCGTGGCGCGCGCTCCAGGGGCTGGCGGGCCCGGGTGCCGATCTCGACTGGCCCGTGCGGGCACCCGAGCCGGTTCAGCGGGCGGTGTAGTTCGGCGCCTCGACGGTCATCTGGATGTCGTGCGGGTGCGACTCCTTCAGCCCTGCCGGCGTGATGCGGATGAACCGCCCGCGCTGCTGGAGCTCCGGGAGGGTGTGCGCGCCGACGTAGAACATCGACTGGTGCAGGCCGCCCACCAGTTGGTGCGCCACCGCGGCCAGCGGCCCGCGGTACGGCACCTGGCCCTCGATGCCCTCGGGCACGATCTTGTCGTCCGACGGCACGTCGGCCTGGAAGTAGCGGTCCTTGGAGTAGGAGACGCGCCCGCGGGACGCCATCGCCCCCAACGAGCCCATGCCGCGGTAGTGCTTGTACTGCTTGCCGTTGACGAAGACGAGGTCGCCGGGCGACTCGTCGCAGCCGGCGAGCAGCGAGCCCAGCATCACCGTGTCCGCGCCGGCCACCAGCGCCTTGGCGATGTCCCCGGAGAACTGGATGCCGCCGTCGCCGATCACCGGCACCCCGGCGGGCTTGCAGGCCTTCGCCGCGTCGTAGATCGCGGTCACCTGCGGCACACCGACGCCCGCGACCACGCGGGTGGTGCAGATCGAGCCCGGCCCCACGCCCACCTTGACCGCGTCCGCACCGGCGTCGACGAGCGCCTGCGCTCCTGGGGTGGTGGCGATGTTGCCGCCGATCACCTGCACGTGGCGGGTGCCGGGGTCGGACTTCAGGCGCCGCACCATGTCGAGCATCAGCCGGGCGTGGCCGTTGGCGGTGTCGACGACGAGGATGTCCACCCCCGCCTCGACCAGGGCGGTCGCACGCTCCCACGCGTCGCCGTAGAAGCCGATCGCCGCCGCCGCCACCAGCCGGCCCTCGGAGTCCTTCGTCGCGTGCGGGTACTGCTCGGACTTGACGAAGTCCTTGACGGTGATCAGGCCGCGCAGCACGCCGTCGTCGTCGACCAGCGGCAGCTTCTCCACCTTGTGCTTGGCCAGCAGCGCGGCGGCCTGCTCACGGTGGATGCCCACCGGCCCGGTGACCAGCGGCATCGGGGTCATCACCTCGTGCACCCGGCGCCGCTCGAAGTCCGCCGCCGGCACGAACCGCAGGTCGCGGTTGGTGATGATGCCGAGCAGCCGCCGCCGGTCGTCCACCACGGGCACCCCGGACACCCGGTACATGCCGCACAGGCGGTCCATCTCGGCGAGCGTCGCCTCCGGCGCGATGGTGACGGGGTTGTCGACCATGCCCGACTCCGACCGCTTGACGCGGTCGACGTGGTGGGCCTGCTCCTCGATGGACAGGTTGCGGTGCAGCACGCCGACACCGCCCTGGCGGGCCATCGCGATGGCCATCCTGGACTCGGTGACGGTGTCCATGGCGGCCGAGACGATCGGCACGCGCACGGAGATCTCGCGCGTCAGGCGGGTGGTGGTGTCGACCTCGCTCGGCACGACGTCGGTCTCCCCCGGCAGGAGGAGCACGTCGTCGAAGGTGAGGCCGGTGCGAGCGAACGGGTCGGCAAGCTCCGTCATCGGCTCAGGATAGGCGACGCGGGCGGTGGATCCGGACGCCCGGACGTCACCGGATGATGCCCCGCCGCAACCCGATGGCCACCGCCTGGGCGCGGTCGTTGGCGCCGAGCTTGCGGAACAGCCGCCGCGCGTGCGTCTTGACCGTGTCCTCGGAGAGGAACAGCTCGGCGCCGATCTGCGCGTTCGAGCGGCCGTTGCTCATCCCCACCAGCACCTGGACCTCGCGCTTGGTCAGCTCGACGAGCGGCGGCGCCGCGTTCACGGTGTCCGCCTGTTCCCACTCGGCGTCCAGCGACATGTCCTCGGCCGCCGGCAGCTGCGGCTGCGGGACGGCGGCGGTACGCGTTGCCGCGGCCAGCACCGGACCGGCCTGCACGTGCGCGGCAACCGCGGCCAGCTCGGCGCGGCCGATGTCCGGCGCCAGGAAGCCCCGGGCACCCAGCGCGAGCGCGCGGTCCAGCGCCACGGCGTCGTCGGGACCGGCCAGGAGCACCACGGCGGCCGAGGGCGCCACGGATCGCAGCCGCCGGATCGCGTCGGGCGTCCCTGCGCCCGGAAGGTGCGCGTCGATCAGCACCACGGTGGGTGGGACGCGACGCGCGAGCGTCACGAGCTCGTCCGCCGTCGCGGCAGCGCGCACCGGCGCCAGCGCGGGAACCCCGATCGACGTCACGACCAGACGTTCACGCACCGTTGCCGAGGCATGACACACGATGACCCCTGCCATCACCCTCTCCTCGTCGCCCCCTACGGCAGCCCGACGGCATCATCGGCCGCGTGAGCACGCCGGGTTAGCGAACTCGGGCGGCGGCGCGGCAGGCCTTCTGACCGGTTTGCCCGGCGACGGGTAGATGTTCTCAATTGTCACTGCGCCATGTGGGTGAATACGCGCCGTGTGACCAGGGATATCACCCGGTGTGACTCGGCGGCGTGGTCCGAACGGCCGTACGAGGTTGCCCCGTTCCGGTGAGCCCGACCGCCGCCAGCACCTCGTGCACCACCCCGGGGACCGTGCGCGCCCGGTGGACGGACCGCCCCAGCGGCAGCAGGCCGGCCGCGGCATCCACGAGCATCACGTACTGCGGCACCTCCGGCCGCTCGGCCGCGAGCCGTTCTACCGGCGACAGCTCGGGGACCGGGGCGTCCGTCACGGTGATCGTGGCGCTCGCCCGGGTCATCGCCGTCAGCTCCACCGCGTGGCGCGCCGTGACCGCCCCGCTGACCACACGCGAGTCCACCCCCCGGGTGGCCAGGGCGGCGGCGATCGCGTGCACCCCCACCATGCCGATGCGCATCCCGGGCGCGAACACCAGCACCACGGGCCGTCCGGCGGCGGGGGCGGGCGCCGCGGCGTGCAGGGCAGCGAGTGCGACGTCGCCGAGCATCATCATCGGGGCCACGCCCGGTAGCTCGACGAGGGTGCGGCGCGAGAGCGCGACGATCGCCGGCTCCACGAGCTGCGTCCACCACTGGAGCACGTCACCCCCCTGCGGGACGGCGAGGATCCGCGCCAGCGCGTCCGCATCGGCGGCCAGAGCCGCATCGACCAACGAGTCGGACGCCATGGCGTCGGGGGCCGCCCCCTGCGTGAGGGGGGCCGCCGGGTCGAGGAACCCGCCCGCGTCGACCCCCACCGCGATGTGCGCAGCCTCCGACGGCGCGACGCCGTCGATGGTCAGGCGTCGCATGACGATGAGGCGGGCCAGGTCGTCGGAGCCGTACCGGCGGTGCGAGCCGGCGGGATGTTCGGAAGGGCCGAGCCCGTACCGCCTGTCCCAGGTGCGCAGGGTCGCCGGCGCCACTCCCAGCCGCCGTGCCACCGCTGCCACGGTGAGCAGGGGCGCGCGCCCCCCCACCTCCCGATCCATGGCTCGATCATGCCAGGGACGCAGTGGAGTCGTCCTCCTGTGACGCGATTCGTCGGATGACGACGTCTCCTCGGTGACTCCCTCCTGACCTGCAGTGATACGCACGTCCAACCGGACGCTCGTCCAAACCGTTGCAGATGATCACTTCGCGCCTGGGTCTTGAACAACCTCTGAAGCGGTCTTAACGTGGCTTCATCGCGCGGCTTGTCCGGATCAGGGCACGGGCGACGGCCGATCGAGGCGGGGATCCCGCCGAGGCGGAGGAGGGGACGTAATGGCCGAGATCTCACGACTGCCGGGCCCCGTCATGGAACTCTGGGAATGGCAGTTCCAGGGTGCGTGCCGGGATGCGGACGAGAACCTGTTCTTCCACCCCGAGGGCGAACGCGGTGCCGCGCGCCGCCGCCGGGCCGAAGCGGCGAAGGCGATCTGCGCGACCTGCCCCGTCATCAAGCAGTGCCGCGAGCAGTCGCTCGCGGTGCGCGAACCGTACGGCGTGTGGGGCGGCCTGTCGGAGGACGAGCGGACGGCGATCCTCGCGGCCCGCGCCACCCACCGCCGCGTCGGCTGACACACGACGACGAGGGCCCTTCCCGAGATGCTCGGGAAGGGCCCTCGTCGTTCGACGGACCGAGGTCCGCGGGAGCTACTTGACGACGATCGCCAGGACGTCGCGCGCCGAGAGGATCAGGTAGTCCTCACCGGAGTACTTGACCTCGGTGCCGCCGTACTTCGAGTAGATGACCTTGTCACCCACCGCGATGTCGAGCGGGACCCGGTTGCCCTTGTCGTCGATCCGGCCGGGGCCGACGGCGATGACCTCGCCCTCCTGCGGCTTCTCCTTGGCGCTGTCCGGGATGACGATCCCGGAGGCGGTGGTCGTCTCGGCCTCGAGGGCCTTCACGACGATCCGGTCCTCGAGCGGCTTGATGGAGACCGACACAGCGGACCTCCCCTTCGCATGTGAGTAGTTCTGCGTCTGCGCCGCTCCATCGGGCCGCCGTCGTCGCGGGTGCCGGGGCTCTTGGGTACGGCTGGGCATGGTTGGCACACTCACGGGGAGAGTGCCAGAACCTCACTCTAGGAACGCGTTAGCACTCGGTCAAGGCGAGTGCCAGGACGCGCCGCGGTGACCGGCCGTGCAAGGATCGCGCCCATGGACGCCGCCGCGCTGTCCCGGCTGATCAGCGCCGAGGGCTGGGCCCTGCTCTCGGCCCTCCCGGCGTACGGCGAGGCGCGCGCCATGGCGCTGTCGGAGCGGCTGCACGCCGAGGGCCTGGACGCGCAGCTGGTCGCCGCGGCGCTGACCCAGTCGCGGCTGCGCGCCAAGGCCCACGCGAAGTTCGGCGACTTCGCCGACGGCATGCTGTTCACGGTCGCGGGGCTCGAGCAGGCCACCCGGCTCGAGGTCGCGGCGCACCACGCGCGCCGGTACCTGGCGGCCGGGGCCGCCAGGGTCGCCGACCTGACGTGCGGCATCGGCGCCGACGCGATGGCGTTCGCCGGGGTGGGCCTCCAGGTGCTCGCCGTCGACGCGGACGAGGTGACGGCGGCGATCGCCACGGTCAACCTCCGGCACTTCCCGGAGGCGACCGTGCGCCACGGCGACGGGCTGACGACGGACCTGGCCGGCGTGGACGCGCTGTACGCCGACCCGGCGCGGCGAACCTCGTCGGGCGCACGCACGCACGACCCGGCCGCCTACACCCCGCCGCTGGACGCGCTCCTCGCGCTGCGCGCGCGGGACGGTGCGCTCGGCCTCAAGGTGGGCCCCGGGCTGCCGCACCGCGCGGTGCCTGACGACGCCCACGCGCAGTGGGTGTCCGTCGACGGCGAGGTGGTCGAGGCCGGGCTGTGGTTCGGCGCGCTGGCCCCCGAGGGCCCCGGCCGCTCGGCGCTCGTCCTGCGCCGTGGCAGGGCGCACGTGGTGCACGACGAGCCCGGGCGTGCGGAGGTCGGGCCGCTGGGCGGCTACCTCTACGAGCCCGACGGCGCGGTGATCCGCGCCGCACTGGTCCACCGGGTGGCCGCCGAGGTGCACGGGCGGCTCGTCGACCCCACCATCGCCTACGTGACCGCGGACCGCCTCACCCCGACGCCCGCCGCGAGCGCCTACCGCGTGCTCGACGACATGCCCTTCGCCGTCAAACGGCTGCGCTCATACCTGCGCGAGCGGGGTGTCGGGCGGCTGACCGTCAAGAAGCGCGGCACCGCCGTGACCCCTGAGGCGCTCCGGGGCCAGCTCGACCTGCGCGGCACTGCCGAGGCGACCGTGGTGCTCACCCGCGTGGCCGGCGCGCAGCGCGTGATCGTCGTCGAGCCCGTGGCCGCCGCCACAGAGGCGGACTGATGGCCGCGCCGGTCGCCCTGCCGTTCGCCGCGTCCGAGCGCTCGACCGTGGGCGTGGAGTGGGAGGTCGCGCTGGTCGACCAGGACTCCGGCGACCTGCGGCAGGCGGCGGCCGCCGTGCTGGAGGCCGTCCACCGGGACCTGACCGACGACGACCCGCTCGGCCCGCACGTCGCCGGCGAGCTGCTGCTCAACACCGTCGAGCTGTCGAGCGGCAAGTGCGCCACCGTCGGCGAGGCCGCGGCCGGCCTGGCCGCGATGATCGGACGGGTGCAGCAGGTGACGGCACCACTGCGGATCGACCTGATGGGTGGCGGCACGCACCCGTTCGCGCACTGGGCCACCCAGCGCGTCACCGACAAGCAGCGCTACGCGACGCTGATCGACCGGACCCAGTGGTGGGGCCGGCAGATGCTGATCTTCGGCGTCCACGTCCATGTCGGGGTCGAGGACCGCGCCAAGGTGCTGCCGCTGTCACGGGCGATGCTGACGGTGTTCGGGGTCATCCAGTCGCTCGCGGCGTCGTCGCCGTTCTGGGCGGGCGAGGACACCGGGTACGCGTCGAACCGCGCGCTGCTGTTCCAGCAGCTGCCCACCGCGGGACTGCCGCCGCAGCTGGACCGCTGGGAGCAGCTCGAGCAGTACGTGGGCGACATGCTGCACGTCGGCGTCATCGACGAGGTGACCGAGCTGCGGTGGGACATCCGGCCCTCGCCGCGGTTCGGCACGCTCGAGCTGCGCATCGCCGACGGCGCGACGAACCTCACCGAGGTCGCCGCGATCTCCGCGCTGACGCACTGCTTCGTCGAGCACTTCTCCACCATGATCGACGTCGGCGAGCCGCTGCCGACCCTGCCGCCCTGGTTCGTCACCGAGAACAAGTGGCGCTCGGCGCGCTACGGCATGGACGCGATCCTCGTCACGGACGCCGCGGGGGACGAGGAGCTCGTCGCCGACTCGACGGAGCGTTGGCTGGACACGCTCGCGCCGGTGGCGCAGCGGCTGGGCTGCACGGCGGAGCTGGAGCAGGTGC
>Ga0255338_1001640_pt1 | contig 39986 bp, 40 predicted proteins | sample MeOH1_35cm_T4_19_FD_203715 | JGI IMG/M metagenome (GOLD analysis project Ga0255338, IMG submission 203715) | Sandy soil microbial communities from University of British Columbia, Vancouver, Canada - MeOH1_35cm_T4_195 | ecosystem: Engineered > Artificial ecosystem > Sand microcosm > Unclassified ... | reverse complement strand
GACGCGGGCTACCAGCCCGAGATCGCCTACTTCGAGTGCATGCACGAGCTGAAGCTCATCGTGGACCTGATGTATCGCGGCGGCCTCAACTACATGCGCTATTCCGTCTCGGACACCGCGGAGTGGGGCGACTACGTCTCCGGCCCGCGCGTCGTCACCAAACAAACGCAGCAGGAGATGAAACGCATCCTCAAGGACATCACGACGGGCAAGTTCGCCAAGCGCTTCATCGACGAGAACAACAAGTACGGCCGCAAGACCATGAACAAGTTCCGGAACAAGGAGCGCGGCCAGAAGATCGAGGTCGTCGGCGCCAAGCTGCGGGCGATGATGCCGTTCCTCAATCCAGTCACGATCAGCAAATAAGCATGAGTTAAACTTCCGGCCCGCTCGCGGGCCAACCCGCCACCCCATGAAACCGAAACCCGACTACGTCCGCATCTTCGACACCAGTCTCCGCGACGGCGAGCAGGCGCCCGGCGCCTCCATGACCTCGGCTGAAAAGCTGGAGGTGGCCCGGTCCCTGGCGCGCCTGGGGGTAGACGTGATCGAGGCCGGGTTTCCCGCCGCCTCACCGGACGACTTGGCGGCGGTGCAGACCATCGCGGCCGAGGTGGGGCAGGCGCCCGTGGCGGGGCGCCCTCAGTCCGAGCCGCCGATCATCTGCGGTCTCGCCCGCTGCACCAAGAACGACATCGATGCGGCCTGGAACGGCGTCAAGGGTGCAAAGCATCCGCGCATCCACACGTTCCTCGCGACCAGCGACCTGCACCTGAAGCACAAGCTGCGCATGACCCGCGACGAGATGACGGCCCGGGCGGTCGAGATGGTCGCCTATGCCCGCTCCCTCTGCGCCGACGTCGAGTTCTCCCCCGAGGATGCCGGCCGCAGCGACCCGGAGTTCCTCTACCATGTCCTCGAGAAGGTCATCAAGGCCGGCGCCACCACGCTCAACATCCCAGACACGGTCGGCTACACCATGCCCGACGAGTTCGGCGCGCTCATCTCGGGCATCATCAAACACACGCCCGGTGCGAAGGACGTGATCATCTCCGTGCATTGCCACGACGACCTCGGGCTGGCCGTGGCCAATTCCGTCGCCGGTCTCCGGGCCGGGGCTCGTCAGGCCGAGTGCACGGTCAACGGCATCGGTGAGCGCGCGGGCAACGCCTCGCTCGAGGAGATCGTCATGGCGCTGCGCACCCGGGCCGACAAGATCGGCCTGTCGACCGGCATCGACGCCACGCAGCTCTGCCGCGTCTCCAAGCTCGTTTCCCGCAGCACCAGCTACCCGGTGCCGCCCAACAAGGCCATCGTCGGCGGCAACGCCTTCGCGCACGAGTCGGGCATCCACCAGGACGGCATGATCAAGAATGCCCAGACCTACGAGATCATGAAGCCCGAGGACGTCGGCGCGACGCAGACGATGCTCGTGCTGGGCAAGCATTCCGGTCGCAACGCCTTCTCCAAGCGGCTGGCCGAGCTCGGCTACGCCCTCGAGGGCGACGCGCTCCTCAAGGCGTTCAATGAATTCAAGAAGCTGGCCGACCGCAAGAAGGCGGTCCACGACGCCGACCTCGTCACCCTCGCCTCGGACGAACGCGCCACGGTGCCCGAGCTCTGGGCCCTGGAAAACCTCCAGGTGGTCTGCGGCACGACCGGCCTGCCCACGGCCACGGTCCGCCTGCGCGACCCCGACGGCAAGACGCATGTCATGGCCAGCGTCGGCACGGGCCCGGTGGACGCCACCTACAAGGCGATCGACGCCATCGTCAAGGTGCCGGTCAAGCTGCTCGAATTTGGCATCAACGCGGTGACCGAGGGCATCGATGCCCTCGCCGAGGCCAGCGTGCGCGTGCGGCACGATGAGCAGCGCTCCAGCCATGGCCACGGGGCCGACACCGACATCGTCGTGGCCAGCGCCAAGGCCTACCTGTCGGCGATCAACCACGTCCTATCCCGCCACACCACTTGCCGGGCACAGCACCCCCAGAACAGCACCCAGGTCCCGGAGGTGCACAAGTAAGCCATGCCCAAGGACCTGCCAGCTTCCATCGAAGTCTTCGACACCACGCTGCGCGACGGCGGGCAGACGGAGGGCATCTCGTATTCGGTCGACGACAAGCTGCGCATCGCGCGCAAGCTGGACGAATTGGGCGTGGCGTTCATCGAGGGAGGCTGGCCGGGTTCCAATCCCAAGGATGCGCTTTTCTTCGAACACGCGCGGAAGGAAACCTGGCGGCACGCCAAGATCGTGGCCTTCGGGGCGACCCGTCGCGCCAAGCTGAAGCCGGAGGAGGATCCCAGCGTCCGTGCCCTGGTGGAGGCGGGCACTGAGGTTTGCGCGATCTTTGGCAAGTCCTCGGTGCTGCAGGTGAAGGAAGTGCTGCGCACGACCTTGGAGGAGAATCTCAAGATGATCGGGGAAACCGTGGCTTACCTGCGGGCGCAAGGCAAACGTGTGATCTACGACGCCGAGCATTTCTTCGACGGTTTTGACCAGAACGCGGACTATGCGCTGCAGTGCCTCGGCGCGGCCCGGCAGAACGGGGCGGAGACGCTCGTCCTGTGTGACACCAACGGCGGCCACCTGCCCTGGGAAGTGGCGGCCACGGTGCAGGCGGTGCAGAAGCATTTCGGTCCCGCTGTGCGCGTGGGCATCCACCTGCATGACGACTCCGGTTGCGGCGTCGCCAACAGCGTGGCGGCGATCCACGCAGGCGCGGTCCATGTCCAGGGCACGATCAACGGCTATGGGGAGCGCTGCGGCAACGCCAACCTCTGCGCGGTGATCCCGAACATCGAGCTGAAGCTCAAGCTGCGCGCCTTGCCCGAGGGTCACCTGGCCCATCTGCACGAGGTGGCGCGCTTCGTGGCCGAGGTGGCCAACGTCGCGCCCAACGACCAGATGGCATACGTGGGGGACAGTGCCTTTGCCCACAAGGCGGGCGTCCACGTCTCGGCCATGCAACGGCATCCCGACGCCTACCAGCACATCGACCCGAAGGCCGTCGGCAACACGACGCGGGTGGTGATCAGCGAACTTTCCGGCCGCGCGAATGTGGTTTCCAAGGCAGGCGAGCCGGGTTTTGAAGATATCGATGCCGCCACCAGCACGAAGGTGGTCGAGTTGATCAAGGCCAAGGAGCACGAGGGATTTTCCTACGAGGCGGCGGAGGCCAGCGCGGCCCTGCTCGTGCGCCGGCTCAGGCCCGGTTATGAGCCGCTGTTCACGTTGCTGGACTATCGCGGCATGGTCAGCCGCCACGGCGACCGGCACCTGGCCGAGGCCACCATCAAACTCACCGTGCGCGGGCACGAGGTGCACACGGCGGCCGAGGGCAACGGTCCGGTCAACGCCTTCGATCTCGCCCTGCGCAAGGCCCTCCAGCCGCTGTTCCCGGCGGTCGCCCAGATCCAGTTGACCGACTACAAGGTCCGCATCCTGAACAGCAACACCGGCACCCGGGCCGTCACGCGCGTGCTGATCGACTGGCATGACGGCGACACGCGCCGCTGGAGCACGGTCGGGGCGGGGACCAACATCCTCGACGCCACCTGGCTGGCGCTGGCCGACGGCTATGAGTATGCGCTGAGCGCGCCCGTGGCCGGACACAAGGAATCCATTGCATGAACGCTAAAATCGTCCTGTTGCCGGGTGACGGCATTGGTCCTGAAGTAGTGGGTGAGGCCCGCCGCGTGCTCGACGCCGTGGCGCAGCTTTTCGGCCACCAATATGACTATGCCGAGCACCTGCTGGGCGGTTGCGCCATTGACGCGACCGGCACGGCCATGCCCGAAGCCACGCTCAAGGCCTGCCAGGCCGCCTCGGCCGTTTTGCTCGGCGCGGTGGGCGGGCCAAAGTGGGATGACCCCCAAGCCAAGGTCCGGCCCGAACAGGGCCTCCTGGCCATCCGCAAGGGGCTGGGCCTTTACGCCAATTTGCGTCCGGTTAAGGTGATTCCGTCGCTCGCCCGGCTCTCGCCGTTGAAGCCAGAGCGTCTCGCCGGCGTGGACTTCATCGTCATCCGCGAGCTGACGGGGGGCCTCTACTTTGGCCAGCCCAAGGGCCGGACCAAGACCGCCACCGGCGAACAGGCCGTGGACACCCTGATCTACACCGACGTCGAGATCCGCCGCATCGTGCGCCTGGCCTTCCAGCTGGCCCGCGGCCGCCGCAAGTTCGTCACCTCAATCGACAAGGCCAACGTGCTCGAGTCCTCGCGGCTCTGGCGCCAGATCGCCATGGAGGTCGGCCGGGAATTCCCCGACGTGAAGCTCGAGCACCAGCTGGTGGACTCGGCCGCCATGCGCCTGATCACCCACGCCGCCCAGTTCGACGTGATCGTGACCGAGAACATGTTCGGCGACATCCTGACCGACGAGGCGGCCGTGCTGGCCGGCTCGCTCGGCCTGCTGCCCAGCGCGTCGCTGGGCGAGGGGAAGCTCGGCCTGTACGAGCCCATCCACGGCTCGGCGCCCGACATCGCGGGCAAGGGCATCGCCAATCCCACCGGCACCATTCTTTCCGCCGCCATGCTGCTGCGCCACTCCCTCGGTCTGGAGGCCGAGGCCCGAGCTATTGAGGCGGCCGTCAGCGCCGCCATTGACGAAGGCTGCCACACCGGCGACCTCGGTGCGGCCAAGCCAGTCAGCACGGTCCAAATGGGCGATGCAGTCCGCGCACGCCTCAAGCGCTAACCGGCCATTCCGGCCACCCTCCCTTCCTCCATGAGTTTATCATCTTCCAAGCCGACCCTCGACACGACCCGCTTCATAGCGCGTCACGTGGCCGGCCTGCGCCGCTCGGGCATCCGCGACTTCTTTGAACTGGTCGCGAAGACCGACGGCGTCATCTCGCTCGGCATCGGCGAACCAGATTTCGACACCCCGCAGCCCATCCGTGACGCCGTGACCACGGCGATGAACACCGGCAAGACCCACTACACGTCCAATCTGGGCCTGCTGGAGCTCCGCAAGGAGATCAGCCGCTATGCCGAGGGACACTTCAAGGTCAGCTACCGGCCGGACGACGAGATCCTCGTCACCGTTGGGGTGTCCGAGGCGCTGGACCTGACCCTGCGCTCCCTGCTCAATCCCGGCGACAAGGTGCTGTATCACCAGCCCTGTTATGTCTCCTACGCCCCCTCGGTGGACTTGGTTCACGCCGTGGGCGTGCCGGTCTCGACCAACGCCGCCGAGCAGTTTTCCCTCGACGCCCCGGCGCTGGAGGCCGCCTGGCAGCCCGGCTGCAAGCTGCTCCTGCTGAACCTGCCGTGCAATCCCACCGGCGGCGTCTGCTCCCGCGAGCAGTTGGAGCGCATCGCGAAGTTCGCCATCAAGAAGGATCTCATCGTCATCAGCGACGAGATCTACTCGGAACTGATCTTCGAGGGCACGCACACCAGCATCGCCAGCCTGCCCGGCATGCAGGAGCGCACGCTGCTGCTGCACGGTTTCTCCAAGGCCTTTGCCATGACGGGATTCCGGCTCGGCTATGCCTGCGGCCCGGCGCCGCTGATCGAGGCGATGATGAAGGTCCACCAATATTCCATGCTGTGCGCACCCAGCATCAGCCAGGAAGGGGCGCTCGCCGCCCTGCGACTGGGCGACGATGCCACCAAGTTCATGCGGGACCGGTATCGTGAGCGGCGGGACCTGTTCGTCCGCCGGATCAACGCGGCCGGCCTCCAGTGCCACGCCCCGCGCGGCTCGTTCTACGCCTTCCCGTCGGTCACCGCGACCGGGCTGGATGAGGGCGAGTTTGCCCGCCGCCTGCTGACGGAGCACAAGGTCGCGGTCGTGCCCGGCACGGCCTTTGGCGACGCCGGCAAGGGCCATGTGCGCGCCTGCTTCACGGCGAACGAGGAGAAGCTGACGGCGGCCTGCGACCGCATCGAGCGGCTCCTCGCGTCGCTCCGGGTGAAAGCCTCGGCCTGAGTCTGATCTGGCCAAGTAAAAGCCCGTCCCCGCGGAAGCAGGGACGGGCTTTTGTTTAGATGATCTGCGCGTCCGGCTTAGAACACGTAGGTGAAGCCGAGTGTGCCCCAGAAGTGATTGTCTTCCAAACCGGAGACATTGTGGGAGGCAAACTGCGCGCCCACCGTGACCGTGGCCTTGTCGGAAACCTTGTAGGGAACGGCGACACCCAGACCGTAGTAAGTGTAGCCGCTGCCCGCGTCGGGCTCAGCTCGGCCCACGGTCGCCGACCAGTTCATCGAGGTTTTGTCGTCGATCGGGATGCTGTACCCGAGGGTCTCCTGCAGGGTGAAGACATCAAGGGTGAAGTCATAGTAGGCATAGGTGGCGGAAGTCACCGCGCCGAAGCTGCCATTGAGCCCGAGGTAGGGTTCCCAGGTGACCTTGTCGCCGCCGCCGTTCAAACCCGGATAGGTGTAGAGCGTGAGACCGGTGTCGAGGTTCCAGCCGTCCTGCAGCTTGAAGCCGTAGCCGGCATAGTAGTCGATCTCGAGCTCGAAACCCTTGTCCACCGGCGCGTTCATCCAGACGCCGGCATAGAAATCACCCGAGGTGACCTTGACGGAGGGCTGGAAGGAGTCTTCGGCATACTTGATGCCACGGAAGCAATATTTGGTGGTGTACGGGAAGTCCGCCGTGATGGTGTACGACGAGGCCGGGGCGGCCTGATCGGCGGAGAGCGAGGCGCCCGTGGTCAGGAGCGCGGCGAGGAGGAGGGCAGTTTTCTTCATGTTGGTAGGTTTGGATTTGGTTTGTCAGGTCGTGGTTCGGCTTGTTCCCGCGCGATCGCGGAAAAAACTGACGCTAACCTGCGTGTGGAAAAGCAAACACCGGGCCAATTCCATGCGGAATATTAAGTATCCTTGGCATAGGCTCCGGGCGGGGGTTTAAAATCAACGTTGGTTAGAACAAACCCCACCGCCGGCGTGGCGGCGATGGGGTTCGAAGGATGGATCAGGGGGGGCCTCAGACGGCGGCGTCGCCGTGCTCGTCGGTACGGATGCGCAGGACATCCTCCAGCGGGAGCACGAAGATCTTGCCGTCGCCGATCTTGCCGGTCTTGGCCCCGGTGGTGATGGCGGCCAGGGCGGGCTTGACGAGCTCGTCGGTGACGGCGATCTCGAGTTTCACCTTGGGCAGGAAGTCCACGGTGTATTCGCTGCCGCGGTAGATCTCGGTGTGGCCCTTCTGGCGGCCAAAGCCCTTGACCTCGGTCACGGTCATACCGTCGACCCCGACCTTGCTCAGGGCTTCCTTTACCTCGTCCAGCTTGAACGGCTTGATGATGGCGATGATGAGTTTCATGTGGGTAGTGTGTAGAGGTTAGAGGATGTAGCCTTCCTCGCTGTGATCGGTGATATCCAGGCCCTGTTGCTCGGCCTCCGGTGTGGGGCGCAGCCCGACGACCGCCTTGACGATGTAGGCGATGATCAGCGTGCCGACGATCGAGAGCACCAGGGTGATGCCGACGGCCTTTAACTGGGCGAGCCAGAGACCGCCGTCGGTCACGAGGGCCGCCAGGCCGTTCTTCTTGGCGTAGCCGTCGGAGATGAGGTTGGAGTTCACCTCGCTGGTGGCGAGCACCCCGGTCAGGATGGCGCCCATGGTGCCGCCCACGGCGTGCACACCGAAGGTGTCGAGGGCGTCATCATACTTGAAGATGGCCTTGATCTTGGTGCAGGCGATGAAGGGGACGATGCCGGCGAGCACGCCGATGATCACCGAGCCGGTGGCGTTGACGAAGCCCGCGGCGGGCGTGATCACGACCAGGCCGGCGACGATGCCCGAGCAGAACCCGAGCACCGAGGCGTGGCCGCGGGTGATCTTCTCGATCAAGCCCCAGGTGAAACCGGCGATGGCGGCGGCGAGCGTGGTGGTCATGAAGGCGTTGGCGGCGACCCCGTCGGCCGCGACCGCCGAACCGGCGTTGAAGCCGTACCAGCCGACGTAGAGCATGCCGGTGCCGACCATGCAGAGCACCATGCTGTGCGGGGCCATCTTTTCCTTACCGAAGCCCAGGCGGGGCCCGATGATGAGGCAGAGGATCAGGGCGGACCAGCCGGAGCTCATGTGGACCACGGTGCCGCCGGCAAAGTCGATGGCGGGGATCTTCGCGTCGGCGTTCCAGACGCCGTTCATGAAACCATTGGCACCCCAGACCATGTGGGCCAGGGGAAAGTAGACCACGAGCATCCAGATCGTCACGAAGAGGATGATGGCCGAGAATTTCATGCGCTCAGCGATGGCACCCACGATCAGGGCGGGCGTGATGATGGCGAACATCATCTGGAACATCGCAAACACGTTCTGGGAGACCCAGTATCCGTAGTTGGTGTTCGGCGCGGAAGTGACCCCCTTGAGGAGGAAGAATTCGGAGCCGCCAAAGAACGCGCTGCCGTATGACGTGCCAAATACCAGGCTGTAGCCCACGGCCCACCAGAGGATTGTCACCAGGCCCGTGATGCCCAAGCACTGGGCCAGGACGGAGAGGACGTTCTTCTTGCGCACCAGGCCGCCGTAGAAAAGCGCCAGGCCGGGCAGCGTCATGAACAGCACCAAGGCGGCGCAGATCATCATGAAGGCGTTGTGGCCGGGGCCGGCGACACCGGCTAGGCCCGCGCCGGGATCCGTGTTGTTGACGTAGGCGGCGAAGGCGCCATCAACCGCCGGAACGGGAGCCGGGGCGGTGGCGGGTGAATCCTCGGCGCGAGCCAAGGTAAACAAACCCAGGAGCGCGAAGATACCGGATATCTTCAAGCTGCGGGTCAAGTGCTGGAACTGTATCTTCATAGTCGAGGGGTGGCGGTGTGGTTATTGTGATAGGGAGGCGCGGAGCGCCCGACCCAGGCTGGTTCCGCATTTAGCACGGGCTGTGCCAACCTGATTTGGCGATTCCGCCGCCCGGCTTTATGCCAAGCTTGGACGTAAAAAAGCCGCACCGTTGAGGGTGCGGCTGGGTGAATCGGGGCGGGGGCCGGCTTATTTGGCCACCTGCGGCGGCGGGGGAGGCGGGGCAATGGCCACCGAGCTGTCCGCCATCTTCCGGCCGGCCATCTCCACCATGCGCTGGATCTCGATCTCGGCGTTGCGCCGGTTGATCTTTGCCAGCTCGACTTCCTTGGCCAGTTCGAAGGTCTCGCGGTTGAGCTTCTCCTTGTTGGTCCGGGCCTGCGAGATGCTGATCTCCAGGGCGCCGACTTCCTTGGCCAGCTTTTCAGACTGGGCGTTCAGGTCGGCGGTTTCCGTGGCCAACTGGGTCATGACGGCGAGGTAGTCGGCTTCCTTCTTGGCGAGCTTGGCGGCCTCCTCGGCGTCGCGCTGCTTCTGCCGCTTCTCGGCGTCCTCATTGGCTTTCTTCTCGATCTCCGCCTTGCGGATCTTTTCCAGGCGTTCTTTTTCGATCTTCTCGATCTTCTGCTGCTGGGCCTTGTTCTCCATGTCCCGCACCGCGCCGAAGTAGAAGAATAGGAACACCGCAAGCAGTGCGAAGGGAATGAAAAGGTAGGTGATTAAGGTCTTCTTCATGGTGATCGGTAAGGGGTGGGGTTAGCTCTTCTTGGCGGCGGCCGCGGCGGCGGCCTCGGCGGCCCGGGCTTTCTCGGCGGCCGCGATCTTGTCGAGCAAGTCGTAGTAATACTTCACGTTGGCTTCGGCCTGCTTGACGTAGGTGCGGAGGAAGGCCTGCTCGTCCACCAGGGTCTTCTTCTCCAGCTCGATCTTCTTGATCTCTTCCTGGACCTCCTCGAGGTCCTTCTTCAGGCGGCGGACCTGGTCGGTCAGCTTGGTCTTGTCGCTGTTGGCGCGGAGGCGCTTGTCCTCGGCGGCTTGGCGGGCGTTCTTCTTGTCCTCCTCGAGCTTTTCCTTCTTGAGCCGTTCCTCGGTCCGGAGTTTGGAGGCCTCGACGGCGGCGGCGATCGCCTTCTCGCGGTCAATGACCTGCTGGCGGGCCTTTTCCTTCTTGGCCTCGTCGGCCTTGGCCTTCACCTCGGCGAGGTGGGCCTCATGGCCCCGGGAGAAGTTCACGTAGAAACCACCGAAAATCAGGACGCCGATCAGGGGGATGATGAAGTAGGCTTTGTTCATGGTCAGATACTGCGGTAAAGGGGTTGGGTCGTTTTAAGTGCGGTTTTTCTTGTTCTCGCGGTCCCGGATCAGGTCCTCGAGGGCCTTCTCCATGTTCTGGCCGTCCTTGAGGCCCTCGGGGAACTCCTTGGCTTTGCGGGCGGCGTCGAGGGCGACGTCGTATTTCTGCAGGCTGTAGGCGGTGTAGGCGAGGGAGAGATAGGCCTGGTAGGGCTTCGTCAGGTTGCCCTTGGCGATGGCATTCTGGATGTGCGGGAGGGCTTCCTCGGGCTTGTCGATCGAGGTGTAGGCCTGCGCGATCAGGAATTCCAGCTGGCCGGACTTGGGGAAGGCCTTGGTGCCGTCCTTGAGGGCGTCAATGCCCTTCAGGGGGCGCTGCAGTTGCTGGTAGGAGAGGGCGAGCAACTCCCAGTTCTTGGGGTCGTTCTCGATGGTGTCGTTCTTCAGGCCGTTGGCCAGCAGCTCGGCGGCCTTTTCATACTGGGCGATGTTGAAGTAGATGCCGACGAGGTTGTAGTTGTCCTTGCGGGCATTCATGAACCCGTTGGCCTGGGCCCGCTCGATGGTGATGATGGAACGGACGTTGTAGTCGTGGGCCAGCTGTGTGTCCTTGGTCTCCTCGTATTTCGCGGCAATGGTCAGGTAGATGGCGGCAAGTTGCTGCCAGTAGGCGGAATTGTCGGGCTTCAGCTTGACGAGGGTCTCGAGCAGCTCGGCGGACTCGATGTAGCGGTCGAGCTGGTTCAGGCAGACAAGCTTCAACACGTAAAAGGTGTCCTTCGGGTGCGTGGAGAGCTTCAGGCCGATGTCCACCTGCTCGATGGCGCGCTTGAGGAGAGCGGCGTCCGGGTTGGCGGTATTGACCATCGCCTTGCTGAAGAGCAGCTGGGCGTAGATCAGCTGGGCGTCTGCCGTGGTCTCCTTGGTGATCTTGAGCCAGTGCTCCATGGCCTTGTCGGCCTTGTCGAAGTAGGAGGCGGCCAGGGCGGTGTTCTTGGTCTGGGCGGCTTCCTGGAAGTACAGCTGGACGAGGAAGAAGTAGAGCTCGCGCGTGACGCGCTCGTCGAAATACGTGGGGCTGTGGGATTCCGACAGCTGAAGGCTGCGTTCCATGGGCTCGATCGCCTTGGCGTACTCACCCTGCTGGAGGAAAATCTGCAGCTTATACTGGTGGATCAGGGCCGCATCATAGCTGTCCGCGGGGACCTTGGTCTGTAGGGTGTTGAGGACGGCCAGCGCGGCGGGGAAATTCGGCGGCTTGGCATCCATCGCCTCCTTGTACTTTGGCAGGGATTCCGCCGTGGCGTCGCTCGGGTTGTAGTCCCGGACCGGCGTCTGCGCCATGACCGTGACCGCGGCCAGGGTGAGGGCGGCGACCAGGCCGAGCGACCGGCGGGTGAGGGAGAGGGGAAGGATCGGCATGGTGGCGGTGTTACTCGGTCGCATTGAACTCAAGGAGCTGCGAGGCACGGACATTCACCACCTGGCCGCGTCGGCGGCCGGGCTTGAATTTCCACTTCTGCACGGCCTGCAGGGCCGGCATTTCAAATTCCCGGTGGGAAGAGCGGACGACCTGGGTCTGGATGACGTCACCCTCGGTGCTGATGATGAACTCGACGACGACCGAGCCGTTGATGCCGGCGCGGCGCATGTCATAGGGATACGTCGGGGCCTGGCGGACGCGGGCGACGGGCTGCTGGTCGAGGTCGCCGATGTTGAAGAGGTTGCTGATGCCGCGGCCGAAGTTGGCGCCGGGCTTGGTGACCGGGATGGTGATGGCGCCCTTGGAGGGCGTGAGGCCGGGCGGCGGGGGCGGGGTGAGCTGCTGGACGAAGGCATCGACCGGCACCACGGAGGGCACGTCCACCAGGCTGGGCGGGGCCATGACGTTCTCGATGGTCTCCTCGTTGAGTTCCTCGACCTCCTCCACCTTCTCCTCCTCCAGCGGGGGCATCTCAAACTGGACGACCTCCTCCTTCACGGCGGCGGCCCGCTTGGGCGGCGCGTTCTTGAAGCTGAAAAAGTAGATGGTCGAGTGCAGCGCCACGGACACCACGATGCCGATGATAAGATCCTTGCTCATGTTATTTGCCAGTGGGCCGGGTGCGGGTTTCGACGGAGAATTTCTCGATGCCGGCATTGCGGATGATATCCAGCACGTTGACGGTGAGGCCGAAGCGCGCGCGCTCGTCGCCGGCGATCAGGATGCGGGGGTCGTCCGTCTGGGTCTTGTAGTGGGCGATGCGGGCCGGGACCTCGCCCATGTCGATCAGTTCCTTGTTCCAGAAGATGGCGCCGTCGCCCGAGACCTGGATCGTCACGCTGTCATCCTTGGGCGGATTCGGGTTCGGCGGGGCCGCCACCGGGAGATCCACGGGGATGGACTTCAGGGCGTTCAGGGAGAGGGTGAAGAGGACGAACGTCGCGAGCAGGAAGAAGATGACGTCAATGAGGGGGATGATCTCAATGCGCGCCTTTTTACGGACCGGGACTTTGATTTTGGTGCCTTCCATGATGGTGCAGCTTTTCTAGTATACGCCTGAGAAGTCGGTTTATTAGGGTGGGGCGGTCAGCGGCTGCGGGTTTCGATGAAGACCTTCTTGAACCCGGCCTTGCGGGCCTCATCGAAAACGTAGATGGCCTGGGCGAAGAACGCCCGCTCATCGCCATTGATCAGGATGCGCCCGTCGGGGTCCGACTTGGCGTAGAGCACGAGGCGCTGCTGGAATTCATCGAGGGTGATCAGGTCCTGGTTCCAGGCGATCGCGCCCTCGTCGGTCACGCTGATGGTCACGCCGGTGGGATCGCGGGTGATGCCGGTCTCCGCCACGGGCAGATTGACCTTCACGCCATTAGACTTGTTCAGCGAGAGGGTGAACAACACGAAGGTGGCGAGCAGGAAGAAGATGACGTCAATGAGGGGGATGATCTCAATGCGCGCTCTTTTCTTGCCACCTGGGCCGGAACCGCCGCCACCGTGCATACAGTTAGGGGGTAAAGGTTAAATCCGCAACGACACGGCGCCTCAGCGGGCGCTCGTGGACGCGGACTTGTTGATGATGATCTCGAGGGAGTTGGAGGCGTCCTCGACTTCGTGGCGCGCTTCCTCGACCCGGGCGTTCATGTAATTAAAGGGGAGCAGGCCCATGACGGCGATGAAGAGACCGCACATGGTGGCGATGAGCGCCTCGGCCACGCCGCCGGTGATGGCACCGGTCGAGGCGGAGATGTCACCGCTGCCGGAATTAAGGGCGGCGAACGTGCCCATCATGCCCGTGACGGTGCCGAGAAGGCCGAGGAGGGGGGCGGCGGTGATGCAGGTGTCGAGCGTCGGGAGACCCTGGCTGTAGCGCTGCATCTCCTGGTTGGCGGCGCGGGTGAAGGCGTTGCCGAGGGAGTGTTCCTTGTGCGAGAGGGCGTATACCAGGATGCGGGCGACAAAGTCGTCGCTCTTCTTGCCCAGCTCGACGGCGCCGTTGACGTCATTGGCCTCGACGCGCTCGAGCATCTTGTCGACGAGCTCGGGATTGCGCCGGCTGTTCTCACGAATGATGAAGATGACGCGCTCGATGGCGACGGTGAACATCAGGAAGGAGACGAGCAGGATGGGCCACATGACACCTCTTCCGGCATGGAAAAGTTCCATCATGTTCATCGGGCTGCCATCGGGATTCGTCAGCAGGAGAGCGAGTGGGATTTGAACAGAGATCATTGGGCGGGTGTGGGTTTAACTGAGACGGGTATGATTTATTCCTATGCGGAAACTTATGCGATGAACAGCCGGCATTTATGGGTCAAACACCTAACTGCGGTGAACTACTTCCATGACAAAAAACATCGGAACACAAATGTTGCTGAGAATCACTTCGCCCTGTCAATGCGGTTTCTGAGCCAGCAGCCGGAAAACTGGAATGTCATTGAGGAACTTATGGCGCGAACGAACAAGGCGGGGAGGAAAATTGGCTGCCCGACTAGGACTCGAACCTAGACAGAACGAGTCAGAGTCGTTCGTGCTACCATTACACCATCGGGCAGTGAAAAAACTTATCGGCGCCGGACAGTGGGATCAGGGTGGAGCCAAAAATGGAGCCGGCGATGGGATTCGAACCCGCAACCGCCTGTTTACAAAACAGGTGCTCTACCATTGAGCTACACCGGCAAGGCGTGCAGGGCACGATAAGTCAGGGTGACTGGCAAACAACCCGAAATTTGGTGGCTCCCCGGGGACTCGAACCCCGAACCAATTGATTAAGAGTCAACTGCTCTACCATTGAGCTAGGAAGCCGACAAAAAGGACTCGCCAAAGTTAATATCGCCCCGAGCAAGTCAACCCCTTTTCCGAATTTCAGCCGCCAGGTGTTTTCCCCTCTGAAAAATCGCCGCCGGGCGGGAGCTTTCGCGCCCCGGCGGGGCGGTGAAGTTTCCCCTTGCCAAGCGTCCATGCCCCCTCTGTTTTGGTCCGCTCCATCCATGCAAAAGACCAAAAAGTCCGTTGCCAAGCGCTTCAAGATATCCGGTACGGGTAAGCTGATCCGCCGCACGCCCGGTTTTCGTCACCTGCTGGCCGCGAAGAGCACGAAGTCCAAGCGACGTGCCTCCCGCGACAAGCTCGTGGCTCCCGGTCATGCCAAGCCGCTCCTCCGCTGCCTGCCTTTCGGCCTCCGGTAATCCAGTCGCGCAAACCACCAACTCCGCCAGGCGGGTGAATCCTAACGAGACGACCCGCCGGCCCCAAACCACCATATAACATGCCTCGTGCCACAAACTCCCCCGCGTCGCGCAAGCGACACAAGAAAGTCCTGAAATACGCCAAGGGCTATTTCGGCAACAAATCCAAGCTGTTCCGCTACGCCAAGGAAGCGGTCCAGCATGCCTGGCAATACGCCTACATCGATCGCAAGAAGAAGAAGGCCAACATGCGCGGCCTTTGGATCGTGCGCCTGAACGCCGCCTGCCGCGAGGCCGGCATCAGCTACAGCCGCTTCATCGAGGGCCTCAAGGCCGCCAACATCCAGCTCGACCGCCGCCAGCTCTCCGAGATCGCGATCGCCGACGCCGTGGCGTTTGGCGGTCTGGTCAAGCAGGCCCAGGCCGCGTTGAAGACCAAGGCCGCCAAGGCCTGAGTCGATTACGGCGAGCCTTTGGAGGCTCGCCTTCCGGTCAAAAAGACCATTTCTCTGAAGGACGGGCTCCCCGCGGGCCCGTCCTTTTTATTTCATGCAAGCAACCATCACTGCGATCCTGGCCAAGGCCCAGCCCGAGCTGGCCCACCTGAAGACGCGCGCCGAGTTTGAGGCCGCCAAGGCCCGCTATGTGGGGCCGAACGGCGAGTTCACTGCCCTGATGAAGCAGATGGGCGCCGTGCCCAAGGAACAGCGCCCCGCCATGGGCAAGCTCATCAACGAGGCCAAGGCGCAGCTGACGGCCCAGCTCGACGCCACCCTGGCGCGCATCGCCGAGTCGGAAATCACCGCCCAGCTCGGGCCCGCCGTCGATCCCACGCTGCCGTCGCCGGACGCCGGCCCGGGCACGATGCATCCGCTCACCCTCGTCCGCGAGGAGATGTGCCGCATCCTGCGCAAGGCCGGCTTCACCGTGGCCGACGGCCCCGAGGTCGAGACCGAATTCTACTGCTTCGACGCCCTCAACACACCCGCCGACCACCCCGCGCGCGCCGAGCAGGACACCTTTTATTTCCCCGAGCCCGCCCGCTTCGGCAACATCGAGAAGAAGGTCCCGGGGGAGAAATACCTCCTCCGCACCCACACCTCGTCGGTCCAGATCCGCACCATGCTCAAGGGCGAGCCGCCGATCCGCATCGTCGCGCCGGGCCGGGTCTACCGCCGCGACACCTCGGATGCCACGCACAGCGCCAATTTTCACCAGCTCGAGTGCCTCTATGTGGACAAGCATGTCACCGTGCGCGACCTGAAGGCGCTGCTCGACTACATCTTCGCCTCGCTGCTCGGGAAGGACACCAAGACGCGCTTCCGCCCGCATTACTTCGGCTATACCGAACCGTCGTTCGAGGTCGATCTCTCGGCCAAGCACCTGCCCAAGGTGAAGAAGGAATGGATCGAGATCGGCGGCTGCGGCTTGGTCGACCCCTCGGTCTTCGAGGCGGTCGGCTACGATCCCGCCGTCTGGAGCGGCTACGCCTTCGGCATGGGCCTCGAGCGCCTCGCGATGCTGGTCTACGGCATCGATGACATCCGTTATTTCTACCAGAACGACGTCCGCTTCCTGAAGCAGTTTGCCTGAGACAACCGATGAAAATCTCCCTCAACTGGCTCAAGCAATACGTCTCCCTCGACGGCATCCCGACCGCCGAGCTCCAGCGCGCCATCACCTTCCTCGGCTTCGAAGTCGAGGGCGTGGTGAGCACAGCCCTGCCGCCGCTGGCCAACGTCGTCGTTGGCGAGATCAAGACCCGCGCCAAGCACCCCAACGCGGACAAGCTTTCCGTTTGCACCGTGGATGTCGGCGCCGCCCACGGCGGCGTGCGCACCATCGTGTGCGGCGCGCCCAACTGCGACCCCGGCCACCGCGTGCCCGTGGCCCTGCCAGGCGCCGTGCTGCCCGGTGACTTCAAGATCAAGCAGTCCAAGATCCGCGGCCAGCCGTCCGACGGCATGATGTGCGCGCCCGACGAGCTCGGCCTCGGCGGCGAGCACACCGGCCTGCTCCTGCTCGACCGCTCCCTCGCCATCGGCACACCGATCAACGAGGCGCTCCCGGGCGGCGACACGGTGTTCGACCTCGAGATCACGCCCAACCGGCCCGACGCGCTCAGCCACATCGGCATCGCGCGCGAGCTGGCCGCGTGGTTCCGCAAGGAAGTCGCCTACCCGGAGGTGAAATTCCGCGGTGAGACGCACGGCTCGCATCCCGACATCCTGGCCGACATCCGCGTGGAAGCGCCGGCGGACTGCCCGCTTTACATCGGCATCGCCCTCTCCGGCGTCAAGGTCGGCCCGAGCCCGGCGTGGATGCAGGAGCGCCTGCAGGCCGTCGGCCTGCGCCCGATCAACAATCTCGTGGACGTGGGCAACTACGTCATGCTCGAACTCGGCCAGCCGCTGCATGTCTTCGATGCGAAAAAGATTGGCGGTCGCAAGATTGTCATCCGCCGGGGGACCGACGGTGAGAAACTCGTCACGCTCGATGCCAAGGAGCGGGTGCTCAACAGCCGCATGCTCGTCATCGCCGACGAGGCCCGGCCACTCGTGGTGGCCGGCATCATGGGCGGGGCCGATGCCGGGGTGGACGATTCCACCACCGACATCGTGCTCGAGGCCGCGTATTTCCGTCCGCAGTCCGTGCGCGCCACCTCCAGGCGGCTCGGGCTGGCCTCGGATTCCTCTTATCGCTTTGAGCGCGGGGTGGACCCGCACAGCACGCTGGAGGCCGCGCAGCGCGCCGTGGACCTGTTGCTGGAGACGGCCGGCGGGACCGTGGTCGGCCCGTCCTTCCAGGTCGGCGGCGATGTGCCCTGGCAGCGCGAGATTGTTGTCACCCCGGCCTACATCAATGAGCAGCTCGGGTTCGAGATTCCTACCGACGAGCAGCGGGCGGCCCTCGAGGCGCTCGACCTGGTCATCCGGCACGAGGAGCCAACCGAGCATCGCGGCCCGGCCTGGACCGTCACGGTGCCGAGTTGGCGGGCTGACCTCGACCGGCCCATCGACCTCGTGGAGGAGGTCCTGCGCATTTATGGCACTGAGAACGTGCCGGCCGCCCCCGCGATCGGCCCGGCCCTCGTGGATTCGGAGGACGCTCCGACCGTGGTCTTTAATCGCGCGGTGACCCACTATCTCGTCGGCCAGCATTTCCACGAGTGCGTGAACTACACGCTGCGTTCGGCCCGGGAGCTCAAGACCTGGGTGTCCGACGCCGCCGTGCAGGAGCTGGCGCTGACCAATCCCTTCGTCGAGGAACAGTCGCACCTCCGGCCCACGCTCGTGCTCGGGTTGCTGGAGTCGCTCCAGCTCAACCAGTCGCGCGGCAACCAGGTCGCGCGGTTGTTCGAGACCGGCCGGGTGTTCATGGAGGTTAATGGCACGGTGCACGAGTGCGCCGGCGTTGGCTTCATCATCGCCGAGAATCCCAAGGCCCGGGCCTGGCTCGCGCGGCCGGCGCCGGATTTCTACACGGTGAAACGGCACATGGAGATCATCGCCTCCCACGCCGGCGTCGACCTGTCCGCCCAGCCGCTGGCACCGGTCACGGGCGCCTTCTGGGGCTGGCAGGAAGGCCAGGCCGCCGCCGCCGGCGACCTCAAGCAGGGCTGGACCGCCCGGTTCGGCCTGCTGAACCTCGCCATGGTCCGCGCCGCCGGGGTCGAGGGTAAGGTGTGGGCGGGTATGTTCGCCATCCTGCCGGAGCACATGCCCTCCGCGTCGGCGCGCCGACGCTTTCAGAATTTCAGCCTCTTTCCCTCCGCCTTGCGCGACCTCGCACTGGTGGTGGATGCCTCGCGCCATGCCGAGGAGGTGCGTGCGCAGCTCCTGCAGGTCGCCCGGGCGGTGACGGGCAGCGCCTTCACGGTGGAAGCGGTCGAGGCCTTCGATGTCTACCGCGGCGCCGGTCTCCCCGAGGGCAAGAAAAGCCTGGCGTTCGCCCTTTCGTTCCGTTCGGCCGAGCGCACGCTCACCGACGACGAGGTCAATGCGGTCTTCCAGAAAATCCAGCAGGGCATCGTGGCCGACGGTCGCGTCACCGTTCGTGCCTAGGCGCGGACGATTTGGTCAGACGGCAAACAGCTCCAGGAACTTCTTCACTTCGCCGGGGACATCCTTGCCCAGATTTTGCACGATGAACTGGAAGAACTGCCGGATTTCCGCCTGATGTTCGGGGCTGGGCGACACCGGGAAGGCCGGGCGAGATTCCCGTTTGCCGGCCTTGGCCCCCTCCCGGTAGCTGATGTTCAGGCCGGAGGTCTCGGAGTTGCCCCGGATGCAGAAGTCATACACGAGCATTTCGAAAAGTTTCGGGATCTTGCCCGTGCTGTCGCGCCAGATGTGGAGTACGCTGTCGGATTCGCCTTCATAGCGCTCCTTGAACAGTCCGGGCACGTCCTGCTTCACGCGGGCGACGGAGATGGCATCGAAGGTCGAGCCGATGATCACGGGCTCCATCAGCTGCTGGTAAGCCTTCTGGGAGTAGGCGTCGGGAAACTTCAACAGCACGCCGGCGGTGACAAAGGCCTGGCCGGTGCGGTAGTTCGCCACGGTCGCGTCGAGTTCGAACAGCTTGTTGTCGAGTTCGAGCTTGATGGCACAGGTTTCACCCTTCGTCGCGATCGCTGCGGGATGCAGGCGGATGCTCAAGCCGCTGGTCGAGAGATTGAGGATCTGCCCGCCCCAGTCCATGGCGGAGTGCTTGCCTGCCGGGAGCAGCCGGCCCTCCCCGTCGCGCGCACTGAGGGTGATCTTGACCTTGAGGGGGAATTTGACGCCCACCGGGTAGCGCTTGGCCCCGCGCTTGTCGAGTAGACCGCCGTCGGATTTCTGGAAATCCAGGATCTTTTTAAAGAGAAGCACGGCAGGAGCGGATAACGATTGCCCGTTGGGGTCAAGCTAGCACGGGGTGCGGGGCAGTGACACGGGCGGCTTGTTTTGCCGGTTGCCAACCCGGCTTTCCGCCGCCTGCTTGGGAGGGAGCATCCGCCGCACCGATGAGCGCCAATTCCGACCTCAATATCGACTATCTGGCCAACCTGGCCCGGCTCGCCCTCACCGGGGCGGAGAAGGAGAAATTTTCGCGCCAGCTCGGCGATATCCTGCATTACGTCGACAAGCTCAAGCAGGTGGACGTGACGGGGGTGGAGCCCATGGCGCACGCCTCCCCGGTGTTCAATGTCTGGGCGGAGGATGTCGCGCGCCCGGGGCTGCCGGTGGCGGAGGCGCTGCGCAACGCGCCCGCCCAGCGGCAGCACATGATCGTGGTGCCCAAAGTCGTGGAGTAAGCGATGGCGGACGATTTCATCCATCTTCCCGCCGCCCGGCTGGCGGAACTCCTCGCCGCAGGAAAAATCTCCTCGGTCGGGCTCGTGCAGTCCTGCCTGGCCCGCGTCAAGGCGGTGGACGGCCGCGTGAAGGCCTTCAATTCCGTGGATGAGGCCGGGGCGTTGGCCTTGGCCGCGGCTTCCGACCAGCGTCGAGCCGCGGGGCAGGCGAGGGGACCGCTCGACGGCATTCCGGTCGGCTTCAAGGATGTCATCGCCGTGGCGGGCCAGCCGCTCACTTGCTCGAGCCGGATCCTAGCGAACTTCATCTCCCCCTACGATGCGACGGTAACTGAAAAGCTGCTGGCGGCCGGCGCGATCCCCTGCGGCCGGTTGAATATGGACGAATTTGCCATGGGTTCATCGACGGAAAACTCCGCGTTCGGCCCGACGGCCAACCCGTGGGATCTCACCCGTGTGCCCGGCGGCAGTTCCGGCGGCTCGGCCGCCGCTGTGGCGGCCTGCGAGTTGCCCGTGACGCTCGGTTCCGACACCGGCGGCTCCATCCGCCAACCTGCCGCGTTGTGCGGCGTGGTGGGCCTGAAGCCCACCTACGGCCTGGTCTCGCGCTACGGCCTGGCGGCCTACGCCTCCTCGCTCGACCAGATCGGCACCCTGACCCACACGGTGGAGGACGCCGCGCTCGTGCTCGGCGCCATTGCCGGGCATGATCCGCGCGACTCGACCTCCTTCAAGGCGGTGGTGCCGGACTACCGCGCTGAACTCGGCCGGCGCCAAGGGCCGTGGCGACTTGGCGTGGCGAAGGAATTTTTCGGCGCCGGGCTCGATCCCGAGGTGGGCGCGGCGGTGCGGGCCGCCATCGAGCATTACCGGCGGGCCGGCTGCGAGATCCGGGAGGTATCGCTGCCGCTGGCGGCCGAGTACGCCGTGGCGGTCTATTATCTCATCGCCACCGCCGAGGCTTCGTCGAACCTCGCGCGCTACGACGGCGTCCGCTACGGCCACCGTTCGGCCAAGGCGAAGGACGCCGTCGACCTGTATTTCCAGTCGCGGGCCGAGGGTTTCGGCGACGAGGTGAAGCGCCGCATCATTCTGGGGACCCACGTCCTGAGCAGTGGTTACTACGACGCCTACTACTTGCGCGCCCAGAAGGTCCGCACACTGATCCGCAACGAATTCACCGCCGTGCTGCGGGATTGCGACGCGCTGCTCTCGCCGACCTCGCCGACGGCGGCGTTCAAGCTCGGGGAGAAATCCTCCGACCCGCTCGCGATGTATCTGACCGACATCTATACCATCAGCGTGAACCTCGCCGGCCTGCCCGGCCTCTCGTTGCCCTGCGGATTCACCGGCGGTGGCCTGCCCATCGGCCTGCAGCTCATCGGGCGGCCATTTGACGAGGCCGGCCTGCTGGCCATTGCCCGGCACTACGAGCAGGCCCACGCCTGGCACACGAAACACCCGAGCCTATGAACTACGAAGCGGTCATCGGCCTGGAGGTCCACGTGCAGCTGCGCACGGCGTCGAAGATGTTCACGCGCGTCGCCTCCGGCTACGGCGAGCCGGAGAACACCCTCGTTGATCCCGTCGTGCTCGCGCTGCCGGGGGCGCTTCCGGTCATGAACAAGGTGGCCCTCGACCAGATCATCAAGGCCGGCCTCATCCTCGGCTGCAACATCGCCCCCGTCTGCAAGTGGGACCGGAAAAACTACTTCTATCCCGACTCGCCCAAGAACTACCAGATTTCCCAGTACGACCAGCCCATATGCCTCGGCGGCGCGGTGGAGATCGAACTGCCCGGCCCGGCGCGCAACATCATGGGCGAGCACAAGAAAATCCCGCTCACCCGCATCCACCTCGAGGAGGATGTCGGCAAGCTCAACCACGGCGCCAGCGACTCGCTGGTGGACTACAATCGCGCCGGCACCCCGCTGATGGAGATCGTGACCGAGCCCGCCCTGCACAGCGCGGACGAGGCCTACGCGCTGCTGACCTCCCTGCGCATCGCCCTCGTCCTGGGCGGCATCTCCGACTGCGACATGGAAAAGGGCCAGATGCGCTGCGACGCAAACATCTCCATCCGTCCGGTGGGCGAGACCAAGCTCGGCACCAAGGTCGAGCTGAAGAACCTGAATTCCATCTCATTCGTGCGCGACGGCATCGCCCACGAGATCCGCCGCCAGCTCGCCGTCGCCGGGAGTGGCGGCGCCATCGTGCAGGAAACCCGCGACTTTGACGGCCAGACCGGCACCTCGCAGTCGCTCCGGTCGAAGGAAATGGCACACGACTACCGCTACTTCCCCGATCCCGACCTCATGCCCGTGCGGGTGGACGAGGCCTGGAAGGCCGCGCTCCGGGCCGACGTCCCCGAGCATCATTTCGACCGCCAGCGGCGGCTCATGGCGGATTACCAGCTGCCCTACACAATCACATCCGTCCTCGTCCCCGACCGGGAGCTGGCCGACTACTTCGAGGCGACCGCCCGGCTCGGCGCCGCGCCCCAAGCCGCGGGCAACTGGATCGCCAACGACCTGCTGCGCGAGCTCGCCGCGGCGAAACTCACCCTCGCCGAATCCCGGATCCAGCCCGCCCACATCGCCGGGCTGGTGAGGCTGGTCGAGTCGGGCGTCATCTCCAACTCCATCGCCAAGGACGTCTTCATCGCCATGTTCCAGACGGGCGAGTTGCCGGATGTCCTCGTCGAGCGCCAGGGCCTGAAGCAGTCCACCGACACCGGTGAGCTCGAAAAGTGGGTCGCGGCCGCCATCGCCGCCAATCCGAAGGCCGCCGAGGGCTTCAAGACCGGCAACGAGAAGGCGCTCAACGCCATCAAGGGCGCGGTGATGAAGGCCTCCGCGGGCAAGGCCAACCCCAAGCTCGTGGACGAGATCGTCCGCCGGCAGCTCGGCTAGCCCTCAGCGGGCGAATTTCCGCAGGAATTCCCGCACGTTGTCCGGGATCGTGCTGGAGAGGTTCGGCACGACCCAGCGGAAGAGCTGGCGGATTTCGTCGTGCAAGCCACCCGAGGTTTCGAAGACCGGGTTGGTCTTCTTGTCCCCGTCCGGGTCGATTGACTCAAGTTCGTAGACATCCGCCTGGCCCTTCTGCAGGACGCCCCGGCAATAATAGTCGTTCATCCGGAAATCAAAGCTGTGCAGCGGCAGGCCGGGGGTCTTCGCCGCCCGCACGGTGAGGAGGGAATCCGGCTCACCGCTGAAAACCTGCTTCGTGAACTTGGGCTCGTTCTGGATGACGCGATCCAACGGCATCAGCTGGAGCGACTGGCCGATGACCACCGGCTGCATCAGCTGCATGTAGGATTTCTGGACCTCGAAGTCGCCGAAGACCAGGCCGAGGCCGAGGTAAACCTCGTTCTCCCGGGCATGCACGTGGGCGATGCGCGCATCGATGGCCAGCCGGTGCGCCCCGAGCACGAGGTCCACGCGCAGGTGGTGCCCGGCCAGCAGGCCGGTTCCGGGCGCGACCAGCACGCCGATGCCGTTGCTGGAAATGTCCAGGAGCTTGGCGGAATGGTCCCGACCGGCGTTGTGCAGGGTCGCCTGGAGGGGAAAGGTCGGGCCGAGTGGGTAGCGCAGGTTAAGCCGCTTTTCCAGTTGCTCGACCTTCTCCTGCTCAAAGTTGAATATCCGCCGAAATATCAGCATCCAAAACGGTTAGTGCTGTCGCCCGGATATTACAAGCCCCGCGGGGCAGGTCGTCGGGCCGTGCCCGGCCTTGCGCCGTTGGCCCATCTGGACATTGTCTGGATCATGAATCCCAACGATACCCCCTCCCTGTCCCGGCGCGACGCGTTGAAAATTCTCGGCACCGCGGTAGCCGCCACCGGTCTCGGCTTGAATCACGCGACCGCCGCCGAAGGCGCCCCGGCGGCCCTCGGCTGGGAACTGCCTGCCCTGCCGTTTGCCTATGGCGCCCTTGAGCCGCACATCGATGCGCGGACGATGGAGATTCATCACTCGAAGCACCATCAGGCCTACATCACCAATGCAAAGAACCTCCTCAAGGATCATCCCGACCTGTTGGCGCGCGGTCCCGCAGCGCTGGTCCGCGACCTGGCAGGTGTCCCCGAGGCGATCCGCACCGGCATCCGCAACAACGCCGGCGGGCACGTGAACCATGCGTTTTTCTGGCAGCTCATCGCGCCGGGCGGCGCGGCGGTGTCCGGACCGCTCGACGCGGCTCTCACGACGGCCTTTGGCTCGATGGATGAATTCAAGAAGCAGTTCGCCGACGCGGCGATGAAACGCTTCGGCAGCGGCTGGGCTTGGCTGAGCGCCAAACCGGACGGCAAACTAATCGTCCATTCAACCGCCAACCAGGATTCGCCGCTGACCGATGGCCTGACCCCCATCATCGCCCTCGATGTGTGGGAGCATGCCTACTACCTGCACTACCAAAACCGGCGGGCGGAATATGTCGCGGCCTTCTGGAACGTGCTCAACTGGACTCAGGCCGGGACAAACTACGCGGCCGCTGCGAAGGCCTGAAGCCGGACATGGGAGGAAAGACCTTCGCCGAGATCGGCCTGCCCACGGCCCGGCACCACCTGTTCCTGTGCGTCGGGCCGGATTGCTGCACGACGGAGGCGGGCCTGGCGACTTGGGAGCATCTCAAGGGCGCACTGAAGGAACATGGCGTTCCGGCCATGCGGACCAAGGCGGCCTGCCTGCGCAAATGCAGCGAGGGGCCGTGGCTCGTTGTCTATCCGGACGGCGTCTGGTACTCCCAGGTCACCCCGGAACGTTTCGATCGCATCCGTCGCGAACACCTCGAGGGCGGCGTGCCGGTGGCGGAGTGGGTGAGGGCGACCCAGCCGTTGCACACTGACTAGTTTGTCAATCAGAGGTCGGTGGGGACGGCGGCCGGGGTGCCGCGCTCGATCTTGGCGGTCTGCTGGCACTGCTGGCACACGCCGAAAAACTCCACCACGTGGCTGATCTGCGCATAGCCCTTGTCTTGCAGCCTCTGCTCGACGCCTTCAGGGAGATTGTAGTCCACCGCGTCGGCCTTGCCGCAGGATTTGCAGATGATGTGGTAATGGCGGGCATTGCTCAGCGTCTGCTCATAGAGGCATGTGCCGTTGTGCAGATAGCTGCGGCGCACGAGGCCGAGGTCTTCAAAGGCCGCGAGGCAGCGGTAAATCGTCACGAGGTCGCAGGACTTGATCCCCACCAGCTGGTGGATGCGTTCGATGCTGGCCGGGCTCTCCAGCTTCATGAGCGTCTGGACGAGCGCGATGCGGGGCTTGGTCACGCGCATCCCCGCCGTGCGGATGCGGCCGCAGGCTTCGACCAACGCGGTGGCGGCGGTGCGAGGCCCGCTCACCGTGCCGAGGGGGTGATTCGACTGGGTCGCGGCGATCATCGCTGGCAGGGTATGAACCAAAATCAGGGGAATGCGAGTTGAAGTTTCGCTTGGTGACACGCTATGAGGTGACGGCATGGCCTCGGCCCCGGCGCCCGGATCCGGGGGCGGCTGCGGGGTTGCGGCGCGCCAACTGCTGTGCTAGCTAGGAGCACACTTTTACATGCAAGACCTCGAATTTTCAGAAATCGTCGGCCTGATTTGCAAGGAGGACTCCCGTTTCGACCGCAAGGCGTATGATTTTGTCCGTCAGGCGCTTGACCACACGGTCAAGGAGCTGAAGCGCAAGCAGCCTGAGCGCACCGGCAAGTCCCAGCATGTCACCGGGGCCGAGCTGCTGGCGGGCACCCGGGATTACGCCCTCGAGCAGTACGGCCCGCTCACCAAGACCGTCCTGAACACCTGGGGCATTCGCCGTTGCGCCGACTTCGGCGACATCGTTTTCAATCTCATCGAGTACAATGTCTTCAGCAAAACGGAGAGCGACCGCCGCGAGGATTTCGCCGACATCTACGATTTTGAGGAAGCCTTCGTGAAGCCCTTCCAGCCCGCCGGCGCCCGCCGCGGCCGGGGCCCCACGGGTTCGGCCTGATCCGCTTTCCGCGCAATGCCCCCATCCTCTTCCACCCCCTCGCGCGACCTCGCCCTGCTCGAGCGTCTCTGGCGCGATTCCCTCGAACGCTACACGTTGCCCAACGGCTTGACCGTCCTGCTCAAGCCCGACTCCGCCGCGCCGGTCAGCTCCGTGCAGGTGTGGGTGAAGACCGGCAGTATTCACGAGGGCGCGCACCTCGGCGCGGGCCTGTCGCATTACCTCGAGCACATGCTCTTCAAGGGCACCACGCGCCGCGCCGGTCGCGAGATCTCCGCCACGGTCCAGGCCCACGGCGGCTACATCAACGCCTACACCACCTTCGACCGCACCGTCTACTACATCGACGTGCCGTCCAACCACACCGCCGTGGCCATCGACCTGCTGGCCGACGCCGTGCTGCACTCGACCCTGCCGGCCGAGGAGGTCGCCAAGGAGAAGGACGTCATCCTGCGCGAGATCGACATGTGCCTCGACGATCCCGACCAGCGGCTCTCGCAGGCGCTCTTCGAGACGGCCTACCGCACGCATCCCTACCGCCAGCCCATCATCGGCCACCGCGACGTCTTTGCCGCCGTCACCCGCGACGACCTGCTGGCCTACTACCATGCCCGTTACGTGCCCAACAACCTCGTGCTTGTCATCGTCGGTGACTTCGATCCCGTGACCACGCGCGCCGCGATCACCGAGCACTTTGGGAAGGCCCCACGCGTTCGCCTCGCCCCGGTGCTTGTCCCCGACGAGACCCCCCAGCTTTCTCGCCGCGACCAGCACCTGCACGAGGACGTGCAGGTCTCCCGCGCCGGCCTCGGCTGGCAGATCCCCGGCCTGGCCCATCCCGACACCCCCGCGCTCGACCTGCTCTCGATGGTGCTCGGCCACGGCGACAGCTCGCTCCTCTGGCAGTCCATCCGCGAGAAGGCCCGGCTGGTGCACAGCATCGACGCCATGGCGTGGGGCCCCGGCACCAGCGGTCTCTTCTACATTTCCTATCTGGCCGATCCCGACAAGCGCGTGGCTGCGGAGGCGGCGATCTTGCGTGAACTTGAAAAGATTTGCGCGAAGGGCATCAGCGACGCCGCCCTCGCCAAGGCCGTGCGCCAGGCCGTGACCTCCGAGATCAACATGCGCAAGACCATGTCGGGCCAGGCCTCGCGCCTCGGGTCCGCCGAGGTCGTCGTCGGTGACATCTACTACACCCGCGAGTATTTCCGGCGCCTGTTCGGCCTGACCCCGGCGAAGCTGAAAAAGGTGATGCGCACCTACCTCGTGCCGGAAAAGCTCACGGTGGTCTCCAGCAATCCGAAAGCCGGCGAGACTGCCCCTGTCGTCCATAGCATTGGCGAAGGAGGATCATTAGATTTTTCCGAGCTCACACTGCCCAACGGCGCACGCCTGCTGCTCCAGCCCAACCACCACCTGCCCAACGTCCACTTGCGCCTCGCCTTTGCCGGCGGCGCCATGTTCGAGCCGCCCGCCCGCCGCGGGCTCAACGCCCTCCTGGCCGCCCTGCTGGCCAAGGACACCACCCGGCGCTCGGCCGAGGAGGTCGCCCGCGCCATCGAGACCGTCGGCGGCTCGTTCAACGAGTTTTCCGGCAACAACAGCTTCGGCCTGGCCGCCGAGGTGCTGGCCGGTGACACCGACCTCGCCTTGGAATTGGTCGCCGACGCCGTGCTCCGGCCCGCCTTCAAGCCCGCCCGGCTCGAGATCGAGCGCGAGGCCACGCTGGCCTCGCTCAAGGAGAGCCTCGACGACGTGGTCACGGTCGGCCGCAAGAAGCTCCGCGAGAAATTTTTCGCCGGACATCCCTTCGCCATCGAAACGATCGGCGACGAGTCGGGCTTACAGGCCATCACGGTCGCCGACGTCAAGGCCCTGCACCGGCGGCTGATCGTCTCGGGCAATGCCGTGCTCGCCGTCGCCGGGGACTTTGACCCGAAGAAACTCGCGCCAAAGCTCAAGGCCTTCCTCGCGAAACTGCCCAAGGGTGCGGCGCCTGCCGCCCGGGGCCAGCTCGCCGTCACGCCGAGCGACTTCTCCGAGATCCAACCGCGCCAGCAGGCGATTGTCTTCCAAGCCTTTCCCGGTCCGGGCGTGCTCGCCCCCGACTACACCGTCAGCGAGGTGGCCGACGAGCTGTTCAGCGGCATGTCCTCCCACCTCTTCGAGCGCGTCCGGGAGCAGAAGAGCCTGGCCTACTTCGTCCGCTCCAGCCGCATCGTCGGGATGGATCTTGGCATGTTTTATTTCTACGCGGGAACCAGCCCCGAGCGCCACGCCGAGGTCCTCACGGAGCTGGACCTGGAGATCAAGCGCGTCCGGGAGGGCGGGGTGACGGCGGAGGAGCTCACGCGTTGCCAGACCCGCCTCAAGGCCGGCAAGCGCATGGGCATGCAGACCAATTCCGCCCGCGCCATGCAGGCGGCGCTGAACTCCGTCTATGGCCTGCCGGTCAACGACTGGCGGACCTACGATACCCGCGTGGACGCCGTCACCCTCGACTCGATCCGCGATTTCGCCCTGCGGTATTTCCAGCCTCAGCAAAGGGTGCAATTGGTGGTCAAACCCTGAGTTGTCGGCCTGAATTTAGGCGGAACCCGCCGCTTCCCGGTCTATTTTCGAAAGATAATCTGGCCGGGCTATGAAAAATCTACGCACACCCCAACTCGCGCTGGCCCTGCTGGCGCTCGCCCTGATTGTCGCCCCCGCCTCCCTCCGCGCCGAGGAGGTCAAAGAGAAACCCCTGTCCAAGGCGAAGGAGAAGTACGACGCCGACAAGGACGGCAAACTCAACGACGCGGAGAAGGCGGCGGCCAAGGAAGGCGCCAAGGCCAAGGCGAAGGAAACCCGCGAGGAGAACCTCGAGAAGTACGACGCCAACAAGGACGGCAAGCTGGACAAGGAGGAGCGCGCCAAGCAGAAGGCCGACCTTCAGGCCGAGCACGAGGCGGAGAAAGCCGAACGCGCCGCCAAGAAGGCCGCCAAGGCCGCGGAGACGAAGTAGGCCTTCGTTTCAGTTTGGCCCTTTTCAAACCCGGGAAACCTCCCCGGGTTTTTTATATCTGGAGCGCGTGCGACCCCGCCCGCGGATAAAACTTAGGCCTACTTCTTATCCGTCAACCCGCCGCTCCACTTGAGCTTGGCGCGCATGACCCCGAAGTGGCTGTAATCGCGACGCTGCACGAGCCCCAGCCGGCGCTTGGCGATGGTGACGGTGATCGTCGAGCCCTTGACGACCTCGCGGTTGCGCTGGCCGTCCAGCGCGACGAGCAGGCGCGAGCCGGTACCGCTGCTGCGGACACTCAGCTTCACGCTGTCCTCGAAGACGATCGTGCGGTTGCTCAGCGTGTGCGGGCAGATGGGGGTCATGGCGATCACCCGCGTCGCCGGGTGGAGGATCGGGCCGCCGGCGGAGAGGTTGTAGGCGGTCGAGCCCGTGGGCGTGGAGAGCACGAGTCCGTCGCACAGGTAGTCGGTCACCAGTTCGCCGTCGGCGCGGACCTCGAGGCGGACCAGCTGGGAGTTGACCTCGGCCTTGATGAGCACGTCGTTGAGCGCGAGGTCCCGGCGGCCCGGGCCGGTACGGCACTCCAGCAGGGTGCGCTGGGCAACCCGGTAGCGGCCCTGCAGCACTTCGCCGAAGCAGGCGCGGGCCTCGTCGGGCGAGAAACTCGTCAGGTAGCCGAGGCTGCCCTGGTTGACGCCAATCAGCGGGATGCCGGCCGTTGCCGCCTCGCGGACCGCGCCGAGCAGCGTGCCGTCGCCGCCGATGATGCAGCCGGCGTCGCAGCCCTTGAAGTAACCCCGTGGGAGCTTGCGGGCCCCGTGACTCTTGATCCGGCGGACGCCCACCGTGCGGGCAATGGCGATGAGCTCCCGGGCCAGCTTGGCCGAGCCGTTCTTCTCCGTGTTGATGACAAAGGCGAGTCTGCGGATGGGGGGCATGCGTTGACTGCTAATGCATACGTTTGGTCGCCAATGTCGAATTCGGATTGGGTCACCTGCCCAGATTTGACACTCCGCCCACAGGATTCCGTGGATATTCCCGCTTTGGCTTCTCCGTGCTCTCCGTGCCTCTGTGGTTCTATCTGGCTTAAAGCTTACCGCTTATCGCTACTTCTTCAGAAATCCCACCAGATACTCCCGGTTGCCGTCCGCCCCATGCACCGGGCACTCCATCTCGCCGTGCAGCGTGGCGCCGGGCAGCTCGCGCAGGGCGAAGTCCCGCACGTCGGCCAGCACGCGCTCGCGGACGGTGTCGTCGCGGATGATGCCCTGGCCCTTGTCCACCTCGGCCTTGCCGGCCTCGAACTGGGGCTTCACCAGCGCGATGAGCGTCCCGCCGGGCCGCAGGAACGGCCACACGGCGGGCAGCACGCTTTTCAACGAAATGAACGACAGGTCCATGACGACGGCGTCGTAGCTGGTCCGGGGCAGGTCGCCGGCGGCGAGGTGCCGGGCGTTGGTCTTCTCGAGGTTGGTCACGCGCGGGTCGCGCCGGAGTTTCTCGTGCAGCTGGCCGTGGCCGACATCCACGCAGGTGGCGGTGGCGGCCCCGGCCTGCAGGGCGCAGTCGGTGAACCCGCCCGTCGAGGCGCCGACGTCGAGCAGGTGCGCCCCGGTGAGATCGACCGGGAATTTTTCGAGATAGGCGGTGAGCTTCTCGCCGCCGCGGCTGACGAAGCGCGGGGGCTGGTCGATGGTCAGCTCATGGTCGGCGGGGAATTCCTTGCCCGGCTTGTCCAGGCGCTCGGTGCCGTGGCGCACCCGGCCCGACATGATCAGGGCCTTGGCCTGCGCGCGGGTGGGGGACAGCCCCCGGGCCACCAGCAATTCATCGAGACGTTGTTTCGCACCGGACACGCGCCTACTCAAAATTGTGCCCGCCCGCTTGCAAGCGATTCATTCTCTCCTTTTCCGTGCTCTCTGTGTCTCTGTGGTTCCAACCTGCAGAAAATTTACCCCTTAAACCTTATCGCCATCCGCTCCTCTCCATTTGCTTCGTTTCCTCCTGTGTAACCGGATCGGACCTGACCTCTGTTTTCTGACTTCTGTCCTCTGGTTCAGATCCGCTGTCTCCCCGGCGACCAGCACGTGGTACGACCGCCGACTTCCTCGCGCACCAGCAACTTCTTTGTGCGCGGACAGCGTCCGCCGTGCTCCCAGCGATGCCAGAAGAGCCACGATTGCGGGATGTGCGCGTTGAGGTTGGGCGGCAGGTAGCGTCCCTTGCCGGCGATGGTGTCGAGGGCGAGCCGGCACACCCGGCGGCACTCGCGATGCAGTGTGCGCACCTCGGCCGGGTTCAGCGAGCCGGCCAACCGCTTCGGGTGGATCGCCGCCCGCCAGAGGATCTCGTCGGCCATCCAGTTGCCCACGCCGGGAAACCGCTCCTGCATGAGGAGCACCGCCTTGATCGGCGCCCGGCTCCGGCGCTGCAGGAACGCGGCCACGGCCCCGACAGTGAACGCCGGGGACAGGATCGCCGGAGCGATCTTGGTCCACCATGCGGGTGCCGTTTTGCCGTGATGGAAGAGCACGCCGCCGAACATCCGCGGGTCATTGAAGACCAGCTGGCGTTTTGCCTGCACCAAGATGAAATGGTCGTGCTTGGTCGCCACGTAGTCCGGTGACTCGACCCGGAGCTCCCCGCTCATGCCGAGATGGATGCCCAGCCAGTTGTCGCCGCTGAAACGGAAAAGCATCTGCTTCGCCGCCGTCTCCGAGTCGATCAACCGGATCCCGGTCAGCCGGCGCACGAGCGCCGCGGTGTCGCATCCACGGAAGACCTTTTTCCCCTCATGCAGCCGCACGGCGCGCACCTTCGCCCCGTGACCGGCACTCCAGCGTTTGCGGAAGAATTCGACTTCAGCCAGCTCAGGCATCGTCAGATCATGGGCAGGTTCTCTGTGCTCTCAGTGTCTCTGTGGTTCAATCTAGCTAGGAGTTTGTAGCTTTCCGCTCTGGCGCTCAGCATTCAGCTTTCAGCCCTCAGCTTTTCTTAAGCTATCTCCCACTGATATGGATGGCGCGAGAGCAGCTTCGAGCCCGTCTTGGTGACCCAGACGACGTCCTCCCAGCGGCAGCCGCCGAGTCCGGGATAATACAGCCCCGGCTCGACCGTGAGCACGGCGCCGGCCTTGAGCGGGTAGGCGACAGCGCCCGAGATGCGACCCGGATCATGGACGGCGAGGCCGAGCCCGTGGCCCGTGCCATGGATGAAGCCCACCGAGCCGTTCTTGCCGTGGCGCGTCTCGTAGCCGGCCTCGGCGAAGCAGTCCGTCACCTCCTTGTGCACGACGCGACCGTCGATGCCGGCGCGGATGGCCTTCAACGCGCGCTTTTGCGACTCGCGGACCGTGGCGACCATGCGGCGCTGCACCTCGCGGGGCCGGCCCTTGAGGTAGGTGCGGGTCATGTCGCCGTAGTAGCCAGTGGCGATGACGCGCGGAAAGATGTCGATGATGATCAGCTCGTGCGGCCGCAGCGGGCCCGAGCCGCGCTCGTGCGGGTCACAGGCCTGGTCGCCGCCGGCGACGATGGTGTCCTGCGGGTTGCCGCCCTGCTCGTGGATCGCCGTCTCGAGGGCGAAGCGCAGGCGCTCAGAGGTCAGGACCTGGCCGCGGTGGACGAGGGTGCGGCCCTTGATGCGGGCGGCGCGGAGGACCTGCTCGGCGACGGTGTAGCCGACCGAGCACAAGCGGTTGCCCTCGCGGATGCACTCCGCCTCCCAGGCCGATTTGATTTCACGCTCCGGGAACAGGAGGCCGCCGGCCAGCTCCAGCTTCAGGCCGAGCTTCGTCAGCTTGAGGTAAAGGTGGGCGGGGAAGTCGTCGGCCACGAGGAAGCGGCGGATGCCGTACTCCTTGGCCAGGGTGGCGATGATCTCGGCCGGCCCGGCCGCGCCCTTGTAGCGGGCCTTGGCGCGGGCGCGGCAGGTCTCGAGGGGGAGGACGAGGTCAAAGTCGGAGGTCTTCTTGACGCGCCCGAATTCCAAGGCGCTTTGGACGGTGATCTTCTTGCCCCGGGCCTCGAAGGCGATGAAGGGGTCGTGGACCTCCACCCGGCCGAAGTAGAGCATGTCGGCGCTGGAGTGGGTGTCGGAGTAGAGGAGGGCGGGAGGAGTTTTCAAGTGGGGGTGTATAATTTTGCGGACATTGACCACTAAGCCGGTCAAAAACGCAAAAATGATTTCCTGTAGAAATTTCGCGACCCTTCGGGTCTCTTCGTGGGTAATATCCGGACTGTTGGCTCTCTCGGTTCTCTCCGGCTGCGGCAACGCGGAGAAGAAGGGGCCCGAGCCGAAGACGGTGGAGGATTTCTTTCCCATCAAGGTGGGCGACCAGGTGGTGCGGATGCAGCTCGCGATCACTCTGGCTGAGAGCCAGAAGGGGCTGATGTTCCGCCAGACGATGGGGGCGGACGAGGGCATGATCTTCCTCTACGATCGGCCGCAGCAGATGAGTTTCTGGATGCGCGACACCCTGCTTCCGCTCGATATCGGTTTCTTCGACGCCACGGGAGAGTTGAAGGAGATCTATCCCATGTATCCCCACGATGAGCGACCGGTTGCCTCCCGGTCACGCCAGCTCCAGTTCGCCCTCGAGATGAACCAGGGCTGGTACAAGCAGCACGGCGTCAAGCCCGGCGCCAAGCTCGACCTCGCCGCCCTGGTCGAGGCCATCAAGGCCCGCGGCTTCAAGCCAGCCACGTTTGGGCTCAAATAGCAGTTCGAGGGGCTTGGCTAACGCTTACGGCCAAAGGTAGAGGAACACGGCCCAAGTGCCGAGGCCGTAGAGCGCGGCGTCGAGGAGGTATTTCACTGTATGCGACCAAGGGCGTCCGCCCCAGATCGACTCAGTGACCGTACCGAAGCCATGGGCGATGAACGTGACGGCGCCCACCAGCTTGGCCGCGCCGCCAACGGGCGTGTGGTCCACACCATAGACCCTTGCTGCTAAAAACCCTGAGACCACCGCGATGGCCAGGCTCCAAAGAAACCAGATCCCGAGATACTTGCCCATATTCGGCACGCCGTTGGCCATGATCGTGATATGCCCCACCGGACCCTCCTGGTATTTCTTCAGCATGGCCTCGCTGGCCATGTCCTTCATGTCCTTGCAGTGCGGCATGACATACCGGCCGGGCTGGGGATTGCCGGCGCGGATGGCGGCGCGCACGGCGTCCTCGTTGGCGAGGGAGGTGTAATCCGACGCGTGCCATTTGACGACCATGTGGATGAGGGAACTGATCACGAACACGACCACTGCGCTGAGCAGGATCGGCAGCCAGAGGGAGAGCAGGGCATTCATGGGGGTAGGGGGGAGCGAAAGGCGGAGTGCGGAGCGCTGAATGCTGAGAGCCCGCCTTCGCACGAGGCTAAAGCGAGGCAAGCGTGGGGTGGGGTGTCCCTGTATCTCGCATAAACGCTCGAGCGATTAAAGCCGGAAAAATGACCAAAGGAAGGGAGCAGTGAGCCCCAGTGCCTGACTTCGCGCCTTTGCGACTTGGCGTGAGACACATAAGTGATGAACGAGATTAAGGCTCTTTCTGTCTGTGCGGCGGCGGGTTCGCGGCTTTCCCTGCGCCGTTCAGCGGGATAACGTGAGTTTTCAACCCCGTTGCTTTCATGACGTACCCCATCAACCGCCGGAAGTTCATCCAATCGTCCACACTCGCCGGGATCGGCCTCGGCCTGGCGGGCTCCGCGGCGTTTGCCGCCACTCCCAACCCCCAACCGTTGATCGCCGGCGCCCAGCTGAAAACCAACAACCGGCTGCCCCGCTGGCGCGGCTTCAACCTGCTCGATTTCTTCTCACCCGACCCGCGCAATCACCGGCCGGGCACGACGGAAGACCAGCTGCGTTGGATCGCCGACTGGGGCTTTGACTTCGTGCGGCTGCCGATGGCCTACCCGTATTACCTCGATATCGACCGCACCAAGCAAGTCACGCCGGAGGACGTCCTCCGCATCGACCCGAAGCGCGTCGACGAGATCGACCGCCTGGTGACCTTGGCGCACAAACACGGCCTCCACGTCAGCCTGAATCTCCACCGCGCCCCGGGCTACTGCGTCAACGCGGGGTTCAATGAGCCCTACAACCTTTGGCGCGACCAGGCGGCGCTCGATGCCTTCTGTTTCCACTGGAGCCTGTGGGCGAAGCGCTACGCCGGCGTGTCGCGGGACCGCATCAGCTTCGACCTCGTCAACGAGCCGAGCATGCGCGAGGACATGAACGACCAGCATTCCAAGCGGGGCTCGGTGCCGGGCGCCGACTACCGCCGGGTCGCCATCGCCGCGGCTGCCGTCATCCGCGCTGCCAATCCCGCGCACCTCGTCGTCGCCGACGGCAACGACACGGGCTCGAGCGTCATTCCCGAGCTCGCCGATCTCGACATCGCCCAGAGCTGCCGTGGCTACCACCCGGGCATCATCTCCCATTTCAAGGCGCCGTGGGCCTTCAAGGACGTGGACAACCTACCGGTGCCGGTCTGGCCAGGCACCATCGAGCATCGCAACGTCGATGCGGCGACGGGCAAGGTCACTATCCGGAAGGAAACGCTTGGCCGCGAGATGCTCGAGAAATTCTACCAGCCATGGATCGACATCATGAACAAGGGCGTGGGCGTGCATTGCGGCGAGTGTGGCTGCTGGAACAAGACACCGCATGCGGTGTTCCTTGCCTGGTTCGGCGACGTGCTGGACATCCTCACGACGAACGGCATCGGCTACGCCCTCTGGCAATTCGACGGCGACTTCGGCGTCCTCAACTCCGGTCGCGCCGACGTGGCCTACGAGGACTGGCAGGGCCAGAAGCTCGACCGGAAGCTGCTGGAGCTGCTGAAGAAGCACTGAAGACAGAGGACAGATGACAGGGGTCAGAGGTCAGATGCCAGTTTGAACCACAGAGACACTGAGGGCACAGAGAGAGATTGGTCGTATAGGTCGGAAGGTACGACTCCTCCGCTCCGGCATGCCCCTTTGTTGTTATAGAAACTGCATTGCTCCGTGCGCTCTGTGTCTCTGTGGTTTAACCGCCGCCCATGACACCTTTCACCCTGCCTGATTATGCCCGCATCAAGCGGGTGAACAGTTTCGAGGAGCTGGTCGCCGCGCGTTTCGAGGACGGGGTCAATGCCCTCTGCTGGGAGCGCGAGTTGCCCGGCGATTTCGGCGAAGTGGTGGCGGCATTGGGACCGGGCGAGGAGATCGTGGCCCTTGATGAGGCTCGGCTCAAAGGCCTGACGGTAAGCGCCGGGGGCAAGGCAGCCGTCGATTGCATGCTCGAGGATTTGCGACAGCTGCGGGAGCAAGGCCGCGATCCCGTGCTCAACTGCATCCATGGTTACCCGCGCGACGAGGGAGCGGGGCCGGTATCCACCGACGTCTTCTCCTTCCACGCCGACAGCGCCCCGGTGGAGGCCGACACCTGGCTGTGCACCTACCACGGGTTGCCCAGCGAGGGCCTGCGCAACGAGGAGGCGCGGCGACACGTGGACGTGCCCGAAACCCGCGCCGAGCTTCTCAAGCTCTTTGGCGGGGAGGACAACGACGCCTTTCGCGAATTCCTGCAGGAAAACTGCTACGACCTCCATTATGCGCCAGCCCCAGTCGCGCGGCCCTATTCGTTTGGCGTGGGCAACCTCTGGCGCATCGCCGTGGACTGGCCCGGCAGTCCGGTTCCACCCTGCATCCACCGCGCACCTGATTCCCAGCCCGGCTTGCCGCCGCGGTTGCTGCTTATAAGCTAGTAGCGGCACCAAACAGCAGTCTGTCTGTCTCTGACCCCACGCATGGCTGCTCCGAAAAAAACGAACCGATTCCCCTTGGTGACCGCGCTTATCGAGACTTTCGGGTTCAGTCCGGCGCTGGCAACCGTCACGGCCCTCGGCCTGGGGGCGATCTGCTGCTTGGCCCTGATCTGGGTGGTCCGTTCCGCCCCGCCGCGTTCACTCGTCATCACGAGCGGGCCCGACGGCAGCTCGTTCCGGCGCTACGCGGACAACTACCAGAAGCTCCTGGCCACCCACGGCATCGCCTTGGAAATCCTGCCCTCGCAGGGTTCGTCGGAGAACCTCCAGCGTCTGCAAGCGGATACTCCGCGCGTCGACCTGGGCTTTGTGCAGGGTGGGGTGGACAAGGACGCTATCTTGGACGACCTGAGGTCGCTGGGTAGCGTCGCCTACATGCCGCTTTGGGTGTTCTACCGCAGCCCGGAACCCATCAATCGCTTGGCGGAACTGGCGGGCCGACGCATTGCCGTGGGGGCCACGGGCAGCGGGACACATGCGCTGGCGCTCACTTTGCTTGCGGCCAACGGCATCACGGGCGAACCACCGACCGCCTTCGTGGAACTCGACGCCAACGCGGCGTCGGCCGCCCTGCTGGACGGCAAGCTCGATGCGGTCTTCCTCATGGGTGATTCAGCCTCGATCCAGACGCTGCGCACCCTCGTCCGCTCGCCCGGGGTCCAGCTGTACCATTTTCGCCAGGCGGACGCCTACGTTAGGCGCTATTCCTACCTGAACCGGATGGAGCTGCCCGAGGGTTCGATCGACCTCGGCAAGAATCTGCCGGCCAAGGATGTCCTGTTGGTCGGCCCCACGGTGGAACTCGTAGCCCGGAAAGACCTGAACCCGGCGCTGTCCGATATCATCCTCGAGGTGGCGAAAGAGGTCCATGGGAAGGCGTCCCTGCTGCAGAAACGCGGTGAGTTTCCCGCGCCGCTGGAGCACGAGCTCAAGATCAGCGATGATGCGCGGGTCTACTACAAGTCGGGCATGGGACTGCTATACCGCACCTTTCACTCCTTCTGGCTGGCCAGCATGCTCAACCGGATCCTGGTGGCGATCGTACCGCTGGCGCTGGTGCTGATCCCGGCCATCCGGTTGCTCCCGGTGGCCTACCGCTGGAGCATCCAGCTGAAGATCTACCGGTGCTACCGTCCGCTCCTCCGCCTGGAGCGGGACTCATACGGCCAGCTGAATGAGGAACGGGTAAAGGACCTGCTGATGCGCCTCGACGAGATCGAGGCGTCAGTCGACCAGCTCAAGGTGCCGGCGTCCTTCGCCGATCAATTCTACGTGCTGCGGGGACACATTGCCTTCGTGCGCCAGCGACTGAGGGCCGCGATTCCGGCCTGAGCCCGGCGTACCGGCCGGCGGCGGGCCTACGACGAGTGCGGCTTCGACCAGACCGGCTTGCCGGTCTCGGGCGGCTTGCCCTTCGGTCCAGTGTGGTGCGGCACTTGCGGGGCCCTCGCAATCTGCTTCTGCAGGGCGGCTTGGATGGCCTGCTGGTCCGGCAGTGCGGGTGAAACGTGAAATTCCACCTGGCTCTCGGCGGCGGTCTCGGCGACCACTCGCCCGGAAAATCGGTCGGCTGGCAGGCCGCTGCTCAGGGCCCGCTCGGCCTCGAGCCAGATTTCCGTGTCGCAGCCGGTGGGACAGCCCCGGTCCTGCCAGAATTCCTGGGCCTGCCGGGCGATTTCGTCGTGGGTGGGAGTTTTCATGAGTGGGAGTCATTACGTCAACAGCCCGGGCCCGGCGTGGTTCCAACGAATCTGGGCGCATCCGGCGCGAATATCCTGCGACGGTCTGCTTTCTCGTCGGTCTAAACCCCGGAGCGGCAACGGTTCAATGTATGTCCGCCCTGTTTCATTCACCCACCCAGATCCTCGCTGTGCAAACCTCCCTCTGGCCCTATGTGGCGATGTTCCTGGCGGCCCTGGCTACCGACCTGATCCCGGTGATCGGGCCGCCGGTCTGGACGGTCATGGTGTTCATGTTGGTGAAGTTCGACCTGAACCCGTGGCTGGTGCTCGCCGTGGGCGTGCCCGGCTCGGTGTTGGGCCGCTATGGTCTCAGTCTCTATTCCCCGTGGTTCTTTGGGAAGGTGATCAAGCAATCCAAGAGCGACGAGTTGAAGTTCGCCGGGAGCAAGCTGAAGGGCAGCCTGTGGCGCAGCTGGGCCTTCGTGCTGGTTTATTCGTTGATGCCGCTGTCCTCGACGGCGCTGTTCTCGGCCGCCGGTCTCGCCCGTATCAAGCCAATCCAGATCCTCCCGCCTTTCTTTGTCGGGAAGTTCGTGAGCGATGCCGTCATGCTCTTCACCGGCAGCTATGCCATCCATAGCTCGGTTGATGTGGTTACCGGCACCTTCACGTGGAAGGGAATCACGTCGATCGTGGCCGGTCTCGTGGTGCTCGCCGCCTTTCTATTCGTCGACTGGCGGATGCTGCTGGAGCGGAGGAAGCTCCGGGTGAATTTCCGGATCTGGAAGTGAGGAGTTGTGTTAACCCACAAACCATCGGGGCAGATTGATCTCACGCCAAGCCGCTAAGAGGCAAAGGGGACCTGCCTTGTGGGTGCTGGCGAGACTAAGACACGAATTTCCTGCGACGGTCTGCCGTTGCAGCGGTCCAAGCTTTCCCGTTATGATATCCGACCGCCGATGACCGCAAACACCCTCGTGGCCAAGAACAGCCGGTTCTATGACGCCTTCTGGGCCCGGACTTACCTGACGCGCCCGCAGCGCTTCAATACCTGGCCGTTGATCTCAGGCCTGCTGCCCGCAGCCGAGCGGCGCTTGGAGATCGGCCCGGGCCTGCGTCCGCGCCTCCCGGTGGCCGGGACCGATTTCCTCGATCTGAGCCCGCTCGTGGTTGGTCGGCTGAATGACGCGGGGGGGCGCGCCCGGGCCGGCCAGATCACCGCGTTGCCGTATTTCGAGGACGGCTTCGACCTGGTCGCCGCCTTCGATGTGATCGAGCACGTGGAAAACGACACGCAGGTGTTCGCCGAGCTGACCCGTGTGTTGAAGCCGGGTGGACGGCTGGTGTTCTCCGTGCCGTTGCATCCCGCGTATTGGACGACTTTCGACGAATACGTGGGACATGCGCGCCGTTATGAGCCCGCGGCGTTGCAGGTGCTGCTAGATCGGCATGGGCTTGTGGTCGAAAAGAGCGCGGTCTTCGG
>Ga0255338_1001639_pt1 | contig 40005 bp, 60 predicted proteins | sample MeOH1_35cm_T4_19_FD_203715 | JGI IMG/M metagenome (GOLD analysis project Ga0255338, IMG submission 203715) | Sandy soil microbial communities from University of British Columbia, Vancouver, Canada - MeOH1_35cm_T4_195 | ecosystem: Engineered > Artificial ecosystem > Sand microcosm > Unclassified ... | reverse complement strand
GGGGCCGCCATAACCGGAAATACCGAACGCGGGTTGCGCATGCTGCGCGCCCAATTCTGGACCTTTGTTGGCTGACGAAACGGCGGGTCAAGCAATCCCATCTCTCACCTCACGAAATCAAAATTGCGGGCTGCGCCGTCACGGCGCCGTTGGCATCTCGCGTCACAGCAGGCTGCGTGACGGTCTTGGTGGTGTCACCCACGTAGGTGGCATGCCATGCGTCGATGGCACCAGGAAACGCGGTGCTGAGCACGTCCGCGGTGAAGACGCCGGCAGTGCCATCAGGCCATGCGATCTGTGCCGCCGTCAGCGCGCCATTGGCGTCGCGCGTGCCGCTCACCAGTTGGAAGTTCTGCGTCTGGGCCCAGCCGAGCAGCGTCAAGTCGAGTTGGCTGCCCACGATATACGCCGCCACCTGCGCCGCCGTCACCTTCTTCTCGGCGCCTGACTGCGCGGCGTAGAGAACGTCTGCATCGGTGATTGGGGCGGCTGGGTCGAAGTCCTTCAGTTGTTTGCCAGTGGCCATGTCTGGGGTCCAGAAAGAGAAATGCCCGCGCTAGGGCGGACAGTGGAAATGTGTCTAAAACTGTCAAGCAGTTAGAATCGCAGATACAGAACCAAGACAATTACAATACAAATGCCCGTCCAGACAGGCCGCAACCAGTGGCTAGACCTTTGCAGAGCCATCGCCGTCACTTTGGTGGTGCTGTCTCATGGGTTCGAGCTATTTCACAAGGAAGGCCTCATTCCGTTCCAAACGGTCTTCGGTGTGATGGGAGTCGAGATATTTTTCTGCCTGAGCGGCTTCCTGATCGGGTCGATCTTCATCGGCGTTATTCACAACTTCGACGGATCACCGCGCGTGCTGCTGAACTTCATGAGCCGACGGTGGATGCGCACGCTTCCCAACTATTACTTCTATCTGGCCATCAACCTGTGGATGCTCTGGGGCGGATGGCTTGCAGTGAGGCAGGCCGACGTCGCGCAATACGTGGTGTTTGCCCAGAACCTACTCTCCCCGCACCCGACGTTCTTCCCCGAAGCATGGAGCCTCGCGGTCGAGGAGGTCTTCTATCTGCTCTTACCAACGACGTTCCTTGCCGCATGGGCGATCGTGCGGCGCCCGATGGCAGCCCTGATCACAGCGCTGCTCGCGTTGTTCTGCCTGTCGATGGCGCTGCGATACAACGCCGCGATCACAGACGCGCCGTGGGACAGCAACATCCGGAAGATTGCGCTGTTGCGTCTGGACTCGCTGATGTGGGGTGTGATGCTGGCCGTCGCGCATTGGTACATGGCTGCTCGACAGCCGCGTCTGCTGCGGGCGATGGGCTGGATCATGGTGTGCTTTCTGCCGCTGCCACTCATCGGCTTCACAACCGGGGTCCCCGGCATGTCGCAGGTCGTGTTCCGCTTCTTGATTCTCACGTTCGCATCAATCGGCATCTGCGGTGCGCTGTCGCTCGGCATGGGGTTACGACTCCCGGGCCCTGTTGTGTCTATCACTGGTCGTCTGTCGAAATGGTCATATTCGATGTACCTGGCGAACATGCCTCTCTATTACTTCGCCCTACACTACCTTGAGTTCGGACAGGCTTTCGGGCTTCGCCTAGCCGAATTTGCATGCTACCTGACGCTGGTGATCGCGACATCGGTCCTGACATACAGTCTCATCGAGAGGCCATTTCTGGCTCTTCGCGACCGGTACATTCCGGATGCACGCCACAAGCGTTTTGCCGCGGCAGACAGCACTGCCGCGGCCCGTTAGCCATTACGACGTCTAAGCCGGCTCCGCCGGCCAAATCGGCGCCAGTTCAGTGATGTCTACTCGGTTGACGGATACTCGATATTGCTTCCATGCAGTGAGCGCAGATGTCTCGGATGCGGTCGCCACACCGAGATCAACCGCATCTTGTAGCGGGGCGATCCGGACTGTCGCCATGCCTAGCAGCATGTCTCGCATGGCAGTATTTCCAACCAGGATGTCTTCCGCGCTCGGAGGCGATAGCACATAAGGCGCGAACACGCCGTCCTTATAGCTGTCTCCAACGCTGACGATTGCTGACCGTATATCGACGAGAGAGGCGACAATTTCCGCTGGGAATCGGCGATCAATAGGTACTTCATCTCCTTTCTTGAAAGCCGGCTCAACCCCTGCCGGAGAGTCAACCTCATAAGTCATCGGCGCGATGATCTCGGCGACGCGCCCATCATTGATCCGTGCGTAGGTTTTCATGTTCATGCGTACTCGTGGATGATGATTGCGCCAGCAGCACCATTGCCGCCATTGAAAGCGCCGGTTGATGTGCCAGCTAATGCACCACCACCACCACCACCCGCAGTAGTCGCGGCAACGCCGGCGCCAGATCCAGTCGGCTGGCCATTGCCACCGCAACCGAAGAACGATGACCCTCCGCCACCTGAACAAAAGCTACTGGTTGAGGATGCAATGCCACATGCACCGTCGCCACCTTTACCGTTGTACAAGTTCCCGCTGCTACCTACCCCGCCAAATCCATTGATCGTGACGTAAGGTGGCGCCGAAGCAGGACCTTGTCCGCCAACGCCGCCACCCGCGGCTGACAAAAGTGCTCCGAATGAAGTTGTACCACCCACACCACTGCCACCAGTCCCACCGGCGCCGATAGTCATCGACACCCCTGAGAATCCAGACGTGAGTCTCGACCATGCTTGACCACCGGCGCCCCCCCCGCCACCAACACTAACTTGACCTGCACCAGTTGCGATACTGGCACCACCATATCCCCCTCCGCCAATCACGCCCACGATAACGCTGGTCGTGCCGGACGTGGGAGTGTAGGTACCGCTGGCGGTGAACACGCGAGTTCCCAAGTAGCGGCCAAACGAGGCTTCGTGGATATATGCTTGGACAGCTTGCTGGACCTGATTAAAACTTGCCTTGTTAAGCGTGAGCCCAGCACCAGTCACCAGGTTCGCAAGCTCCATCATCACGGCATTCAGCCACTCAGCAGGGACGATCGTCGCTGCCGTCCCGCTGGCTGGATTTCCATCGGTGAAGAAGCCAGCAGTGCCCGCCGGCGTCGAAGCAGGCTGAGCCAACGCCGCGGTCGAGTTGTCAATCTGGTACATGGAATCTCACTGGTAGTTAAACTGCAGAATGGTGTGCGCTGGCGCCATCGCCGAGATTTCGCACTCGAGCACTTGATTGCCCCAACTCGCCAACGGATCGCCGGCGGCAGATTTCCCAGCCGCGAAGCGCACTACGGTGTTCTGGGGAGAATTGACGGACCAGGTGAAAAACCAATCCTGATTGCCAAGCGCCTGACCGCACGTGCTCTGTCCGCAGCGGAACGGGGCGTAGTTTGTGATCGTGATGCCGTACCCGAGCTTCTGGGCAAAGCCAATGAAAAAGGCGGCCGACTGTCCGCCCATGTTTGTGATGCGCGCAACCACCTGGCTGCGTCGCATCTGTGTTGACGGCGCCGGGCCGGAGCATGGATCCGGAAGCCCTAGCGTCGCCTCCCATTCTGGAAGCAACTCATAGGTGGTCGCCGGGAAGGCATCGATCAGCAGGTTGTTGCATCGCTGAGTCAGCCGGGTGTAGGACTTTGTCAGCCCCGCAACGACTTTGGTCTGAGCCGAATCCGGGTCCCGGTTCCAAACGCGACCCCGCGGAAGCAACGCCTGGAACGCCCGCAAGAAATCGGCATCTGTCAGGTTCGGCGCTGGCATTGGCCTCCTCAGATATACGTTACGGTTTCAAGCACGGGCAGATGACCGGCCGTGCTCATGATGTTTCCAGTGGGAGACGTAATGACAAACCCAGCCGTGCCCGGAACCGCACCAATGGCCGACTCAATGTCCGAGAGGTTGACGGTCCCACCAGGCGCCCCGTTTCGGAAGAACACGTCCGAAATTGCAGCGGCGATAGCCTGCTTCGTCGCCGCGCTGGCGCCGGTCAATCCGGAAATCGTGAAATTGATGTTGTCCCGGATTGCCGACACCGCATACACAAGAGCCGTCACGGGCTGTAGGCTATACAGCGCATTGGCGACCCGCAACTGATCCCCAGTCGCCTTCACGACGCTTCTTGTTTCGGCCGTGGCCACGCCATCTGTGCCAATCGGAAAGCCGCCCGACCCCGCATTTGCGAGATCCAGCATGACGTACACCACGACGGTGCCCGCGCCAAACCCGTTCCGGGCCACCCACGCCCTCGTGACACCCGCCACGCCCTTGGCCCAGCGGATGTAGTCCGACTCGTCACCTCCTGCCGGCGGCTCCTGATAGGCCTCCAGCACGCGCTCGCGATATGCTTCGTTGTCCTCGACGTCTGCGCCGCCGGTGAACGGCGATGAAACACTGCCGTTGCTTTGGATCCCGGGGATTGGGGAAGCCAGTGACATCTGGGTTCCGACGACGCAGTTGCCTGCAGCGCCCATATCGTTGGCGGTCGCCTCTACCTGCACCGTCCCGCCAACGTTGATCGACGCTGCAGCGGAAACGGTGTACTTCGCGCCGTCGCTGCGGATCAGACCCCACCCAGCCGGGATTTCCCCTGCCGTGCCGCTGAAGGTCGCGAAGCCATCCGCTGCCGTGGCGTCTTTTCGATAGACGCCCTTGAATGCTCCCCATGCCTCGAGGTACTCGTCCTCGGCCGTGTACGGGACCGCCATCCTCGCGATCCAGTCCAGGTAGCCATACTGCAAGTGCGTGAGGCCAGCCTGGGTCGTTCCCAGAATCCGAAGATTTGCAAAGCGCAGGAGCGGATCGGACCCATCCAACTCGCTCGCCTGATCGGCAGCGACGTTGGCCCGCAGTTCGCTCAGTGTTGGTCTTGCGTAAGGCATATCAGGAGATTCCGTTCCAAGCCCAGGAGAAGGCCACCGATTCTGTTGTGTCGTCCGTCCGTCGGACGACGATGTTCACGCCGAGCATGCCGATGCGCACCCACTCCACCAGCACGTCTACCCGCGCGGCTACGCCATCGTCGATCAGCCATTGCAGGCATTCCGTCAGGTAGTCGTGCGCTCGCGTCAGCGTGTCGTCGTTCTGCTTTGCGCGGTCGAGAAGCCACAGACGCGAACCGATCGGGACCGTCTCACCCTGATCGCCCCACCACCCGCGCGGGTCGCCGGTGCCATCAGGAGTCGTGTCATCGGGATTCGCCGTGCGGTCGGTAAAGGCGGACAGCAGCACGGCTGTCGAAAGGTCGTTCCCGGACAAGAGATCGGGCCCAGAAAGCTGCCAATCCCCCTGGGATCGCTCGACCATCCAAACTGTGGTGATGTCGCTCATTCGGTCTGATTCGGATGTTCAGTGGTCACTGTGCTGCCGCCTGCCTGGACGTTTCTCACCGCGTGGTCGTGGGAGTTGTAGACGTCCCGCATTTCCTTCATGGTCCGACTGTTCGTTTCGCAGTTGTCTTGAATGTCACCCGTGCACTGGAACAGCGGGGTATCCGCCACGATCTTGGTCGTCGCCTCGATCGTGGCAACAGATGCGTTCTGGACTGTCACGGACTGCCCCTTGGCGTCCACAACAATCCCCGCGTCGCTGAAATACACGCTCTTACCGTCTTGGCTGTAGACGATGGTCTCGCCAGGCTTCAGCCCGCGTGGCCGTGACGCCTGGTGGTTCGTGGCCACCACTACGCCGGCGGAACGGTCCCCCGCCAGGAAGACCACCACGGCATCTGTGTCAGCCGGAGGCATCGACGAAAAGCCAAACTCGGCCATGCGCGGCCGGTTGTCGCCAGTCTCCACGCTTGCGAGCTGGACCTGCAGCATTTGCACGCCAGCCCCATCGCTGCCCGTGCGCACCCTGCCCCGGCCGATCATCATCCGAACCCGCTGGGCCAGCGCCTCCAGTACACCTGCCGTCATTGAATTCCCCGCACGTCCGTACCCAACACGTCTGCAAACTGCGGTTGCAGCAAGAATGGCTGCGGCGCAAAGGCGTCCGGCGGCATGAGCAGCAAATCGGCGTGCTCTCCCTCGTCGTCCTGACGATAGGTCACTTCACCGATCAACAGCTTAGCGCGCCAAACCTTGAGCGTTGGGAGGTGAACAGGGGCCAACGTATTGGGTTCCCAAAGCTTCCCCGCCGCGTCGCGCCAACTATCGGTGGTCAGTCGCACCGCGGCGCCACGCGCAATTCGTCGGTTCATTTCCCACACAGCGCGCTGCTCAGTAATAGCTAGCCCGCTCGCGCTCAGGTTCTCGGCGATGATGACGCGCTGTCGGCGCCGCGCGACACCGCCGTCCGTCACCTTCGTGATCACGTTCAGACTGCCACCGGACAGATCCGACAGCATGTCCAGCGCCTGCTGGACCGCCATGTATTCAGAAAATCGGTCGAGCATCGAGAACACCGTCCCGGCCGACTCGACATTGACGCCTTCCTCGAACCCACCAGCCGCTTCTACCGTTCCCACGCGCGCGAGGACCAAATCCCCCGCCGCGTTGTCATAGGCCAGCGCGGCGCTGTACCGCGCAACCCTTTCGATAATCGACCAGGGTGTTTCGCCGAGCAGGATGTTGAGCTGCTGCACCTTAGGCAGGTCCGTGAGGTCACACTGGACCCCAAGCCCCTTGTACGGAACCACAAGTTGCGTTGCGATTTGCGCCAGGTCGCTGTTCACGATCTGCATGCCGGGCCACTCGGCGGCGCAGTCCACCAGATCCGAGCACTTGCTGCGCCCCGCTGCGGCCACCGTATGAGACTGCGCGTCGAATCCGTCGGAGAGCGTGTCGAGATAGCCAGTCATGACCACGTCGGTGCCCAGGAAGAGCTGGAACGGGTCTCCGGCGTTGACCACGACATCTGCCACACCCGGGTACTTCTCCGTCAGAGTGAGACTGAAGTCGGACGGCAGACGCTCAATGCCACGCGTAATGCGAACGTTGTTCCAGCCCGAGATCTCCCGCTGCTGGTCGCCAATGACCAGCAGCACCTCATTTACCGAATTTTCATCAGCCATGCGTCAGGAGGCCAAGGCCTTGAACTTTGTCGGCATAAACGCTGGGTGTACGGCATCCGCCTGCACAATCAGGTCATCGCTTCGGGACGGATCCCGATACATGCGCTGCGCCAGCATCAACGCCGGCAGGTTGTCGGAAAAACCGAAGTCCGCCACAACCGCCAGGTTGCCGCCCCGCGCCTTGAGATCCGCGACAACAGCCTTGTTCGCAGCCATGAGCTGCAGATAAACATCGTCCTCGCCCTGGTCGCCCGCGCGCAGTGCTTCGGCGGCCAGCACGCCAGACACCATAGCTGTCATAGCCGAGGCCTCATCCGCCGATCGGGGCTGAAACGCCCCCACGGCGAGGATAAGTTGGCTCACCGCGCATCGGCGGAACAGATCCGCGCATGCACTCTGCATCGTCGCCATGGCAACACCGATCGCCGACGACGTGTTTGGGCTGTGCGGCTGATACGACCCGAGGCTGAGCAGCAGCCGGATACGGTCATCCGGATCCACAGCAGACGCGGCAAGCGCAGCGGCAAGTCCCTGAGCCTTGGCCCCGAATGTCGCTGTGTCGCTGACGTGGCCGGCGGCGGCCACCAGGGCAACACCGGCCTGAGTGACAGCCGTCCGCGCGGCGGCATCGTTCCGAATCAGGTCGCCGACCGTCGTCGACTGCTTCACCTTCTTGGCGGCGGCTGAGTACCCGGAGTTTCCGCCACCAAAAAGTCGGCCAAAGTTTCCGGCCAGCGTCGACACGGCACCGAAGAATCGCTTTACGTCATGAACTAGCCCCACCGCCGCGACATACCACCCCAGTGCTGTAGATACCGCCTGCTGCACGACGGCGGCACCGAGCTTCACGGCGCTCAGGACCTGCTTTGCGAAGGACAGCACGGACTCGGCGTTTAGCGAGTCAGCCACGGCGGATAGCGCGTCTCCCGTCGACGTTACGTTCGTCGGGAATCGCTGCTCTCCCGCCTCGATGAAGACTAGGGTGAGCTCGAAATAGCGCCCCGTATCCCAGCGCTCCAGGGAATGCCCCTCAAGCGCGGAAACTTTCACTCGGCCCAAGGTAGGGTGCACGAGTTCGCCGTCGCCGGCCGTCTCAAACGCCCGGATCAGCCGATCGCGCTGACCGACCACCCCTCCCCCGCCATAGACGGCGCTGTTTTCGACCAGGAAGGCGGTCAGGTGGTAGAGCCGGGCCTCACGGCCCATGTCCTCTACCCATACTCCGTCCCGCTTCGGGTACCGGTGCACGGCATTTTTGCGGCCAAACGTCACCTCGCCAGCCAGGACGCCGAATGGCACGCCGCGGTAGGACGCCTGTCGCAGCGACGACTGCCAATCGCCCGGAAGGTCGCCACCCAGTGCGCCAGCAAGAGCGGACGCGGCAGAGGCAACGCCCCCGATGCTCCCGACCGCATTCAGAATCTTTGCCTGCCCCATGGCTATGAAACCCCTTCAGTCGGCATCGAAGTCCGGACTCGCGTCGTCGCTTCGACGTTACCGCTCGAACGAACGTTGGCGCGTACGCCTTGCGTGGCCCCGGCGAGCACGACTTCAACCAAGACCTTGCCGCCGACTGCGCCACCGGCCGGCGCCGCCGATGCACCGGCTTGCGGCCGCGCCGCCGAACCGCCTGAGGCGTAGACGGGCGCCATCGGCGCGCCACCGGACAGCTGGTTTGCAGCAATGGCGCGCCTGGATGCCTCGCCGTCCGCGTCCTTTGGGCGCTCGTAATACCGCGACACGATGTCACCCGCCTCTCCAGCGGACTTCGCCTGCTTCAGCCGATCGCCGGCGGCACGTTCAAGCCCTGCGGTCAGTTCGTGGTGGACGAACGCCAGCTGCTCATCGAGCGTCGACGAGCGAATGTCCTTGCCGGACCAGCTCTTGAAGTTGCGTTGCCGGCCGGGATGCCACTGGGCGACACCGTATGCGTTGCCGCCGTCGCCCACCGCACCCGGGTTGAGCTCGCTTTCCCGCTGAAGGTTGGCGACAATGCCCACTGCCTGATCTCTGCTCCAGCCGCGGTTCTGGAAGAATGCGAGGGGATCTGTTGCGCCACCACTACCGCTCGGGACACCGGGGACAGGCCCCACGTCGATCGTAGGGGGCATGCCATTGCGACGCGCCAGCTCCGCATCCTCCCCCTGGTTCAAACTCTTGCTATACGTGATACCGAGGATGCCCAGGACGACCGGGTTCGCCGCCAATGGCGCCAGCAGTGCTGCCAGCTTGGTCACCTGCCCGATCAGCGAGATCACCCCGGCGATCGGGCCAGCGAACGTGATGGCCGCCAACGCGATGGCCACCCCTTTTACGCCTCCCAGTGCGTCGACAAAGCTGCCGATACCGCGCGCCACCTTCCCCCAATCGACGGACTTCACCCAGTCGGCAATGCCCTTGACGAACTCCCCGACCTTGGTGGCGATCAGGTCACGATTCTTGGTCACCCATTCGGACAGCTGAGCGAGCAGCGGCGACAGAACTGGGATCAAGGCATTGCCGATCGAGGCCTTCAGACCATCGATAGCCAGATCCAGCTTAGCGACGTTTTGGGCATAATCCTTGGCCGCCTGGATCTGGTCGTCGCCCATCACCGATCCCAGCGCGCGCGCCTGGGCGACATACTGCTCGATCCCGGCGGCACCCTTTTGCAGCATCGGCAGGAGTTGCTCGACCCCAAAGGTGCGGGCAATGAGCCGCTGCGCCTGGACATTGCCGCCCTGCCGTGCGATAGCTTCCGCCACCTGGCGAAGTGCGCGCGTGGCGTCAACCGCGCCGGTCTTTGTCCGGGTCAGCGAAATCCCCAGCTGGTTCATCAGGATCAGCGCCTGGGAGTTGCGGTTGTAGGCCGCGTCCTCCAGGGTGTCGCCCAACGACTTCAGGCCGCCGTTCATGTCTTCGACCGACAGGCCGGCCAGCTTCGCAGCTGCCTGATACTGCTGCAGCTCCTTCGTCGAGGCACCTAGAATCGACGACGTCCGATCAATCTCCGACCCGAGTTTCCCCCAGTTGTTGGCGAGTGCCGCGATGCCGGCAACCGTTGCCGCGCCCGTGATGGCGCCCAGAGCAGGCACCAGAGCCGTGACGCCAGAGACGGCGCCGCGCGCCGACTTGGCAACGGAACCGAACGACTGGCTCACCTTGTTGAGGCCCAACTCCCGGCCCAGCCCCCCCAGCGACTGCTTCAGATCACGGACAGGGCTGGTCAGCCTCGCCATGGACTGATTGACACGGCGAACCGTGGCGGTCGCCTTGTCAACAGCCGCAATGGTGATCTTGAAGGTATTGGCCATCAGCCTTCTGCCCTTGCGTTTTTGATCCGCTTCATCTGGTCATTCCACCAGCGCAGCCGGGTAAGTGGGAGGGACCACGCTTCATTCGGACCCCAGTGGTAGAACTCGGTGACCTCGGCTACGCCGTCGGTCCAGGCTCCGGACCATCCTCGGTAAAACCCGCGAGGTACTCGTTCGCCTCCTTCAGGTCACGCTGGCCGATCTTCTCGGCGACGCCGCGGGGCACGCCTGCTACGAGCGAAATCAGCGTGATGCTCATGCCGATGTCGCTCGTCGTGCTGGTGGTCGCCTTTTCCAGCTCCCCGGCGGTCGGCTCGCGCAGGGTCAGCTTGTCGTATGTGAGGGCATCTTCCCCCTTACCGATCACCACCGGTTTGCGAAGGGGAAGTACCAGTTCTTCCGGATGGCCTGCAGTTTGATTCGTTGTCATGCTCAGTTCTCCGTAACGCTTGGACCTTCCCACTTGACTTCGATGGTCGCGTCTGCGGCCTTAGCGGTCTGGTCTTCGATGGTCCACATATTCCGGCCGATGATCGTCTTGCCATTGGCCAGTTCCGCAACGATGGTGACGTTCGTCATGTCGTTGAGATCCGCCACCGTGAGCCCGCCAGAGTCGCGGATGGTGGCCGAGATCGATCCGGGCCGCGGCTTCTCGCTGTACCCATGAACGTCGTCCATCCCGGAAAGAGTTTCCCGGGTCTTCTTCGACGGGTTGTATTCAAAGTCCGCGACGAGCATGTAGCTTTTGCCGTCGACGGACAGATTTGCGGTCCCGGCCAGGCGATTGGTGTTGTCAGCCATTTCAAAGGGCTCCTGAAATGCCAGGGGCCGCCCTCAGGCGCCCCCGGCGTCCCTGCTAATCGGGTTACTGGTTGCTGAACTGGAACAGCAGCGCGAAGATGCGGAGCTGGTTGATCAGCGTCGCGGGATAGAGCACGTCCACCCGATTCGGGTTCTGCCGATTTTTCTCGACGATGATCGACTTGGCGAAGACGTCGCTCTTCTGCACGTAGCCGCGATACTCCAGATCCTGGTACTTGGCGATCTGACTGCCGCGGATCGTATTCGGCGTCACGATTGCCGACCCGGGCGCGAAGCGCGTGCCGTTATCGGCCAGCTTCACGCGCGAGTACTTGCTCGTGATGTCGGCCTTCAGCTCGCGCAGCACAAACTGGATCGTGAGCAGTGTTTCGACCTGTAGATAGCTGTCGTCCGGCTGGCCAAACGAGTTGACCTGGTAGGTGGCGATCAGGTTTTCGATCTGCACCGTACCGTCGGCGGCAACCGTGAACGTCGAAACGCCGTCCCACAGCAGGACATTGCGGTCCGTCAGCGCGAAGCGCGAGGTGAGCGGCGGCGCGAGCACTGCGGTAAGCGCCAGCGTCTGCAGAGGCAGAGCAGCATCCGCGCGCGCAGAAACCGCGACGACGGCGGCAATGTTCGCCGCCCAGATCCAGCTGGGAGTTGGCGAGCCGCTGAAGCCCATGATCGACATGTGTTCGTCGTTGCGCGCCGTGCCGAACGTGGTCAGTTCGCCCAGCGTGCCGCGCTTGGCACCGTACGCGCCACCGTAGAGCTGCTTGCTCCAGCTCCACCGGCCCGTCGTGCTGCTTAGGAACGACTTCATCGCGTCGAGCGACGCAGTGTCGGTGTACGGGAATGCGATGAAATCGAATTCCTTATCCAGCAGGTTGGCCAGCGCAGTGGTCAGGTCGGGGTTCACCAGGCCGCCAGCCATCTGGGTAATGGTCACGGCAAGGCCCGGAGGCGTTGCCTCACCACTCGCAGCGCCGCGGTAGTTCAGCTGCAGGTCGATGTCGTTACCGGCCAGACCTTTGTTCTTGGCCGTCACGTTCACTTTGCTGGCGGTCGTACCATCCACCGCCGCCGTCACCGGCAGATCGGTGTTCGCATTGATTGCGGCAACCAGTGCGGTAGCCAGCTGAGCCTGCGTTTGCGTCGCCGACACGGTCATGGTGACCAGAATGCCCGCGATGTACAGGAACATCACGCCGGTCGCAGTTGCCACTGCCGTGAAAGCGACCGCACCCGTTGCTGCCACGCTGCTCTGGCCGTCGGCCAGCGGCAGATACCACACCTCGCCAAAAGGGTCGCCAGCTCGATAGGCCGCGGTCATCAGCGCCAGCATCGATCCGGGGCCACCGACGGTCTTTGCCTCGGTGGGACCCTGAGAGATCTGCGGTGTGTTCGGGACCGCGGTGCCGCCGGCGGTCACCTGACCGATGACAAGAGCGCGTTGCGTGCCGGAGCCGCTGTTCGCCTTGGTGTTGTCGAGCTCCGCGTAGAACAGCGGCGCGCGGAGATTCTGGGGAATGCTCTTGAACGGAATGGTCATTCTTTAGCTCCCTCGGTGGCCGGTTTCGCATTGCCTTGCATCGGGGTGCCGACTTCGACTACATCACCGTCGCGCAGGCGACGGTTCCAGTAGAAGTCGGTCGGATCGATTTCGTGGTTGTCGTCGATGAACTGCCCGGTCACCGGATCTCGGACCTTCAGTCCAGGGGCTGGTTTTACTTTCATGTATGCACCTATTGAGGAAGCGTGATAGTCAGCGCACCCTCATCACGGCCGTCTGGGCCGGAAAGGCGCTGCTCTTGTGTTACCTGCTCTCCATCGTCAAGCACTACGGGCGTCCCATCTCCCAGCACCACCGGAGCGCCAGGTTGGACAGCATCAGGAAACGCTGGATTCGGATATTGGCCACGCGCATCGAATGGCTCAATGGTGTCGACATGGATATTTACGGTTTCCAGCGGAACCGTTGGAATCGGATAGAAATCCTCTGGACCCTGGTAAAACTCCATGCCGATCTCCATAGACAGTTCGCCCAGATGCTCCTCGCCGCTGGGGTCCGTCACAATTTTCGACCTGAAGAACGGGAACTGCTGAAGGCTCGACATGATCTGTGGGCTGTTGATCAAGGCCATCTTGATCTGCTCCCGCATCACCTCAAGCTTGACTTGAAGTACCGACGCTGCGGCGTCTGAATCCTGCGCCGGCGCCTGCATCCGTCCAGTAATCTGGATCGTCGCTGTGACGTCGAACTGCGGTGCGTTTCGCCCCAGCGATGTACCCTCCTCGCTCGATGCGTGGAGCATCACGACGGGGTACTCGCCGGACCAAGTCGGCCAGTCACGCGGCGCGAACACATTGGCGCCGGCCTCTGTTTTCCCCACCAATGCCTGAGCCGCCAGGTCAGCAAGTTCCGCAGTCGTCGTCATGTCGACACCTTGTTCAGCAGACATCTGGCGCCACCGTGCCCGTCCACTCGAACTTCGCGAACAATAAAAGTAACACCAGCGCTGGGGATGAAGAACCGATCGTTTTGCTTCGGTGGACTCGGGAAATCAGATAGCCGGACGCCAAGCGTTGGACTTTCAGTCGTCACGCCGATCGAGCCGTCTTCCAGAGCAACATCCCTCGTGTAGGCCCGATCAAAGACACCGTCGATGTTGATGGGAATGCCGCCACCAACTGGCCGAAACTCCACCGGTTCAGCGAACACGCCCATCAGCGGCCCGAGGACCACCGAGTTCCAGTCGACGGACACTTACGAACCCGCGCGGCCGCTGAAGAGCACCTCGGGGCGGGTGCAAATGTGGAGCGGGTAGCTCGACACTTCCATCTTCCACCACTCGTTTCGGTCTCGGTCCATGATCGGCACGACGTACATCGGCTTGCCCGGCGTGTTGACCCACTGGAAGGACTCGCCCGGGGCCAGTGCGCGACGGAAAACGCCAGGGGCGCCCACAGGGAAGAACTTCACCTGGTCATCAGCAATCTTGATCGTCGAGTTGTCATCCGAGCCACGATAGTTAAGCCAGCGGATGCCACCGAACTCGAACGACTGGAACGCACCGCCGGCGTTGCCGCCACGGATTTCCTGGGCATCGCTCCAGTTCACGAACGTGCGGATGACGTCCGGGTGATTCACGAATGCGTCATAGAAGGCGTCGCCGCACAGCGCGAACACCTTCGTCGACGGCGTGAACGCGCCCTGGGCCTTTCGGGACATCGCTCGGGTGATCTGGTTGCACAGCGGGCGCAGCGAGTTGGCCGTTCCTGCTGCGAGGTTGAAAGGCTGCTCCGTCGGCTTGGTGATGCCGAACTCCTGGAACCAGTCGTAGCGGACCGTGCCATCGGCGTCCGTGAACAAACCTTGAACGGCGGCCAGGCGCTGGAATTCCCAGGTGAACTCGATGTTCTTCAGCAGCCCCGTCGGACCAGCGAGCCGGCGCGCGACTTCATCCTGCACCTGCATCAGTTCGGACTCCGTACCGAACGCGCGGATGTTCTGCAGTTCGTTCGCGTAAATGGTGTCCGAGTGGCGCAGTCGCGGAACGTCGAAGTAGCGGGCCTGACGCTTCTCGGTCTGACGTTGGGTACCTTCCTCGCCGCGCTCGCTCAGCGGGATCACGACGAGCTGGCCCTGGCGCTGCTCGACGACCAGCGCAGTGGTACGAATGGGATCGTCGTCGAAGATGCCCAGCTCGCCCAGCGCCTGCGGCTGGTACGGGTACTTGTCGACCGCCGCGGTCAGGCTGACGGTCGAGAACGGGTCCTGGTTGAAAATGTCAAGCGATGCCATTGAACGGCTCCTTCAATTGAAAAAGCCGCCTCGAAGGCGGCCTGTCGGGTTCGTACGAGAGAGGGTCAGCGACCGATGATCTTCAGCGCGAGGAGCTGGGCGAGCGCCGCCGTCTTGGCTGGAGCATCCATCGATGCGTCCCACACCAGTTCGGACGTGTTCACCTCGCAGTCGCGCACGACCACAGCGCCCGGCGTGTCATTCAGGGTGGCATCGACCAGCCCGAAGGAAATGCCGGCCGCGATCTGCGAGCCATCCGTTGCGGTCTTGGTGCAGGGCACCCACAGGCCGGTGCCGGCGGCGACCGTGACCGTGAAGCTGTCACCAGGGGCGAAGGCAGTACCGCCAGCCGTGATGGTGAAGCCCAGGCCGCCTGCGTTGTAGGCGACACCGGTGGTGCCGTGGCCAACCTGCTTCCCGGCCGGATCTGCCACGATGTAGTGCGTGGCGTCGTCGAACTCGACGGTGTAGGCGCCGGCCTGGGCGGCACCGACGGTGATCGCACCGAAGGTGCCATTACCGGTGTTGGTACCGAGTGCAGCCGCGACCGCCGTCGTACCAACTGTCTTCTTGCCCATCACGGTGCCGGGCTGCACTTTCACGGCACCGGTGAAGGTGCCGCGATCGATGTGGCGATGGCCATTCGGCCGGGAGACGAGAAAGCCGCCCGGGTGCCAGGCCTCGTTCAGGGGAGCGCGAGATACGTAGCTCATGAGGGTTCCTTAGAGTTGAGGACAGGTGGTTACGGGCGCTTGCCAGTCGTCTTGGAGAAAGCGCGGTCCCAGCCAGCCGCGGCCGCCTGCGACGAGCTGCGCTGCGACTCCGCGCCGGCGCCAAGCCGGGGGTTGCGTGCCGAGCGATCTTGCGACGCCGACGAAGCAGCGGGCGAGCTGCGCAGGATTGCCAGCGCCTCTTGCCGCGTCATGCGAGTCTTGAAGGCCAGGTTAGCGGCCAACTCGACGTTCCGGCCGGCAGCCTTCGAGCCCATGATGGCAGCGCAACGGGCCTGCTCGCGGATGCGGGCACGGGCGACGGCGCTCTTTCCACGCATCTCGTCTTCGTCGTCCTCGGCATCCGGGTCAGCATCGTCATCTTCGGCGCGACGGGCCTTCTTGTCGTCCTCGTCCTCGTCGAGTTCGTCGTCCTCGGCGCCCGGATCCTTGTCCTTGTCGTCCTCCGCCGCCTTGCCCTTCTTGCCCTTTGAGCCGTTGCCGCCACCATCCTCGCGGTCACGCGGCTCCTGCTCATCATCTTCGGCGGCGCCGGGCTTGTTGTCGTCCTCCGGCTTGTCGTCCTCCGCGCGGGATGCACGGCTGCCGAAGCTGGCGAGATGGGCGAACGAAAGCCCGCGCGCCGCAAGGGTGCGAATACTCATAATTGGTACCTCGTGGGTGGGGTATGTCAGCCCAGCTCAGCGAGCAGGGAACGGAATGCCTCGTCGGGCGCCATAACGGCATCAGCGAAGCCGATCTCGACGCCATCGGCGCCGAGAAACGTTGTCGCCTCGGTGCCCCGCACCTTGGCAACGGAAAGCTTGCGATTCCTGGCCACCGTGGCCACGAACAGTTCGCCCATCTTGTCGACATCTGCCTGGTAGCGCGCCAGCGCTTCCTCGGACAACGGATTGAACTCGTTCCCGTCGGCTTTCCGCGCCCCGTAGTGGATCATCGTCACTGCGATGCCATCCTTGGCCAGCGCCTTGGAGAAGTCGACATGTGCGCAGATCACACCCACGGAGCCAGTTCCACCAGTGCGGGGCACGACGACCTTGTCTGCCGCGCTGGCAATGGCGTAGGCCGCGGAGTACGCGCTTTCCGAGAGGACTGACCAGATCGGCTTTTGACCTCGCGCGCCGTAGATGGCATCGACTAGGTCAAAGCAGCCAGACACCTCCCCGCCACCGCTATCGATGTCAAGCATGATCGCCTGCACCGACTGGTCCTCGAGGGCCATGCTGAGGTTCGCACGGATGCCGTCGTAGCCCGTCATGCCGCAGGTCGGGCGCATGTAGCCAGACTTGTGCACCAGCGTCCCGGAGATCGGAATGACGGCCACGCCGTGCACTACGTCGTAGTGTCGATAGTCCGGCTCTTCTTCCTCAGCGCCCACGAGCTCGCTCATCGCGAGCATGTCACCGCTGGCCCGGAAGAGCTTCGTGATGCCGAAGCGGTCCGCAAGCGCTGCCATGACCATCTCCGCCTTGGACGGCGTGATGGCAAGCGGGGTGTTGAAGAGCCGCTGAGCGAGAAATGGTAGGTTGTTCATTGAGCCTGAGGTTCTTCAATAGGCGTCGCCGCCGGATTCGCTCCGTCGCCGAACCACTTCGGCGGGGGCAAACCCGCCTCCTTGAACATGCGGACTTCGATCGCGCGCTGTTGGATCACTTCTTCGTAGTCAAGACCCTGCTCCGCGCATTCGCGCTTGAGGGTCGACAACCCACCATCTAGGCCGAGGATTGCGCCCTGCTTCTCCTTGACCGGATCCACCCATCCCCGTGCCACGCCTAGCCAGTCGCATCGAGAGTAGGCAGTCGCCGCCTCGACAAAGTCTGGCGCATCCCGAGGAAGCACGTCGTCCAGGTCGCCGCGTTCAATCGCCTCCTGCAGCCACGTCGCATAGATGGGCGTGGCGGTACCCATCTTGAATTCGGCGTTACGGCGGCTCAGCGTCTTCCAGCTCTCCAGCAGGGCGGCACGCGCGCTTGAGTAATTCGTCTTGCTCCAGTCCTGGGTGATTTGCTCAGCGGACACCCCCAACGCGGCCGCAATGGATCGCAGCATTTCATGCGCGAAGTCCGCGAATCCGTCGTGCGGATGTGCCGCCTGCACTTGGTTGATCGCTTCGCCGGGTGCCAACGTGGGAATCCGGACGCCGTTGAGCATGGCTGGGCGCTCCTTGGACCAATCCGCGCGCAAGTCCTGGTAGAAGCCGAGCTCCTCGCCTTCACTGTCCATTGCCGCTTCGATCATTTTCGGATCGAAGGGGCTGGTGACGTAGGTCCCGAAGATCGTGGCCATCGTGGCGGCCTGCAGCTCAACGCCGTAGTAGCGCGCGAGCATCTTCGCGTGTGCGAGCACCGGCGTGAAAATTCCGATGCCGCGGTTCTGGCCGGCCCGATCGCGCTCAAAGTCATGGATCACCCGGCGCCAACCATCCGGATCGTGGCGTTCGACCCGCTCCCATACCATCGACTCGGCTGCGTTGTACCAGTCGTTCTGATGCGCCTTGCGGATGTGATAGGCGATGGGCACGCCATCATCATCGATCTCCACGCCGCCTCGCAGGTTCTTGGTGTCCACCATCTGATACGGGTTGGACAGCCGGTCAGGATCAACCAGCAGGAACGCTGTCGCGTACTTCGCCGCACCCCGGCCGATGCGCTCAGGCATCCAGTGCGCGACGTAGAGATCTTCTCCGTCAATGAGCTTGTGCCGCAAACCCAGTCGCATCTGCTGCGACATGGAAAGCTGGCACGAGACATCGTTCCAGTGCCCCAGATCTTCGGAGTACGCGCGCCACAGCGCTTCTACTGCCGACCGAAACTCGTCCGCCCACTCCGGCCCGAAGCCCTTCGCCAGGCGCCGCAGGTACCGCCAATCCGGATTCGCGGACAAGCGAAGATGCGCACCGACGGTGTTGTCCAGAATGCGCGTGATGCCGCCATTCGCCCAGCCGTCGTTGCGGGACAGGTCCCGCGAGCGGGCGACCATGCGGTCGCGGTACTGGTTAATTTCCGAGTCCGGCGAACGGATGATCGGAAACCACTGCCCCATCTCCTGCGTCTGCACGTTCGATGCTTCGTATGGAAACTGGCTCGAGTAGGGAGGCTGGGTAATACCCGAGCCGCCCCATCCAGCATCGGCACGCGCGCGACCGCCGGCGGGCAAGTCCCCGAAGGGCTTGCCCGTTGTATCGACGATAAGGGATGCCATCAGAACAGGACGCGACGTGCGTGCGGGTAGCAGTTAATGATGCCGAGAGCCTTCTGCAGCATTAGGATGCTGCGATAGATCTGCATGAGGTCTGTCGGCTTATAGGTGACGGACTTCGTGCCGTCGCCTTGGTTGTACGTCGCTGTGACGATATTCGCGCCGGCCGACAGGTCAAAGTAGGCCGCTTGCAACGCAGCCAGCCGCGCCTGCATGTCCGGCACGCTCATTCCGTCGGTAATAGCCATTGCCGTTCCTATGCGAGGCGACTCGTCAATTTTTTCTTCAGCGGCCTGGATTCCCCGGGCGTCGCCACGATTGCCGGATGAGGGGCCGGCACGACGGGCGCAGGCTCAACGTCAGTGGCCGGCATCCACACGCCCGTTTCCGAATCCTGCTCCAGTGGCACTGAAACCAGATCGGCGCGGCGGTTCAGCTTCAGCCCCAGGTGGGTCAACCCACACAGGGCCGCATACGCGTACACACGGCAATCCAGCGCTTCGTTGGCGCGCCCGGAGGGCAACTCCCAAACCCGGAACTTCTGGCCATTCACGACCTTCACGACCGATCGCTCGGAGGTGAGTTGCTCGAAGTAACCGATGTCCCGGTCACCCGGGAAGTGCATGAAGCCGGGGCCATGCTCTTCGACGTGCAGCCGGTTCCTGATCGTGTCCTTCGCCGCATTCACGCCGATGATCACGGGTCGGAACGAAGCCTTCGTCTTGCGCGTCGGCTTCTTCACCGGCCACACGGGATTACGCTTGCCGCTTACGGCCGACTCCCCCTTGATTGCCCATATCTTTCGACCGAGGCGCGCCTTGGAGAAGTCATAGACCTTCTGCGTGTGGTGGCCACCGGAGTCGATGCAAGCGGCCATCACCTCGAAGGGCCGACCGTCCGCGCGGTACCAGATCCGATTCAGGAAAGCGTCAAGATGGTCCCAAGGTTCAGGCGTCTCCATGTCGCCTTCGATGATCTCGTAGGCGATTGACCAGCTTTCCTCGTTCCGCCCCCACCCCACCACTTCGATCTCGAAGCGATAGTCCTGGGTGTCGATGCCCACCGTGACAACAGCCACGCCCTCCGGAACCTCTGCACCCCAGCGCTCACCGCGCGCCAGCAGCGCTTCCATCCGGAGCGCCTTCCCGGCGTTCGGACGGTACGGCATGCCCGCCTGGGTGTTCCACCAGGTCTGCTTTCTATCCTCGTCCCCTTGCGCCGCTAGCCACTTGGTTGCCATGTCGGACGGCTTGTCTTTCTGCCACGGGCTGAACAGCTTGCTGGCCTGGAAGCCTGCATGCTCGTTGTCCACCCGCCAAGTCCCGCAGTCGGGGCATTTGGCGCGGTACACGGCATAGCGATCACTCGCCCACCAGTCCCACACTTGGGCCAGGGCCGCGTCGACTGGCGAATCCCGTTCGTCTTCCGGCCCCCGCCAGGCGCGCTCATAGGCGTCCAGAGGCACATGCCTGCTTCCGCAGCACTCGAACGGGCGCGTCTGGTGCCAGCGAACCGTGTGCAGGGCGCGCAAGCGATCGCCTTCCGACCAAATCTCTCCGCACGACTCACAGGCGATGCGGGCGGTCTTCGGGTGGTGCTCAAGCACCGTCCCGCCTTCGTCACGTCGCTTGTCCCAGTCGACGTGCTTGAAGAAGTCGGGGAACATCCTGTGCCCGCAGTGCGGACAAGCGACCGAGGCGCGCCTCTGGTCTGAGTCCTTATAGCTGGCCTCGATCCGGCTCTCGTCCTCCACCGTGGGAGAACATGCACGCACGGACAACCAGTTGACGCCAAAGGTCGCGGTCCGCTCCTCCGCCAACGCGATCGGCTCACCCTCCCGGGTCACCGGATACTTGTCCACTTCGTCGGCCAGGATCACCCGAACCGGACGGCGTGCCAGGTTGTCGGGGCTACCGGCGCCGGCCAGCGCCAGAAAGCCGCCGGGGAACGCCTTGAACAACAGCGTTTCATCGGCATTCCGGGTCTTGCTCGTCCCAACCAGATCACGCAGCACCGGCGTGACCCGGATCATGGGGCTGATGCGCTCCTTGCTGAACTGCTCCGCCGCGGCCTCCTTCGGCTGCAGCAGTAGGATCGGGCACGGATCCAGGTGGGCGAAGTAGCCGAAGACGTTCTCAAGGAACGCCGTCTTCAGGAGCTGCGTGCTCACCATCGTGGTGATTACGTGCACGCCAGGCTCCGTGACGGCCAGCATTGGGCCGCGCGCCACCTCAACAGTTGAGGTAGACCAGTTGCCCGAGGTGCTGCCGGCCTCCTTTGCCAGCTTGCGGAACCGGTCAGCCCAGTCCGGGACGCTGATCCGCGGCGGAGGCGTCCAGCCCTTGTGGACGGACGCGCGCAGCCATTCAGCCTTCTGCTCCCGTGAAATTGGCTTCCGGCTCGCCGAGCTGGGCGATTTGACTGTGGACATGCGCGGTGAGAGCTTCCGTTACCCGATCGGCTTCGATGCCAAGCTCGGCGGCGAGAATCGGACCTACCCTGGTAGGCCAGTTCAGCCATGCATCACGCTGTGCCCGAAACTCCTCAAACAGGATTGCTGACGCGACATCCAGCTCGACCAGTGAGCCGGCCTTCTGTTCGTACTCGAGCTGCCGGAGCAGCGCGAGATAGTTTTCCTTCTTCTCCAGGGCGCCTGCATAGTCCAGCAGCGCCACGTCGGAATCAACGATCCTGCGCGCCGCATCGGCGGGCGACTCGTCGTCGCGCACCTCTACCGGCGGAGCTATCTGCGCCGGCGGCGGGGTGCGAACAGGGTGCGAACTGTTCGCAGGGGTGTTCGCACCCTTGTTCGCACTGTTCGCACCCTTTGCATTGGACTCGCGCCAGGCCGTTCCGACCAGCGAAGCATCGAGCCCGTTATCCCCGGAAAGCCTTAGCCGGCCTTGCTTCACAGCCCGCCGGACCAGCGTGTCAGAGCACCCTTCTCGGCGCGCAAACTCGCGGATGGAAATGGCAGTCGTCATACAAGTGCGAACAGGTGCGAACACCTTTCAGACTTCATAGCTGGGGTGAGATCGCGGCGCGCAATTGCCCGCGATGCACTAAGTAAAGGGAAGGACCCGCTCAAAAAATGGGGCCCCACGCGCCTCACCGCCTCGCAGTGCTGATGGCCTTCGCGTAGGCTGCTCCCAGCGCCGGCCCGAACGTGGCCGCCACCGTTTTCTTTGCACCCGCCCTATACCCGAGGACCGGCAGCGTCTTGTGTGCATCTTCGAACTTCACGATCAGCTTCATGCCGGCGCGCTTACCCCGTACGGCTTTGGTTCGCTGCCACACCCCATCTACTGTGCCCGCCTTCGTCTTGACCTTGCCGACAAAGACGTTCTTACGGGCCGCTAGGCGGCGCACTGTGGAGCGAGGAATGTTGCCATACTGGTTGAGGCGCTGAGTCACTGGTTTGATCAGCGCCCTACCATCCAGCTTGTTCACGCCACCGAGTTCATAGGGCTCAAGGTAGCGGGCCGCAATGTCCTTGACGAAGACTACCGCTTGTTGTGTCGTCTTCGTGGCCCGCTGCATCGCAACAGACTTGAGAGTGAATGGCGTCGGCCTGTCCAACTGCTTTTGCATGTCAGCAACTGCATTGGCTTGGACCCTCAGGGCCACCGCGTTGAGCGCCTGCGCCGTCGCAAATGGCATCTGCTTCCGGGCGAAGTCGTCGAGGTCACGCTGAAACTCCCTCACATTCGACCTGAGATTGATCTCGATCATGCTACCGCCTGATCCACGCGGCTGGCACGATTTCCGGCGCCGGCTCTTTGGCGAACACAGGCACCTCGCGGATGAACCGCGAAGGGGCCGCCGGTGGGAAAGCAGTTACCGTGACTACAGCAATCGCATCCTCCGGAGCGAAATCTGGCTCCTCAATACCCGTCACGATGGCAGGCACATCCCGCTGCCCATTCAACCAGACGGCAGAACGCATGAGAACCGTAGCGCCGAGCAACGAGGTTTTCGCAGTTTTAGCTTGTCTGGACATGTGGTTAGCACCTCAATGATGTGCATCGCACCAGGAGCAATGCCCAGGGCGCCACTGCGGGGCTGGAAAAGAAATGGGTACGGCAGGTAGCGGGCCGCCGTACCCGAACCCGGGCGAGAGGCCAGGGAGGAGACAACCAGGAAGAAATCAGATGGATGGGCACATACGCCAGCGCGCCGTCACTGTCGGGCGGCCGCGCTTCGCCGCGCGCAGGCGGAACGTCTCGAAAGCATTCAGCCCACAAACCCGTGGCAGACCCAACAGAGCCAAGTGTGCGTTTGCGGACGGCAGCTGCCCCCAAGCCCAGCGGCAAAAGCCCGCGAATGCCTTACAGAACAATGCCGCAAGAACCACCACAAGACGCGCGAGTGCGTCGACCAGCTTCCGGAAATCCGATTTGAATGCGAGGATGCTCATGCGCAACTCCATAAGGGAAAACGAAAAAGCCCGCGCGGCGAACCGGGCGGGCTTTGGATCCATCGCGTTCCGTTCAGAGACACGCACCCCTCCTATGGGATGCTATGTCTCGGTCTGAACCGGTAACGCCGCGATGGGCAATCAGTAATCTGTCACGAAGAATAATGCAACTCTAGTGATTTTGCAAGTTGGAACTCGGTCCTCCGCATCGGCTTCCGTCATACCATCACATTCCTTCCCGATACTTCGGCGATCAGCCTGTCGGCGTGCGTTACGACCAGCTCGCGTGCACGGATTCCATCCAGGACATGCGACATCACCGTCATGGCCTTAGCGTGACGCACCTTCCAATGTTTGAGCGTATTCGGAGACTGACCATATTTCCGCACTAGGATTCGACATACCAACTCGGCCGACAGCCGGTGCACATAGTGATATTGCAGGAGACGTTTCGCAAGCGGGTCATGGATCGCCTGCCAAGCTTGCTCGAGCAACCAACCGTCTTCTACGTCCAGCGGCACAACCTGTTGAGGCGCACCACAATCGTCCTGCCGACTTAGAGCGGTCGCCAGCTTTGCCCAAGATGCACAGTGTTTTGGCTGCCACCTTGGGTCTCTAACCACCCTACCCCAGTTCTCCAGTCTCGCCTCTATCGTCATCCGTTTCCCCGCTCAAACAACTCGCATCGTCTGCCGTACTGACGGCGCTTGAACTTGCAAACTCGCTCTCTCTCCCCGTCGGCATCCTTGAATGGCGATCGATTCGAACAATCCCCACATGCCTTGTCTGCTCGCGCCGCCTCCTCCTGGTGTCGAATTGCGACCTCTTCGGGAGTCAGTCGGTACATATAGCTAGGATGGATCATTGAATCTGGTCCATATCGCTAACTTTCTCCTCAATATCGCCATCCAGATCGTCTTCAGTCCGCGACATCACATGACGCCTAACAGGCAAATCTATATCCGCCAACCGGATACCCCACGCCTCCAGCAGAGGAGCAGCTTCATATGCCAACCTCTGCCTCGCTGACATATGACCTCGTTTCATCCGTTTCGGAACGAAGCTCTCCATCGCGGCGGCATCCACACATGTCCAAATCACCGGCGGCGTTGCACTGCCAGTGCGCTTCCCCTGATGCCGACGTATAAGCCCGCGCTTTTCCAAACGCTCCAGCGAACCGCTCACGCCCTGGCGGCTTATGCCGAGGCATTGGGCGAAATGCGCGGCCACTACAGCCTCACCACGCAGGAAAGCAGCACGCAGCGCCTCCCCGATCATTCTCCGGTCTTGGTTTTCACTCATGGCGCATCAAACCCCACAGGACCGACCCCACAATGACGGCCATCATGAAAACCACGAAGCCTTCGCAAATCTCCCCGGCGCTCATCGAATCTCCTTGATCTCAAACCCGAGCACAGCCATCAGGTGCCGCTTGATGCGATACCCTTCCGTCAACTTGCCCTTCACATCCTCGACTGTGTCTCTGTCCGCGCCGTCCTCGCGGTAGACGAAGTCTGCGATGTACCGCAGCGCTGGCCGCTTCCTGCCCTGGATCACCACTGCCGGCGCGAGCTCGAAAACCACCTGGCGGCGCAGGTCGCTGATCTGACCAACCCTCTCATGCAATGCCAGCTCCAGATACCGAGCAAATTCCCGCCTGCTATCGAAACTCATGCCCTGGTGCTGGACCCGCTGATTTCCATACTTGCTCGGCCTAGTCGGTGCTTTGCCTCCCAAGCCGCCCGCGCGTCGCGCCGAAGCCGTTCCGCCGATTCCAATCCGCGGCGCTTCTCCACCGCCACCAGGTAGATCTTGATCGCCGGCGGTGCCAACGTGATCAACCACCTGACTTCGCATTCGTGCCGATAGGCTTCGTCCGTTCGCATTGCGCTTTCCCCTCATGCTGGCTCCAGCAGACATGCGCCACGGAATGCCTCGGCAACGGCTTCTTCTGCCGTCTTGTGGTAGCTTTCGCGCCAATAGCCGTCGTAGGAGTAGCAGCCCCGAGAATCGATGACGCGGATGTACCAACCAACCTCGTCGTACTGCACCCAGACCAGGTTTCCGCGCCAACGGCCTATAACCTCGTCTCGCGTCTCCGCCTCAAGCGGGCCGGCCGCGCGTAACCGGCGCATCGGCGTCCACTTCATGCTTGTACCTCAACCGGCGGGTGCCCATGGAACTGCTCAAACACCTGGGCATAGGCCGAATTCTTGGACTTGAGCAACGCCGCTTCCCACTCATCGCGCCACTTGCCTGGGCCAGCGTCACGGAACACCCGCGTCTTGAAAACCCATTCCGGCTCGCCAGAACAGCGCTTGACACCGAGATCGACGCCCTTGGCCTCGATTCCGGACGCTGAACGCCACCAAACCCCGATTTCGACGGCGGCCGCCCCCGACACACCAGGCGCAGCATCAGCATCAGCCACTGCCTTGCGCGTCGATTCGATCATTCGCAGGACGTAGCGGGCATTCGGCTGCTCGCCAGGCTTCTTCACCCGGAAGGCATCGATGTGCTCGGCGATTTCGAGATCCGTCACGGCCAGCCGGGTCATCTCAAGCACCTCGGCGGAATTGCTCGTGACCGGCATCGAGTAGGTCTTGCGCAACAGGACGGCGATCTGCACTGGCCGGGGGTTGACCTCGCCCGTCATCGGATTCGTGATGTGACCTGCCGGCGCGCCCGCGCCACGGTTCACTGACGGTTCATGACGGTTAACTGATGATTCGGGTGCAATAGCTGTTGCACCCTTTCCTGTCTCAGATTGCACCCTTTCTTGTTCTGATTTGCACCCTTTCTTGTCTTCAGTTGCACCCTTCTCGCTTTCTAACGGCGCAAAATTTGCATCCTTTGAATCGAGGGACTGGACTGCCGAAAAGGGCGCAATTTCTGCACCGTTCATCCACGCAGGATTGATCCGGTATTCGCGTGTTCGTCCCTTCGAGTCAGCTCCGGGCTTGCGCCCTCCCTTGCCGCCATTGACGAGGATCAGCCAGCCGCACTCCTCCATGTGGCGGAGTTGGTATTGCACGGCGCGCCGCGATTGCCGCGTCTTGGCGGCAAGTCGGTCGACCGAAGGGAAAATGCTGGTACCGTCGTCGTGGGCATGGTCTGCGAGCGCAAGGGCCAGCAGCATCTCGCCACCACCCTCCGGGTACCGCTCGAAGACCATTCCAGTAACCTTTGCGCTCATTCGCGCTCCTCCATACCCGCCAGCTTCAGCGCACGCACCGGCACCCAGCGGGCATATGCGGCGTCCCAGTAGGCTCGCCGCTCCTCTTTGCTCAGCCGCTTTCCCTGGTCCAACTCGTGGTGGCACCAGGCGCAGCCCGGTACCGTCTTTTCGTCGGCCGCCTTGATCCCCTTTCCCTTGCCATGGGCCAACTGGTTCGAGTGGCAGGCCACCACCGTGTCACTGTCGTGCGAGGGCGCGCCGGAGATCAGGAGGTAGCATGGCTCGCCGCGGCAAGCCTCGGCAAAACGGCGCTCGGCCACTGGCCGGCGCTTTGCTCGCTTCTTCCGGAATGGGCTCGGCACTAAGCCGGCAGCCTGCTTCAGCCAGGTCGTGGCACGCAACGGCGTGCGGCGCTGGAGAGGCGCTCCACGTTTCATCGGCCTGGAAATTCGGCCGATCATGCTGCCACCTCGAAGAGACTGACCTGTGGACTGGGGCGGCCCTGTAAGCTGAGTTTGGTGGAGCATGCCGGATTGATCCATAACACCTCTGTACGCACCGCAGTTCCACGCCCAGCGCTGATGCGCGCAGCCTTTTCGTGGCGCCCCCATCCTGCAAGCCTAGCGTCGTACATTTGGGATGGGTATCCACAAAGCACCACCATGCCGCGCAAGGCATGAACAGCATCGAGCAATTCAAGATGCAATGCGTCATCCATCTCGTGCCGGTAATAGCAATTACTGCCCATCGAGCGAGTGGCATGAAGGTATGGTGGGTCAACGAAATGCAGGGTTTCAGGGCCATCGTGCTGCTTCATCACCTCGATAGCCGGCCGGTTTTCGATGAGAACAGCCTGCAACCGCTGCCCAGCAGCCCCGATCGCAGATGGATAGAGCGCCCACAATTGCTGCGTCGTACCATATTCCCGCTTCGTGTCGATGCGGAACCCGGTAGCACCTTTGGTGGCACCTGCAGAGCCAAACCCCATCTGGGCTCTGATAGCCAGCCGGCGGGCGCTTTCAATCAGATCGGTCGCCGGCTCCCACGCGAGATCGAACTCCTCCCGCGCGTAGGGTGTGAAGGCGCATGCCTCAATAAGCTGGGCGCGCATAACGGGATCACGCAGCACCCTGAAGAAGTTGACTACCTCGCCGTCCAGATCGTTGTACACCTCAGCATACGAGCGAGCTTTCTGCAGAAGCACACCGGCAGCCCCGCCAAATGGCTCCACGTAACACGTATGCGGCGGGAAATAGCCCATCACCCATTCAGCAAGTCGGAATTTGGCACCGTGATACCTCAGTGCCGGGCGGGATACCTCGGCCATCAGAACGGTGCTCCCTGCGGATGCGGCGCCAGACGGCGGACAGGGTGAATCGCGCGGCCCGTGATCATGCTGACACCTCATCGTCGGCCAGAATGACGAAGCCCAATCGCTCCGCGATATGGCGCTCCAGCGTCGCACCCCGCGACAACTCCCAGCCAGGGAGAAGAAAGATCGCCTCGCACGTGACCAGTTCGCGGATGTCAGCGCGCATGCATTCGAGCCATCCCGCGCTGGGGTCGGTATTGATCTCAGCCGGATTCACGGCGTGATGCCCTTCCGCGCGCAGTCGGCGAGCAGCCTCATGGAAGGCCGGGAAATTCAGGTTCGGGATGCCCGTCATCGGGCCGGAGATATAGACCTTCATGCTGTGTCCTATGCCGCTTTGGCGACCGCAGCATCGAATGAATCGACGGCCGCGACAGCCGAAGGCAAACCAGGAAGCTCGCCCGCCTCTTCCATGCCCAGCACCCAGCGCAATACCGCCGCTCGAGCGCCGGATGCGCGCTCCAGCTCAGCCAGAACCTGCTTGCGGGTTTTCATGCGCGGCGCAGCATCGCCCATCACCTCTCGCTGCGCCGCCGCCCGGGCGCGTGCCGGCTTATCGTTGCCGGCCTGGACCAGCTCCTTGACCTTGGCCCGCTGCTCGTCGGGCGCGAGCTTCACCAGTTGGCGCGCTTGGGTGACGCTGATCTGGTTCTGCTCCACCGCTTCCTGCACCGCAGCGCAGCAGTCCAGCAGCGCCAGCGTGGCCTTGACCGTCTGCGTGGTGCAGCCAAACAGGACGGCGAGTTGTTCCTCGCTGCGGCCCAGCGCCATGGCGTTGCGCATCTTCACCGCGCGGCCGATGGGGGTGTCCGACTGGCGCAGTTCGTTCTCGCCGATGATCACGTCGAGCGCGTTGCTTCGTTCGCCACGGTGGACGAATCCCGGAATCAGGATCGGCTCCACACCGCGGGCACGACGCCACTCGTTCGCCAGGCGCGCCGCCTTGGTCCGCTGGCGGCCGATCGCCACCTCCACCTTCCCCGTTTCCGGGTTCTTGCTGATCGCGATGGGCTGCAGCACGCCTTGGTAGTCGATGTTCCGAGCCAGGTTCTCGTCCACCGGCAGGTGCACGCGCTCGTCATACAGCGGCGACGTCTTGTCCGTCACCAGCACCAGACTGTCCGGGTCAAAGAACAGCAGGTTCGTCTTGCCGCTCGCACCGTAGACGGCGGTCGAGTTCTTCGCCATGAGGCTCTCCCCTATGCGTCGACGCGCTTCGCGTCGCGGTATTTCTCGTCCTTGAAACCCGACTGCCACTCCACATGCGCATCCGTTCCCGGCGGCCAATGCGGGTTGTCGTCAGGGGTCTTGCCGCGGCGGAATGCCTCAGCACCAGCTGCGCGCACCTCCGCCCGTGGCATCAGTTCGTGAATCACTCACCCTCCTCCCTGTCTGTCCCAACTTGGCCCAGGTTGGGACACTCTCCGCGGGCCACACGCATTGCATATGCATGCCCCCAGGCCCCAGCCCGTACTTGGTATCCGAGGTATTCGGCAATCGGCGTCCCAGCCTTACCGGCCAGAACCACCATTTGCGCTGCCTCCGCCGTGGAAAGCGCCACGTCGAGCGTTTTCCCTTCTGAATCAGGTGCTTTCGTCTTTTCACTCATGCGGTCTGGTGCGTCCCAACTTGGGCCACTTCGGCACTGACACCCGTCAGCGCCACAGGCAAAGTTCCAACAACGCCACGCAACGCAAGTCGCACAGCACGGGCAAGCGCCATCGAATCCGAATCGAAGCCGCTCATCTGCCGAAACGCCTGCAGCGCTGCGTAGTCCTCGTCTGTGAGACGGGTTTTGACTTCGTTACGAAATTCGGATCGCCGCGACATTTTTTTCATCCTTGGGATGTGGCCTAGCCACGAAAACACGGGGCGCAAACCCCGCAAACATTCTTCTTATTGGTGCGTACCCACAGTCATGAAACAATCAAGCTCTCTGACCTTCTCAACCGCTCACGAAAGGGGCACACATGGAAATCGATCAAGCACGTTCTTCAGCGAAAGATCTGCTGAAACATGTTCTGGAACACCAGACAGGGTTGCTAAGTCATCAAAACGGTGTCCATACTGGAAATGGCGAGGCAGTGGCGAAGTTCTGCTCCGACTTCATCGAGACCTACGCCAAGTACCTGACTACGCGGCAGAAGTAGGCTCTTCCCCAGCCATGGCCGCCGCCAGCCCATCGGCAGCGGCCTGGATCGATTCAGGGTCCGTGCAGCCACCTGCCACAAGGCGACAAAGGGCTGTATTGATCATTGCTCGCTGCTCCATTGGGCTCGTCCCAGACGAAGCATCCACGACCGCTGATGCGAGCTTCACAGACTGGATGACCGTCTCATCCTCGAAGGTCAGATCAAGCGCCGGCTGGATCAGCCACAGTACGAACCTTGCGTATAGCTTCCTCATGGGGGATTCACTCCTTGGGGTCATCGGATGTGCCAGCAAGGGGTTGGGCGTCGTCGCTCGCCTTCATGCGATCGACTGCATCAATCAGTTCGGGCCAGATCAGATGCCAGTCATCGGGGCGAAGCTCCTTCCGAGTGACAGAACCGGCCGTCGCACGCTCTATCGCAACGCAACGTTCAGGAGAAATAGGGCTGGTTCCACCGGTCATCTGCGACAGATACGATGGCGATATGCCGAGCGCCTCAGCCAACCTTGTTGCGGTGCCGCGCCCACCTGCCGAGATGTAGGTTTTGAGATCCATGCCACCGAGTTTAGTCTCCACTAAACCATAGGTCAAGTGAACACTTCTTTATAGTTAACTAAACTTGCGCTATGGACATCAGAGATACCCGCCGGGCACGCCTTCGCATGTGGCTTGAAGGGCGCACAGCCCCAACTAAGGAAAAGAGCTATTTTTCGCAGCTCATCAACGGCACTTCTGCATTCGGAGAGAAGGCTGCAAGGCGCCTTGAGCGCGAATATGGGATGGGAGAGAACTACCTAGATCAGCCGATCAGGGAGAGCGAGGATTCGGCCATTGGTGAATCCACCACGAAAGATGAACATCGAAAAGTTTCCGCAGAAGCTTACAATCTCCCAACAGAGGGGGATAATTTTGAGGCGGGGCCCGACTTAAAATCGAGACCCTACCCAGAGATTTCATGGGTGCAAGCGGGGATGTGGACTGAAATCGGTGAAAATTTTGAGCCAGGGCCTGATCAGCTTTGGCACTATGCGACGGTCGACTTGGGACCTCATGGCTTCGTGCTGAGGGTAAAGGGGTCATCCATGACGGCTCCAGCCGGCGTCGCGCAGTCATTTCCTCATGGGTCACTAATCTTTGTGAACCCGGATCTCGAAGCGCTTCCAGGAAAATTTGTCATCGTTCGTCGCAATGGGAATGAGGCGACGTTCAAAAAATTGATCACAATAGAGGGGGAGATGTTTCTCGAGGCATTAAACCCAGATTGGCAAGACAGATTCATGCGCTTGCACAAGGACGACAGAATCTGCGGCGTTGTTCGGGAGGCACGTATCGTGCTATGACCAAGCTCGGTTGGAGCAAAATGTGAAACTTATGGCGGTATCTCTACTGGTGCTTCTTGCCCAGTCCAGCGCATCGGCACAGGAGACTGCAGGGGCTCCAGAACCGCCTCCTCTTTACTATCAATCTGTGGATTATTCGGTCATGGTTTGCACCAAACCATTGGATTCGGTGGTCGCAAACCAGATCAGTCATGGCCTCGCCTTTGGCGATAGCCAAGCGCACAACGAGTGGCTCACAAAGCAGCGTGCCGACAAGTCTTGCGGGAACCTTGAGCCTGGGAGGCGCTTCATCACATCCCCAGCCACCGCAGTCTACCTGCGCAGCGTCAACAATGTTGCTTGGGTTGTACAGGTTCTAGTCCCTACCACAAAGAAATCGCTGGGGTACGTTCCCCTAAGCGAGATTCGCTTCATTCCCATCCCTTCCCTTTAGACCACTTTCGTGCTGTAGCCAAATTCTCACTGTTACAATTTGGCCGGCCATGAGTTTAGTTTTTACTTTACCTTGCGTTTAGTTTTAACTACACTTCCTCCATCGACGCACCCCAAGGTGCCGCACAGATGGAGGGAGAGATGGCGAAGTACCTCACGCACGAACAGATCATGGCCATGCCCCTGCGCGAGCAGGCAGTGGCCCAGGAAATGGCGCGCCATCGCGCTCGCCTGGCAGATCTGCATAGGGCCGACGCCACGATGGCGCTGCTCGAGGCCGAGCAGCCTGCCCTCAAGGCGCTCGGCGTCACGCTTTATGGTGACCAGGTTGAGCCGGTCTACCGTGAGCGCCACATGCTCCGCGTGTGCGCCAATGACGAACCACGCGTCTACAGAGCGTTGATCGAAATCGGCTTCGTCGAAGAGAGCCGCAGCACCGGTAGCTACCTGATCGTCGTGCTCAAGAAAGGCAAGCTGCGCATCCGCATATTCATTAGCGCCGACTGGCTCGCCCAATTCGACGCCGAAAAGGCAGCGGCTACCCCGTGTGTCGCCGGGAGCGCAGCATGAACGCCGATCAAGCCGTCATGCGCCAGGCCGCGCGCGACAACCAGCAGCAGGAGCTGTTACGCGAACTGCAGTACGCCCACGCGATCATCCTCTGCGCCATCGCCATCATGCCTACCTCGATGAAGAGCGACTGGTTGGCAATGATCGAGCGAAAGGGTGTTCCGGGCGAAGGTACTACCCGCTATCACGAGCGCTCTCTCGTCATCCTCAATGCCACTCTCGGGGCTGCATCGTGAGCCGCCGCGTCGAACATATCCGCCGCATGCTCGGCATCGCCCGCTTCATCGCGGCCGCGCGCGCCATCGCCTTCTGGCTTGCTGTGGCTACTGGCGCGATCTTCCTCGCCGGCCTGCATGCAGCCCTCAACCCGGAATCGCCGGCAGCCATCCTGTGGAGGCAATCGTGACCTTCCGTATCTTCATCAACCGCAAGCTCGCCTATACCGGGGTCTTCCCGACCTGGTGGGATGCCCATGCCAGCGCGATCAACCGTGCCGCCCTCTGTGGGGCTCGCAACGTTCAGGTGAAGTCGGTATGACCATCCCTGACTTCCGCGCCCGCACTGCGGCCGAGAACGCCGCCTTCGCCGAGCGCTCACGACTGGAGCCGGCAGCACAGAGCCGTCGCCCCTATACCGCGCTCGACATGATCCAGGCACTCGATGCTGCTATTGAGCACGGCAAGTTCTATACCCAAGCGGCACAGGATGCGCATACCAGCTTGATCCTGATGCGCGACCAGCTGGCCGACAGCGAACTCAACGGAAAGTGAAATGCTCACCATCACGCGAAAGCATCTGAGCGAAGCATTCAAAGCAGCAAGCCAGGCAGCGCCGTCGAAGTCTCCGATGCATATCCTCACGCATATCCGCCTGCAGGCACATGCAAAGGGTGACAGTCTGACCCTCACGGGCTCCGACGCTCATGTGGTAGTTCAGTCCACGGTTCCAGCGGACATCGATGCCGGCACGGGAAAGATCGACATCTGCCTGCCGGCTGACAAGCTGAATGCCCTCGTAGGCATGACTGCCGAGACGATCCGCTTTACCACCCAAGACAAGAAGGTCATCGCGCGTGCCGGCGCCTGCCGTCTCACGATTCCGGCGCTACCGGGGGAGGACTTCCCCGAGGTCAAACTCGATGGGAAGCCCTCTGCTGTGTTTGATGCGCATGGCCTCACCGACATGATCCCGTCGGTCCTGTTCGCAGTGGCTGGGCTATTTCGCCATGACAAGCCGGTCCTGCGAAATTTATGGCTCGAATGCGATGGCCATTCGGCTCACATGGTCGCATGCGACAGCTACATGCTCGCCGCAAATTGCCTCGCAGTTGAGCCCATCGAATTCGGTACATCCGTGCCGGAGTTTGGGGTGTGCATTCCTGCCGATAGCGCTGACCTACTCGCCAAGGTAGGGGCATCACGCTTCGAGATTCATGAGCGACATGTCGTCGCTAGCCGAGGTGGCGTGCGCATTATCTGCGGACACCAGGGCATGCGCTATTTCGACTGGCGCCGAATGATTCCGCAGCCTGACGAGTTCGTCACCTTCTCGCGCGACGACCTCCTGCAAGTTTGCCCGCTGCACCGAGTCTTCGACGAGAAGGGCGTGATCCGCTTCGAGCAAGACGGGCGGGACTGCGCAATCACGATCACAGACGGGACTCAGTCCGTCGACGCCGATTTGCCGATCACATCACGTAGCGACGAGGCGCATCTGGAGAACTCGTTCGACGGCCCGAACCTGCTCCGACTGCTTGCCCAGGTAAAGACGGAAGACGTTGCACTCTCGTGGTCAAGCAAGCAAGGCAAGGATCTCGCCGTGTACCTGCTGCAAGACGGCAGCTGGCGCGGCATTCTCACTGCCCTTCGCGTGTAACCGAGGAAATCGTCATGACCATCGATGAAATCAAACGCCTGGCTGCGCGAGCTGCACGCCGCAGCGACGTAGCCAAGATGGATGAGCTGGAAATTGCCTATATGAAGCAGGCCGTCCCGCTTACCGTGGCAGATCCGAAATGGGACGGTGAGCGCGCGGTAATCCTCGCCCATCCTATCCGCCTCTTCCGTGGGGCCGGGCCCAACGGCGAGACCCGAGTCATGTGGATGCGCGCAGACGGCGCGATGGTGATGTCCGACATCGAAGGCCAACTGGTGGGCGAACCCGACAACGTCCCCACGCTTTTCCCGCTGGAGGACGCAGCCTAACCGATCAACCGGGGAAAGCGGCAGGACAGCCCCAAGTCCATAAACACCGCGGGAAACCTCCCTCATGTGCAGGAAGCCGCGAGTACCCGACCCTTTTGCAGTGCCACACACCCATACCAGAGGATGATCATGAACGCAGTTACTGCAGTTGAATCGAGCGCAGTGCAAACCACCATCAACCAAGCGGCCGCCGACGCGCTGCAGCCCGGCGATGCCATCGGTGGCGGCTTCTATGCCGGCAAGATCCGGAAGGCAAACGGCGTCCACATCGTCATCGTGTCGCCCAAGGACGGCGGCGAGCACGACAACATCGCCTGGAATTCCTCCCGCGCGTGCGTCGGCGGCGCCGTGAGCTATTTCGACGGCCGAGCCAATACCATGGCGATGGCCGAAGCCGGTAGCGAGATCGCCAAGTGGGCTCTCGGCCTGCAAATCAACGGACTCCACGACTGGTACCTGCCGGCGCGCGACGAGAAGGAAGTCATCTATCGCAATCTCAAGCCGACCAGCGAGAGCAACTACGTCTACCGCTCGGGCGACAACCCCAGCAGCGTACCGGCCGGCTATCCGTACACGGAAACCAACCCGACCCAGACCACTGCTGCCGCATTCCAGGCTGGCGGCATGGAGGCTTTCGACGGCGAGTCCTACTACTGGACATCGACGCAGTCCGAGAGCTACTCCGTCACCGCGTGGCTCCAGTACTTTGGCGCTGGCACCCAGGGCACCTGCCGCAAGGACAACGAGTTTCGCGCTCGGGCCGTCCGCAGCATGCTGGTCATTCAGTAATTTAGTCCTTCATCCATTTCTGGCCGCGCCAGCGGCCATTCGCCTCTCAACTATCTGGAGCAAAAAATGACGCAGCTTGCTGAAAATACGGCAGCCGAGGCCATTGCAACGACGGTGGTAATCGCTGGAATCACACTCTCGCTTGCAGCCGGCGAGATCTATGGCGGCCATTTTCTTGGCGATGAAGGCGGAGCTGGATACCACGTGATCCTGCTCCCCGGCGACGTCTCCAAGACGTGGAAGAAAGCCATGGAATGGGCGGCCTCAGTGGGCGGCGACCTCCCCACGCCAGCCGAGCAATGCCTGCTCCGCGCGAACCGACCGAATGAGTTCAAGCGGGACTATTACTGGTCCAACAAGCAGTCCGAGAGCTCCTCCGGCTACGCGTGGTTCCAGTACTTTGGCTATGGCTACCAGAGCTTCTACCCCGAGAACGGCGAGTTTCGCGCTCGGGCCGTCCGCAGGGTAGCTGCTCAGTAATTCAATCATTCAGCTGCGTAGCGGCCTTCCATTTCGAAAACGCATGGAGCAAGCAATGACGCAAATCGCAGAGAGTGTGTCCGTCGAGGTCGGTGGTGCACAAGTCCTCATTCCCAGGGAAGTCATCGTGAAGAACTGGCTGGCCACCGCGCTCGGCACGCCGGCGCCAGCGTCTCTGCCCGAGCCCATCACGCTGGCGGCGCTCCGCCCGGGTGAACGCTACGCCGGCCTGATCCTTGGCAAGGACGGCGAGCCCAGCTATCACCTGATTCTGCTCGATGGAGAGGCCGAGGATGTCTCGTGGGATGACGCCAAGGTATGGGCCACTACGATCGGCGGTGAGTTGCCGACGCGCCGAGAGCAGTCCCTCCTGTACGCCAACCTGAAGGAGGAATTCCAGGGCGCCTGGTACTGGTCTGGCGAGCAGTCCGAGAGCTACTCCGACGACGCGTGGGGCCAGGACTTTGGCGATGGCGACCAGAACGACTACCGCAAGGACCTCGAGTTTCGCGCTCGGGCCGTCCGCAGATTATCCCTTTAGTCATTCAATGATTTAGCCATGGGCCTGCATACCGAAACGTCCATATACAAGGCAGCGTACGACCTCTTCGATGTCGTGATGGATCTCGCCCGCAACATGCCACGCGACCACAAAGCGCAGTTGGGCGACATGGTGCTGATGCATGACCCGCGCCAAGACGTGATCATGCAGGCGCCGCCGGCGCTCATGGCGCTCGTGCCACCGCATAAGCGCTTGCTGAACCAGCCTACGCACCGCGGCCTACCCATCGGCAACCTGAGCAGCCAGTTCTTTGCCAACGTCTATCTCGACGTGCTCGACCAGCACGCAAAGCATGTCCTCGGCGCGCGGCACTACATCCGCTACGTCGACGACTTCCTGCTGCTACACGAATCGCCCCAATGGCTCAAGGCTGCGCACGATGACATCGAGGCGTTCCTGCCGCGCCGGCTCGGCGCGCGGCTGAACCCGACGAAGACCATCCTGCAGCCGGTGAGCCGTGGCATCGACTTCGTCGGCCAGGTCATCCGCCCGTGGGTGCGTACCACCCGCCGCCGCACCGTCAACGTCGGCGCGCAGCGCCTCTCGCAGATAGAGGCACATGAGGTGCATGCCGCGGCGAACAGCTACCTCGGCCTGCTGCGGCAGGCGACTGGTAGCCATGCCGACCGCGCGCGCCTGACGAAGATCATCCGCTACCGCGGGCATGCCGTCGATTTTGGCCTGACCAAGGCATATCGGCGCTCTACTGCAATGGCTGCTGAGGCCGCCAAATGACACCAGTTGCCGTCCTGACGATCACCGCCCTCGCCCATATCGTGGCCTTTTTGGGCGGGGCCTATGGGAACTACAGGCTGATCTGTAAGGCGATCAGCACGAAAGAGGAATCTTGAGATGAGCGAAGAACAGAAGCAAGCCGCTCTGAGCGCCATCCCGGTGCCGGACTGCCCCACCTGCCGCGGTAATGGCATGATCGGCGGCCCGAGCTACTACGCCCCCGGTGAAGATAGCGTGCCGTGCCCTGACTGCTGGGTGCCCAGCGCTGGAAAGGATGCACGGCCGGCTCAGAACGCCACAGTCCTGCGCGATCTCGCACAAGCCCTGGCATGGCAGTGCTTCGGGGAATGCCGCGGATATTCGGAGCGGCTGCTGTCGCCACGAGAGGCGCTGGAGGCGGCGCGCGATGTGCTTGGCATCCCTGCCGCCCAGGCCACGCCGCAGGCCCAGCCGAGCGACACCGCTGGCCATGCACTGGCCTCCTTGGTCGCCTACTTGAGGGAAGAGGCGGATTTCAATCGCTCTTGGACCGACGGCCGGCGCAGCGATCTCGTGCCGGGTGAAGAATATGCCAAGCGGCGACTCGAACTTGCGCAGCGCGCCGACGACTGGGCGGATGCGGTCGAACGGCTGTCCCGCTACGGTGCCGCGCCGCAATATCACGACAGCACGCCGGGCCTGCACGTCGGCAATTCTTCGTTCGAGTCCTGGTTCAGCGACTACGACCCAGCCGGCAAGGGCGACAAGCAGCGTGCCAGGGATGCCTACGCTGCCGGCATGGGCGATCCGCTGGTGGTGGCCGCGCCGCAGGCCAGAGAGGATGCGCAGCCGATCCCGGCCTTCTATGTCAGCGATGCGGATGTAGCTCGTCTGGCAGACCACCGTTTGGCTGGCATTGGAGCCATGCTGAATAAGGAAGCCGGCCCTGGCATGACAGCCTACTACGCCATCCCGCAGCAGGCCGGCGAGGATGCGCGGCAGGTGGGAAAACTGGTCGTCAACGGGGCGCTACACGAATGGCATCCCGAGAGCGCAGCTTTCGATATGCCGAGCGGCACGCATCCGCTCTACGCCACCCCGCAGCCAGCAGCCCAGGCAGCTCCGGCCGCGCCGCTGCTCGCGAAAGACCATCAGGGCATGCGCGTGGACTACTCCGGCCTGCTCAAGCAGGCGCGCGGGGCGCTCATGCATGGCATCAAGGAGCCAGCGCTGGCCGAGATGATGCGCCAGCTCCATGACCATCTGACCGAGTTGGGACGCCGCTGGTACGCTGGCGACACTGCCGTGGTGGATGATCTGCTGCAACTCTACTGCATCGAGTGCGACACCCGGGCTGCGCTCTCCACCCAAGGAGCCAGCCATGAATAATCCGAACTATCCGGAAATTCCGGACGGCTGGCGGCTGGTGCCGGTGGAAGCGACACAAGACATCATCTACGCGATAAGCGACGCGATCAGGCGGGACGATCCGGTATGGCCCGCTGCGCTCGCTGCCGCCCCCGTGCCGCCGGCCCCGCCGGGCGATGATTTCTCGGGTTGCAAGCCGCCCATTACGCGCATCGCCGGGGTAAGCGCCGATGTGATGAAGCGCGCCGCCGAGGCCAACCGCTCTTTTGGCGAGCCGAGCGCCGGCGCGCAACAGGCGGAGCCGGTAGGCGGATGGGCGCACGCGCTGGAGGAAGCCGAGCGCGAATGCCTGAGCATGCGCTACCAGCGCGATGCGGCGATCCAACGAGCCGAAGCAGCAGGGGCCGCCGCCCTTGCGCCGAGCGCATCGCCTGCGCCGGAAAGCGACATCGCACGGCTGCTGTGGGACGCCGCCAAGGCTATTCAGTGGCACCTGGAACCGAATAGCCCAGATGAGCACGAGGCGCTGATGAAGCGCCTGTATGCAGCAGCGCGAAGCATCATGGAGGAAGCGAGCGCATCGCCTGCCGCGCCGCCTGAACCCACGCTGCCCTACGAGCAAGCCCTGTACGAGCTGATCAACAAGATCGACACCGGCCTGGATACAGGCGACATCCTGGCAGATGCCCGGCGCGCCTCGGCAGCGCTGGACGGCATCCTGGCGGCGGGCGACTTGGTGACGAACGCCTACGATTTTTTCAAAACGGCCGGCGATATGGCCGGGCACTACGAACAGTCGGTGGACTTTCGCATCGGCTGGAATGCCTGCCTGGATGCCATCGCCCACGCGCGTAGCGCCGCCCCGCAACCGAGCGCCAAGGCGCTGACGGATGAGCGGATCCACGAAATAGCGCAGCGGTTCATGAATTGGGATACCGACCGTGAAGGTGAATCGGTTATCGCATTCGCCCGCACCCTCCTGGCCGCAGAGCAACCGAGCGCCAAGGCGCTGACGCTGATCCGCGAGAAGCTGGAGCGGTTTGAAGCGTGCGCGGCAGACGATGAGGGCTGCGATATTGGCCGACACTGGCTTGACGCGCTGACCACCGTTGGATTTCTTTCCCGCATCCAGCGCGCCCCCGCCATGTGGTCGCTGACGCCTGCTGGCGAGGCGGTCCTGGCCGCAGAGCAGCCCACCGAGCTGCCGCGCCACGCGCTGGAGGCATGGCGCGCCGTGGTGCGGGAGCGCCGCCGCCAAATCGCGGAGGAAGGCTGGACGCCGGAGCATGACGACGAGCACGCAGATGGGCAACTCGCCCAAGCTGCTGCCACCTATGCTGCCGCGGCCGCGCTTGACGGCCCAGATGCCTCGGTAATGCAAGATTCCGGCGCCGGCGGCACACCACACCATATCCTCGCAATGTGGCCCTGGGATATGGAGTGGTGGAAGCCGAAGGACCGCCGGCGCAACCTGGAGCGCGCTGGCGCCCTGATCCTTGCCGAGTTGGAGCGCGACATCCGCGCCAAGCAGAAGGACGCCGCAATCGCCAAGGGGGATAGCCATGCCTGACAACATCGACATTGACGCACTGGAGCGCGCCAACCTCGGCAAAGTCGTCCGCCCCGAGGATT
>Ga0255338_1001638_pt1 | contig 40041 bp, 26 predicted proteins | sample MeOH1_35cm_T4_19_FD_203715 | JGI IMG/M metagenome (GOLD analysis project Ga0255338, IMG submission 203715) | Sandy soil microbial communities from University of British Columbia, Vancouver, Canada - MeOH1_35cm_T4_195 | ecosystem: Engineered > Artificial ecosystem > Sand microcosm > Unclassified ... | reverse complement strand
GGTCGTGTGGGCCACGCGCGACAAGAAGGAGCTGCGCATCTACACCAGCACGATCCCGACGAAGCACCGGCTCGTCACCTTCATGCACGACCCGCAATACCGCGTGGCGATTGCCTGGCAGAACACCGCCTACAACCAGCCACCGCACCCGAGCTTCTACCTCGACGAGGCCGCCCCGCTGCCTCAGCCGCCGGCCGTGGAATTCGCCCCGCTGAAATCAAGCCCATGAAAACCCTCCTCTGCCCACGCGTCCGCCTGCTGTTCGCCGCCGGTTCGCCCGGCGCCCATGCTGACTTCAACTTTTTCCGCGTCACCCCGCCCATCAGGTAATTTCCAGACCACCCCATGACCTCCGCCTCACGTCTCCTCCTCGCCGCCCTCGGCCTGCCCGGGTTAGTCACCAGTCTCGTGGCGGCCGAGTCCCTCACGCTCCATTACACCCGGCCCGCGGCCGAGTGGGTCGAGGCGCTGCCCGTCGGCAACGGCCGGCTCGGCGCCATGGTCTTCGGCGGCATCCACCAGGAGCGGCTGCAGCTCAACGAGGATACGCTCTGGGCCGGCGGCCCTTACGACCCGGCCAATCCGGAGGCGCTGGCCGCGCTGCCGGAGGTGCGCCGGCTCATCGCCGCGGGCGACCACGCGGCCGCCCAGAAGCTGGCGCAGCAGAAACTCATGGCGAAGCCGATGACCCAGATGCCGTACCAGACGGTCGGCGACCTGCTGTTCACCTTTTCCGGCGGCGAGCCGGCCGCCGCTTACCGGCGGGAGCTCAACCTCGACACCGCCGTGGCAAAAACCGAGCTCACCATCGGCAACGGCCCGTGGGGCACGGTCCATGTGCGCGAGGTCTTTGCGAGCCCGGTGGACCAGGTGATCGTCGTTCGCCTCACCGCCACCGCCCCCAACCGGCCCGACCAGGGCCGCCTCACCTTCACGCTCGGCGCGTCGAGCCACCAACACGCCAACAGCCGGACCGAAGGCGACGACGTCCTCCTCCTTGACGGCCGCAACAGCGGCTCCGCCGGCGTGGCGGGTGCCCTGAAGTTTCAGGCCCGCGTGAAGGTCATCCCCGACGGCGGCTCGCTCCGCGCCGACGGCCAGCAGCTGCACGTCAGCGGCGCGCGCTCCGTCCTCGTGCTCATCGCCGCCACCACCAGTTTCAAAAAATATGACGACGTCAACGGCGACCCCGACGCCCTCAACCGCGCCACCCTCACCGCCGCCGCCGGCAAGAACTGGGACCAGCTGCTCGCCGCCCACACGGCGGAGCACCAGCGCCTCTTCCGCCGCGTCGCGCTCGACCTCGGCCGCACTCCGGCCGCCGATCTGCCGACGGACGAGCGCGTGCGCCGCTTCGCCGAAGGAGGCGACCCCGACCTGGCCGCGCTGTTCTTCCAATACGGCCGCTACCTGCTCATCAGCAGCTCCCGCCCCGGGACCCAGCCGGCCAACCTGCAGGGCATCTGGAACGACAGCCTCACCCCGCCGTGGGGGAGCAAATACACGATCAACATCAACACCGAGATGAACTACTGGCCCGCCGAGACCACCAATCTCGCCGAGCTCACCGAGCCGCTCTTCGGGCTGATCAAGGATCTCAGCGAGACCGGCGCGAAGCTGGCGCAGGCCCACTATGGCGCCACCGGCTGGGTGGCCCACCACAACACCGATCTCTGGCGCGCTACCGGCCCGGTCGATGGCGCCCGCTGGGGCCTGTGGCCCACCGGCGGTGCGTGGCTTTGCACGCACCTGTGGGAGCATTACCTGTTTTCCGGTGACCGCGATTTCCTCGCGCGCGCCTATCCTTTGATGAAGGGCGCCGCGCAGTTCTTCCTCGACACGCTTGTCGCCGAGCCGAAGCACGACTGGCTGGTCACCAGCCCCTCGATTTCGCCCGAGAACGCCCACCACGGCGACACCTCCGTCGTCGCCGGCCCCACGATGGACGCGCAGATCCTGCGCGACCTCTTCACCGCGTGCATCAAATCGTCCGTAGTTCTCGGGCAGGATGCCGACTTCCGGGCGCGCCTCGCCGCCGCCCGCGACCGCCTCGCCCCCTCGCAGATCGGCGCGCAGGGCCAGATGCAGGAATGGCTGGAGGACTGGGACGCCGCCGCGCCCGAGCCGCACCATCGGCATGTCTCGCACCTCTACGGCCTGTTTCCCAGCAACCAGATTGGCGTCCGCACCACGCCCGAGCTCGCCGCCGCCGCCCGCCGCTCGCTCGAGTTGCGGGGTGACGACGCCACAGGCTGGGCCATCGGCTGGCGCCTGAACCTCTGGGCGCGGCTGCACGACGGCGAGCACGCCTACGGCATCCTCAAACTCCTGCTCCGGCCGGAACGCACTTACCCCAACCTCTTCGACGCCCATCCGCCGTTCCAGATCGACGGCAACTTCGGGGGCACCGCCGGAATCGCCGAGATGCTGCTCCAGTCGCAGGACGGCGAGATCCAGCTGCTGCCCGCACTGCCCGCCGCGTGGCCGGACGGTTCGGTGCGCGGCCTGCGCGCCCGCGGCGGCTTCGAGGTCGATGTCGCCTGGACCGGTGGCAAGCTGACGCGTGCCACCGTCCGCAGCGTGGCCGGGACCGGCGGCACCGTCCGCTACGCCGGAAAAATCGTCGCCTTGAACCTCAAGCCGGGCGAGAGTCGCACCCTCGGCGCCCAACTAGACTGAACCCGTGTCGGACTCCCCTGCCATGAAACAAACCCTCCCGCTCCTGCTCCTTGCCCTGCTGATCGCCCCCCGGCTCTGCGCCGAGGTGCGGCTCGCCAGCCCCTTTGGCGACCACATGGTCCTGCAACAGGGCCGGCCCGTCCCCGTCTGGGGCACCGCCGCCCCCGGCGAGAAGGTCACGGTCGCCTTCGCCGGGCAGAAAGCTTCCGTCAAAGCGGGCGCCAACGGCGCGTGGCGCGTGGACCTGAAGAAGCTGAAAGCCTCGGCCGAGTCCCGCTCCCTCACCGTGACCGGCAGCGCCAGCCCAGCCCCGCTGGTCTGCGCCGACGTGCTCGTCGGCGAGGTCTGGCTCTGCGGCGGCCAGTCCAACATGGAGCGCCAGCTCGGCCTGCGCGCCGGCCAGAAGCCCATCGTCGGCTGGGAGGCCGTCGTCGCCGCGGCCGACCTGCCGCTCATCCGGCAATTCTATGTGCCGCTGCGCACGGCCGACACGCCGCAGGCCACCACCGCCGGCGCGTGGACCGTCTGCTCGCCCGCCACCGCCCCGGATTTCTCCGCCGTGGGTTTCTTCTTTGCCCGCGACCTTTTCCACGCGCGCGGCGTGCCGGTGGGCATCATCCACAGCGCCTACGGCGGCACGCCGGCGGAGGCGTGGACCAGTCGCGAGGGCCTCGCGGCCTTCCCCGAGTTCATCGAGCAGCTCGACCAAGCAAAATCCGCGACCGTGGACCCGGCGAAGGCCCGCGCGGAATTCTTGGCCAAGCTCAACGCGTGGTTCCGCGCCAACGATCCGGGCAGCGGCGACCGCCCGTGGTCGGCCGGCGGCCTGGACACCAGTGGCTGGGAAACCATGCAGCTGCCGGTGTTGTGGGAGGACGCCGGTCATCCGGATTGGGACGGCGTGGCCTGGTTTCACAAGGTCTTCGACCTGCCGGCCGGCTGGGCGGGGCGCGACCTGATGCTGCACCTCAGCGCGATCGACGACGACGACACCACCTGGGTCAACGGGACCGAGGTCGGCACCACCACCCTCTACAATGCGCAGCGGAGCTACCGCGTGCCGGCGGCGGCGCTCAAGGCCACGGGCAACGAGATCACGGTGCGCGTGCTCGACACCGGCGGCGGCGGCGGCATCTGGGAGCCGCACCTGCGCTTCGAGCTCGTGCCCGCCGACGGCGCCGGCCCAGCGTTGCCGCTCGCCGGGCCGTGGCAGGTGAAGTTTTCCACGCCGTTGGCCGGCCGGCCGAACCCGCCGCAGGACCTCACCGCCGCCAAGTCGAACCAGCCCGCGGTCCTCTACAACGCCATGATCGCCCCGCTCGTGCCCTACGCCATCCGTGGCGCCACCTTCTACCAGGGCGAGGCCAACGCCGTCCGCGCCAAGCAATACCGCACGCTTTTCCCCGCGATGATCGCCGACTGGCGCAGGCAGTGGGGCCAGGGCGACTTTCCCTTCCTGTTCGTGCAGATCGCGCCGTTTCAGGGCCAGCCGCCGGAAATCCGCGAGGCCCAGCTCATCGCCTGGCACAACACCAGGAACACCGCGATGGTCGTCACGATCGACGTTGGCGACGCCAAGGACATCCATCCCGCCGACAAGGGACCCGTCGGCGCCCGCCTCGCCCTAGCCGCCCGCGCCCTCGCCCATGGCGAGAAGCTCGAATATTCCGGCCCGGTCTACCTCAAGCTGACGATCGCGGACGGCCGCGCCGTGCTCCGCTTCACCCATCGCGGCGGCGGGCTCGTGGCCAGGGGCGGCCCGCTCACCGGCTTCACGATTGCCGGTGCCGACGGCGTGTTCCATCCCGCGACCGCGGAGATCGCCGGCGACACGGTCGTCGTCTCGTCCCCGGCCGTCGCCGCCCCGGTCGCGGTGCGCTACGGCTGGGCCAATGTCGCCAGCGGCAACCTGTTCAACACCGAGGGGCTCCCCGCCTCCCCCTTCCGCACCGACGTGGATTGACCGGATCCTGCCCGCGGGCGGGCGCCGGGCCCCGCCCGTGTAACGGTAAAGCGCGGCGGGGTTTCAGATTCCGACCCCGTGGAGGCAAGCTGGGCTTATCCGCCCATGCCTACCCCCCCGCTGCGTCTGGTCCTCCTGTTGCTCCTGCTGGTCGGCAGCGTCCGGGCCCAGGACCGGGATCTCCTGGTCTTCCTGTGCCTCGGCCAGTCGAACATGGAGGGCTTCCCGGGCATCCCCGAGGAGGAGAAAACTTACCGGGAACCGCGCTTCCAGATGCTCGCCGCGGTGGACTTCCCCGCGCTGGGCCGGGAGCGGGGCCAATGGTATCCGGCCGTGCCGCCGCTCTGCCGGCCCAACTCCGGTCTGAGCCCCGCTGACTATTTCGGCCGCACGCTCGTGGCGGCGCTGCCCCCGCACCTGAAGGTCGGCCTCGTCAACGTCTCCGTGGCCGGCGCGAAGATCGAGGTCTACGACCAGGCGGCATTCCCCGACTACACCGCCAACGGCCCGGCGTGGTTGAAGGGCATCATCTCGGCCTACGGCGGCAATCCCTACCAGCGGCTCGTGGACATGGCGCGGCTCGCGCAACAGTCGGGCGTCATCAAGGGCATCCTGCTGCACCAGGGTGAATCCAACACCGGTGACGCCGCGTGGCCCGCCAAGGTCAAGTCCGTCTACGATCGCCTGCTCGCCGACCTCGGCCTGTCGGCCGCCGACGTGCCGCTGCTCGTGGGTGGCCTCGTGCCCGCCGACCAGCAGGGCAAGTGCGCCAGCATGAATGCGGTCATTGCCGCCCTGCCCCAGACGATCCCGACCGCGCACTTCGTTTCCTCCGACGGCTGCGAGGCGCGGCCCGACAAGCTGCATTTCAGCCCCGCGGGTTATCGCGAGCTCGGCCGACGCTACGCCGAGGCGATGCTGCCCTTGCTCGGCGACCCGCCCGCCGGCGCCAAGTGATTTCCCGCCAACCCACCCGTCCCATTCCCCCAACCAACCCCCGCCCATGACCATACCCACCTCATTCCTCCACCTGACCAAAACGGCCGCCCTGGCCGCGCTGCTCACCTGCGCCTCGTCCGCCTCCGCGCAGGACGGGACCATCTACCCGCTCGACGCCCCCGCCGAGCCCGGCGCCATCCCGCTCAACACCGGCGGCGTCAAGGACCAGCCGGCCAAGGAAAGCTGGTTCCGCCAATGGGGCGAACCGATGGTGCGCAACGTCTCCGACGCCACCCTCACCCCCTTCCTGCCTGATCCGGCCAAGGCCAACGGCACCGCTGTCATCGTGGCGCCCGGCGGCGGCTTCCGCTGGCTGTCGATCAACAACGAGGGCTGGAAGATCGCGAAGGCCCTCAACGAGCGCGGCGTCGCCGCCTTCGTGCTCAAATACCGCCTCATCCCGACCCCGCCGACGATCGAAGGTCTCCAGCAATCGATGAACCGGACCTTCGCGGCTGTCACCCCGCCGGCCGGCGGCGCGGCCGCCCCGGCCGCGGCCGAACCCCCGCGCCCGCCGCGGCCCGACCTCACCAACCAGCTGGCGGACGCCGAGGCCGCCTACGCGATGATCGTCGCGCGCGCCAAGGAGTGGAACATCAACCCCGACCGGATCGGCATGATGGGTTTCTCCGCCGGCGCGGGCCTGACGATGCACTGCACGCTCAACTCCAAGACCATGAAGCTGCTCTTCATCGCCCCGATCTACGGCGGCATGGGCCCGGTCGAGGTGCCCAAGGACGCGCCGCCGCTCTTCGTGGCCCTCGCCGCCAACGATTTCCTCTTCAACGGCCAGTTCGGCCTGATCAAGTCGTGGTTCGACGCCAAACGGCCGGTGGAGTTCCACCTCTACCAGGACGGCGGCCACGGCTTCGGCATGGGCTACCCGGGCCACCCCACCTACTGGTGGTTCGAACCCTTCACCCACTGGCTCGACCACAACGGCTTCCTCAAGGCCCCGGCGGCCAAATAAGGAACGGCTGCAAACTCCCCGGCCGCGGTCACGGGCCGTTGCCGGGGATTCTCCACCCTCAGGTTCAACACCCGCCGTGAATATCCCAGCCCGTTGCTTGGCGCGCAGCCGCTGGTATTCTTCCGCCCGATAGACTCCCCACCACCCAACCCATGAAAAAGCTGAGCTTCCTGCTTTCCTCCCTGCTCCTGGCGGGTTCGATCCCCGGCCCGCTTTCGGCCGGGCAAACGGCCCTGATCAAAGTCGACCTCGACCGCACCATCAGCGCCATCGATCCCAACATCTACGGGAGCTTTCTCGAGCCGATTGGGCGCGGCGATCGTCCCGACATTGTCTACGGCCCCTTGTATGATCCGGCCTCACCGCGCTCGGACGCAAACGGCTTCCGGAAGGAGTATCTCCAGCAAATCAAGGACCTGAAGGTCTCGGCCATCCGCTGGCCCGGCGGCAATTTTGTCTCTGGCTACCACTGGGAGGACGGCATCGGGCCCAAGGCCCAGCGTCCCGTCACGCTCGACCTTGCGCGCACCCGGAAGGAATCGAATCAGATGGGCACCGATGAATACGCCGCCTTCTGCCAGCTGGTCGGGGCGGAGAACTTCATCTGCATCAACGCCGGCACCGGCACGATCGAGGACGCCGCCCACTGGGTGGAATACTGCAACGCCCCGGCCGGGACGCGCTACGCTGACCTCCGCGTGAAGCATGGCCATCCAGAACCGTACAAGGTCAAGTACTGGGCCCTGGGCAACGAGCCCGACGGCCCCTGGCAGCTCGGCTACAAGAACAAGGAGGACTACGCGAAGTTCGCCATCGAGGCGGCCAAGATGATGCGGGCGGTTGACGAAACCATCAAGCTGGTGGCCGCCGGCTCTTCCAACTACCCGCTGGTCACGAAGCGTTATGATCCCAAGGACGGCTGGACCGACTGGAACGACCATGTACTCGATCAGCTGGCCGGTTACGTGGATTACATCTCCCTGCACCGCTATGTCTTCCAGGTCCTGCGGGGTATCGACAAGCCGGTCTTCGCCGACGAGATGTCACTGGGCATGGAAATCGACCGCCTCATCGACATCACCGCGGGCCAGATCCGGAAGGCCATGGCCAAATCCGAGACGGACCGGCCGATCTACATCTCGTTCGATGAATATGGCGCCCGCGGCAACACCCTCGCCGGCCCCTTGCTGCTGGCCCAGCACCTGAACGCCTTCATCCGCCGCGCCGACATCGTCAAGATGGCGAACCTGACCTTCCTGACCAGCCTCACGGGCATCACCCCGGGGGGCGGTTACAAGACCTCCCTCTATTATCCCTTCTCCCTGTATTCGGACCACTGCCGGGGCACGGCGCTCGACGTGTACACGCGCTGCGCCAGCTACAGCAACAAGGTCTTCAAGGACATCCCCTACCTGGATGTCACCGCGGTGCTGAACGAGGCCAACGGCACGCTGGTGGTGAACGTGGTGAATCGCAGCGAAACCGAGGCCATACCGGCCAACCTCGAGCTGCAGTCCGGCGCCTTCACCGGGAAGGGGCAGGTGCATCTCATCAACGCCGATTCCCTCGAGGCGACCAACACCGCCACGGAAGAGAAGGTGCGCATCGTCACCAGCGACCTCGCGTTCACCGGCAACCGGATCAGCCACACCTTCCCGGCCCACTCCTTCACCCAGCTGGAAATCGCCCTGCAAAAATAATTGTCGGGCGGGGTCGCCCTGCAGTTCCACTTCCACCGCCGTCCCATGAAACTCCTGTCCCGCCTCCATGCCCTCCTCCTGGCGTGCCTCGCCCTCGTCACCGCCCTTGCGGCCCACGCCGCTGCACCGGCGGAGAAATACACGTTCGTCATCGTGCATGGCGCCACCGCCGGCGGCTGGGAGTGGAAGGAAACCGGGAAATATCTCCAGGCGAACGGCCACACCGTCTATCGCGTCACGCTCACGGCCCTGGGCGAGCGTTCCCATCTCAGCGCCGAGGGGGTCAATCTGACCACGCACATCAACGATGTGGTGAACACGATCCTGTTCGAGGACCTGCACGACGTCGTCCTCACCGGCCACAGCTACGGCGGCATGGTCATCACGGGCGTCATGAACCGCATTCCCGAGCGCATCCGGCATGTGATGTTCTTCGACGCCGCGGTCCCCAACGACGGCGAGACCGGGTTTTCCCGCCGGGGCGGCCGGCCCGCGGACCTCGTGGTCAAGAACGGCCGGTCGATTCCCGCCTGGTTGAACGAAAACCCGACGAAGTATCCGCACAATGTCGGTCATCCCATCGGCACCTCGGAGGAGCCGGTGGCTTACAACAATCCCGCGGCCTTCAAGCTCAACGTCACCTACGTGCCGTTCATCCCGAAAGGCCGGGATCCCGCCGAGCGGGCGGCCAAGGACCAGAACTGGAGGAACGCCGTCGCCCGCGGCTGGACGGTCCGGACCTTTCCCGGTTCCCACACCGCCATGCTCGAGGACCCGCTAGGGCTGTCGGTCTTGATGCAGGAGGCGGTGAATGATATGAACTCGCCCGTCGCAAAGTGACGCCCCGCGCGTTGTTCCTGCCTGATTTCGCGATGAAATTTCCCCTGACCGCCATCCTCGCCCTGGGCGCCGCCGCCCCCGGCCTCGCCCAAGCTCCCGCGCCCGTCCCGACCGAAGCCGGTCTGGTGCAGGGCGTAGCCGAAAAGGACCTGATGGTCTACAAGGGCATCCCCTTCGCCGCGCCGCCCGTCGGCGATCTCCGCTGGCGCGCCCCGCAGCCCGCGGCAAAGTGGGCGGGCGTGCGCGCCGCCGACAAGTTCGGCCCCGATCCCTGGCAGGGCGACGGCAAGGGCAACGTCAGCGAGGACTGCCTTTACCTGAACCTCTGGACGCCGGCGAAATCCCCCGGCGACAAGCTGCCGGTGCTCATCTGGATTTACGGCGGCGGTTTCTCCTTCGGCTCCAACTCCACGCCGGTGCACAACGGCGAGCATCTGGCCCGCAAGGGGGTGGTGCTGGTCACGATCAATTACCGCGTCGGCCCGCTCGGCTTCCTGGCGCACCCGGAGCTGACCGCCGAGTCGCCGCATCACGCCTCCGGCAACTACGGCCTGATGGACCAGATCGCCGGCCTGCAGTGGGTGAAGCGGAACATCGCGGCCTTCGGCGGCGATCCGGACCGGGTCACCCTCTTCGGCGAGTCGGCCGGCGGCATCGCCGTCAGCATGCTCTGCGCCTCGCCCCGGGCCCAAGGCCTGTTCCGCGGCGCCATCTCGCAGAGCGGCGGGTCCTTCGGCCCGATCCGCGCCACCACCTACCCGGGCGAAAACATGCGCACCCTTGCCCAGGCCGAGGCGTCCGGTGTCGCCTTCGCGCAGAAGGCCGGGGCCGCATCGCTCGCCGAGCTCCGTCAGCTCCCACCCGGCAGGCTCCCGGCGGGCTGGGGCAGCGGCGCCGCGTGGCCGATCGTCGACGGCTGGGTGATACCTGGCGACCAGCACAAGCTCTACGAGGCCGGACGCTACAACCACGTGGACATCCTGGTCGGTTACAATTCCGACGAGGGCCTGAGCTTTTCCCGCGAGAAGACGCCCGCGGAATACCGCGCCGGCACCGAGAAGCGCTACGGTCCCTTCGCGGAGCGGCTGCTGGCCGCCTACCCCGCCGGCGCTGATTCGGTGCCCAAGACCGCCCGCGACCTGATGCGCGACGCCGCATTCGGCTGGCAGACCTGGGCGTGGGCGAACCTCCAGGCCCGGGCCGGCGGGAACAAGGTCTTCTATTACTACTTCGACCAGCACCGGGAGCACCCGGCCGGTTCACCCGAGTCCGACCACGGCATGCCGCACGGCGTGGACGTGCCCTACGTCTTCCAGACCCTCGACCGCAAGGATCCGAAGCTCACGCCGGGCGACTGGGCCATTTCCGACACCGTGGCCACCTACTGGACCAACTTCGCCAAGCGCGGTGATCCCAACGGCCCCGGCGTCCCCGCCTGGCCGGAGTTCACCAAGCAAGACCCGCAGGTGATGTATTTTCACAACGAGGCGAAAGCCGGCCCCGTGCCCAGCGCCGCCGCGCTCGGGGTGCTCGACGCCTACTTCGCCTGGCGCCGCACGCCGGAAGGCGAGGCATGGGCGCAATGATCTCCCTCGCCACCATGCCCCGGCCAATCACCGCGCGGACCAGAACCGCGGGCCGGCGGGCTTGGGCCGGGCTGCTCCTGGGGCTGCTCGCGTTCGCGCCGTCCGCGCTCCCGGCGCAGGAGAACGTTCGCGTGCTCCCGCACGTCAAGCCGCGACTGATCGTCCTCACCGACCTGTCCAACGAGCCGGACGATGAGGAATCGCTGGTCCGGCTGCTGGTCTACGCGGATCAGTTCGATCTCGAAGGCCTGGTCGCCACGACTTCGAACTGGCTCAAGCAGAACCCGCGCGAGGATCTCATCCACCGCAACCTCGCGGCCTACGCGCAGGTGCGGCCCAACCTGTTGAAGCATGCGCCCGGTTTTCCCGCCGCGGAGGACCTGCGCGCGGTAACCCGCAGCGGCCAGACCGGCTACGGGATGGCATCTGTCGGGCCGGACAAAAGTTCGGGCGGCTCCCGCCGGATCATCGAGGCCGTGGACCGCGCCGACGACCGGCCGGTCTGGGTGTCGGTGTGGGGCGGCCCGAACACGCTGGCGCAGGCGCTGTGGGACGTGCGCGCCTCGCGCCCGGCGGCCGAAGTCGAGCAGTTCGTCGCCAAGCTCCGCGTCTACGCGATCTCGGACCAGGACGACTCGGGGGCGTGGATCCGGCGGGAATTTCCCGGCCTGTTCTACATCGTCACGCCCTCCAGCCCGACGAGCTACCAGGAATATTATCGCGCCACCTGGAGCGGCATCTCCGGCGGCCAGGACGTCCAGGCCGCCCCCGGTTACCATGCGGCGATGGTGGCCAATCCCTGGCTCGAGGCTCACGTCATCCAGAACCATGGGCCGCTGGGCGCGCTGTATCCCCGCCGGCTCTATCTCATGGAAGGCGACACGCCGAGCTTCCTCGGCCTGATCGACCGTGGCCTGGGCTGGGACGCGAGCCCGGCCCACGGCGGCTGGGGTGGACGCTATGCACTCTATCAACCGGCCGGCGAGACGCGACCCATCTGGACCGACAACGCCTCGACTTGCGACCTCGTCGAGGTGGAGCCCGGCCGCTTTGACAGCTCCAACCAGGCCACGATCTGGCGCTGGCGGGAGCATTTCCAGAACGACTTCGCCGCCCGCATGGACTGGTGCGTGGCCGATGATTTCACGAAGGCCAATCACAACCCGCGCCCGGCGCTCAACGGCGACCGCTCCAGCGGCCTCGTCACGCTTGCGGCCCATGCCGGCGCGACGGTCCGGCTCTCCGCGGAGGGCACGGATGCCGGCGACGCCGGGCAGGTCGTGAAGGTCACCTGGTGGATCTACCGCGAGGCCGGCACGCTGGAGGGAGCGAACCTGACGCAGACCGGCGGTCTGACCACGGCGGTGGTGCTCCCGGCCACGGCAAAGACCGGCACGGTGCACGTGATCCTGCAGGCGGAGGACGCCGGCTCGCCGCCCCTGTTCGCCTACCGGCGCATCGTCATCGAAGTTACTCCCTGAAACGCAACCTTCCCGCCCCCCGACCCCCACGGACTGAACCTGCCGGGCAGAAACATTTTCCCCATCCATCATGAAACTACCACCCGGACCCCTGCTTCTCCTCCTGATTTTCATCACGGCTCTCGCGCCTTCCCTCCGGGCCGCAGACCCCGAACGCTACACCTTCGTCGTCGTCCACGGCGCCACCGCCGGCGGCTGGGAATGGAAACGCTGCGGGAAGTTCCTCACCGACGACGGCCACACCGTCTACCGCGTCACGCTCACCGGCCTCGGCGAGCGCATGCATCTCAACAGCACGGAGGTGGACCTGCAGACCCACATCAACGACGTGGTGAACACGATCCTCTTCGAGGACCTGCACGACGTCGTGCTCACCGGCCACAGCTACGGGGGCATGGTCATCACGGGCGTGATGGACCGCGTGCCCGAGCGCATCAAGCACGTCGTCTTCCTCGACGCCGCCGTGCCCGACGACGGCCAGTCCATCTGGGATATTTTCGGCGGCACACCCGATCCCAAGCGTTTCGTGGACGGCTTCATGCAGGTGCCGTGGGTCAAGCCCGACTCCAAGCCGCCGCACAGCGTCAAGCAGTCCATCAAGTGCTTCAACCAGCCGGTCTCGTACAAGAACCCGGCGGCGCTCGCCCTGCCCGTGACCTACATCGCGTTCATGCCGAAGGATCAGAACGCCGAGGAACGCTCCAAGCGGGACAAGAGCTGGCAGCATGCCGTCGCCCGCGGCTGGACCATCCGCACCTTCCCCGGCACCCATGTGGCCATGGTGGAGGATCCACGGGGTGTCGCCGCCCTCATCGAGGAGTCGGTCAAGGATCAGAACAAGCCGGTGGCGACGACGGACAAATAAAACCGCACGCCTGTTGCCCGCCAGCCGGCTTCCTGTCACCATCCTGCCTGCCATGAAGCGCGTTGCCCTCGTCCTGCTACTCTCCGCCCTGTTGGCGGTGGCCGGCCCCGCCGCGGACCCCGCGCACCCCGGTCCGGCGCCCGCCGCCAGGCTTTTCCCCCTCAATCGCGTGCGGTTGCTCGCCGGTCCGTTCCGGCACGCCCAGGATGTCAACCGCACCTACCTGCTCGCACATGACATCGACCGGCTGTTGGCCCCGTTCCGGATCGAGGCCGGCCTGCCATCTCCCAAGCCGAAATATCCCAACTGGGAGAGCATGGGCCTTTCCGGCCACACCGCCGGCCACTACCTCACCGCCCTGGCCCAGGAGTGGGCCGCCTCCGGTGACGCCGAGTGCCGGCGCCGCCTCGATGCGATGGTGGCCGCGCTGGCCGAGTGCCAGCAGGCCGGCCAGGACGGCTACGTGGGCGGCATTCCCCGCGGCCGCACGCTCTGGGACGACATCGCCTCGGGTCGCCACAATTTCCAGAACTTCAGCCTGAACGGGGCCTGGGTGCCGTGGTACAACGAGCAGAAGCTCTTCGCGGGCCTGCGCGACGCCTGGGTGATCGGCGGCAACGCGCAGGCGCGCACCGTCCTCGTGCGCCTGGCCGACTGGTGCGACACGCTCGTGGCGCACCTGACGGACGAGCAGATGCAGGCCATGCTCGGCACCGAGCACGGCGGCATGAACGAGGTGCTGGCCGACGTTGCTGCGATCACCGGCGACGCGAAATACCTGCGGCTCGCCCAACGCTTCTCGCACCGGGCGATCCTCGCCCCGCTGCTGCGGCACGAAGACCGGCTCACCGGCCTGCACGCCAACACCCAGATCCCGAAGGTCACCGGCTTCGCCCGCATTGCCGAGCTCGGCGGCGACGCCTCGTGGCGCGACGCCGCCCGCTACTTCTGGAACACCGTCGCCGGGTCCCGCAGCGTCGCCTTCGGGGGCAACAGCGAGCGCGAGCACTTCAACCCGCCCGACGACTTCTCCGCCCTGCTCGAGTCGCGCGAGGGTCCGGAGACCTGCAACACCTACAACATGCTCCGGCTCACCGAGGCGCTCTTCCGCGCCGAACCGGCCGCCCGCTACGCCGACTACTACGAGCGCGCCCTCTACAACCACATCCTCGCCTCGCAGCACCCGGAGCACGGCGGCTACGTCTACTTCACGCCCATCCGGCCGCGGCACTACCGCGTCTATTCGCGGCCGGAGACCTGTTTCTGGTGCTGCGTCGGCACCGGCATGGAGAACCACGGCAAATACGGGGCCTTTATCTACGCCCGCGCGGCGGACGACGGCGCGCTGTTCGTGAACCTTTTCATCGCCTCCGAGCTGGACTGGGCCGAGCGCGGCGTGCGCGTGCGGCAGGAGACCGCCTTCCCCGACGAGGCGCGCACCGTGCTGACCGTCGCCACCGCTGCGCCGCAGCGCTTTGCGCTCCGGCTCCGCCAACCGGCCTGGTGCGAGCGGCCGGAGCTCACCGTCAACGGTCGGCCGCAGGCGGTTGTCTCGTCGCCCTCGTCCTACATCGAGCTGGAGCGCGAGTGGCGCGACGGCGACCGCGTGGAGTTGGCGCTGCCGATGCGCACGACGCTCGAGCGCCTGCCCGACGGCTCCGACTACGCCGCGGTGCTGCACGGCCCGATCGTCCTCGCCGCCAAGACCGGCACCGAGCAGCTCGACGGCCTCATCGCCAATGACGGTCGCATGGGGCACATTTCGCCCGGTCCGTATCTTCCGCTCGACCGGGCGCCCATGCTGGTCGGGGATTTCGCCCAATTGGCCGGGGGCATCCGCCCGGTGGAGGGCCGGCCGCTGACCTTCACGGCGCCGAGCCTGATCCGACCGGAGGGTTTCGCCGGGCTGGAACTGGTGCCTTTCTTCCGCGTCCATGACGCCCGTTACATGCTCTACTGGCGGACGGTGTCCGCGGAGAAGTATCCCGCGGTCGTCGCCAGCCTCGAGGCCTCGGAACGGGCCCGCCTGGCGCTGGAAGCGCGCACGCTCGACTTCGTCGCGCCGGGCGAGCAGCAGTCCGAGGTGGAGCACGGCTATGCGGGCGAGGCCAGCCGCACCGGCACCACGCACGGCGCCCGCTGGCGCGAGGCTGTCGGCGGCTGGTTTTCCTACCGGCTCAGCGCGGCCCGCGCGGGCGGGGCGCCGCTGGAACTTATCGTGACTTGCGACGGCAACCAGCGCGGCCGCGCCTTCGACCTGCTGGTCAACGACCGGGTGCTCGCCACCGTCGAGCTCGCCGGCGGACGCCGCGACCAATTGACAGATGTCGCCTATGCCGTCCCGGCCGATCTCGCGGCCACCGGCACGCTCACGGTCAGGTTCGCCGCCCGCGAAAAATCACCCACGGCCTCGGTCTACGGCGTGCGCCTCGCGAAGACGGCAAAGGAATGATCAGCCCATGATGCCCGGCCTTCTCCGCCTTGTCGCCCTGGGGGCATTGCTGGCCGGCCCGACCGGACTCGCCGCCACGTCCCGCGCGCAGGTCCGCATACGTGATCCGTTCGTGCTGCCGGACCCGGTCACGCAGACCTACTACATCTACGGCACGACGACAGCGGGAATCTTCGACGGGGGTGTCGGGCGCAAGGCCGTGATGGTCTTCAAGACCAAGGACCTCGAACACTGGGAGGACCCGGTGCCGGTCTGGGAGGTGCCCGCCGATCACTGGGGCCGGGAAACCGTGTGGGCGCCGGAGGTGCACCATTACCGCGGGAAGTATTACCTGCTCGTCACCCTCACGTCGAAGGACACGCTGCCGACGCCCCCGGGCCGGCCGCAGAATGTCCGGCGCGGCACCGAGATCCTCGTGGCCGATTCGCCGCTCGGGCCGTTCCAGCCGCTGGGCCGCGGGCCGCAGACGCCCCCTGACTGGATGGCCCTCGACGGCAGCCTGTGGGTCGAGGACGGCGTGCCCTATCTGGTCTTCTGCCACGAGTGGGCGCAGATCACCGACGGGAGCTTCGACCTGGTGCGCCTGAGCGACGACCTGTCCCGGGCCGTGGGCGAACCGCGCCTGCTCTTCTCCTCCTCCGAGGCACCGTGGGTCCGCTGCCGCGGCGACATCGGCGAACTCTACCAGGACAAACGCTACCACGCCTACGTGAGCGACGGCAACTGGCTGCATCGCACCAAGAATGGCACGCTCCTCATGCTCTGGTCCAGCTACGGTCCGCGCAAATACGCGGTCGGGATCGCCCGTTCGCAGAGCGGCGGCGTGCTCGGGCCGTGGGAGCAGCTCCCGGAGCCGCTCTGGTCGGACGACGGCGGCCACCCGATGCTGTTCGAGACCTTCGACGGCCGGCTCGTGATGGTCATCCACCAGCCCAACCGGCAGGTGGAGCGCGCCCGTTTCTTCGAGGTCGAGGACCTCGGCGACACCCTGCGCCTCAAGGGTGAACTCGGCGGCGGGTGAAGCCGCCCAGCCCAGCCCACATTACCGTCAACCAGAGGCCGGTTGGAAATCCCCCACGCCGCCATCACCCTTTCTCCCATGAAGTGCGCTACCCCCGCCGTCGGCGTGTTGTCCGCCCTGTTGGTCCTGGCCAGCCTCGCCGCCGAACCGCGCACCCTCACGATCATGGCCGATGCCCCGGGCAAACCCATCAGCCCGGACCTGTTCGGCATCTTCTTCGAGGACCTGAATTACGCCGCCGACGGCGGCCTCTACGCCGAGCTGCTCCAGAACCGCTCCTTCGAATACAGCGCCACCGAGCAGTCCGCCTGGGGGCCGTTCTCCTTCTGGGACCTCATCAAGACCGGCGGCGGCAACGGCCAACTCGGGCTCGGCGACTCGCGGCCCGTGCACGCCAACAACCCCCACTACCTGCTGCTCAACGTGCTCGCGCCGGGCGCGGGTGTCGGCATCGCCAACTCCGGCTTTGATCGCCTACCGTTGGAGGCCGGGAAGGCCTACGAGGCTTCCTTCTGGGCCTACCAGACCTTCATGGGTCTCAAGTGGGGCGGACCCGGTCCCCGCGTGGACCAGAAGAAACCCATGCCGGTCACCGTCCGTCTCGAGGCCAAGGATGGCACGGTACTCGCCGAGGCCCGGCTCGAGGTCGCCGGCCGCGCCTGGGCCCGGCAAGCGGCCACGCTCACTCCGAGCCGGTCCGACCCCGAGGCCCGCTTCGTCCTCCTCGCCCACGAGCAGGGCGGGCTCGCCCTCGACATGGTCTCGCTCATGCCGCACGACACGTTCAAGGGGCGCGCCAACGGCCTGCGCCGCGACCTTGCCCAGGCCATCGCCGACCTGAAGCCGCGGTTCATGCGCTTTCCCGGCGGCTGTCTCGTCCACGGCACCGGCGTCCACCGCTACTACGACTGGAAGGACTCCGTCGGGCCGGTCGAGCAGCGCCGCGCCGCCCGCAACTCCTGGGGCTACCACCAGACCATGGGGCTCGGCTATTTCGAGTATTTCCAGTTCTGCGAGGACCTCGGCGCGCTCCCGGTGCCGGTGGTGTCCGCCGGGGTGTGCTGCCAGCATGCGGGCGACTCACCCGGCCGCGGCCAGGAGGGACTGCCCCTCGCGGAAATGCCCGCCTACATCCAGGACGTGCTCGACCTGATCGAGTGGGCCAACGGCCCGGCCGACTCCAAGTGGGGCTCCGTCCGCGCCGCCGCCGGCCATCCCGCCCCCTTCGGCCTCCGTTACCTCGGCGTGGGCAACGAGGATGCCATCACGCCCGAGTTCGAGGAGCGTTTCCGGATGATCCACGACGCCGTGCAGGCCCGGCACCCCGGGATTGTCGTCATCGGCACCTCCGGCCCCTTCCACAGCGGCGTGGACTTCGACAAGGGCTGGGCCTTCTCCCGCCGGCAGAACCTCCGCATGGTGGACGAACACTATTACGTGAACCCGCAGTGGTTTTGGGACAACCTTGGCCGCTACGACGGCTACGACCGGAAGGGCCCCAAGGTCTACGCCGGCGAATACGCCGCCCACGATGAAGGCAAGCGCAACACCCTGCGCTCCGCGCTTGCCGAGGCCGCCTACCTCACCAGCCTCGAGCGCAACGGCGACGTCGTGAGCCTCGCCTCCTACGCCCCGCTGCTCGCCCGCCGCGGCCACACCCAGTGGACGCCCGATATGATCTATTTCACCGGCACCGAGGTCTTCCCCAGCCTCAACTACACCGTGCAGCGGCTGTTCATGCACCACCGCGGCGACATGAACCTGCCCGCCGTGCTCGACGGCGTCCCCGCCGGCACCCGCCTCGCGGCCTCCGTCGTGCGCGACAGCGACAGCGGTGACCTGATCCTCAAGCTCGTCAATGGCGGCGACGATCCGCAGCCGCTGGCGATCCGCCTCGCGGGCGCGGTCCGGCTGCCCGCCACGGCGCAGCGCACCGTCTTCGGCGGCGCCCCGCCCGACACGGCCAACGCCGACGATGCCCCGCCCGCGGTTGTGCCGCGCACGGAAACCGTGCCATTGTCCGCCGCCTTCAGCTACGAGGCTCCGGCCAACTCGCTGACCATCCTGCGCCTCCCCGGCCACTGACCCCCTTCCCATGAAACACCCCGCCTTCTGCCTTGCTGCCCTGCTGCTCGCCGTCACGGCGGCCTCTGCCCAGGAAAAACCCGCCGACGTCTCGCCCGAGCGCGCCCGCGCCAACTTCGCCCGCCCGATCGTCCTCGCCGAGGACGACGTGCGCCTCTTTCAGGAGGCCCCCGCCGGTTATCGCGATCTGCCGGGCGGCACGCTGCGCGGCCGCCTCGAACCCTTCGAGTGGGACTCCGCCGTCACCGGCACCCGCCGCAAAGCCCAGGTCTACCTCCCGCCCGGTTACTCCGCCGACCAGAAATATCCCGTGCTCTACCTCCTGCACGGCATCGGCGGCAACGAGCACGAGTGGACCGGCTACGTGAAGGCCCACGCGATCCTCGACAACCTCATCGCCGGCGGCCAGGCCGTGCCCATGATCGTCGTGCTGCCCAACGGCCGCGCCCTGCCCGACGACACGCCCGGCGCGAACCCCTTCCAGCCCGAAAAGGCCGCCGGCTTCGCCAAGTTCGAGCGGGACCTGCTCGACCACCTCATTCCCGCCGTCCAGGCGAAGTATTCGACCAACCCCGACCGCGAACACCGGGCCCTCGCCGGCCTCTCGATGGGTGGCGGCCAGACCTTCAACTTCGGCCTCGGCCACCTCGACACCTTTGCGTGGATCGGCGCCTTCTCCGCTGCGCCCAACACCAAGCCGCCCGCGGAACTCGTGCCCGATCCCGCCGCCGCCCGGGCGCAGCTCAAGCTCCTCTACATCTCCTGCGGCAACAAGGACGGCCTCATCAATTTCTCCCAAGGTGTCCACCGCTACCTCAAGGAGCACGACGTGCCGCACCTCTGGAATGTTGACGACCACGGCCACGACGGCGCCACCTGGGGCAGCAACCTTTATCACTTCACCCAGCGGATCTTCCGTTGAGCTGCACCCCGCGCCTTTTCCTCTCTATGAAAATTTCCCACGTCTTGCTGCTCGCGGCGCTCGCATTGCCCGCCACGGCCCAGGTGACGCCCGCCACGCCTGGAAAGGAGAAGAGATCCCCGGGCATCGAGATCGTTTCCCAGCTCACGCCACCCACCCGCGCCTTTCAGGAGAAAGACCTGGCGGGCTACGTGATGGTCTACTTCAAGGACGAGACCCACTCCGCCTACCTGGCCATCAGCCGCGACGGCTATAACTTCACCGACGTCAACGGCGGCGAGCCTGTCTTCGATGGCGCCACCCTCGCCCAGCAAAAGGGCGTGCGCGACCCGCACCTCACCCGCGGGCCCGACGGCGCTTTCTACCTCGCGATGACCGACCTGCACATCTACGGCGACCGGGCCGGTTTTCGCACGACCCGCTGGGAGCGCCCGGAGGTGCCCTACGGTTGGGGCAACAACCGCGCCCTCGTGCTCATGAAGTCGTGGGATCTCATCCACTGGACTCACTCTGACTTCCGGGTCGACCTGGCCTTCCCTGAACTTGGTGATATCGACTGCTCGTGGGCGCCGGAAACGACCTTCGACCCCGTCGCGGGCCAGATGATGGTATATTTCACCATCCGCTACGGCAACAAGAACGCCAACATCTACTGGGCCCATGCCGACGAGGCCTTCACCAAACTCGTGACCACCCCGAAGATGATTCCCGGCATCGGCGGCATTGACGGCGACCTCACCCTCGTGAACGGCAAGTGGCACTTTTATTACGTCGGCGGCGCCAAGATCCTGCACGCCGTTTCCGACCAGCTCACGCAAGGCTTCGTCGCCGAGGCGCGCCGCATCGATCCCGAGACGAAGTCGACCGAGGCACCCAATCTCTTTCGCCGCCTGGGCACCGACACCTACGTGCTCATGTATGACGTCTACGGCGCCCGCCCGAACAACATGGGCTTCAGCGAGACCACGGACTTCACCACGTATCGGGATCTCGGCCATTTCAACGAGGGCGTGATGCGCGGGACCAACTTCGTCCGGCCCAAACACGGCGCCGTGTCCTACCTGACCCTGGACGAACTGAAGAAGGTCGCGGCCCACTGGAACGTGTCCATTGCTCTCGATTGAACGATCGGCCCCTCCCGTTCGGACGATGATGGTTTTCCCCGGCAACCCATGAAATCACCCCACGTCCTCCTCCTCGCCGCGTTGGCCCTGCCCGCCTCCGCCCAGACCGCGCCGGCCCCGGACGCCACCAAGCCATTTCCCGTCAGTATCACCGTGGACGCCGCCAAGACCGCCGGGCCGCTGCGCCCGATCTGGCGGTTCTTCGGCGCGGACGAGCCGAACTACGCGACGATGAAAGACGGCCGGAAGCTCCTCACCCAGCTTGGCCAGCTCGGGAAGCCGCAGGTGTATTTCCGCGCGCACAACCTCCTCACCTCCGGCGACGGCACGCCCGCGCTGAAGTGGGGCTCGACCAACGCCTACACCGAGGACAGTTCGGGCAAACCTGTCTATGACTGGACCATCGTGGACCGCATCTTCGACATCTACCTCGCCCGGGGGATCAAGCCCTACGTGGAAATCGGCTTCATGCCCCAGGCACTCTCGACCAAGCCCGAGCCCTACCAGCATGAGTGGCGGCCCGGCATCCGCTACGGCGAGCTGTTCACCGGCTGGGCTTACCCGCCCAAGGATTACGCGAAATGGGAGGAACTCTGCTACCAGTGGGTGAAGCACTGCGTGGAGAAATACGGCCGGCCCGAGGTCGAGTCGTGGTATTGGGAGGTCTGGAACGAGGCCAACATCGGCTATTGGCAGGGCACGCCCGAGGAGTTTCGCAAGACGCACGATTTCGCCCTCGCCGGCGTCCGCCGCGCCCTGCCCACCGCCCGCGTCGGCGGCCCCGACTCCGCCGGGCACGGCGGCGAGTGGATGCACGATTTCATCGAGCACTCCCTGCGCAGCACCAACCACGCCACCGGGCAGAAGGGCACGCCGCTCGACTTCATCGCCTTCCACGCCAAGGGCTCCCCCGTCTTCGTCGACGGCCACATCCGCATGGGTATCGCCGCGCAGCTCGCGACCATCGACCAGGGCTTCCGGATCGTGGCGTCCTATCCCGAGACGAAGCACACCCCGATCATCATCGGCGAGTCCGACCCCGAGGGTTGCGCCGCCTGCCAGGGTCCTTCCTTCTCCTACCGAAACGGCACGGTATACTCCAGCTACACGGCCGCCAGCTTCGCCCGGAAGCACGACCTCGCGGACCGGCACGGCGTGAACTTTGAGGGCGCGCTCACCTGGGCCTTCACCTTCGAGGACCAGCCGCTCTTCGCCGGTTTCCGCCAGCTCGCCAGCAACGGCCTGCCCCTCGCCGTGCTCAATGTTTTCCGCTTGATGGGCAAAATGGAGGGCGACCGCCTCGCCGCCACGAGCTCGGCGCAGGTGCCGCTCGACGTCATCGTTAAGGAGGGCGTGCGCGGGGCGCCCGACGTCGGCGTGCTCGCCGCCCGCGCCGGCCACCAGATGACGGTCATGGTCTGGCACTACCACGACGACGATGTTTCCGGCCCGGTCGCCGACGTCAGCCTGGCGGTCGCCGGCCTGCCGGCCGGCGTTTCCGCCGCCCGGCTCCTGCACCTCCGCGTGGACGAGTTTCACTCCAACCCCTACGGCGCCTGGCTGCGGATGAAATCGCCCGCCCCGGTCAACAAGGAGCAGTACCTGCAGCTCGTCGCCGCCAGCGAGCTGGCCGCGTTGGAAGACTCCCCTGCCACCGTCGCCGTGGCTGGCGGCCAGGCCCGGCTGAATTTCACTCTCCCCCGCCAGGGCGTGTCGCTGCTCGTGCTGGACTGGACCGAGTGAGGCGCCGGCCTAGGGCTTCGTGAAAAACTCAAACACCCGGTCGACGCAGCCCGGGAGCGACTCGTGGGTGAAATCCGGATAGATCACCACGTCCTTCCTTGACGGGATCTTGTTATACGCGGCGAACTGGGTGCTCGGCGGGCAGATCGTGTCCATCAGGCCGGTGAACATCAGGACCTCGGCCTGGATCCGGGGGGCGAGATGCTGGCAGTCGACGTAGCCCAGCTTCGTGAAGATCTCCTCCTCGCGCTCGTGGCGCGGGTCGAACATCCGGAAAAAGTTGGCGAGTTCGAAATAGGCGTCCTTGGCCTGGTCCATTTCCCAGACCCGCCGGTAGTCACAGAGGAAGGGAAACACCGGCGCGCAGCGGCGGATGCGCGGCTCGAGCGCGGCGCAGGCCAGCGCGAGGGCCCCGCCCTGCGACTGCCCCCAGCAGCTCACCCGGTTTCCGTCGGTCCCGGGCAGGCCCAGCACAACCCGCGCCAGCTGCACCGTGTCGAGGAAGATCTGCCGGTAGGCGAGCTTGTCGGGATTGGGATCGTCCAGCCCGCGGACGATGTGGCCGCGCAGGGTGGTGCCCTTGACCCCGCCCGGGTCCTCGGATTTTCCGCCCTGCCCGCGCACCTCCATGGCCGCGATCGCCAGGCCCGCCGCGGGCCAGCCCAGCTTGTCGAACCAATCGCCGCTGTTCATCGAGTAACCGTGGAATTGCAGGACGGCCGGATGCGGCCCGGACCCCTTCGGGCGCGCATACTTGGCGTAGATCCGGGCGCCGCCCACGCTGGTGAACCAGAGGTCGAAGCATTCGCAGCCCGGGGCGGAAAACGCGGCCGGCCGGAGCTCGGCCCGCGGGTCGACGGTGGCAAGTTCCGCCAGGGCGCGCTTCCAGTAGTCATCAAAGTCCGCCGGGCGGGGATTCTTGCCGGCATAGCGCCGGAGTTCGGACAGGGGCAGGTCGATCAGGGGCATGGGAAGTTTTCCCGCAGCGTGCGGGGAAAGCCCGGCTTGGCGATCCGTTTTCTTTCGGCGGCCCCCGCCCGGTCGGAGGCCGGCCCCGGAACGATCTCACTCCAGCCAGACGAGGCCGGCCTGGATCGCCATGGTGGCGGCCTCGGTGCGGTCGCGCGCGTGCAGCTTCTCCAGGACCTTGCCCACGTGGAGCTTCACCGTGCCGACCTCGATGGAAAGGGCCGCGGCGATGTCCTTGTTGCTGTTGCCGGCGGCGACGAGTCGCAGCACCTCGAGCTCGCGCGTGGTGAGGTCGGGCCGCCGCAGGCGCTCGGCGAGGCGGCTGGCCACCGCGTTGGGCAGGTAGCTCTCGCCCCGGGCGATGGCGCGGATGGCCTTGATGAGCTCCTCGCGCTGGACGGATTTCGGCAGGTAGGTCTTCGCGCCGGCCTGCATGGCACGCAGGATGTCGTCGCCGCCCTTGAAGGTGGAGATGACGATCACACGGGCTTGCGGAAATTCGCGGCAGAGTGCGGTCGTGGTCTGGATGCCATCCATGCCGGGCATGCGCAGGTCGATGAGGGCGACATCGGGCAGGTGCTTGCGGTATTGCGCGAGCGTCTGCTCGCCGTTGCCGGCCTCGGCCACGACGGAAAAGTCGGGCTCCATCTCGATGGAGGCCCGCAGGCCGATGCGGACCAGGGCGTGGTCATCGGCGATCAGGATGCGCAGTTTCGGGGTGCTCATGGGAAGTTCAGATTGCGGCGGGGACCGGCAGCGGCAGCACCACGGCCACGGTGGTGCCCCGGCCGGGCGCGCTGCGGAGGTCGAGGTGGGCGCCGATTTTCCCGGCGCGTTCCTGCAGGCCGAGCAGGCCGAACTGGCCCGGACCGCCGCGGATGCGCTCAGGCACCGTGAAGCCGCAGCCATCGTCGGTAACCTCCAGCTCGACGCGGTCGGGAGCGGCGCGCAGCCCGACCGTGATGGAATGCGGGGCGGCGTGCTTGACGGCGTTGGTGACGGCCTCCTGCACCATGCGGAGCAGGTGCTGCTTCACCATCGTGTCGAGCTCCGGCCAGGTGCCGGCGGCCCGGAACTCCAACCGGATGCCGGTGGCGTGGAGGCGCTGGCGCACGGCCTCGGCGATGAGCGAGCCGAGATCGCGCTCGATGAGGTCGTTGTTGCGCAGGTCGGCGACAGCCTCCTGGGCCTCGTCGAGGCTGTGGCGCAGCATGGCGCGCGCGGTGTGGAGCACGTCGCGCGCGCGCTTCGGCTGCTCGACCACGACCGTGTCGATGGCGTCGAGCAGAATGGTGGTACCGGCGAGCTGTTGTTCCAGCGTGTCGTGGAATTCGCGGGCGATGCGGTTGCGCTCCTCAAGCACGGCCTCCTTCTGTGCGCCGCCGAGGATGATGCGGGTCTGCACCCGTACGCGGCGGTTGAGGGTCCAGATCCAGCCGAGGGCCCCGAGACCCAGCAGGCTGAGCACGGCAACGGCCGTGAGCAGGCGACCCGGCGTCCACCACGGCGGGCGGGAGAGCACGCGGAGGTCGTCGAACGAGCGCAAACGCAGGCGGAACGAGGCCGGAACCACGACCTGGCTGACGTCGGGCGGGGTCACGCGGTCGATGGAGCAGACACCCACCAGCGAAAGGCGGCTGCCCACGGGTGGCAACCCGGCCCGCGCCGGCACCTGGGCGGCGGCGATGTCCACGTTGAAGGCCCTGCCCTCGTCGGTCAGCAGCAGGGTCAGGCCGTCACCGTGCCGGAAGATTTCACGCAGGTCGCCCTCCACCTCGACCAAGGCGGCCTCTTGCGAGAAGTCCAGCAGTTGCGCCGCGCGCACCCGGGTGGGCGGCGGCGGCGCACCCGGGGCGACGCGCCGGGCGAGCGCGCTTTGGAGCACGGGCTGCACGAGGCCCATCTCGGGAAAGCCAACGGCCTCGATCGTGTCACCGACGGCCAGCGTCACGGGCCGTTGGAGCCGGATTTCGAGGTTGCGCGTCCCGTCGCGGACAAACACCAGCTGGGGTCCCGGCTGGCAGGTGACGAGACCGCTGATGCGGACCATTTCCTCCGACGGGTAACTCCCGTCCTGCTCGAACAGCGTGCCCACGGACCAGAATGGAGCGGTGAAGACATCCGCCGGGCCGGCCGACTCGACCATGAAGGTGTCGGGGCGGTAATCGACCGACAGGGCGGGCTCGATCAGCTTGCGCTGCGGGGTTTTGGCCCCGCTGATCACACCCTGCAGCCGGAGACGCGCCCCGAGCAGGTGACCGGCCTGGAGGGCCGAGGGCGGGCCGACTTCCACGCGCAGCAGCTGCCCGTCAAACAGGACCCGCAGGGTGAGCAACCCGCCGGGTTTGGCTTCGACCGTCCGCACCACGCCCGAGACCTCGACCCACTGGCAGTCGTTCCGGAGCATGGCCATTTCGGCATAGCGCACGACCTGCGGCACCGGCAGTCCGGGGTGACCAATCACCTCAATGACGGGATCCTTGATGTAGGGAGACAGGTGGCCGGGATCGGTCGTGCCCCGGATCTCCACGTAATCACCCAGGCGCAGGTTGGCATGATCCTCCCCCCCTTGGCGGACGAAGATGGCGTCGGCCCCGTTCTGGATGAACAACTCGTAGAGCGTGAGCCGCGTGATGACGCCGCGCACGCTCACCGGCAGCGCCCGGGCGGCCTGCTCGAACGGGAGCGCCCGGATGTCGGAGATCGCGGTGAGCGGATGGACCGGGGGTGCCTCCGCCGCCAGGGCCCCCGTGCCCCAGCCCCCGATCAGCAACGCGCCGGCCAGTCCCCGGCGAAAGCTGGTGGAAACAACGTCGATGTATCGGGCGGACATACCAAGGGAGACTGGAGGTGGTGGTATCAGGCCGCAACACCTGCTGCGGCCCGGCGGCGGAGACGAAGCGGCAGGAAATAAAGTGGCGCCAGCTCGTTACAACTGGCGCCACACCTAATAGGACCCCCCTAACCGCGGGCGAATCCAATGGGTCAGAAGGAGAACGTGTTGGTGATCCCCCAGTTCATGCCTTCGGTTATGCGCAGGGCGGCAGGCGTGCCGTCCGGATTGGCGGAGATGGCCGTGAGCCCGGCCGATTCACCGACATTGCGCAGGTTGAGCTGGATGCGCCATTTGACCTTCTCACTAAGCTTGCGGTCATAGCCGACCCAGAGGTCGAAGTGCTTTTCCGAATCGCCGTAGAGGGGCCTGGTCACATCCAGGCCGGACATGTCGGCCTTGAGCCCGTAACCGAGGATCTGCTTGTCCTGCCAGCGCCAGGCGCCGCCGACATTGAAGCCCTTGCCCTTGCCTTCCTTGAAGGCGTAATTGCTGATGAGGCTGTAGCTCCAGGGCCGCAGCTCGGGCACTTGGAAGCCGATCGATTCCCGCTGGAACTCGACCGCCGAGATGATGTTGTCCGAGTAGTAGCGGCGCAGGGTGTTGTCACCACCCCACCACAACCGGAGGTCGCCGGCCGGGCCCTGCAGCTTCGTCCATTGCGTGTTGATGAAGTTGAGCATCGGCTGGCCCAGGTTTTCCCGGTAGGCATTGGTCTTCGAGGCGTTCAGCTGGATGTTCCAGTTCGAAAGCGGCTGATAGTTCAGCTCGATCTCGTAGCCCTCGGAGGTGTTGTCGATGGTGCCGTTGGGGCTGATGCCGCTGATCTGGCCGTTGTTCGCCGAGGAGAACCCGGTGGTGTAGGTGCCCACCGCAAAGCCGCTGGCCTGCGCCGCGGCGACGAGCGGCTGGATGTTGCCGCTCGACCTCCAGGTCGCATAGGCGGTCTTGAGCGCCGGCACGTTGGCGCCGATCGCGTAGTTCCTGAAGAACTGCGCGTCGATTCCCGCCATCCAGGCATCCATGGCGGCCAGTTGACGGACCGAGCTGGGGTGGTTCTGGAACAAGGCCGTGCTGGGGGCGTAGGTGCCGTTTTCGTTGCCCCAGGCATTGTCGTCCACCAGGGCCCAGTTCCAGTGCCAGGACTGGTTGGGATCAAGCCCGGCGCGGCCGAACGCATACATCAGCGTGTTGGCCGTGCCCCAGGCTTCGAGCTGGTAGAGGTAATACTGGTTGCCGCCCAGGATCGACGTTCCGCCGGGCAGGTTGGCGTTCTTCACCTCGGTCTTGAAGTGGCCAACCTTGAGGGCCAGCTTGTCGTCGAACGCGCTCACGACAATGCCGTAGTCCTTGCTCGAAGCGGACGGGTTGTCCAGCGGCTGGCCGTCGTAATTATAGCGGGCTTCGACCCGGTTGTTCTCGCCGTGGTTGTAGTAGGCGCTGATGCCGGAGAGCACCGGGACGTTCTTGATCCACGACTTGGGCATGTGGGCGACGACGCCCCAAGAGGTCGTCCGGCCGGTGTTTTCAAGGACCTGTTTGGTCTCGTCCACCGAGGTCTTGGAAATCCCCGTGGCGTCCTTGGCCGCCGTGGCGGTAAAGGTGCGGAGCTTGTCCTTGCGCACACCCACCGTCGGCACGATGTTGTCGCCGAACAGGTGGCCCTGCCACACCACGCCGACCGAATCGACGATCTGGTCGGTCACGCCGTAGCTGGAGGTGAGCTGGGCCTGATCACCCTTGTCGGCATTGAGAATGGAGACCAGGGCGTTCGTGCGTCCCGTGTAATTGGCCGGATTTCTCGCTTGGATGTCGGTCGGATCCCCGAGCAGGTTGGTCCAGGGCGCGGCCGGATTCACGTAGCCGGGATCAGCCGGGTTCAGCGAGGGCTTCCATTGGGTCTTGAAATAATCGACCGAATAGGAGCCGGCCGGGTTGTAGTAGGTCTGGATCGGGCCGAGGTTGAGCCCGCTCGCGGAGGTGCGGCCGAACAGCGGATTGCTCAGGTAGATGATCGGGGTGATGCCCCGGGTGGCTCCGGTGAGTTGGGTGTCCTCGCCCGAGACGGAGAGGCTGTAGGCCCAGGCATAGGGCACCGCGCTCGGGGCCCATTGCGTCAGCGCTTCGTGGCGCTCCTCGCGCGAGGCCAGGCCCGTGAACATGTGCCGGCCGATGATGCGCGCCATCATGGAATCCCGCTTGAAGACGTCCTCCGCCCGGAATTCCGCGAAGGTCGTCAGGCGGAAGTTCTCGCGATCACGCTCCGCGCGGTTGTTGTTCGAGAACCCGCCCCCGGTATAAGCCGCCCCGGCCATCGGATTGGCATAAGGCTGCGCCGCCGTGGGCGTGAAACCCGGGACGGTGTAGGTGCGCGTATCGATGAGGTTGTTGCCCGTGCGCGTGTACTGGCTGAGCTGGTTCTGCAGGTTCTTGTTAACGTCGATCGAGATATAAGGCCGGTTCCAGGTCGCGCCGGTCCGCCACTCCGAGTATTCCTGCTTATCGTAGACGAACTCCACGCCGAAGCGGTTGTCCAGGAAGGTCTGCGAGAGCGAGAGGTTGGTGGAGTTCCATTTTTGATGTTCCCGCTTGTTGTCCCCGTCGATCAGGTTGTTGTAGAAATTGAAGATCGCCGGGTCGGTCAGGGACTCGTCTTTGTAATAGCCGCGCGAGGCCAGCGGGTAGCGCCTCGCCGCTTCTGCGATCCCCTCCACCTCGTCAATCTTGTTGATCGAGAGGGCATAGGCATTCAGTCCGCCGACGCGCAGCGGGGAGCCGTAGGGAATGTCGATCGGGTTGTTGCCGGGCACGCCATTCGCATTCAAGGCGCCGGGAAAGGCCCGCGGGGCCTGGCGCGAGACGAAAAACGGCTGCGCGTCGCCGTTCATGAACCAAAAGCCGATGCCGCCGTTGTTGAGCGCGCCGCCATCGACGCCGGACATGCCCGGTTGGTAGGGCAAGGGATTCAGCACGGCCGAGGCCGCGGAAGCGATTGAACCACGGCCCGGGTCGCCACCGCCCGTCTGGCTCCAGAGAAACATGTCGTAGACCTTCTTGCCAAAACCAATCTTGTTTTTCACCCCGTCGCCGGTGGTGTCCTCGAACCACAGCGAAATGCCGTCCTCGGGGGGCAGGATGCGGGCGCGGTTGGCCTTGATGCTGGCCTTCTCGTAGTTCGCGCGGATGTTGAGCTTGCTGGCCCAGCTCTTGGGCAGAACCTGCGGCTGGAAGATGGCCGCCACGAAGCCACGGCGCTCGTCATTGAAGGCCGGTTTCTGCCGGTATTTCTGGTCGGTGACGAGTCCCGCAAAGCGCACGGCCAGCAGGTCGTTGATCAGTTCCACGTTGTAGTCGGCCACCCAGCGCACCGAGTTATACTTGCTGTACTGGTTTTCGACCTTGCCGTGGTTGCCGTTCAGCTGCGCCTGGATCGTATTCGCGTTGATGATGCCCGCCGGGCTGCCGACGCCGAACAGGATCGAGTTCGGGCCGCGCTGGATTTCCACGCGGTCGATGTTGTAGCTGTCCCACGGAATGTCCGTGAGCATGAAATTGCGCGTGTTGTCGGCCGCATCCAGTCCCCGCACGCGGGTGTTCTGGTTGGGCGCAAGCAGCGTGCCGCGGTCGCTGGCACCTTGCGAGTTGCCGAAACCGCCGTAGTTGCCGAACAGACCGCCGACCTCCGTGCTGGTCGTATAGGTCAGCAGGCTCTGGTTGTCGTTCGAGGCCGTGTCCTTGAGGAACTGCGCGGTGACCACGCTGATCGGCGAGGCGATGTCGCGCAGCTCGGTGCGGAGGCGGGAACCGGCGAGTGTTGCGGTCGCCCGGTAAGAGTCGGCATCTTCATCGGCCGTGACCACGAAGGGGGAAAGTACGAGCGTTTCCTCGGTTTCGGGTGGGGTGTTCGACGCGGGCGTCGCGACTTGGGCGGGGGCAAAGCCGGGGATCGAGCCGAGCAGAAGCAGGGCGGAAATCCTGGCGCAATGAGGACGGAGCTGTCTCATGGGACGGAGGGGTTAGGGTTGGTTAGGGTCAGCGTTGCCCGCCAAAGGGGTGCGGGAGTCGCCGGCAATCCACGGTACGAAAGGACCGCGATTACGATAAACCCATCCAAAGGCGTCCTCCCCCCTCCTCAAGAAACCAATGGGTCAGCTGTTTACTAGACTTTGGTCTAGGGTCCCGACCCGTGCCCGGGCAGCAGGCTTTCAAGCGCCCCCTTCACCCGCCCGCCAGCAGCGTGGCGGCCATCTCGTTGCAGGGGGTCGGGATGCCGTGCTTGCGACCGAAGCGCACGATCGCGCCGTTGCGCGCGTCGATCTCCATCGGCCGGCCCGCCGCCCGGTCGGCGTGCAGGGAGTTGATCCCGTCGGGCGGTGCCGAGCGAAAAGCCGCGAGGAGGGTTTCCGGCAGCGTGTCCTCCAGCACCGCGCCCTCGGCCCGGCCGACCGCGAGGGCCTCGCACATCATGGCGAGGGCGAGCCGGCCGATGGCCTCGTCGCGGAACACCCCGGTGGGCTTGAGCAGCAGGGCGTTGAGGGCGCCGGGCGCGTTGAGGCAGAGCTTGCGCCAGATCGCGCTGGTGAAATCCACCGTCGTGGTCACGGCCAGCGCCGTGCCGGAAAACAAGGCCACAAACCGCTCACCGGCGGCACCGGCGGGCACGACCATCTTGCCCGGACCGCGCTGGACGATGCGGCCGGGACCGGGCCGTTCGGAGGGCAGGTCCACCATCACGGGCAGGATCTTCCCCGCATCGACATACGGTGCGAAACGCTCGCAGTGCTCCACCCCGTTTTGCAGGATGGCCACGACCGTGTCCGGCCCGACCAGTTTCGGAAACCACGCGGCGGCGCTGGCGGCATCATAGGCCTTGGTGGTGACGAGAACCCAGTCCACCGGCCGGCCCTGCGCCGGGTCGGTGAGCATCCCCGGCTTGAGCCGCACGGGGCCGGAGGGGAGCTCGACGGTGAGTTCGCCGCCGTTGTGCCGGGCGCAGAGCGTCAGGTCGTGGCCGCCGCGTTGCGTCAGCCAGCCGGCGATGACGCCGCCGACGGCGCCCGGCCCGACAATCGCGATGGTGGCCATGCGCGGTTCAGCCTTCCGGCTGGGCGTCGCCGACAAGGGCGAGACACTCGATGGCGGCAAGCCCCCACTGGGCCGTGTCGTTGCTCGAGACAAACGGCGCCTCGTCCACCGGCCGCAGCACGGCCGGGCCGATCCGCGGGACGACCGTCAGGCGGCCCGTCGCGCTCCGGCGGCCGCGCCAGTCCACGAAAAATTCCTTCCATGCCCGCTGGGCCAGTGCCGGGTCGCCCCTCTGCCGCGCCGCATAGGCGGTGAGGCGCGAGTGGCCCTGCTGCAGGCCGACCGTCTTCGGGACCGCCCCGAGCCGGCGCTCCTGCTCGGCCGGGCCGGCGTTGTAGAGTTCGCAATAATCCAGCCAGACCTGGCGGAATTCGGGCACGTCGAGCAGTTGGATCAGCTCGGCGCAGACCTCGACCAGGCCGAAGACGGCATTGAGGTGCGACACCGACACGCCGGTCTCCTTGGACAGGGCGAAGGCTCCCGTCTCCATATTGATGGCGAGACCGTTGGTGAACAGGCCGTGGGGTTGCTGGCCGAGCGTGCGCATGCTGGCGAGCAGGCGGTCGCGCATCCTCGGGTCGCCCGTGCGCTCCCACTCCGTGAGCCAGGCGCCGGCGATCGAGCCCCAGTCGGTGCCGAAGCTGACGCCGATCTTGGTCACATCCACGCTCTCGCCGCGGGCCTGGTCGCCCTTGGTGGCGGCGACGCCGAGCTTGCGTCCGGGCGGCCAGCGCAGCAGCGCGCGGCCGGCCTCGATCTGCTCGCGCATGAGGTCCCCCACCCGCTCGTCGCCGGTGAGGTAGTAATAGTAGCGCCGGTTGGTCGCGGTCGCGATGCGCAGCTGCTTGGCGCTGCAGCCCCAGTGCTGGACGTTGTGCCGCGAGCCCAGCGGGGCGAAGCGCCCGAGGTGGTACACATCCACCTCGCCGGTGTGGCGCGTCATCGCCTCGGCGAAACGGAACACGTCGGCCCGGCCGCTCCGGAGGAAGTAGAGCCACAGCCAGATGTCGGTCGAGAGCTCGGAGTTGTCCCAGGCAAAGCCGCCGACATCGTAGCGCCACTCGTGGCGGTCGGCATCGTAGGTGTGCATCACGTCGCCGTAGTTCCAGAACCCGTACCAGCGGCGCTGCTCGCGCTGGCCGAGGTAGAAATCGAAGTGGCCGGCGAGCCGGTCCTCGACCGCCGCGCGGGCCGGTGTGCCGCGGTCGACCGGACTCCAGAGCGAGCCGAACACCGCGCACTGGTGCAGCCAGGCCGGCGAACTGACGAGGAGCGGCGGCGCCTCCAGCGTCCGCTGCAGCGCGGCGAAGCTCTCGCGGGCCGGCGTCGCGGCAAGGCACCAGAGATGAAGCTCGCTGGTGCGGGCGACGCCCTCGGGCGTGTTGAAGCCCGGCTCGTAATCCTCGTAGGTGATCTCAAGCCCGCCGTTGTATTGCTTGTCGAAGGTGTCCATGCCCATCCCGTCGTGGTAGGGCCGCAGGTCCATGGGCGCCGCGTCCGGCGCCCACAGCCAGACCGTCACTTCCGCCGCGTCGCCCGTGGCGCCGCGAATGTCGAGCTGCGCCGGGTGGCTCTGCCAGAAATTGCGCAGGCCGAAGGCGACGCCGCCGGTCGGCGTGCCGATGTAGCCGAGTCCGCCCGCCCGCTGGCCCTGGGCGGAATCCAGCCAGGTAAAACCGTCGCGCGTGCGCTTGCGGATCTGGAATCCGTCCGCATTGGCCTGCAGCAGGGTCCAGTCCGCGTAGGCCGCGACGTATTGCAGCTTTTCAACCACGCCGCGGTTCCACTGCGCCAGCGCCGGGGTGGCCCGACCGGCGGTTTGGGCCTCGCGGACCGCCGCGCCCGGATCGCGCCGCAGGCCGGTGACCCCGCGCACCGCCTCGCAGAAGAGTCCGGCCTCCTGGCCGCTGAAACGCACGTGCCGGTCATGCAGCTCGCCTTGCAGGGGCACGGCGAAGGTCACTCCCAGCCCGGAGATGAAATCCTTCTGCGCGTCGCCATCGTAGATGATGGTGTGCATCAGGCGGACCATGTCGCCGCCGGCGTGGAAATACAGTCGCACGACGAAGGGCAGCCAGCGGCGGCCGCCACCGGCGTGCCGGCCCTCGATCTTCACCACCGCCCGCACCGGCCCGGTCTGCTCGACCGTGACTGCGGTGATCTCACCCGTGAACGCCGCAGTGCGCACGGCGGCGGCGTCAGCGCGGTCCTGCACCCGGCAGACCAATCGGCCCGCCCGCGCAATCTCTCGCCCATCGCGCGTGATGGAGCGGATCAGGGCGTCGCCCTTGCGCTCGAGCACCGCGTGGATCACGCCCGTGTCCACCTCGATCGTGTCGGCTGTCTCCACCACCTTCACCGGCTTGGCCGGGGTAGCGGGTGTGCCGGGAGTGATCCGGTATTCGGCGCTGAGCGGCGCGTCGGCGGGAATCGCGTGCGCGGTCCACTTCAGGGATCCGTCGGGCCAGTAGGCCAGCGGCCAGCTTTGCAACGGGACGGCGGACCCCTCCGCGGTCTGCAGCGCAAAGGTGGCGTTGCGCCCGTGTTTTCCGCGCGGCCAGGACCGGCCCCAGTGGATGCCGGGCGCGGCCGCGGGCACCCCGCCTTCCAGCCAGCGCAGGGCCTCGGGATCGGGCGCGGCCGCGGGGGCGGCGGTGGCCGGGGCCTCGGCGGCGCGCAGGCTCGTGGCCAGATGGGTCGCGGCGGCGACCAGGGTGGTGGTGCGGACAAATTCGCGGCGGGTGAGCGGGGTCATGGGGTGGCGCAGGTTCAGTCGAGGTGAAAAACTTCGCGCAGCCCGGCGGAAACCGGGCTGTGGTCGGGGTTGGAGGGCATGACGTCGCCCATGTGGCGCCACCAGCGCTGGCACTCGGGCGTGGCGGCGATGGCGGCCCAGCGCGCCTCATCCTCGACCTCCACGTAGCCGAACAACTGGCGGGTACCGGGATGAAGGAAGATCGAGTAGTTGTGCACCCCGTGGGCCTTCAGGACCTTTTCCAGTTCGGGCCAGATGGGCCGGTGGCGGCGTTCGTATTCCTGCTCATGGCCCGGATGGACCGACATGACAAAGGCTTTGCGAATCATGGGGGCGGAGGGGGTTGGGGTGGCGCCGGGGGAGCGGGTCGGCGACACCCTACTCCCCGGCCCACCGGCCGCAAGTGCCAGTCGGGCCCGCGGGGCGGCAAATAAATCGGACGCTCCGAATTTGGCGTTGAGCTTTGGGCCCGGGGGCCGATTTTAACCGCACCCCGCCCATGTCCGCCCCGACCCTGCGCACCCTGGCCAAGACCCTCGGCCTGTCCCGCACCACGATATCCGATGCCCTGCGGGGCTCGCCGCGCGTCAAGGCCGACACGGTCCGGCGCGTGCGCGAGGCGGCCAAGCTCGCGGGCTACGAGCACAATCCCCTCACCGGCGCCGTGATGTCGCAACTGCGGCGCTCGCGCGGCCAGCAGTTCCGCGGCGTCCTGGCGGCCCTGGAAATCGTGGACCCCACCCGGGGCGCGCACGCGGTGCGCTACAACGAGGCGGTGCTGAAGGGCATCTCGGACCGCGCCAGCGAGCTGGGTTTCAAGATGGAGCGCTTCGAGCTCGGGCCGGAGGGCATGCGCCTCAACCGCCTCGACACCATCCTGCACACGCGGAACATCCAGGGGCTGATCCTGCTGCCCGCCTCCGGCCTGCCCGACCTGTCGGGCCTGAGCTGGGAACGCTACACCGCCGTCTACGCCGACCTGTTCATCAACCACCCGCCGCTGCATTGCGTGTGCATGGACCATTACCGCTCGATGGTGATGCTGCTGCGCGAGCTTCACGAGCGGGGCTACCGGCGGCCCGGCCTGTTCATGGAAATCGCGATCGACGAGCGGCTGCAGTACCGCTGGGAGGGTGCGTTCCTCGCGATCCAGAAATACCTGCCCAACATCACCGAGGTCCCGGCGCTGCGCGCGCGCAACATCTCCCGCGAGGACTTCCTGCCGTGGTTCCGCAAGTACAAGCCCGACGTCGTGCTCGGCCACTTCCCCGTCGCCATCGAGTGGATGCGCAGCAGCGGGGCGCGGATCCCCAAGACCCACGGCTTCGTGTGCCTGAACTCCCTGCGCACCACCGAGCCGTGCGCCTCGCTCGATTTCCAGCCCGGCAAGATCGGGGCCCGGGCCGCGGAGCTGGTCATCGGCCAGCTGCTCCACAACGAGCTCGGCATCCCCGTGCAGCCCTCCCTCACGACCATCCCGGCGCGCTTTGTCGAGGGACCGACGCTCCGCGCGGCGGCTGTGAGCTAGCCGAGATCAACGGGCGTACGCCCGCAGCGGGTCGCCCGGCAGGGCGCGCAGTGCCGCCGCCACGATGGCCGCGTTCAGCTCCGCCCCGGCCTTGCTGGTGTGCAGGTTGGGGTCGCCGAAAAGCAGATCGACCTTTTCGGCGCCGAGCGCCTCGTAGCGCGTGGCAACGAGATCGTTCACGTCAATGAAGGCCGCACCTTCCTGTGCGGCGACCTGCCGCGCCCAGCCGCCGTAGCCGTCCGGTCCGCTGCGCACGACCTTCCCGTCCTTCCAGGTCTTGCGGGGGGTGAGCGAGCACACGATCGGGGTGGCGCCCGCCGCCCGCGCCTCGCGGACGAATTTGCGGATATACCAGCCATAGCTGTGCACCACCTCGTGCTGTTTGGTCAGGATATTGTCGACCTCCTCAGTTTCCTCACCGATGCCCTTGATCGTGCCGCGGGCCCGGCGTCGTTCGGGTGGCACCGAAGCATCCTCGCTGAGGGGAGAGGAATCGTTGTGCCCGAGCTGGATCAGGACGAAATCGCCGGGCTTGATGAGCATGAGCGCACGGGCCCAGTGGCCCTGCGTCAGGAAGGTGCGGCTGCTCAGCCCGCCGACCGCGCGGTTCACGACATTGATCTTCGCTGGGTCGAAATGCGCGCCAAGGTAATCTCCCCAGCCCCACTGCCCGCCGGCGCCATCACCCCCGCCGTTGCGCACAAGCGAGTCGCCGATGAGGACGATCGACGGCAGGCGCGGGTCGGCCGGTTCGGGGAGGTTAAGCCAACCGAGGCGGTCGGCCTCGACGGCCTGACCTTTCGCGGAAAGGAAGGCTTCCCAAGGCCCCTTCCGGATCCCTTTCAACCCGGCGACCACAGCGGCCGCATGCAGGTCGGCGCCGGCCACGTTGGGATGCGTGTGGTCCGGTCCATACAGGTCATGGACCTTCTCGGCGCCGAGGGCCTGGTATTGGTCGGCCACGATCCGGGTGACATCGAGGAAGGTGACACCAGCCTGCGTCGCGATCTCGCGGTCCCAGCGTCGAAAACTCCCCGAGCCGCGCTCGATCTTTCCGTCCTTCCAGATGTCGCGCACCGTGAGCGAGAGGACGATCGGCGTGGCGCCCTTCGTCTTCACCTCAGCGATCATCTTGCGGACATACCAGCCGAAGGTGTGGATCGTCTCGTGCTTTTGCGTGATGACGTTGTCGATATCGGTCGTCTCCTCCCCGAGGCCCGGCAGCGAGCCGCGGGAACGCCATTTTTCGCGCGGCACCGAGGCGTCCTCATTGACCGGACTCCCGTCATTGTGCCCGAACTGGATCAGCACGGTGTCGCCGGCTTTCACCTGCGCGAGCAGCTGGTCCCACAAGCCCTCGGTGATGAAGGTGCGGCTGCTGCGCCCGCCGCGGGCCAAGTTGACCACGTTGAGCTTCGCCGGATCAAAGTAGTCGGCAAAGGGGACGCCCCAGCCCTGGATCGGGTCGCCCTTGTTCTTCGCGGCGGTGGAATCTCCTGCAATGAACAGCGTGGGTAACGCGGGATTGATGGATGCAGTCGTCGCCGCGGGGTTGACCGCCAGATCCGGCGCCGGAGTCTGGGCGCAGGCGAGCAACGGCAGCAGGAACAGAACGGACCGGAGGGCGGCGGGGATTTTCATGGGGTGAAGCGGGGAGGATTTAGGATTGGCCAATCAGGCGATGATGCCTGTCCTGACAGTATGAAAGCGTGGTTCTGGCTGATGGCTCTGTGGCCTGCGCTCCTGCGGGCCGATATTGTGCAATACGAGGATGATTTCCGCCAGGGACTCGCCCAGTGGATTGTGGAGCAACAACCCGGGGGCTTCGTGGGCGTGGCTCCCCCCAAGGCCATGCTGTTCATCGAGGATGCCGGCGGTTGCACGGTATGGTTCCGGGAGCGGCTGCAGGCCCCGCTGATCATCCGGTACACGGCGCGTATGTCGGCGGCCTCCCGTGTGTCGGACTTGAATTGCTTCTGGATGGCGTCGGACCCGGCGCGTCCGGCCGACCTGTTTGCCGCCGGCCACGGGCGCGACGGCAGATTCGCCAGCTATGACTCGCTGCGCACCTATTACGTGGGCTGTGGCGGGAACGACAACACGACAACCCGTTTCCGCCGCTACGACGGGTCGGGCGCCCGGCCGCTGCTGCCGGAACATGATCTTGTCGCGCCGCAATACCTGCTCGAACCCAATCGAGACTACCGCATCGAGCTGAGCGTGACGAAGGACGGCCGGGTGCAATTCCGGCGCGATGGCGTTGTGTTCTTCGACTGGCAGGATCCGGAACCGCTGCGCAGCGGCTGGTTCGGGTTCCGCACCGTGCACAGCCGGATGGAAATTCGCGATTTCAGGGTGCATGCGACTGTTCCGGCCGGCGTAGTTGGTCGATAAGCGCGCGGGGCACGGCCATGACGGAACCGTGCTTCATCCGCTCCGGGGTGCCCGGGAAGAGGAACTGCACCCTGGACGTCACGTCCTCCCAGGTTTTCAGGTCCCGGGAGCGCATCGCGCAGTAGTGCTTGTCGCGGTAGGCCTCGAAGTAGACCAGATAGTCGTCGCCGATCTTGATCGCGCTCGGCCCCTCGGACCAGAGCCCAGGGGGCGAGAACGGCGCCGACAGCGGACCGAACGGTCCCCGCACGCTTTCGGCAGTAGCCAGGCGCAGGTTTTTGGCCGGGGCGGGAAACTTGGTCTCGTCCTTGATGATCAGCCACCGCCGGCCGTCGGCGCGCAGGAAGGTCATGTCGATGCAGCTGAACCCGGGGTTGTAGAACAATTCGGTCGGGGTGAACGTCTGGAAGTCCTTCGTCGTGGTGCAGTAGATGCGGTGGTTCAACTCGTCCTCGGAGGCTCCCGCCGTCTGGGGAAATCGTCCCGGGATGGTCGTGGCCCAGAAGATGACGAACTCGCCGCGGGTCTCGTCGTACGTGATCTCCGGCGCCCAGCTGTTCCGCGCGGCGGGCTCGTGCGCCATCACAGGGATCTCGCGCTGCTCCGTCCAAGTGATGAAGTCCTTGGTCGAGGCGTAGCCGATGCCTTTTTCCCACCAGCCGGAGGTCCAAACCATATGGTAGGTGCCGTCGGGACCGCGCGCGATGCAGGGGTCGCGCAGGAGCTTCTCCTTCGTGCCGATCCTCGGCGGGAGGACACTGCGGCCCTCGCGGAGCGACTGCCAGTCATAGCCGTCCTCCGACCACGCGAGGTGCAGGCCGTCCTCCCCGTTCCGGGTGAAGTAGGTGAAGAGGTAGGCGGTGTCGGCCGAGCCGAAGGCGCTCGCCACCGCCAGCAGGCCTAGACCGAGGAGGTGGAATTTCATGCGTCTAGTCCCCCAGAGGGCGCTGGTTGGTGAAGTTCGGGCTCGGCGGCACGGCGAAAGACTTCAGATCGTCGGGCCGGGCCGGATCAAACTGGCGGAACTCGCGGATCAGTTCGCGAGCCAGCGGCAGCCGGGCGTCGCGGATCCCTTGGGCGATGCAGCGGGCCAGCTCGTAGCTGCCGTAGTTGTTGTGGTGGGTGTTGTCCACCTTGCCCCCGGGCGTGGCGAAGGCCTGCGCCGAAGCCTCCGGACCGAGCGCCTCGTAGAATGGTTTCGACAGGGCGTTGAGGTCGATGAAGGCCGCGTGTTCGGCGGCGGCCGTTTCGCGGGCGGCGCGGGCATAGTCGGCCAGCGACGGCTTCACCTTCCCCGCCTCGTCAAACCCCCGGCGTTCCATCGGGGAGATCACCACGGGAATGCCGCCGGCGCGGCGGACGGCGGCGAGGTGGGCCCTCATCTCCTCCGGGTAGGTGGTGAAGGGCCCGCCTGAACCTGCTTTGATCTGCTTCTGGTCGTTGTGGCCGAACTGCATCAACAGGTAGTCGCCCGGCTGCATCACGCTGATGATCTTGTCGAGGCGGCGGCGGGCGATCGAGTCGCGGTAGGTCTCGCCCGACTCGCCGTGGTTGGCGACGGCCACGGTCGGCTTGAACAGGCGGGTCAGCATCTGGCCCCAGCTGGCGTAGGGCTCGTGCGACTGGTCACAGACCGTCGAGTCGCCGAGCAGGAAGACGGTGGGCCCGCGGGCCGGTGTGATTTCCACGGCCTCCAGCACCGCCCCGTCGATCTCGAGCGTCAGGCGGTCGTCCCACGCCCAAGCCTCCTGCGTGGTCTCGCGCGGCGCCTTGAGATTCACCCGGCCGGCGGCCATGCCGTTCCGCGCGGCGATGCGCGGGTTGCGCGTGTTCACGATGAAGGTCTGCTCGAGCTTCTTGTTTTCGGCCAGCGGTACCGGCCCGAGCATCAGGCGGCGCAACTCGGCCTTGACCGCCACTGTCCCGCCGCCGGGCGCGCCGCGGAGGGTCACCTTCACCCGCCAGTTGCCCTCGGGCAGGTCGGTCGTGAAATACAGGGCCGGCGTGCCCACCACCCCGCCGCGGACGGACTTGATTTCCATGCCGG
>Ga0255338_1001637_pt1 | contig 40063 bp, 35 predicted proteins | sample MeOH1_35cm_T4_19_FD_203715 | JGI IMG/M metagenome (GOLD analysis project Ga0255338, IMG submission 203715) | Sandy soil microbial communities from University of British Columbia, Vancouver, Canada - MeOH1_35cm_T4_195 | ecosystem: Engineered > Artificial ecosystem > Sand microcosm > Unclassified ... | reverse complement strand
GCCCATGCGTCCCGGGAGTTTCCTCCCCTTGAACACCCTGGCCGGACCCTTCGCGCCCAAGGAACCGGTTCGGCGATGATACTTAGAACCGTGTTTCATTGGTCCGCGGTGAAAGCCATGGCGCTTGATCGAGCCGGCAAAGCCTTTACCCTTGGAAGTACCCATAACGTCAACTTTCTCTCCGGCCGCGAACACGTCAGCTTTTAGTTCCTGACCTACCTCAAACCCGTCAACATTTGCCAGACGAAGTTCTTTGATAAACCGCACCGGGCTTACCTTTGCCTTGGTGAAATGCCCTTTTAAGGGTTTGTTCACCAATTTCTCCCGTTTCACCTCGAAACCGACCTGCACCGCGTTATAACCGTCGGTTGCGGTAGTCTTCTTTTGGATCACGGTACAGGGACCGGCCACGACAACGGTTACCGGAACCGCCTGACCTTTCTCGTTGAAAATTTGAGTCATGCCGATTTTTTTACCCAAAATACCTTTGGACACGATTGCCACCTCCCGAACTGCTTTGAAGTACGCTCTCATTCAGAGCGTACAATAGCGTTCAAAATTTAATCTTAACCTTACGTATACACTCTGCCGGGCGTCTCTTAACATACCCGTAAAAAAACCGAGTCTCGGCAACTCTAGAGCTTGATTTCTATATCAACTCCGGCGGGCAGATCCAACCGCATCAGTGAGTCGACCGTCTTTGGAGTTGGGTCGATAATGTCGATCAACCGCTTGTGCGTCCGCATTTCAAACTGCTCGCGGGAATCCTTGTTCACGTGAGGAGAACGGAGAATAGTATAAATACTTTTTTCGGTTGGCAAAGGAATTGGTCCGGAAACCGATGCACCGGTTCGCTTGGCCGTTTCAACAATCTTTTCAGCTGATTGATCCAAGCTCTTATGATCAAAAGCCTTAAGTCTGATCCGTATTTTTTGCTTACTCATGATATTCCCTCCTTTAATCGCCCGGTTAAAACGGACTTACTCGGTGAAAATTCCCCGGCTGGCAGGGGAAAAATCTGTTTGCTGCCTGCCGGCAACCTTCCACCTCATCGCGGAACTTACTTGACATAAACAGGGGGAGAAGTACTGCTGAAGATCAGCAGTACTTTTCCCGCAAAAACACAGTATCCTATTTGATAACGCTGGTCACAACACCTGCGCCAACTGTACGGCCACCCTCACGAATTGCGAAGCGCAGACCCTCTTCCATGGCGATTGAAGTGATAAGCTCAATGGTCATCTTCACATCATCACCAGGCATAACCATTTCCACTCCCTCTGGCAGAGTAGCTACCCCGGTCACGTCCGTGGTCCGGAAGTAGAACTGGGGACGATACCCATTAAAGAATGGGGTGTGGCGTCCGCCCTCTTCCTTAGACAAGACATAAACCTGTGCGGTGAAGCTGGTGTGTGGCTTGATGGAACCGGGCTTGGCAAGAACCTGTCCACGCTCGATTTCCTTACGCTCGACACCGCGCAGCAGCGCACCGATGTTGTCTCCGGCTTGAGCAAAGTCCAATAATTTGCGGAACATCTCTACCCCGGTAACAACGCTCTTGCGAGGAGCTTCGTTCAAACCGACGATTTCGATTTCATCTCCAACCTTGATCTTACCCCGTTCCACACGACCTGTAGCAACGGTACCACGACCGGTAATGGTGAATACATCCTCCACTGGCATGAGGAAAGGCTTGTCGGTGTCCCGCTCAGGAGTAGGGATGTAGCTGTCAACTGCGTCCATCAGTTCCCAGATCCTGCCGCACCACTCGCACTCGCGGGTGCCACAGCCGCATTCCAGAGCTTTCAGGCCTGAGCCGGCAACAATCGGAATATCGTCGCCAGGGAATTCATATTCAGTCAGGAGTTCGCGAACTTCCATCTCAACCAATTCCATAAGCTCGGCATCATCAACCATATCCGCTTTGTTCAGCCAAACTACAATGTTCGGCACCCCAACCTGACGAGCCAGGAGAATGTGCTCGCGAGTTTGAGGCATAGGACCGTCGGCCGCAGAAACCACCAGGATAGCGCCGTCCATTTGGGCAGCGCCGGTGATCATGTTTTTAACATAGTCAGCGTGGCCGGGGCAGTCCACATGAGCATAGTGACGCTTGCTGGTCTCATACTCAACGTGTGCAGTATTAATAGTAATACCGCGCTCCCTTTCCTCAGGGGCTTTGTCAATTTCGTCAAACTTAGTAGCTACTGCACCACCAGTTTTGGAAAGTACAAAGGTGATGGCTGCGGTCGTAGTTGTCTTGCCATGGTCAACGTGACCGATGGTGCCAACGTTAACGTGGGGTTTAGTGCGCTCAAACTTTTGTTTTGCCATTTGTTTTCACTCCTTTTTAATTCCTTACCCTATTAACTTAGGCCCCTTGCCGCTTAGCAATGATTCCCTCGGTAATGTTTTTGGGAACTTCCTCATAGTGGTCAAACTGCATTACATAAGTTCCGCGACCCTGAGTCCGGGATCGCAGGTCAGTGGCATAGCCAAACATTTCCGAAAGAGGAACAAATCCCCGAACAACTTGAACGCCGCCAAGGGCTTCCATTCCCTCTATCCGCCCGCGGCGGGCGTTCATGTCCCCGATTACGTCGCCCATGTATTCTTCCGGCACCCTTACTTCAACCTTCATAACCGGCTCCAAAATGACCGGACCGGCTTTTGCGGCCCCTGCCTTAAAGGCCATGGAACCAGCAATTTTAAACGCCATTTCCGAAGAGTCAACATCATGGTAAGAACCGTCAACCACAGTTGCCTTCAAGTCGATGACCGGGTACCCCGCCAGGATGCCATTTTGCAGAGCTTCTTCTATACCAGCAGAAATCGGGTTAATATACTCTCTAGGAATAACTCCACCGACTATTTTACTTTCAAAGACAAATCCCGACCCAGGCTCCAGCGGTTCCAGCTCAATCCAGCAGTGGCCGTACTGTCCACGACCGCCTGACTGGCGCACGAACTTGCCCTCCGCCTTGACTGATTTGCGAATTGTCTCTTTATAAGCAACCTGCGGTCGTCCAACATTGGCGTTAACTTTAAACTCACGCATCAGACGGTCAACAATGATCTCGAGGTGCAGTTCACCCATACCTTCAATGATGATTTGACCAGTTTCGTGATTCGTAGACATTCTGAAGGTTGGATCCTCTTCAGCCAGTCGGCCTAAAGCAATTCCCATCTTCTCTTGGTCCGCCTTGGTTGCAGGCTCGATCGCTACGGAAATAACCGGATCCGGGAAGACCATGGCTTCAAGAATAATAGGACTCTTTTCATCACACAGAGTGTCCCCGGTAGTAGTATCCTTTAAGCCTACGGCTGCGGCTATGTCTCCAGTGTAGACCTCACTGATTTCCTCTCTATGATTGGCATGCATCTGTAGGATCCGGCCGATGCGTTCTTTCTTATCTTTAGTGGAGTTATAAACGTAAGACCCGGAACTGAGTATGCCTGAATACACTCGAAAAAAAGTAAGTTTGCCCACATAGGGATCTGCCATGATCTTAAAGGCCAAGGCAGAAAAAGGTTCGCTGTCACTTGAAACCCTCTGGTCTTCTGCGCCGGTGTCGGGGTGAACTCCCCGAATTGCCGGAACATCTGTCGGCGCGGGCATATAGTCGATAACCGCATCCAACAGAGGCTGAACTCCTTTGTTCTTAAAGGAGGAACCGCATAAAACGGGGGTAAACTTTACTGCAATGGTCCCTTTGCGCAGCCCAGTTTTGATTTCCTCTTCGGTGAGCTCTTCGCCTTCAAGGTACTTCATCATCAGATCTTCATCAGTTTCGGCTACGGCCTCTATCATTTTCTCCCTATATTCGTTGGCAAGCGCTTGAAGCTCCTCAGGGATATCGCTAATTTCACTGGTAGTGCCCAAATCGTCCACATAGTGAATTGCCTTCATGGCGACCAAATCGACGATACCTGAGAACTGATCCTCAACTCCGATGGGCAGCTGAATGGGTACGGGGATCGCTCCTAACCGGTCTGCAATCATCGATACACCCCGGAAAAAATCTGCCCCCATTCGATCCATCTTGTTAATATAGGAAATCCTCGGTACTCCGTATTTATCGGCTTGGTGCCAAACTGTCTCAGACTGAGGTTCCACTCCGCCAACAGAACAAAAAACCGCAACGGCACCGTCCAGAACGCGCAAGGAGCGTTCTACTTCAACAGTAAAGTCCACGTGCCCTGGTGTGTCGATAATATTTATACGATGATTTTTCCACAAACAAGTAGTAGCAGCAGAGGTGATAGTAATACCACGTTCTTGCTCCTGTACCATCCAGTCCATAGTGGCAGCACCATCGTGCACTTCACCAATCTTATGCACCCGTCCGGTGTAGAATAAAATTCGTTCAGTAGTAGTGGTTTTTCCCGCATCAATGTGGGCCATGATTCCAATATTCCGGGTCTTTTCTAACGGAAACTTTCTAGCCACGACAATCCCCCTTTCTGCAAGACTTCGCTGTCGCGAGCTATCTTACCAACGATAATGAGCGAAGGCCTTATTTGCCTCTGCCATTTTATGAGTATCTTCCTTCTTCTTGAAAGCCGCTCCGGTGCTATTAGCTGCATCCATTAACTCCGCAGCCAATTTTTGCTCCATGGTCTTTTCGCCGCGTTTTCTAGCATATCCTACCAGCCAGCGCAAGCCGAGTGCCTGTCGCCTTTCCGGACGAACCTCGATTGGTACCTGGTAGTTTGCTCCACCTACCCGGCGGGCTTTTACTTCAAGCACGGGCATTACGTTTTTCAAAGCACTTTCAAATACCTCAACCGGATCCTTGCTGGTCTTATCCTTTATAATCTCAAAGGCACCATAGCAAATCCCTTCAGCTACGCCCTTTTTGCCTGCGAGCATTAGCTGGTTGATGAACTTGGTTACAACCCTATTATTATAAACCGGATCGGGAAGGATTTCCCTCCGCGCAACATAACCTTTCCTTGGCATCTACTTCCCCCCTTTACTTTACGCCTGGTCATAGAAACACTACTTCGCAGCTTTCTTAGGCCGCTTAGCGCCATACTTGGACCTAGACTGTTCACGTTTTTGAACTCCGGTTGTGTCTAGTGCGCCCCGGACAATGTGGTAACGAACGCCCGGAAGGTCTTTTACCCTTCCACCCCGCACTAAAACTACGGAGTGCTCTTGTAGGTTGTGACCGATGCCCGGAATGTAGGCAGTCACCTCTATTCCGTTGGTCAAGCGAACCCTTGCCACTTTACGTAGAGCAGAGTTAGGCTTCTTCGGAGTTGTAGTGTAGACCCTGGTGCAAACTCCTCTTTTTTGAGGTGAACCACCAGAGGGAAACTGCTTGCGTCTTAGGGAATTTAGGCCCCACTGCAAAGCTGGAGCGGTTGATTTCTTTTCAAGGGTTTCTCTCCCTTTGCGAATTAACTGGCTAATTGTAGGCATGTCATACACCTCCTTCCCAAAATCTCAAATAAAAGTGGAAACCATGCCCGGGCAAAGCCCGGGCAAGTAACCATTCTTCTTACTTTCGAGGTTCGACGTTCGAGATTCGAAGTTCGAAACCAGCAACGCTTTTCATGCATAAATGCAAGCTCCCGAAAGAAATGTAGGCAATCGAACATCGTACGTCGATTTAGTCGTCAAGAACTGCCGCAGTTGCCGCACCTACCTCGATGCCGCACGCCTTGCCCAGATCTTCCATGCTCATTACTGACTGCACGGGGACTGACTTTTCCAAACAGAGCCTGAGCAATGGTTTGGTGACGTGCTGTTCCGCGTCATCGGCAATAAAAACAAGTTTTGCCAGCCCCTTTTCCAAGGCTTTTAAAGTTTGTTTCAGGCCAACAGTTTTATGCTTAGCAGCCTTTAACCTTTCCAACTGCATCTAAATATGCTCCTTCTGGAAACCACACTATAAGATTGTATCATTTACGAAATTTGGTGTCAAGAAAATTAAAAGAGTTCGTCGTCTAATGATACTTTGATGTTGCGGTACCGGGACATTCCTGTTCCTGCCGGAATAAGTTTTCCGATGATAACATTCTCCTTCAGCCCCAACAACGGATCAACCTTGCCCTTTATAGCAGCTTCGGTCAAGACCCTGGTGGTCTCCTGGAAGGAAGCGGCAGAGAGGAACGAATCTGTGGCCAGTGACGCTTTGGTAATCCCCAGTAAAATCGGTCGCGCCGTTGCCGGTTCGCATCCTTCTGCTATTACCTTAGCATTTTCCTCTTCGAAGTCAAATACGTCGATCAGACCACCAGGCAGCAACCCGGTATCACCGGGATCTTCGACTTTGACCTTGCGCAGCATCTGGCGAACCATAACTTCAATATGCTTATCGTTAATATCCACACCCTGAAGCCGATACACACGCTGCACCTCCCGTAAGAGATACACCTGCACCCCGCGCATCCCTTTAACTTTGAGGATATCATGGGGATTTACCGAGCCCTCAGTGAGCTCATCACCCGCTTCCACATTTTGCTCATTGCGCACTTTAAGGCGTGAACCAAAGGGAATTGGGTAGCTGTGGCGCTCACCGCCTTCAGTCAGGATCTCAACCTCGCGACGACCCTTGACTTCACTGATTGTCACGCTGCCTTCCACCTCGGCAATTATTGCCTGACCTTTTGGTTTGCGGGCTTCAAAAAGTTCTTCAACCCTGGGCAAACCTTGTGTGATATCGTCTCCGGCAACCCCGCCTGTGTGGAAGGTTCTCATGGTCAACTGGGTTCCAGGTTCGCCAATGGACTGGGCGGCAATAATTCCAACCGCTTCCCCAATCTCGACCTGCCTGCCAGTTGCCAGGTTGCGCCCGTAACATTTCTTGCAAACTCCATACCTGGTCTTGCAGGTCAGCACGGAACGGATCCTCATCGTCTCAAACTTGGAGCCAAGAATTTCTGCCTGATTCTCGTCAATTTCCCGATCCGGTGAGGCAAGTACTTCCCCAGTGTCAGGATCCAAAATCTCTTCCAGAACAAAGCGTCCGACCAGGCGCTCGTCGAGTTTCTCAATAACTTCTGTTCCGTCCTTAATGGCATCGATAGTAATTCCGACGCTGGTACCGCAGTCATCGTCACGAACAATCACATCCTGCGAAACGTCTACCAGGCGTCTGGTAAGGTAACCAGAGTCCGCAGTCCGTAAAGCAGTATCTGCCAGGCCTTTTCTGGCGCCGTGCGTAGAGATAAAATACTCTAATACCGTTAAGCCTTCCCGGAAGTTAGCCTTAATCGGAAGTTCAATGGTTCGTCCTGAAGGGTCTGCCATCAGACCCCGCATTCCGGCAAGCTGACGCAATTGTTGGATATTACCCCTAGCGCCCGAGGTTGCCATCATGTACACCGGGTTAAAGCGGTCCAAGGTATCCATCAGGCTTTTAGTTACATCATCGGTCGCTTTATTCCAAATCGCGATTACTAGTTGGTACCTCTCCTCATCCGTAATTAAACCCCGGCGGAATTGCTGCTCCACCTTACCTACCCTCTCATCCGCACCTGCGAGGATATGCCGCTTTTCCTCAGGCACCACGATGTCGGATATACCCACCGTAATCCCAGCCTTGGTAGAGTAGGTGAAGCCTAGTTTTTTAATTCCATCCAGCATATCAGCCGTTTTGGCACTACCCAAAAGGCGATAGCAATTAGCCACGATGTTTCCCAGAATCTTTTTGCTGGCTACTTCATTAATATAGCCTACTTCATCTGGAATAACCGAGTTGAAAATCAACCTGCCGATCGTAGTATCCCGCAAGATCCCTTCATGGCGAATCTTGACCGCGGCGTGCAGTTCCACTTCCCCTGACTCGTAGGCCATAAAGGCTTCGTCATAACTGCTGAGTAATTTGCCCTCGCCCTTAGCCCCTTGTTTTTCCATTGTTAGATAATACGAGCCTAAAACCATATCCTGAGTGGGTGAAGCGACTGGGCGTCCGTCCTTGGGATTAAGAATATTATGTGAGGAGAGCATCAGCAATTTGGCTTCTGCTTGTGCTTCCGCAGAGAGGGGAACGTGAACCGCCATCTGGTCCCCGTCAAAGTCTGCATTATAGGCTGTACAAACCAGCGGGTGAATTTGCAGAGCTTTTCCTTCCACGAGCACCGGCTCAAAGGCTTGGATCCCTAACCTGTGCAGGGTTGGCGCCCGATTCAACAGGACCGGATGTTCGGCGATAACCTCTTCCAACACATCCCAAACCTCAGGCCTAACCCTCTCCACCATGCGCTTGGCGCTTTTAATGTTGTGGGCATGCCCATCATTTACTAAACGCTTCATCACAAAGGGCTTAAATAATTCCAGGGCCATTTCCTTCGGCAGGCCGCACTGATGCATTTTCAATTCCGGTCCCACCACAATAACCGAGCGTCCGGAATAGTCAACCCTTTTTCCTAACAAGTTCTGGCGGAAACGTCCTTGTTTGCCCTTAAGCATGTCGCTCAAGGATTTCAGAGGGCGGTTCCCAGGTCCAGTAACAGGACGGCCGCGCCTGCCATTGTCGATCAAGGCATCCACAGCCTCTTGCAGCATCCGCTTCTCATTGCGCACAATGATATCTGGCGCTCCCAGATCGAGCAGTCGCTTAAGCCTGTTGTTGCGGTTAATTACCCGGCGGTAAAGGTCGTTTAAGTCCGAGGTGGCAAAGCGACCGCCGTCCAGCTGGACCATTGGCCGCAGTTCGGGCGGAATTACCGGAACAACATCTACAACCATCCATTCTGGACGGTTGCCCGAATTGTTAAAAGCTTCCACCACTTCCAGGCGTCTGATCGCCCTAACTTTACGCTGACCGGTCACTTCCCGCAGCTCCTGCCGCAATTCCTTGGTGAGTTTCGGCATATCGATATCTTCGAGCAGTTTCTTGATAGCCTCTGCTCCCATTCCAGCCACAAACTTTGTGCCGTATTTTTCCCGATACTCACGGAACTCTGTTTCAGTGAGCAGTTGTTTCTTCATAAGGGGGGTTTCCCCTTGGTCGATAACTATATACGAGACAAAGTAAAGTACCTTTTCCAGTGCTCGTGGAGACATGTCCAAAAGCAAACCCATGCGGCTGGGAATCCCTTTGAAATACCAAATATGGGATACTGGAGCAGCAAGTTCTATGTGCCCTAAACGTTCCCGTCTTACTTTGGAGCGAGTAACCTCTACCCCGCAGCGATCACATATGATGCCTTTATAGCGAACCCGCTTGTATTTACCACAGTGACACTCCCAGTCACGCGTAGGACCAAAAATCTTTTCGCAGAATAAACCATCCCGTTCAGGCTTCAAGGTCCGGTAGTTAATGGTTTCGGGTTTTTTCACTTCCCCGCTGGACCATTCACGGATTTGTTCTGGAGATGCCAGGCCTATTCTCATGCGGTCAAAGTTGTTGACATCAAGCAAAGATTCTCTCTCCCTTCGCTAGCCATGAAAAACCCAGTTCGACTTGTCTCCGGCTCCCATTACCCATGAATGAATTCAAAGAACCGCCCGCTGCCAAACTCTGTTTCGAAAAGCTATATTTCAGGTCATTACCCATTACACTGCCTAAAGTCCTACTCAATTTCTTCGTAGTTGATGTCTTCCAGCGAATCATCAATATCCTCTTCGCCGCTTGCTTCCTGTTCAAAGCCTTCCTCTTGCACAGGCGCATCTCCCTGGATATCGATTCCAAGTTCCTTGGCAGTTTCCGTTATGTCCTCTTCAACTTCCCGGATCTCTATCTCCTGATCGTCTTCTGAAAGCACCCTTACATCCAAACAAAGGCTCTGCAGTTCTTTAATCAGCACTTTAAAGGATTCCGGAACACCAGGCTCAGGAATATTTTCACCCTTGACAATAGCCTCGTAGGTTTTTACACGACCAACCACATCATCGGATTTCACAGTGAGAATTTCCTGTAAGGTATAGGCTGCTCCATAGGCCTCCAAAGCCCAGACCTCCATCTCGCCAAAACGCTGTCCTCCAAACTGCGCTTTTCCGCCCAAAGGCTGTTGGGTAACCAGGGAATATGGTCCGGTCGAACGTGCATGAATCTTATCATCAACAAGATGGGCCAATTTCAACATGTACATGTACCCAACGGTAATCGGATTATCAAACGGAATTCCGGTCCGGCCGTCATAAAGAATGGTTTTGCCGTTTTCCGGCAGTCCTGCCAGTTTCAGGGTTTCAAACACATCATTCTCTGTTGCCCCATCAAAGACAGGAGTGGCAAGGCGCCTGCCCATTACTTTGGCAGCCCAGCCAAGGTGACATTCAAGAACCTGTCCGATATTCATCCTGGAGGGAACACCCAGAGGATTGAGCACAATCTCTATCGGGGTCCCGTCGGGCATAAAGGGCATATCCTCTTCAGGCATTATACGGGAGATTACCCCTTTGTTACCGTGACGTCCTGCCATTTTGTCGCCCTCAGATATCTTCCGTTTTTGAGCGATGTAGCAGCGGACCAGTTGATTAACACCAGGAGCGAGTTCGTCCCCGTTTTCCCGCGAGAACACTTTGACATCCACGATCTTGCCCACTTCTCCATGCGGTACACGCAGCGAGGTATCCCTCACTTCCCGTGCCTTTTCACCAAATATAGCGCGCAGCAAGCGCTCTTCCGCAGTGAGCTCAGTCTCCCCCTTGGGGGTGACCTTTCCTACGAGGATATCCCCAGGTCTAACTTCAGCCCCAACCCGGATGATTCCGCGATCATCAAGATCCTTCAGCACATCCTCCCCCACATTGGGGATGTCCCGTGTTATCTCCTCTGGGCCAAGCTTGGTGTCCCTGGCATCACATTCGTATTCCTCAATGTGAATCGAAGTGAAATAATCTTCCTTAACCAATTTCTCATTGATTAAAATAGCATCCTCATAGTTATAACCTTCCCAGGTCATAAAGGCTATCAGTACATTTCGTCCTAACGCAAGTTCGCCAAAGTCTGTTGAAGGCCCGTCCGCGATGATCTGACTGGGTTCAACAATTTCGCCTTTATTGACGATAGGCTTTTGATTGATACAGGTACCCTGGTTGGAACGAGTAAATTTCAGCAGCTTATGCCTTTCCAGTGTGCTGTCCGGAGTGCGAATAATTATTTCATCCCCAGTCACCCGATCCACTACTCCGCCTTTTTTGGTTATGGCAACTACGCCCGAATCCTTGGCGGCTTTGTACTCCATACCGGTCCCCACATAGGGAGAATCGGTCTTGAGCAGAGGGACAGCCTGACGCTGCATGTTTGACCCCATGAGAGCGCGGTTGGCATCATCGTGTTCCAAAAACGGAATCAAAGCAGTAGCGATGGAGACCACCTGTTTCGGGGAAACATCCATGTAATCCGTACGCTCAGCAGGAACAACCAAAATATCATGGCCATGGCGGGCATTTACCTTAGCTTCGATGAACCTGCCCTCTTCATCCAGGGGAGCGTTTGCCTGGGCTACGATATATTGGTCCTCTTCATCTGCTGTAAGGTACTCAATGTGACTTGTTACTACTCCCCGTTCCTTATCCACTTTGCGGTAAGGGGTCTCGATAAAACCATACTCATTAATTCTGGCGAAAGTACTTAAGGAACCAATCAAGCCGATATTGGGACCCTCAGGGGTCTCAATCGGACACATCCGTCCATAGTGCGAATGGTGAACGTCGCGGACTTCAAACCCTGCCCGTTCCCTGCTTAATCCCCCTGGACCCAAGGCAGAAAGTCTCCTTTTGTGCGTGAGCTCAGCCAGGGGGTTGGTTTGATCCATGAATTGGGATAACTGGCTGCTGCCAAAAAACTCCTTAATGGCGGCAACCACCGGCCTGATATTGATCAATACCTGGGGAGTGATAACATCCACATCCTGAATGGTCATCCTCTCCCGAACCACCCGTTCCATACGCGAGAGGCCAATGCGGAACTGATTTTGCAGAAGTTCCCCTACGGACCGCAGTCTGCGGTTACCAAGGTGGTCAATGTCGTCCCCATTCCCATCCCCGCTCATCAGGTTCAGCATCCGACGCACGGCGGCCACAATATCTTCCCTGGTTATATGGCGGATATTCAGGGGAATATCCAGTTTTAACTTTTTATTCAGTTTGTAACGGCCAACTTTGGCCAAGTCGTAACGCTTGGCATCAAAGAACAGGGTTTCCAGCAAGGAACGAGCACTATCCACTGTAGGAGGTTCTCCCGGCCGTAAGCGCTTGTAAATCTCGACGAGGGCTTCTTCCACAGACTCAGTATTATCCCTCTCCAAGGTCATCCGAACCCGATCGTCATCGTCAAACAACTCCAGAATTTGTCCGTTGGAGCCATGGCCCAAAGCCCTGATCAAAACAGTGGCCGGCAGTTTGCGAGTCCGATCTACCCTAACAAAAATGTTATCATTTACATCCGTTTCAAATTCCAACCATGCGCCGCGGTTGGGAATAACCGTAGCACCATAAATCTTCTTGCCGCTGGGATCTATCTGCTCGTGATAATATACCCCAGGGGAACGGACGAGTTGGCTGACAATTACCCTCTCGGCCCCATTTATAATGAAGGTTCCCTTGTCTGTCATTAGCGGGAAGTCTCCCATAAACACTTCCTGCTCCTTGACCTCACCGGTCTCCTTGTTAATCAGCCTTACTTTTACCCGCAGAGGCGCTGCAAAGGTTACATCCCTCTCCTTGCACTCTTCTACCTCGTACTTGGGTTCTCCCAACGTATAGTCCACGAACTCCAAAATCAGGTTTCCAGTGAAGTCCTGAATAGGCGAGATGTCACGAAACATCTCTCGCAAGCCTTCCCTCAAAAACCACTCATAAGAGTTCTGCTGGATTTCGATGAGATTTGGCATGTCGAGTACTTCGCGGATACGTGCGTAACTCCAACGCTCCCTGGTACCTACCTTGACAGGATAGAACATTACCGCTCACCCCTTATGTATATTGAAACAGGTACTTACTGTATTAACCCATGCCAAACAGCTAAAAGCAAGGTTATCCCTTTATAACCTCGCCTAAACCGCTGGTTTCTCAGAATCCGCAACTAACAATATATTGTTGCCAGACTCACACTGGATTATGCAGCCCAACCTAGTATCACCCTGCTATAGAGCCTAGTCTAGCCATTATATAAACGATAACATTTATTAAGGTTACCACTAAACCCATAAGTTGTCAAGTAATAAGTAAAGTTACAGAACAGGAAAAGACACCCGGTTGAGTGCCTTTCCTAAAATTCTCTACTGAACAGAACTTACTTGACTTCGACTTTGGCGCCGGCCTCAACTAGCTTGGCCTTAATGGCTTCCGCCTCTTCCTTGGCGACTTTCTCTTTAACAGCTTTGGGAGCTCCGTCAACCAGGTCTTTGGCTTCCTTTAGTCCCAGCCCGGTTACTTCGCGAACAACTTTGATTACGTTGATTTTCTTTTCCCCAGCTTCAGCCAGAATAACATCAAACTCGGATTGCTCTTCAACAGCAGGAGCGGCTGCACCGCCGGCAGCTGGAGCAGCGGCAAGCGCAACAGGAGCAGCAGCGCTTACGCCAAATTCCTCTTCAAAAGCTTTAACCAGTTCAGCCAGTTCCAGGACGGTCAGGCCTTTTACAGCCTCGAGAATTTCGTTAATTTTGGACATTTTAGTTCCTCCTTAAATATAAATAAAAAATTATTGAGCGGCTTTCAGCTTGCGCACTTCTTCCAAAGCGTATCCCAGTTTGCGAATTGGGCCTTGCAAAACGTTGGCCAAGCCCACCAGCGGGCTCTGCATCGCGCCAAGCAATTTAGCCAGAAGCACCTCTTTAGGCGGTAGGTCGGCCAAGGCTTTTACGCCTTCCATGTTAATAACCTTGCCTTCAACCACCCCGGCTTTAATCTCCAGGTCCTTGTTGGTCTTGGCAAATTCCGTGAGAATCTTTGCCGGTGTGACAGGGTCATTTACTCCAAACGCGATGGCAGTCGGTCCTTCCAAAAAAGGCTCCAGATCGGAGAGGCCAATTTCATCAGCCGCTCTGCGCACCATGGAGTTCTTAAGAACCTTGTACTCCACTCCAGCTTCACGCAGCTGCGCTCTGAGCTTGGTTACCTGAGCAACTGTAAGTCCCCTGTAATCGGTCAAAACAACCGCTTTGGCTTGGGTGAGCTTATCTTTAACTTCAGCAACAACTTTACCCTTCGCTTCTATGTTCGCCATTTGTCCACCTCCTTCGAACCTAAAAAATTAAGACCCCTGCAGACAGCAGAGGTCAAGAATGCCCAGTTTCCGGCAATCCGAACCAACCTCGGCAGGCGTGAATTAAGTCCCGCAGGACACCTGCTGTCTACAGCCAGCACACTATTTATTTTGCTTTGGACAGTTTACCATCTGTGTTCAGGATTGTCAAATAAAGACTGTTAACCCATGGCCTTAAGCGTATTGATTTTGACTCCCGGTCCCATGGTGGAGGATACAGTTACACTCTTCATGTACTGCCCCTTTGCTGCGGCAGGCTTGGCCTTAGCCAAAGTCTCTGCCAAAGCTTTATAATTATCCAGAAGCTTTTCCTCGTCAAAGGAAACTTTGCCGATCGGCGCGTGGATAATTCCAGCCTTGTCTACACGGTATTCAATTTTGCCCGCTTTAACATCTTTTACTGCTTTAGTAACATCTAAGGTTACAGTACCGGTTTTAGGGTTTGGCATCAAACCTTTCGGCCCTAACACCCTTCCCAATTTACCGACCATACCCATCATATCCGGGGTTGCCACCACAACGTCGAAGCCAAACCAACCTTGTTCGATTTTGGCAATCATATCCTCAGCACCAACATAATCAGCCCCGGCAGCCTCGGCCTCCTTGGCTTTTTCGCCCTTCGCGAATACCAAGACGGAACGGGTTTTGCCGGTTCCATGCGGCAGCACAAGTGCGCCACGAATTTGCTGGTCCGCATGACGCGGATCTACCCCCAGTTTAAATGCAGCTTCTACAGTCTCGTCAAATTTTGACTTGGCAATCTTCTTTACAATAGCCAGGGCTTCCATTGGCTCATACAAATTAGCGCGATCATATTCCTTTTGAGCCTCCAGGTACCTCTTACCTACTTTGGACATGTCTTAACCTCCTTGTGGTATAAACGGATTTGATCCTCCCACCAATAGTTGCTGTTTAACCCTCGATGATGTCAATCCCCATGCTGCGGGCAGTTCCTTCGACCATACGCATGGCTGCTTCAACGCTTGCAGCGTTCAGGTCTTGCATCTTCATTTCTGCGATTTCACGCACTTTGCTCTTGGCTACCTTGGCAACCTTCTTGCGATTTGGTTCAGCTGAGCCAGATGGAATATTGGCAGCCTTTTTCAGCAGCACGGAAGCGGGCGGAGTCTTCAAGACAAACGTAAAGGACCGATCTTCAAAGACAGTTATCTCGACAGGAATAATTAAACCTGCTTGATCCTTGGTCCGCTCATTGTATTCCTTGCAGAAACCCATGATGTTTACACCGTGCTGACCGAGAGCAGGACCGACTGGAGGAGCAGGGGTGGCTTTTCCAGCGGTAATAGCCAGTTTAACCAGACCGACTACCTTTTTGGCCATAATTTACACCTCCTAACCAGGAAATTCTAAGGTTTATAGCTTTTCAACTTGGGAAAAATCCAATTCAACCGGGGTTTCCCGACCAAACATGGATACCAAGACTTTTAACTTGCCTTTATCCGGATGAATCTCTTCTACAGATCCGATAAAGTTTTGGAAGGGACCGGAAGTCACCCGAACATTTTGTTTGAGGTCAAAATTCACCCGAGTCCTAGGCTCGTCCATGCCCATTTGACGCAGTATGACCTTGACTTCTGGCTCAAGCAGCGGAATCGGCTTTGCCCCGGTTCCGACGAAACCGGTAACCCCGGGCGTATTGCGCACCACGTACCAAGAATCATCAGTCATAATCATTTCTACAATGACATAACCAGGAAACACCTTACGCTTGGCAATCTTCTTCTTCCCGTTCTTGATCTCCACTTCGTCTTCCATGGGAACAAGGATACGGAAGATTTTATCTTCCATATTCATGGATTCCACGCGTTTTTCCAGATTGGTCTTGACTTTATTCTCATAACCGGAATAGGTATGGATTACGTACCAGTTTTTTTCCATAATACAAAGGGACACTCCTCACGGGAATCCCCCTTCACCCCCCCATGGCTTACTTCAGGATTCTGGTAAGCGCCGCCGTCAGGGCACTGTCAACAATCCAAATCATCACTGCCATAATTGCCACGGAGACAAAGACCACAGTAGTGTAAGTTATCAATTCGGAACGGCTGGGCCAGTGCACCTTTTTAAGTTCAGCCCATACCCCGCGGAAAAACTTGGTAAACCTTTCCCATCCACCCTCATTTTTGACGGATTTAATGGTTTTTTTTACCGCGCTCATTTATTAACACATCCTCGCGCACAAACTCAGCCCTCGCCGGGGGTATAACAACGCTTCCTGGCGTGCTGTAATAGAACTACTTGGTTTCCTTATGTGCGGTATGCGTTTTGCAAGTACGACAATATTTCTTAAGCTCAAGTCGATCCGGGTTATTTTTCTTATTCTTAATCGTGGCATAGTTACGGTTCTTGCATTCCGAGCACGCCAGCGTGAGTCCAACTCGCATCCTTTGCACCTCCCAAGGCCTGAGTATGGCTATATAGTCGATTACCCAAACTAATTTATCACAATTTAGTTTTACTGTCAAGAAAAGGACGAATCCAACTCGAATTCTCCTTCTTTTCCCGGTCACCAGCCAGTAAGTCCCCGAGTAGCCCGTTGTTCAATTCTACACTGTGCGCTGATCCAAGTCAATCTGTCAGCTTAATTGCCGCAAACACAAGAAATGCGCGCTTCGTTTATCCTCAGCGTGCATTTCAGTGCCCGTGTTCGATAAACTCGGCTAATGTTGCCGAGTATATACTTTCCTCTGAGGTATAAAAAAACAGAGAATAGCTCTCTGTATAAGCTGCGACCGCATCGTTACCACAGATACACTCCCACCACTAGTTTGCAAAGGCGTATGGTTGCGGGGGCCGGATTTGAACCGACGACCTTCGGGTTATGAGCCCGACGAGCTACCGCTGCTCCACCCCGCGACGCTAATCGAGGTCCGATGCACGATGCCCGAAGTCCGACTCAGAAAATTCAAGAGGTCATTTATTGACCTCAAACGGGGACTCTGCATGCAAGTTTCGGGCTTCTGGCCTCGGACTTCGGATTTCGATTAAGTGGTGGGCAGGGATGGATTTGAACCACCGATGTTTCCCCGTACCTGATTTACAGTCAGGCGCCTTCGACCAACTCGGCCACCTACCCACAAATTTATTGAAGTTATTGGAGCCGACGATGGGACTCGAACCCGCAACCTACTGATTACAAATCAGTTGCTCTGCCAATTGAGCTACGTCGGCTCGGCATCAACCGCAGAGATTATATTATCACGCTGAATAAAGTTTTGCAAGGAAAATTTACTTGTTAAACTGGATAAAAAAGTAACATCCGTATCATATAGAAGGACAAAAATGAAAGAGCCTCATCGGCCCTCTCTAAGCAAACCCTGCTTAAGTTATTTGTCCCGCTTTTCCAGGTATCTTTCGAGTTTACGTTTGACTCTCTGTAAGGCGTTGTCAATCGACTTTACATGCCGTTTGAGATCAACCGCAATCTCCTGATAAGACTTTCCTTCCAAGTAAGACATAAGTACTTTCCATTCAAGGGAACTTAGGATTTCACCCATTTTTTCTTCGATGTCGTCAAACTCTTCCCTGCTTATAATCAATTCTTCCGGATCAGTAATCTTCGTGCCAGAAATCACGTCAAGCAGGGTCCGGTCAGAATCTTCATCGTAAATGGGCTTATTTAGGGAAACATAGGAATTGAGCGGAATGTGTTTCTGTCTAGTCGCGGTCTTGATCGCTGTAATAATCTGCCTGGTAATACAAAGCTCTGCAAAGGCTCGAAACGATGAAAGCTTATCCCCGCGAAAATCGCGAATAGCTTTATAAAGCCCAATCATACCTTCCTGGATTATATCCTCCCGGTCCGCGCCGATTAGAAAGTAAGATCGAGCCTTTGCCCGTACAAAGTTTTTGTACTTGTTAATTAGGTACTCAAGAGCTGCATCATCGCCCTCTTTTGCTAATTCAACAACTTCTTCATCAATTAGGACATCAACCAATACTTCGGGCAGTTCTCTCGGGGCGCTAACACTCAATGTCTATCGCCTCCATTCCGCTATAGAATAAGTTAAAAAAACCAAGCATTATTGCGTAATGCCAACATTACAGGAGGCGGCCAAAACCAGAACACAAAAGGACAACCTAATTATAACTGAAACAAAAGAAGCCAGTCAAGGCGAAGTTTTGGCGGTTTACCGGGACATCCATGTCAAAAATTCAACTTTTTGATCTTCTCCATAATTCCAGCACCCCTCTAACCTTATCTGATAGCCGATTTTCTAAATTCCTGCCGAAAAAAGACGGATTGGACTGATCCTTGATACTTTTCTCCGCCCGGATCACCTCTTCGCGCAGCTGTCGGGCTGAAAGTCGATAAGCGCCGCTGCCAAACACTACTCTTTGCTCTTCCCAGTCTGAGGTTGCAACGTACACCCTTTCACCGCGCATGGAGTGAGCTAATCGCTCAATCACCGAATCGGCCGTTTCATTTTCACGCGAGTAAATCACCTGCACTCCAGAATGATCCTCCTGCCGCTCCCCTGACTGTTTGACTCCATGGGCATCAAATACCACAATCACTGACCACCCTGTAACTCCAGCATAGTTTGACATTTTCTCGAGAAATTTTAGTCTGGTATGTTCAAGATTGGCTTGAGCCAGCCCTTTTAACTCCGGCCAGGCATGGATGACATTGTACCCGTCCACAATCAAATACTCTTTCATCAGGGTTTAACTATCCTTTGCCTTACGGCCTCGAACATCAAAATGGACCCCGCCACCGCAGCATTCAGAGAGGAAACCTGACCTAACATCGGCAGCTTTACCACAACATCGCAGTTTTCCCCTACCAGCCTGCCCAGTCCCTTATGTTCCCCACCGATCACCAGGGCCAGCGCTCCCCGCAGATCTGTCGTGTAGGGGTAATCCGAACCGGACATGTCCGCACCAACCACCCAGCAGCCTGCCTTTTTTAGTTTATCCAGGGCTTGGTTAATGTTGGCTACCCTGGCCACAGGCATAAACTCTATCGCCCCTGCAGCGGCCTTGGCTACAGCACCCGTGAGCCCTACAGCCCTGCGCTTGGGGATAATAACCCCGTGCACCCCTGCAGCATCTGCAGTGCGCAGCAAAGCGCCCAGGTTGTGAGGATCACCAACCTCGTCCAAAACAAGCACAAAGGGTGGCTCCCCTTTTTCAGCTGCCACCTCCAGAATGTTTTCAAGTTCTACATAGTCTTTAGCCGCCAGATAGAGCAAAACTCCTTGATGATTGGCATTATCCACCGCTAAATCAAGGTTCTTGCGTTCGACCTCCTGGATTGGAATCTTTTTTTCCCGGGCCAGGGCCAGAATTTCCCGTACCGAACCGGTAGCAGCTCCGCGCGCCACCAACAGTTTGTTGGCAGTCCTGCCGCTTTTTAAGCTCTCCAAAACCGGATTGCGTCCATAAACAAAATCATCCATTTTACCCACCCGTTATTCAATCTTTTCCAGAGGCATCCTGACTCCCGCTGCAATTCCCGCTAACTCGCAGAACCAGTTTGATTGCGTCCTCTATTTTGCCTGTGCTGCCCGTTAAATACCAATACCCGATCAGGGCCTCGAAGGCAGTGGCATAACGGTAATCAATGATATCCGTGTTTTTCGGTGCGGTTCCAGATTTGGCGTTGCGCCCCCGCCGCAATACCCCGGCCTCTTCCTCATTCAGGGAAGTGGAAAGCTGACGGACAGCCTTAGCCTGAGTTGTAGCCTTGACCAGGTTGACCGCAGAGGAATGAAGTTCCTTTACTTTGGTCAAGCCCTGCTCCACCAAAACCTTGCGGACTTGAAGTTCATACACGGCATCACCCAGATATGCTAATACCAAAGGATTTAGTTGTAAGGGATCCATAAGCTCCACCAACTCACTGCTTTCTTTTCCAGCGAACTCCCTGGGGGGTGTCCTCCAGGATAACCCCTATTTCCTTCAGTCCGTTCCGGATCTTGTCTGCCGTAGCCCAGTCCTTGTTCTGCCGCGCCTGCCCCCGAATACTGATAATTAATTCCATCAGTTCATCTGCCAGATTGTCCTCCTCGGACTTGTCCATTTGCAGCAAGTCAATACCCAGAACTTCCCCCAGCTTGGCAAAGGTACTCAAGGCATCCCGGAGCACCTGATGGCCCTGTGCGGTCGGCCGGTAATCCGCCAGGAAGCTGTTGACCTCCTTACTCAGGTCAAACAAGGAAGCGATCGCTAAGGCTGTATTAAAATCATCGTCCATTGCGTCCACAAAGGCGTGTTCAACCTCTTGAATCGTTTGCTCCAGCCCACCGGAATCAGACACCCCGTCCAATCCTTCCCTGGACAGAGCTTCTTTAATCAGGGCGCAGCTGGTATACAGCCTTTCGAGGGACTTTTTGCTCATCTCCAGTTTCTGGTCGTCGAAGTCCAGCGGGCTGCGGTAGTGAGTTCCGACCAGATAAAAGCGGATAATCTGCCCTGAATATTTTGCAGTAATATCCCGCACCGTAAAAAAGTTCCCAAGGGACTTTGACATCTTCTCCTGATTTACAGTGATAAAGCCATTGTGCATCCAGTAGCGGGCAAAGGGTTCTGCAGAAAGATACCCTTCCGCTTGAGCAAGTTCATTCTCATGATGGGGAAACACCAGGTCTCCCCCGCCCCCGTGGATATCAAACCCTGCCCCCAGATACTTTAAGGACATGGCAGAACATTCAATGTGCCAACCCGGGCGTCCCTGTCCCCATGGACTTTCCCAAAACGGTTCACCCGGCTTTGCGGCTTTCCAAAGCGCAAAATCCATGGGGTCTTTCTTGCGGTTATCCACATCTACCCTGGCCCCTGCCTGCAGGTCATCGAGGGAGCGCCCGGATAATTTGCCATAGCCAGCAAACTTACGCACTTCAAAGTAGACATCCCCGTCAACCGCATAGGCCAAGCCCTTAGATATCAATTTGTCAATCATCTCGATCATTTCAGGAATGTGGTCAGTAGCCTTCGGATGGACATCAGCGGGCTTGATATACAGCGCTTCAGCATCCTTAAAATACTCTCCAATATACTTCCGTCCCAATTCTAAGGCTCCCATACCCTCTTCTTTGGCCCGGTTAATGATTTTATCATCAATGTCCGTAAAGTTCTGGACATAAGTCACTTGATACCCTCTGTATGCAAGGTATCTACGGACAGTATCAAACACTACCAACATCCTGGCGTTTCCCAGATGAAAGAAGTTGTACGTCGTAGGGCCACAGGCATAAATAGCTGCCCTTCCCGGATCCCGAGGAACGAATTCCTCCTTTCTTCTGGTCATGGTATTATAAATCTTTATGGCCATCGACTTCTCCCTCCAATTGGCTTATTCGGTGTTCCAGCCTATCAATGTTTCTCTGCAGGCAAATGAGCATCTCGGCCACTGGGTCAGGCAAAATTTCGTGATGCAGGTCTATGGCCGCATAGGCGTCCACATCGGCAATATTTACACCATCCCGCACTACCACTCTGCCCGGGACTCCTATTACCGTGGTGTTCGAAGGTACCGGTTTGTTGACCACAGAACCTGCCCCAATTCTCACATTGTCACCAACCTTGAAAGACCCCAACACCTTGGCCCCTGTGCCGATAACTACATTATTCCCGATTGTAGGGTGTCTCTTTCCCTTTTCCTTCCCGGTGCCGCCTAAAGTAACTCCCTGATAAAGGGTGACATTGTTACCAACTTCTGCAGTTTCGCCGATTATCACACCCATACCGTGATCAATAAACAGTCCCTCGCCAATTTGTGCGCCAGGATGAATTTCTATTCCAGTCCAGAAACGATTGAACTGGGAAATCAAGCGCGGCAGTAGAATCAAACCCTTTTTATACAGCCTGTGTGCCACCCGGTGCATCAGAATTGCATGAAAACCAGGATAACAAAGAATGACTTCCCACGTGCTGCGGGCAGCCGGATCCCTTTCAAAAACAACTTGAATGTCTCTACGTATGCGGTTAAACATCCCAACATACCTCCGTCAAAGTCGCGTTCCAATCTCTTATTATCCCTATAAACACTTGGCCTGCCCCAGAGACAAAAATAAGACTCCCTTCCTCTAGGACAGAGGCGAAGGGAGTCGCGGTTCCACTCTGTTTGGGCCTGCAAGAGACCCCACTCAATTACTCCAAAAGAGCAAACCGATAACGGCGGTTACCGGGTCTGCCTACTAGCCTTCGGCAAACCAGCTCCCGGGCGCACCTCGATAGTATTCCTCAGGCCGCTCACAGCCGACGGCGGCCTCTCTCTGCAAAGGATATCCTACCTAACTTCCCGTTCATCACAAATTCAACAATTTTAACTTAATCCCTATTATATTCCCTGCCCTTTCCAGCGTCAATTCCTACTAACAATGACCTGGCTCATAGCCGAACGAACCCGGCTCGCAGCCAACTCCTTGCCCAACAATGGAATAAGATCATACAGCTCCGGACCCTTCGTCTCCCCAGTCAACGCAACCCGGATAGGCATAAACACCAGTTTGCCCCCCAGCTTAAGCTCCTTACCAATCCCTTTCATCAGGGCCTTTACCGTATCCACATTTAGCTCCGAGGTTTCCTGTAATTTGCTCAGAAAAAGCTCGATCACGGCAGGTACCTGTTCCCCATGCAGAACTCCCCTGGACTCTTCCGTTTCCAGGCTAACCTTGTCGCCGAAGAAGTAACGAGCATAGTCCGTAACCTGACCAAGATAATCCAAATAATCCTGAATAGCCCTGACCATATTGGTAATCCATTCGAATCTCGCCGCATCAACGGGCTCTGCTATCAGCTGCTCCTCAACCAGATAGGGAACCACCAGTTTCGCAATCCGCTCCGGTTCCGCGCCCTTAATATAATGACTGCTGACATAATTAAGCTTGTCCGTGTCAAATACTGCAGGACTCTTCGCTACCCTGTCCAGAGTAAATGATGCAATAAGCTCATCCATGCTAAAGAACTCCTCTTCCCCGGGCGGAGCCCACCCCAATAAGGCAATGAAGTTAACTATTGCCTCAGGCAGATAGCCCTTCTCACGGTAATGGACTACCGAGACAGAGCCGTGACGCTTGCTCATCTTGCTGCGGTCCTTGCCTAAAATCAAAGAGATATGCCCAAATTTAGGTTCCTCCAGCCCTAGAGCCCGGTAGATCAATACCTGACGCGGGGTATTTGAAAGGTGTTCTTCCCCCCTGAGCACATGCGTGATCTCCATGGTAGAATCGTCGATCACTACGGCAAAGTTATAGGTTGGAATCCCGTCAGATTTGACGATTACATAATCACCTATCCCGTTTGAATCAAAGATCACTTCGCCCCGTACCATGTCATCAATCTTGATCAATTCATTGTCTGGCACGCGGAAGCGCACGACGGGCTTGCGCCCCTGGGCTTCAAGTTTTGCTCTTTGCTCCGAAGTAAGGGAGCGACATTTTCCCAGATAGCGCGGGGTCTCACCCTTGGAGATTAACCCTTGCCTCTCCGCTTCCAATTCCTCCTCACTGCAGTAACAGTGATAAGCATGGCCCGCTTCCATTAGCCTATCTGTATATTCCCTGTAGATGTGCAACCTTTCGGTCTGGCGATAAGGACCAAACTCTCCCTTCGCCTGAATCCCTTCATCCCAGGTAATTCCCAGCCAACGCAGAGCCTCCAGAATGTTTTTCTCAGATTCCCGGCTGGAGCGCTCCAGGTCCGTATCCTCCACTCTAACTATAAACTGGCCGCCATTAGCCCTTGCATATAAAAAATTAAACAAAGCAGACCGTGCCCCGCCGATATGCAGCGGCCCGGTGGGACTTGGGGCAAAACGAACCCTTACCTTAGTCACTTTTCAAACCTCCAGCCTAAAACTTTACCCTAGTAATTATACACACTATATCCAGGTTCTCAAACTCTGAAATCCTCCAAAAGGGCAACCGCGTATGCGGAGATTCCCTCCCCGCGCCCCGTAAAGCCCAATCCTTCCGTTGTGGTTGCCTTTACATTTACCCTGCCATGATCTACCTGCAGGACCCCGGCAATTTTTTCAACCATCCGACCCATGTAAGGCGCGAGCTTTGGCCGTTGGGCTACAATCGTTGCGTCCAGATTGCTAATGGAATATCCGGTTTGTTTGATCAGTTCCGCTACGTGTGCTAAGAGCTCCAGACTTGAGATGCCCCGATACTTCTCATCCGTGTCGGGAAAGTGTTTGCCAATATCGCCCAGGGAAGTTGCTCCCAACAGCGCATCCATAATCGCATGCACCAGCACATCCGCATCAGAGTGTCCCTCCAGCCCTAATGAGTACTCGACCTTTTCACCACCCAGGATCAAATCCCTTCCCTCAACCAGACGGTGCACATCATAACCAAAGCCTACTCGCACCCGAGCTCTCTCCTCTTCCCTGCGCCTAAGTATTGCCAGAGCAATATCCATATCCTCCGAGGTAGTGATCTTGATATTTTCATAGCTCCCCTCAACCACATTAACCTTTTCTCCCAGTGCCTCGATCAGAGATGCATCGTCCGTGCCAACTCTACCGGTTTCCCGAGCCAGCTCATAGGCTCGGACCAGGACTTCTTTTCGAAAAGTCTGAGGGGTTTGGGCTCCCCAGATTTCTTTTCTCAGCGGGGTGGCAGTAACCTCTCCTGCCATATTCACCTGCTTTACCGTATCTTTAACCGGCATAGCGGCAATTGCCCCACCCAGTTCCCGACTCTTTTTTACAATTTTAGCCAGCTGCTCTGACAGCAAAAGAGGCCGGGCACCATCGTGCACGACCACCCATTCAGTTTCCGGATCTACCCCCTGCAACCCTAGCCAGACCGAGTCCTGCCTTTCCTGCCCCCCGACTACAACCTTGCTAACCTTGGTAATATTGTAGGCAGCGACAATTTCTTTCTCAATCGCAGCAACCTGATCTTCAGCCGCTACAACCACAATCTCATTAATCAGAGAACAGGTCTGAAATAATTCCAGGGTATGGGCTAATACAGGTTTCCCGGCCAATAACCGCCGCTGTTTGTTCGGACCATCTCCCATCCTTTTACCCTCTCCGGCAGCCGCTATTACAGCTGCGGTTTTACCCAATGATATTCACCTCATTCATTTGGTGAGATCCCAGGTTCTTTTTTTCCGCATTCTTAGGCTTAGCGAAAATCATTCGCCCCGCAGCGGTCTGCAGCACACTGGTTACAAGAACTCCAATGGTTTGCCCGATATATCGTTTACCGCCATCCACCACTATCATTGTTCCGTCATCAAGATAGGCCACACCCTGCCCTATTTCCTTTCCGTCCTTAAGAATCTGAACTACCATTTCCTCACCGGGTAGAACCACTGGCTTCACCGCATTGGCCAGTTCGTTAATATTTAACACCCTGACCCCCTGAAGTTCTGCTACCTTGTTCAGATTATAGTCATTAGTGAGCACCTGGGCCCCCAGAACCTGCGCAAGGCGAACCAACTTACTGTCCACCTCTGTAACATCCTCAAAGTCCTTTTCATAAATTTGAACCTTAATGTCTGCTTCCTTGGATATTTTATTTAATATATCCAGACCCCGACGTCCCCGGTTGCGTTTGGACAGATCAGATGAATCAGCAATGTGCCTAAGTTCCTCAAGCACGAACCCGGGAATAAGCAAAGTACCCTCCACAAATCCCGTCTTGATAATGTCCGAAATTCTACCGTCAATAATTACACTGGTATCCAGAATCTTAAATGAGCTTCCTTTCGGCTCCACCTTGCGATCCTTACCAAAACGCGAAAAAACATTAAAGGCCGAAAATATATCCTCTTTGCGCTTTGTGCCGAGGCTTATCCCCAGGTAACTCATCAATAAAATCAGTAAGATGGACAAGAATGCGCCCACATATGGCACCTGTGATAAAACCGTACTCACCAAAGCAGAAATTATTAACCCAATAATAAGGCCGATAGCTCCCCCAAATAAATCATTGGTTGGCATTTTCTGTAGTTTAACATCAAACCAACTTATCAATTTTAGTGAAAGCTGCATAATCCAGGGCGCAATCAAATAACCAATCCCGCTGGTCACAATAATCGTGCCAATAATAACGTATGGCCTTTGGGCGCTAGTCCAGTTGAACAGACTAAAGCCAAAGTTCGCCTGTAAAAATAAAAATGCAAAGGAAAAACCTGCTCCTGCAAATAAAAGCGTGATGATGCCGCGAACAACCTTGCGTATCATCTTTTCACCCCCTTCTCCTATATTGTTTACATGGTTACTCGTTCATTATACGATAAGTTACCATATTTTTTCAAGAAAGCCCCAGCTGCAAGAAACAGAAAAAGCCCCGGCGGGCTTTACTTAGGCCAAGACTCCCTGCACCAGAGTCATCACTTCGTCCTCTTTTCCGTTTCCCGCCAACACCAATTCGCTTATGAGTATCTGGCTTGCGCTGTCCAGCATCTTTTTCTCCCCTGTGGAAAGTCCTTTATCCTTTTCGCGCAACGCCAGATTTTTCACCACTTCAGCCACTTCGAAAATATTTCCGCTGCGCATTTTATCCAGATTAGCACGATAGCGTCGGTTCCAACTGGCCATCATGGTGTTGGACCTGTCTCCAAGAATATTTAAGACCTCCTCTACATTTTGACTGTCAATAACCTGTCTCAAACCGATCTCTTTTACACTCGAGATAGGGATCATTATCTTCATCTCTCCTAGGGGTATTCTCATCACATAGTATTTTCGGATCTGACCAAGCACCTCCTTTTCCTCAATGGCCTCAATGATTCCGGCGCCGTGCATAGGATAAACCACCTTGTCTCCAATTTGAAACATAACCAATTCCTCCAATCAGGGGCCTAGCGTACCAAGATAAGCATTAATTGACAACCAGCCTAAAGAATGGATATAATAAGGGCAAACTTGCGGGTGAAAGGGTGATTTCATCCATGAAGGATTTTCTTTGTGATGAGTTTCAGAATACAGTTGCTGAATTACTCATCCGCCACCAAAGCATCTTGGACATATTATCTAAATCCCAGGAATCAGTTGCCAGAGTCAATCGAGCGGTCGTCAAGGCCGTTACAAATTGTGGGTGCATACAGATTAATGCGGAAAAGAAGGCCGTGCCGGAGAATGCGCAGTTAGAAGATTTAAAAGAATTGATGAATACTCATCTTGCAGGAAAGATGTGTGCGAACTGCAAAGAAATAATCGAGGGGGAAATCGGAACAACCTTATTTTACTTAACGGCTCTATGTAATGCCCTGGATATTAATCTTTATGACGTGTTTCTCAAAGAGCATAAAAAAATCTCTACCTTAAGGATATTCAATTTCACCTAAACTAATGAATATAAAAAAGCAAGTCCTCAACAGGACTTGCTTTTTTATATATGCCTTTCGAGTAAAACCTGCTCGCGCAAACGCCGCAGCCCCTCTTTAATTGTCCTCGCCCTTACTTCCCCAATCCCTTCCACTTCGTCCAGTTCTTCAATGCTTGCATTAAGTATCTTTTGCAGCCCTCCGAAGGTCTGGATCAGGTTGTCTATGACATGGACCGGAAGCCGGGGAATCTTCCGCAATATCCTGTAGCTGCGGGGGGACACCAACAAGTCGAGAACGCTTAGGGTGGCGCCATAGCCCAAGACCCTGCTGATATTCACCAAGTCCAAAAATTCGTCCCCGGACCACCCCTTGATAATCTCCAGGATGTCCTCGGCCGCTTTTTCTCCGGCCAGAACATGGTAGTCCTTGATAATCAATAGCCCGTCATCTTCCACATTGGCGGCCAGTTCTTCCAGCTGCATACTGACCAGACGACCCTCGCTGCCGAGTTCGAAGATGTATTCCTCGATCTCCATGACTATGCGCATTACCATTTCTGTGCGCTGAATCACCTTCGCAACGTCAAATACTGTGGCCAGATCCTGGAATTCAAGGGCATTGAGGTCGCTTACCGCCTTGTCTAGAACCACCTTATATTTTTCCAGAGTCTGAAGGGCCTGGTTGGCCTTGGTCAAAATTACACTCAAATCCCTGAGGACATATTTATAATTGCCCAGAAACAGGGTTATTACGTTTCTTCTTTGGGAGATACAGATCACCATGTCCCCGGCCTGTTTGGCAACCCGCTCAGCCGTCCTGTGGCGAATCCCCGTTTCCCGAGAAGGAATATCCGGACTTGGTATAAGTTGGGCGTTAGCACAAATTATTTTGCGGGCATCCGCAGAGAGAACGATTGCCCCATCCATTTTGGCCAGCTCGTAAATGGCTGAAGAACTGTAGTCCGCATCAAGGGCAAAACCTCCCTCGACCAATTCCATGATTTCAGGCTTATTGGCTAGGACGATCAGCGCCCCGGTCCTGGCACGCAAAATATTATCCAACCCCTGCCTAAGAGGGGTGCCTGGCGCCACCATTCTCAAAGCCTTGCTAAACTTTAACTTAAACTCTCTCACGACTAATCCTCCAACACGGCCGCCAGCGCCTCCTGCACTGAATCCGCTCCAATAATACTTATTCCACTTACCTCAGTCAATTGTTCAACATTTATCCGGGGAACTACGCAGCAGCTGAAGCCCAGCTTAAGCGCTTCTTTAACCCGGGTTTCAATCTGAGGCACACCCCTGACCTCCCCGGTCAAACCAACTTCCCCGATAACCACCTTCTCTTGCCCCACCGGCCTGTCACGCAAACTGGAGGCCACAGCGGCAATTACCGCCAAATCCAGGGCTGGCTCATCTATCTTTACCCCACCGGCTAAATTTACGTATACATCCTGCATGTTAAGGTTGAAACCTGCCTTCTTGTCCAGGACTGCCAGGAGCAGTGAGACCCGGTTATAATCTATCCCGGTGGTCATTCGCCGTGGGGTACCGTATCCGGTTACGCTTGCCAGTGCCTGAACTTCTACCAACAGCGGACGTGTACCCTCCATTGCTGCAGAAACCACTGCCCCGGGAGCCCCGGCAGCACGCCGCGAGAGGAATAGCTCCGAGGGATTACTAATTTCCTTCAGTCCCCTCCCAATCATCTCAAAAACCCCTATTTCATTGGTGGCTCCGAAGCGGTTCTTTATACCCCTCAGAATCCGGTAAGTATGATGTCTATCCCCCTCAAAGTACAAGACCGTATCCACAATGTGCTCAAGAACCCTGGGGCCAGCCAAGGTGCCCTCCTTGGTAACATGACCAACAAGAAATATCGCAATATCGTCCTCCTTGGCCACGCGCATCAACCGGGCTGCACACTCCCTCACCTGACTCACACTGCCCGGTGCGGACTGAACCTCCCCGCAGTAGACGGTCTGAATTGAGTCAATTATGACTATGCCGGGCTTGAGTTGCTTAATTACTCCGGTGATCTGCTCTAGGTTTGTCTCGGAAAGCAGAAACAGTCGTCCTCCTGCAACTCCCAGCCTGTTTGCCCTAAGCTTAATCTGGTTAACGGATTCTTCACCCGAAACATAAAGTATGTCAAGGCGTTGGGCAAGATAATGTGCCACCTGCAGCAGCAGGGTTGATTTGCCAATTCCCGGATCCCCGCCCACCAGGACAAAGGAACCCCTAACGATACCCCCGCCCAAGACCCGGTCAAATTCAGGACTGCCCGATGATGTTCTGTCTTCAGGGGTGAGTTCCACCGCATCAACTAAAACCGGTACCCCGGCCGCCCCGGAAGCAAAAGGTGTTTCCCGCCAACTCTCCTCAACAAAGCTATTCCAAGCTTCGCAACCCGAACAGCGGCCTAACCATTTCGGGGATTCCTGCCCACAATTTTGACATACATAACGGGTCTTGGTCTTGACCATTGAATTCTCCCTTTAGTGTACTTTCTACCAATTTTTATTATACCATAACCAATGCTCAGGCGTTTATAAACAAGGGAGGCCGCTGCGCGGCCTCCCTTGTTTATTTGAAAATGAGTTGCCCCTCTTCTACATCGACATTGATAGTAGACTTAGGTTTAAACCGTCCTCTCAACATTTCTTCTGACAATGGATCTTCCACCAGGCGTTGAATAGCCCTGCGCAAAGGGCGCGCACCATATTGCAGGTCGCTGCCCTGATTAGCGATTGCCAGCTTGGCAGCCTCGGTAACCTCCAGCGAAAATTCCTGTTCTTCCAGCCGCTTAGTTAAAGCATTGAGCATTAGGTCTACAATCTGCCGCATGTGCTCTTCATTCAAGGAATGAAATACAATCACCTCGTCTATCCGGTTGAGAAATTCCGGTCTGAAGGCCCTCTTCAGTTCCTCCATAACCCTGTGTTTCATCGCCAAGTAATCGCTTTCCGGTGACTCCTTAGCGGTAAATCCCATGGTGGCCTCCTTTTTGATCAGGTTGGCCCCTACATTGGAGGTCATAATAATTACGGTATTCCTGAAGTCAACAACCCTACCCTTGGTATCAGTAAGTCTCCCGTCCTCCAATACCTGCAGCAAGATGTTGAACACCTCTGGGTGAGCCTTTTCAATTTCATCCAGCAGCACCACGGAATAGGGCTTGCGGCGCACCGCCTCGGTAAGTTGACCCCCTTCGTCATGCCCAATGTATCCGGGGGGGGCACCGACTAAACGAGAAACGGCATGCTTCTCCATATATTCGGACATATCAATTCTGACTGTAGCATCTTCTTCGCCAAACAGGGCCTCTGCCAAAGCCCTGGCCAGTTCAGTCTTGCCCACCCCGGTAGGTCCAAGAAAGATGAACGAGCCTATCGGACGTTTCGGATCCTTAAGTCCTGCCCTTGCCCTTCTGACCGCCTTGGCCACCGCCTTCACAGCCTCCTCCTGACCGATTACCCGCTGGTGTAGAACCTCTTCCAGCTTGAGCAGGCGCTCGCTTTCCTCTTCAGCCAGTTTCTTTACAGGGATATTTGTCCAACTGGAAACAATATGAGCAATATCATCCTCAGACACCACGGATTTCTCAAGGCCGCGTTGATTCTCCCATTCCCCCTTTAACTCCTCAAGCTTTTGCTTAATTTTGTGCTCCTGGTCGCGGAACTGGGCAGCCTTTTCAAATTCCTGGCTTAAAACTGCAGCCTCCTTCTCCTTGCGAAGACTTTCCATCTTTGCTTCCAGTTCCTTAAGGTCGGGGGGAGCGGTAAAGGCCTGAAGCCTTACCCTCGAAGCTGCTTCATCAATCAGATCTATAGCTTTGTCAGGCAAAAATCGATCAGAGATATAGCGGTCAGAGAGGTTAACAGCTGCCTTGATTGCCTCATCCGTAATCTTCACCCGATGGTGAGCTTCGTATCTGTCCCGGAGTCCCTTCAGAATCGCGATAGCCTCCTCAATTGTAGGCTCTCCCACCGTGATGGGTTGAAAACGCCTTTCCAGAGCAGCATCTCTCTCGATATATTTGCGGTACTCATCCAAAGTTGTGGCACCAATACACTGCACCTCACCCCTGGCTAAGGCCGGCTTCAAGATATTTGCAGCATCTATAGCCCCTTCAGCAGCTCCCGCTCCGATCAAAGTATGGAGTTCATCGATGAACAGGATGATGTTGCGATTTGCCTTGATCTCGTCCATGATTTTTTTCATCCGCTCTTCGAACTCGCCACGATACTTTGAACCGGCAAGTACCGCGGAGAGATCCAGCATGATCACTCTCTTACCAGTCAGGATCTCCGGCACTTTATTTTCCACTATCCGCTGTGCTAAGCCCTCAGCGATCGCAGTTTTTCCGACCCCAGGTTCCCCAATCAGAACAGGATTATTCTTGGTTCTTCTACTCAGTATTTGAATTACCCGCTCGATCTCATTCCCTCTGCCCACGACTGGATCAAGCTTTGCTTCCCGGGCAAAAACGGTCAAATCACGGCCAAAGTCATCCAAGGCTGGGGTCTTGGCCCCCCCGGCTTGCGGGGCAGAGCCGGACATGCCTCCAGCCATACTTGGTCCTTCTCCGAGAAGAAACATAACCTGGCGCAGAATCTTGTCCGCGCTCACATTCATGTTAGCCAGGACCCTCGCGGCCACCCCTTCCCCTTCACGTATCAGTCCAAGCAGAATATGTTCAGTGCCAACATAATTCACGCCTTGTTTGCGCCCTTCTTCATTAGCAAGTTCCAATACTTTTTTGGCCCGAGGAGTAAACCCAACCTCATTCACCTGGAGCCCGGCACCATGTCCGACAATACTTTCAATTTGTGCTCTAACCGAGTTAAGGTCCACCCCCAGCCCATGTAAGGACTTGGCAGCAATTCCTTCCCCCTCCCTGATCAATCCAAGCAGGAGGTGTTCCGTGCCGACAGCCGGATGGCGTAAATTTTTGGCCTCTTCCTTAGCCAGCATCAACACTTTTTGAGCCTTTTCAGTAAATCTACCTAACATTTCACTTCCACCTCCCAAATCATAAACACAGGCGTGAACGAATCAGTTTGGCTCGCTCCACGTCCAATGCCGCTGCGCTCATTTCTCTGCCCGTAAGATATTGCAAATATGCAGGACTAGTTATCACAATAAGTTCATTGTAAACCTCCGGCTGAGGACAAGTGATAATTCCCAAATCCATTCCCAGTCTCAGGTCAGAGAGTAGGGTTAGTGCTTCATGGGCAGGCATCATTCTCGCATTTGCCAGAGTCCCGAAGGCACGCCACACCTTGTCCTCTAACTGATCCTTCGCCTCACTCAGCATAGCTTGCCTAGCCTCCCTCTCCCGATCCACGATCTGGCTGACCACCGCAGAAATATTACTCAAAATATCCTCTTCAGTTTTCCCGATGGTCACCTGGTTTGATACCTGAAACAGGTTCCCAATAATTTCGGAACCCTCACCATACAGTCCTCGAACGGCTAAGCCCAATTGGGGCAGCAATCCCAGCACGAGATTGACTTGATGGGTTAACACCAGACCGGGCAAATGAACCATAGCAGAGGCACGCAGTCCAGTACCCACATTAGTGGGGCAGGCTGTTAGATACCCCAGAATCTCACTGTAGGAAATATTCAGGGTATCTTCCAGCAGATCATCGATTTGACTGGCGAAACTCCAAGCATCATTTAGGTTAAGCCCAGGCAAAATACATTGGATGCGCAGGTGATCCTCCTCGTTTACCATAATGCTTACAGATTGGTCCTCTTTAAGCAACACTGACCTACCCACCGGACTCTCAGCATGTATCGGACTTATCAAATGCTTTTCCACCAAGATGAAGCGTTCAAGCGCTGAAAGACTGGCAAGGTTGAAAAATTCCAAGGGTCCTGGTTCATGGCTGATCTTGGCAACCGCATCCTGAACAGCGGTGATCACCTCGCCCGCAACGCTCTCACTTAGAACATTGGGAAACGGATACCCTTCCAGGTTTCGTGCCAGTCTAATACGGCTGCTAATGACCACATCTGAAAAATCTCCCTTACCTTCCATCCAACGGCTCACTGTTTTACCGATTATGGTCTCAATACTCATCTGCCTATTCCCCCAAACCCTGTTCCAGGCTGCGGATCTGATCGCGTATCTGGGCAGCTTGCTCAAATTCTTCCCGGGTTATCATTTGCTGCATCTGAGTGCGCAATTGATCAATCTGTTTCTTTTGTCTGATGAAACCGCCACTCCTGAGAGGAACCTTGCCCAAATGCTGTGCACTACCGTGAATTCGACGCAAAAGTGGTTCCAGTTTATCCGCAAACTGTGCATAACATTCATTGCAGCCAAGGCGCCCGCTTTTAGTTATCTCTTCAAAAGTTATCCCGCACTTTGGGCAGGGATCTGTTTGCGGTTGAGCTTCTTGAGCTTCAAGCTGATTATTAAAGTTGAACAAAGCTGCAAGAAAGTTGGGAATCACCAAACTGGACTGGAAACTCCCAAATTCCTGCTGTTTCTGGGCACATTCCGCACAGAGTTTGCTCTCGTACTTTTGTCCATTTATAATCTTGGTGACATGGACTGAAGGTGGGCGTTTCTTACACTCGTCACAATACATAAGATTTCCCTCCACTCAAAAATCTTCACGGGCAATCGTTCGTAATATTGCTGCGATGATTCTGGACCTAAGCCTATCCCTGGCCCGAACCTCCATCCCAAGGATATTCCGGTCCACCACTGCCCTGATCAACATTGCCTCCCGCTTGGTGAGGATTTCTTCTTCCTCTAACCTCTTGATCAGTCCCGCAGCGCTGTTCTGATTCAACTCACCGCTGCTCAATTGGCCTATTGCAGCGTCAAGGTAATCCGACTTTTCCAAGGCCAATTTGACAATGCGCAGATATCCACCCCCACCCCTGCGGCTTTCCACCAAATAACCCTGCTCCTCCGAAAACCTGGTAGTAAGCACGTAATTAATCTGGGAAGGAGCGCATTCGAATTTTATAGCCAATCCGCTGCGCTGAATTACAATAAAGCCATCAGGAGTATCTTCCAAAACCTTTTTGAGATACCTCTCAATTCTATCCACTAAATTGCTCATTTTTACCGCCCTGACCTTTATTGACCTTCTACTTATAATATTATCCAAATCACACGAATTTGCAACATCCATTTGGTTATTTTCCCTAAAATAAAAAACAAGATGCGTTCCCCGTTAAAGGGAAACCGCATCTTCCGAAGTTTCTTCTATATAATGTATCAAATCAGCCGCATTTTGAGTAGCCGCAGGAGATACACACAACGCAACCACCCTCATGGTTGATTGCGGCGCCACATTCAGGGCAAGTGTTCCTGGCGTCCCCTTTCAATGCTGTCGCACTTGTTGCTTTGACAGCCACTTCTGCAAACGTAGCTGCCAGTTCTTTCGAGCCTTGGGCAGAATCCGCAGTGTAATACTTCTTGATCACCTTTGATATAGCATCCGGACAAGAAGTAACATTAATCCCTTCGCGTCGTATACATGCAGAGCAGCGTATGCCCTGCAGCTGTTCAACTATCGCGTCCGTGGAAAGCCCCGACCTAAGCGCAATAGAGACCAAGCGAGCGGTGGCCTCAGATTGTGAAGAACAGCCTCCGGCTCTGCCTGTATTGGTAAACACCTCAAAAATCCCGTGCCCATCAGAATTTACGGTGACATAAAGGTTTCCGCAGCCAATTTTAACCTTCTCTGTTATCCCGGTAGTTATCTCAGGGCGTGGCCTAGGAACAATCTGGTTTTGAAGAATGTCGTCCACACCTCTTATAACATCAGCATCTTCCAACTGAGAACCATTTCCGGTTCCGGTGGAAAGAACCTGACTTTCACGACTGCCGTCCCGGTAAACTGTCAACCCTTTACACCCCAGCTTGTAGGCAAGATGGTAGGCTTGGGCAATATCCTCCTCAGTCGCTGCATGGGAGAAATTTATTGTTTTTGAGACCGCATTGTCCGTGCAGTTTTGGAAAGCGGCCTGAATCCGGATATGCCACTCTGGAGGTATTTCATGGGCAGTAACAAAAACTTTCTTAGCCCAAGCTGGCACTCCCTTTATCCCGTGCAGGGACCCGGACTTAGCCACCTCTTTCAGCAAGGTCTCAGAGTACCAACCCTCGGCTTTGGCCACTTCCTCGAACAACGGATTGACCTCTACCAATTCCGTTCCGTCCATGACTGTCTTGGTATATGCGACGGCAAATAAAGGTTCTACCCCGCTGGAACTGGAAGAGATCATGGAAATAGTCCCGGTAGGAGCAATGGTAGTAATAGTGGCATTGCGCAGTTCCATAACCCCATCATAGATGCTTCCTTTGAAGTTTGGGAATACCCCCCGCTCTTGGGCCAGACGATTAGACTCCTTCCTGGCTTCGTTGCGAATAAAGTTCATAAGCTTGCCCGCCAGTTGCTCGGCCTGCTCGCTGCAATAGGGTATGCGCAGACGAAGCAGCAAATCCGAAAAGCCCATAACTCCGAGTCCGATCTTACGGTTGGCTTTAACCACATTGTCAATAACCTCAAGCGGATACTGATTGGCATCGATAACGTCATCTAGGAATCTTGTTGCCAAACAGGTGATTTTGGCCAGACGCTGCCAATCTACCATGTGCTCATCTGCTGCGCTAACCATGTCCTTCAGGTTTATGGAGCCTAGGTTACAGGCTTCATTAGGGAGCAAAGGCTGCTCGCCGCACGGATTGGTAGCTTCAATTTCTCCGATTTCAGGTGTAGGATTATCCTTGTTTAGGCGGTCAAGGAAGATAATTCCGGGTTCTCCGTTTTTCCAGGCATAGGAAACTATCTTATTGAAAACTTCCCTGGCATTTAACTGACCTTCGACCTGATTAGTGTGGGGATTAATCAAATCATAAGGCTCGTCCCTTTCAGCCGCTTCCATGAACTTTTCGGTAATCCCGACTGATATATTAAAATTTGTAATCTCGTTATTATCAACCTTGCAGCTAATAAACTGCAAGATGTCCGGATGGTCTACCCGAAGGATGCCCATGTTTGCGCCACGTCTGGTTCCGCCCTGTTTAACTGCTTCAGTGGCAGCATTAAATACCTTCATAAAAGAGACCGGTCCCGATGCCACTCCCCCGGTGGAGCGAACTGCAGAATTTCTCGGACGCAGACGGGAAAAACTGAACCCGGTCCCGCCACCCGATTTATGGATTATGGCCGCATTCTTGATTGCGTCAAAGATCTTATCCATGCTGTCCTCAATCGGCAGCACGAAACATGCGCTAAGTTGTCCTAATTCCCGGCCTGCATTCATCAGAGTGGGAGAATTCGGCATAAACTCCAGATTAACCATCATTGTGTAAAATTCTTTCCTAAGCTTGTCCACCTCGGCCTTGCCCTTGCCGTATAAGCTCCCTTCTACTTCAGATACTACCCTGGCCACCCGGTAAAACATATCTTCCGGGGTTTCACATACTCTTCCATCTTCTTGTTTGAGATAACGTTTTTCCAGGACCTTAAGTGCATTGTCTGTGAGATTTACTTTTGGCCAGCTGGCCGGTAGCTTGAATTCTGCCATTTCTCTTATCCTCCATTTGGAACTTGACTAGCCTTTGCGCTGAAGCAGTTCATTCAACTCCTGGATAAACCTGTTAATATCCTTAAACTGGCGGTATACCGAGGCAAAGCGAATATAGGCCACTTCATCTATCGCAGCCAGCTCGTCCATTATCAGTTCACCAATTTCCTGGCTAGTGACCTCTCGTTCCATAGTATTGCGAAGTCTTTTCTCGATTTTTTCCGTAGCGTCTTCCAAAATTTCCACCGGAATAGTTCTCTTCTCACAGGATTTCAACATCCCGTTTAACACTTTGTTACGGTCAAAGGGTTCACGCCGCCCGTCCTTCTTAACTACAATTAGCGGAATCTCGTCATATTTCTCATAAGTAGTAAACCTACGGCTGCACCGATCACACTCCCGGCGGCGGCGAATAGCTGACCCTTCGTCCACCTGTCGCGAGTCCAAGACCTTGCTTTCTAGGTGTCCACAAAACGGACAGCGCATATTCATCCTCCCTAAATGTAGTACCTAGATTATTTTAATCTACTATATGTTGTAGTGTCAAGCAAATTCCGGTGCACAAGGAACAGAACAATACACTAACCAAATTCACAGTTTTTACTTCTAGAAAAGAGTATTCTATTTACACAATATGCTAAGACAACGCCGCGCATAGTATTCACACATATCTGACCTACTTGGCAAACACCCCATTCCGTGACATAATATTCCTTAGCAGGTCTGAAGTGCTATTCCGTTAATTGTTATGAAATTATATTTAAATGTATAGAACTTAATACAGAAGAGGATGGAGAGACTATTGAAAATTGCAGTCTTAATTCCATGTTACAATGAAGAACTCACCATTGCTTCAGTAATTGACGCCTTTAAAAAGGAACTGCCTGAAGCGGGGATCTACGTATATGACAACAATTCGAACGATAGGACAGCAGTCATTGCCGCTGAACATGGGGCCATTGTAAAGAAGGAGATTCGACAGGGAAAAGGCAACGTGGTACGGTCAATGTTTATGGACATAGATGCTGATTGTTATGTAATGGTTGATGGGGACAATACCTATCCGGCAGAATTCGTTCATTCCCTAATTGAACCTATTATTACTGAAGAAGCAAATATGGTTATCGGGGACCGTCTTTCCAATGGTACCTATAGCCATGAAAACAAAAGAGTGTTTCATAACTTAGGGAATAACTTAGTGCGTTTTCTAATCAATAAACTGTTTCACGGTAAGGTCAATGACATTATGACCGGGTACAGAAGCTTTGATAAACAATTTGTAAAATCAATGCCCGTTTTAACTTCGGGATTTGAGATTGAAACAGAAATGACTATCCATGCGCTGGACAAGCGCTTTCTGATCAAGGAGATCCCCATCGTTTATCGGGACAGACCCGAAGGGAGCTTTTCCAAGCTCAATACTTTTAATGATGGTATGAAGGTGCTTAGCACTATCTTTACACTTTTCAAAGACTATAAACCGTTAATATTTTTTGGCGTATGGAGTTTATTGTTTTTTCTACTGGGAATGATTGTTGGCTTTCCGGTTTTATTGGAATTCGCTGAATATCGCTTCGTTTATAAAGTTCCTTCTGCAGTGCTGGCAGTGGGGCTCGTAGTTCTGTCAACCCTTTCTGTTTGCTGCGGTTTGATCCTTGATACAGTGGTAAAACAGAATAAGAGGTTTTATGAGCTATCTTTATACGGCATTAAGAGAAATGTATCCTGATTTCAGAATAAGACATAATTAAAGCTATATATTTAAAAGGGCTGGATATCCATGGATATCCAGCCCTTTCTACTGTTCCCTATTTTCTCGCAATTACAAACACCCCTATGCAAATGATGAAAGTCCCGATGATGGCATTTTTGGATATAGGTTCTTTAAGCATAAAATATCCTGTAACCAGCACCAGGATGTAGCTCATGCTTTGCAGTGGATAAACCTTGCTTAAATCAAATCTCTTTAACACATAAAGCCAATAACCGGTTGCCAAGCCATAAATCACTAAACCTGCAAAGATATATTTGTTTAACAACGCTGCAAGTATATCCTTAACACTGTTAAGCTCAAGATCTCTTAACCCGGTCTTCCACAACAATTGCCCTGCCACTATGAGAATGCAATTTACCAAAACCAACAGTACTGCTTGAATGGTTATCCCCCCTGAGGTATTATTCCTCTGTCAATCTTTTTTCGAACAGTTTAATGACACCAGCCGCAGCGAAAATAAATACGAACGGCATGGCAGGGTAGAAATATCTTCCAAAGGCATAAAAAGGTAAGTAAACTCCGATAAAGTACCCAATTGTAGCAATAAGCAAAGTACCCATTCTGCTTCTCTTTTTGTCCCGGAAATATACCACAATTCCAAAGGCCGCGAATACTAAAACAAAAGCATGATAAGCTGCCACAGCACCTACATTAATCCCCAAAATAGAAATCCAATAAAAAGGAAAGTTGATCTGAGAGAAAGTTTTGCCCACAGTATACCAGTACACAAACGCTAAAGGCTGCTTTGGCACCAAGTTTTTTAGCCGGTATTTGGCTATTTCCATTTCCACAGCATTATTATCGATTTCCGTATCCGCAGGGTATTTGAACTGATTGTAATTCAGCCCATCCGTCCCTCTAGAGCTCTGATCATAGTTGATGTATGTTCCTTGCAGCATCGGGTTTCCCGTTGCAAGTGTCAAAGGAATAAAGCGGTGAAAGACTTGATAATTTCGGATCCACCAGGGACTTAATATGACGAAAAAAATCACTGCTGAAATCGCACTATACTTTAAGATGTCTTTGAAAGAATATTTACGTAATAGCCACACAATTAAAATAACAACTGGATATGTTGCAATTGTCGGTCGAAACAAGGTCGCCAAACCCCAGGCTATTGCTGCTGCTATATAATACTTTGTCTTTTTCCCCTGTATGGCAAAAATTGAAAGATATACGAGGTTTAACACAAAGAATTTAAAAAAGGTCTCAGTAAGAACCAGGTTTGAAACCCAAACGTCTGCAAAGTAAAAGACATTGATTATTAGCGCCGCTGCCCCTACCTTGCTATTAAAAACTTT